>Ga0210040_10005697_pt1 | contig 15777 bp, 12 predicted proteins | sample CryGeyCG12114_NA_FD_185462 | JGI IMG/M metagenome (GOLD analysis project Ga0210040, IMG submission 185462) | Groundwater microbial communities from aquifer - Crystal Geyser CG19_WC_8/21/14_NA (SPAdes) (version 2) | ecosystem: Environmental > Aquatic > Deep subsurface > Groundwater | place: USA... | reverse complement strand
GACTGCTCGGGCTCTACCTCAAGACGCCGGGCATGCGGAAGCCGGGCAGCCTCGCCCCCACCGAGCAGGGGCTGGCCGTGGCGAAGGACGTCTGGCTCGTCGGCATCGGCATCGGCCTGATGACCCGTGGGCTCCTCGAGCGCCGTCCCCGCGTGACGGTCAAGAAGGCGACGAAGCAGGCGTCCAAGCAGGCGACGCGGGCCGCCAAGAGCGCCCGCCGCGAGGCGAAGGCCGCCGCCCGCGCCTGAGCCGAGGTCCCGGCTCACCCTGCGAGGTCCTGGCTCACCGTCGACGGTGAGCCAGGACCCTCGTCGCTCAGGTCACCTGATGGACGCGGATGTCAGTTGCCGCTGGCGAAGGCGGCGTCGAACGCCGCGGCCGGCGGGTCGAAGGCCAGCCGGCGCACGAACTCCAGCGCCTCGGGGGCACCGACCAGGCGGTCCATGCCGGCGTCCTCCCACTCCACCGAGATCGGCCCGTCGTAGCCGATCGTGTTGAGCATCCGGAAGCAGGCCTCCCACGGGACGTCGCCGTGCCCGGTGGAGACGAAGTCCCAGCCACGACGCGGGTCGGCCCAGGGCAGGTGGGAGCCCATCCGGCCGTTGCGCCCGTTGCCGACCTGCTTCTTCGCGTCCTTGCAGTCGACGTGGTAGATCCGGTCCTTGAAGTCCCAGATGAACGACACCGGGTCCAGGTCCTGCCAGACGAAGTGCGACGGGTCCCAGTTCAGCCCGAAGGCCTCCCGGTGGCCGATGGCCTCCATGGTGCGGACCGTCGTCCAGTAGTCGTAGGCGATCTCCGACGGGTGCACCTCGTGGGCGAACGTCACCCCGACCTCGTCGAAGACGTCGAGAATCGGGTTCCAGCGGTCGGCGAAGTCGCGGTAGCCGTCCTCGACCATCGACTCGGGCACCGGCGGGAACATCGCCACGGTCTTCCAGATCTTCGACCCGGTGAACCCGACGACGACGTCGACGCCGAGCTTGCGCGCCGCCCGTGCGGTCAGCTTCATCTCCTCGGCCGCCCGCTGCCGGACGCCCTCGGGGTCGCCGTCGCCCCACACGCGCGGGTGCACCATGCCGCGGTGCCGCTCGTCGATCGGGTCGTCGCAGACGGCCTGGCCGTTGAGGTGGTTGGAGATGGCGAAGACCTGCAGGCCGTGGCGCTCCAGCAGGTCCCGCTTCTCCTGCACGTACGAGTCGTCGTTCGCGGCGCGCTCGACGTCGAGGTGATCGCCCCAGCAGGCGATCTCCAGGCCGTCGTAGCCCCACCCGGAGGCGAGCCGGGCCACCTCCTCGAACGGCAGGTCGGCCCACTGGCCGGTGAACAGCGTGACGGGACGGGGCATCGCTACTCCTTGATCAGGGTGAAAGCGGAGTTGTCGGCCGCGCTGCGCTCGACGGCGTCGAGCACCCGCTGCACCTGCAGTCCGTCGGCGAAGGACGGCGCGGGGTCCTCCTCCGCCGCCAGCGCCGTCACCAGGTCGACGACCTGGTGGGTGAAACCGTGCTCGTAGCCCAACCCGTGCCCGGCCGGCCACCAGGCGCCGACGTAGGGGTGGCCCGGCTCGGTGACGACGATGCGGCGGAAGCCGGCGGTCTCGTCCGGCTCGTCGCCGTCGAAGAAGTGCAGGACGTTCATGTCCTCGAAGTCGAAGGCCAGGCTGCCCCGCGAGCCGTTGATCTCGATCCGGATGGCGTTCTTGCGGCCGAGGGCGAAGCGGGTGGCCTCGAAGCTGGCCAGCGCACCGCCGGAGAACCGGCCGAGGAACACCGCGGCGTCGTCGACGGTGACCGTGCCCGTCCCCTCCCCCGCGACCCCGGACAGCGAGCCGGCAGCCGCCGGCAGCGGACGCTCCTCGACGAAGGTCTCCAGCAGCGCGCTGACGCCGGTGAGCGTCTGGCCGGTGATGTGCTGGGTCAGGTCGACGATGTGCGCGCCGATGTCGCCCAGCGCGCCGGAGCCGGCCTTCTGCTTGTCCAGGCGCCAGGACATCGGGGCGGCCGGGTCGGCGATCCAGTCCTGCAGGTACTGGGCCCGCACGTGGCGGATCTGCCCGAGCCGGCCCTCGGCGACCAGCTGCCGGGCCAGCCCGATGGCCGGCACCCGTCGGTAGGTGAAGCCGACCATCGAGCGGACGCCGCGGGTCGCGGCCTTCGCCGCCGCGTCGGCCATGGCCTCGGCTTCGGGAACGGAGTTGGCCAGCGGCTTCTCGCACAGCACGTGCTTGCCGGCCTCGAGCGCGGCGATGGCGATCTCGGCGTGCGTGTCACCGGGGGTGCAGATGTCGACCAGGTCGACGTCGTCGCGCTCGAGCACCCGGCGCCAGTCGGTCTCGGTGCTCGACCAGCCCAGCCTGGCGGCGGCATCGGTGACGGCGGCCTGGTTGCGACCGGCGAGCACGGTCAGCTCCGGACGGCGCGGGAGGTCGAAGAAGTGGGGGGCGGTGCGCCAGGCCTGGGAGTGGGCCGCGCCCATGAAGGCGTAGCCGATCAGGGCCACGCCGAGGGGAGGCTTGCCGAGCGTGCGGGTCATGGAGGCTCCTGGGTGGAGCGGAGCCGCCGGGCGGGTGGGCACCCGCCCGGCGGCTCCGGATCAGTCGATCAGGACTCGAACGCGGCGTCGAGGAAGTCGTCGACGTTGTCGGCGGTGACCACCGGCGCGTTGAGCACGATCTCGCGCGGCACGCCCTGCGAGTTCAGGTCGGCCACACCCTTGTCCTGGGCGATCAGGCGGGCCAGCCGGACGCCGTCGGCCGCCTGGGTGTGCGGGTAGATGACGGTCGCCTGGAGCACGGAGTCGCCCTCCTGGATCGCCCGCATGGCGTTCGCCGAGCCGGCGCCGCCGACCATGAAGAACTCGTCGCGGCCGGCGTTCTCGATGGCGGCCAGGACGCCGACGCCCTGGTCGTCGTCGTGGTTCCAGAGGGCGTCGATCTGCGGAGCGGCCTGGAGCAGGTTGGCCGCCTCGGCCTCACCGGACTCGACGGTGAACTCGGCCGCGACGCGGTTGCTCACCTCGAGGCCGCAGTCGGCCAGCGCGTCGGCGAAGCCCTGGCTGCGGTCCTGGGTCAGGGGCAGGGAGTCGATGCCGGCGATCTCGGCGATGACGGCGTCGGGCTGGTCGCCCAGCTCCTCGCAGATGTAGGTGCCGGCCGAGACGCCCATGCCGTAGTTGTCGCCGAGGACCGTGGCGCGGGCGGCGAAGGGGCTGTTGAACTCGCGGTCGACGTTGATGACCGGGATGCCGGCCTCCATCGCCTGGAGCGCCACGGGGGTCAGGGCGTCGCCGTCGAAGGGCAGCAGCACGATGGCGTCGACGCCGTCGTTGATGAAGGTCTCCACCTGGCTGATCTGGGTGCCGACGTCGTTGGTGCCTTCGGCGACGCGGAGCTCGACGTCGTCGTACTCCTCGTCGACGGCGCGGGCGGCCTCGGTGATGCCGGCCATCCAGCCGTGGTCGGCCGCGGGGGCCGAGAAGCCGATGACGACGTTGTCGCCCTCCTCGTCGTTGTCGCTGGCGGCGGCGTTGCCGCCGCCGCCGCCCGAGTTCTCCGGCTCGTTGCTGGTGCAGCCGGCGACCAGGGCGCCGGCGCTCATCAGGGCGACCGCGGTGTAGGTCATCCGGCGGAAGGGACGCTGCCTCGCTGCAGACATGGGGATCTCCTCGGGGGTGTTCGCCTCCCTGGCTGGACCGCCAGGTCGTCGGGCTTGTCGGGTAGGGGCGGTGGGTCGGGGTGATGGACGAGGTGCCGGGTCCGGCGGGCGGGGGCGCCCGTCGGGGTGGTGCTGGCCGGGGTGCGGCGGGAAGAGGTCACCGCGCCCCGGTCAGGTCGTAGTCACGCCGGGTCGGGCGCCGCCGGGGCCGCCCGGGTCGCTGGTGCCGCCGGACACCGCACCTGCGGGGCTGCCCTGGACGACGGCGCCGCCGGAGGCGGTCGAGCCGTCGCCCGGTCGGCCGAAGGAGAAGCTGCCCGTCGCCAGGCGCTGCTGGAGCAGGACGGCGGCGACGATGATCACGCCGCGCGCCACGGCCTGCGCCGAGCTGGACAGGTCGTTGAGCGTGAAGACGTTGCCGAGCGTGAAGAAGATGATCACGCCGAGCACGGTGCCGACGATCGTGCCCCGGCCGCCGATGAGCAGCGTGCCGCCGATGACGACCGCGGCGATGGCCTCCAGCTCCCAGAGCGTGCCGTGCGTCGAGCTGCCGGTCGTCGTCCGGCCCATGATCATCACGGCCGCGATGCCGCAGGTGAGGCCGGAGAGGACGTAGAGCTTCACGGTGTGCCGCTGCACCCGGATGCCGGCGAGCCGGGCGGCCTCGGCGTTCCCGCCGACGGCGAAGGTGCGCCTGCCGAAGGTGGTGCGGTTCAGCAGCACCCAGCCGGCCACCGCGACCAGCGCGAAGATGATGACCAGCGTGGGGATGCCCAGCACGTCGCCGGAGAAGAAGTCGAGGAAGCCGCGGTCCCGCACGATCTGCGTCCGCCGGTTGGCGATGAGCTCGGCGAGGCCCCGGGCCGCGGTGAGCATGGCCAGGGTGGCGATGAAGGCGGCCAGCTTGCCGTAGGCGATCACCACACCGTTGACCAGGCCCGCGATCGCGCCGACGGCGAGGGCGGTGAGCACCATGACGATCCAGTGCACGTCCTCGGCCAGCTGCTGGGTGGCCAGGGTGGTGGCCCACACCGACGACAGCGCCGCGATCGCGCCGACGGACAGGTCGATCCCGCCGCCGATGATCACGAAGGTCATGCCGATGCTGACCACGCCGACGATCGAGGCGCCGCGCAGGATCGTCAGGACGTTGTCGACGTCGGCGAAACGGTCCCCGGCGGTGATCAGGCCGACGGCGCAGAGGATGGCCAGTGCGACGACGAGGCCGAGGTTGCGGCCGACCGGTCCGGACATGAGGCCCGGCCCCTTGCCGGCGTCCCGGCGATCGCCGGCCGGGGCCGCGGACACGTCGGTCGCGCCTCCGGTCGTCGCCGTGGTGCTGCTGCTCATGCCACGTCCCCTTCGTGCTGCATCGTTGCGACCGGGGTGCCCCGGGGGGCGGTCCCCTCCATGACCAGGTCGAGCACCCGGTGCTCGTCGAGCGCGTCGGCCCGCTCCTCGGCGACGACCGCGCCGTCGGCGATCACCAGCACGCGGTCGGCCAGCCCCAGGACCTCGGGGATCTCGCTGGAGACCACGACCACGGCGACGCCCCGGTCGGCCAGGTCGCGCACCAGCGCGTAGATCTCCGAGCGGGCGCCGACGTCGACACCGCGGGTCGGCTCGTCCAGGAGCAGCACCCGGCAGTCGCGGAGCAGCCAGCGGGCCAGGACGACCTTCTGCTGGTTGCCGCCGGACAGGGTGCGGACCTCGCGGTCGACGTCGGCCGGGCGCACGTCCAGGGAGCGGGTCAGCTCCTGGGCCGCGGAGCGCTCGGCGCCGCGGGCCAGGAAGCCGGCGCGGGCGAAGCGGGCCAGGCTGGAGATGCTGATGTTCCGGTAGACGGAGTCACCGAGCAGCAGCGCCTGGCTCTTGCGCTCCTCCGGTGCCAGCCCCACCCCGGCGGCGACCGTGCTGCCGACGTCGCCGTTGCGCAGCTTCTTCCCGCCGACCCGGACGGTGCCGGTGCTCGCGCGGCGGGCACCGAAGACGGTCTCGAGGATCTCCGAGCGCCCGGCACCGACCAACCCGGCCAGGCCCAGGATCTCGCCGGGTCGGACGCTGAAGGAGACACCGCTGAAGCTGCCGCGCAGGCCCAGGCCCTGGACCTCGAGCAGGGGTGCCTCGTCGCGGGCGACCTCGGTCCGGCGCTCCGGGAAGACGTACTCGATGGTGCGGCCGGTCATCAGCGTGATGACCTCGCGGGTCTCGGTCTCGCGGGCGGGGAGGCCGGTGGCGACGGTGCTGCCGTCCTTGAGGACGGTGATCCGGTCGCCGATCTGGCGGATCTCCTCGAGCCGGTGGGAGATGTAGACGACGGCGACGTCGGAGGCGGTGAGGTCGCGGACGACGGCGAAGAGCCGCTCCACCTCCTCGTTGTCGAGGACGGCGGACGGCTCGTCCATGACGATGAGCCGGGCGTCCTGCGACAGCGCGCGGGCGATGCTGACCATCTGCTGCGAGGCGGCCGAGAGGGAGCCGACCTCGGCGGTGGGCCGGATCTCGGGGTGCCCGAGCCGGGTGAGCAGCTGGGCCGCCGCCTTGTTCGCCGCGGCGGGGCGGGTGATGCCGAACCGGGACCGCTCGCGGCCCAGGAAGATGTTGTCGGCCACCGTGAGGCCGGAGACCAGGTCGAGCTCCTGGTAGATCGTGGCGATGCCCAGGGTCATGGCCGCCTGGGGGCTGCCGAGGGTGACCTGCTCGCCGCGCCAGGTGATCCGGCCGGCGTCCGGCTGGTGGGCCCCGGCGAGGACCTTGATGAGCGTCGACTTGCCGGCGCCGTTCTGGCCGAGCAGGCAGTGCACCTCACCGGCGCGCACGTCCAGGTCGACGCCGTCGAGGGCGCGCACTCCCGGGAACGTCTTGACGATGCCGTGCATCTCCAGCAGCGGTTTGCTCCCCGCGGCCAGGCGATCCGGTTCGGTCACGCGTGCTGCTCCAGACTTTTGCTCACTACTGATCATTAGTCGGTTGAGGCAGCAACATATGAGGGCGGTCACATGTGGTCAAGAGCGACGGCCGCCGTGTTTACCGGATCGAGATCCGGGCGCAACACGATGACAACGCGGTCCTCCGGACCGCACCGCGGCCAGGAGCCGTGCCCCTGTCGGGCGGAGCCGCTGCGTCACCCTTGCGCGGGACCCTCCGGGCCCTACTCGGCGCGACAGGGCGAACTACCTCGCGAGAGCCTGCACGGACTCCTCGTCGAGGAACTCCTCGATCGCCATGCGGGCCGCACCGACGCGACCGGACAGGTCGGGCGCCTCGCTGACCGATATCTCCAGGGTGCGGGCCGCGAGCGGCATCGAGCGCTGGTAGACCGCCTCCCGGATGCCCGCGAGCAGCGGCGCCCCCGCCCGTGCCACGCCACCGGTCATGACGATGCGGTGCGGGTTGAAGAAGTTGACCAGCGCCGCGAGCACCGTGCCGATGGTGCGGCCGGCGTCGCGGACCAGCTCCAGCGCGGCGCCGTCGCCCTGGGCGGCGAGGTGGACGACGTCCCGGACGGTCTCGACGGGCAACCCGGCGGCGCGGGCGTCGCGGAGCAGCGCCTGCCCGCCGGCGATGGCCTCCAGGCAGTTGTCCTGGCCGCAGCGGCAGCCGACGGTCCGGCCGTCTGGCTGGCCGACGTAGATGTGCCCGATGTCCCCCGCGCTGCCCTGCGCCCCGCGGTAGACCCGGCCCTCGACGATCACGCCGCAGCCGATGCCGGTGCCCACCTTGACCACGAGCAGGTCCTGCTCCGACCCCGCGACGCCGATCTCGCCCAGGGCCATGACGTTGACGTCGTTGTCGACGTAGACCGGGCACTCGTACCGGCCGAACGCGGCGGGGATCGGGTGGTCGTGCCAGCCCGGCATGATCGGTGGGTACGACGGCCGGCCGGTCGAGAACTCCACGGGCCCGGGCACGCCGACGCCCACGGCGCACACGTCGGCGGGGGTCAGCCCGGCCTCGGCCAGCACCTTCTGGGCCAGCTGGTCGACCTCGGCCAGCACGGCCCGTGGCCCGTCGGCGATGTCGATCGGGTGGCCGACGGTGGCCAGGATCTGCGCCGAGAGGTCGGTGACGGCGACGTCGACGCTGCTGGCACCCAGGTCGACGGCCAGGACGCACCCCGCCCGGCTGTTGAACTGCAGCAGGGTCGGGGGCCGGCCGCCGGTGCTCCAGCCCCGGCCGCCCTCCTCCAGGAGGTTGGCCGCGATGAGCTGGTCCACCCGGGCGCTGACGGTGTTGCGCGAGGCCCCGGTGAGCGCCACCAGGTCCGCCCGGCTCCGCGCACGCCCGGTGCGCACGTGCCGCAGCAGTGCGCCGGCCGACGCGGAGGTGGACGCCACGCGGTCATAGTGGCACGCAGCGGCATCCCACCGGCCCCCTGCAGGGGCCCGACGCGAGCATGCGAGCGGCGGGGGTCCCTTCTCAGCGGACGCCGAGCAGGTGCTCCATCGCCAGCTGGTCCAGCCGCTCGAACTGCAGGCCGCGTTCGCCGAGTGTGACCGGGTCGTGCGCCTCGGCGCGGAGCGCGTCGAGGGACTCCCCCTCCCCCAGGGTCGGGACGGCGAGCTCGCCCACCTTGGCGGCGTCGAGCGCGTCGGCGACCTCGGGATCGGCCCGGAAGGCCTGCACCTTGTCGCGCAGGATCAGGTAGTTGCGCATGCACGCCCGGGCGGTCTCCCAGACACCCTCGATGTCCTCGCTGCGCGGTGGCTTGTAGTCGAAGTGGACGTAGCCGTCGTAGGCCCGGCCCGTACCGGAGCCCAGCATCGTGTCGACGGTCCAGAAGGCGCCGCGCAGGTTGCCCGCCCCGAACCGCAGATCCTGGTCGAAGCGCGGGCCGTGCTGGCCGTTGAGGTCGATGTGGAACAGCTTGTCGTGCCACAGGGCCTGGGCGATGCCCTGCGCGAAGTTCAGCCCCGCCATCTCCTCGTGCCCCACCTCGGGGTTGAGGCCCACGCGGGAAGGCTCGTCGAGTTCGCCGATGAAGGCGAGCGCGTGCCCGATGGAGGGCAGCAGGATGTCCCCGCGCGGCTCGTTGGGCTTGGGCTCCAGGGCGAAGCGGATGTCGTAGCCCTTCTCGCGGACGTAGGCGCAGAGGACGTCCATGCCCTCCTTGTAGCGGTCCAGCGCGGCGGCGACGTCCTTGCTCCCGCCGGATTCCGCACCCTCCCGGCCGCCCCACAGCACGTAGGTCTTCGCCCCCAGCTCGGCGGCGAGGTCGATGTTGCGGAGCACCTTGGCGATCGCGTAGCGGCGGACGGCGCGGTCGTTGGCGGTGAAGCCGCCGTCCTTGAACACCGGTGCGCCGAAGAGGTTCGTGGTGGCCATCTCCACGCCCATGCCCGTCTCGTCCAGGGCCGCCTTGAACCGCTGCAGCGTGGCGTCGCGGGTCGCGTCGTCGGGCACCAGGTCGTCGTCGTGGAAGGTGACGGCGGCGGCGCCCAGCTCGGCCAGCCGGTGCACGGCCTCCACCGGGTCCAGGAGCGGGCGCACCGCTCCGCCGAACACGTCGACGCCCTGCCAGCCGACGGTCCAGAGGCCGAAGCTGAACTTGTCGTCCTTGGTCGGGCTGTACTGCGTCATGCGGGGTTCTCCGTCCGGGCTGCGGTGCTGGGGTCGGGGGGTCGATCGGTCAGGGGCGCGCGGGGGTCACGGACCGGCACGAGTGCCGGGTCGTCGAGAACGGCCTCGAGGGCCACGTGGGCGCCGCCGCGGACGGCCGCGGTGAAGCCGAGGCCGGAGAGCACGATCCGGGCGCCGGCGAGGTCGGGCCCGAACACGCGGTCGCGCAGCTCGGCGGTCATGGGCTCGACGAGGAACCGCCCGAGGACGGCGAAGTAGCCACCGAGCAGCACGACGGCGGGGTTGACCAGGTTGATGAGCACCGCGGCGCCGGTGCCCAGTGCCCGGCCGACCCGGTCGAGCGCGTCGAGGGTGCGCCGGTCGCCGGCGTCGGCGCGGGCGGCGATCTCGGCCAGCCTGGTCTCGAGGTCGCGGGTGGCGTCGCGCACCGGGTCGTCCGGGTCGGCGGCGCCCCGCAGCAGGGCACCGAGGCCGACCGCGGTCTCCCAGCACCCGCGCCGGCCGCAGCCGCAGACGACGTCGGGGTCACCGAGCGGGGTGTGGCCGACCTCCCCGGACAGCCCGGCGGCTCCGCGCAGCAGCCGCCCGTCGACGATCAGCCCGCCGCCGACGCCGACCTCACCGGTCAGGTAGACCAGGTCGGGCGTGCGCGCCTCGGGCCCCGTGGCCCACTCCGCGATGGCCGACAGGTTGGCGTCGTTCTCGACGCGTACCGGGCAGCCCGGCCCGATGCGGGCGGTCAGGCCGGCGAGCACCGGCACGTCGTGCCACCCGAGGTTGGGCGCGAGGGTGACGACGCCGTCCACGCTGCGGACCAGCCCCGGGACGGCAACGGTCAGCCCGACCGGAGCGGCGTGCGACGTCGCCGACCGCGCCTGCTCCACGAGCCGGGCCACCTCGTCGAGCGTGCCGTCGGCCCCCAGGGCGGGGACGTCGAGGGCGAGCCGCTGCTCGAAGAGGACGTCGCCACGCAGGTCGAGCACCAGGACCGCGACGAAGTCGACGTTCAGCTCCACCCCGATCGCGCAGACCGCCCGCCCGTCGAGCTGGACGAGCAGACCGGGCCGGCCGACGGAACCGCCGCGGTGGACGTCGCCGGCCGTGACCAGGCCGCGGTCGGCGAGCTCGGCGACCAGGCTGGACACGGTGGCCTTGTTCAGGCCGGTCTCCTCGGCGATCCGCGCCCGCGAGCGCGGGCCCTCGTCGCGCAGCAGGCGCAGCACCCGGCCGAGGTTCCCGCGGCGGACGGCGGCCTGGTCGGCGGGGGCCGGTCGGGCGGCGACGCCGTCGGGAAGGAGGCGCTGAGCCGTCACGGCCGTCCCCCGTCGCCTCGTCGGATGCATTCGTCGGTCGGGTCAACAAATTAGGCCCGGGCCCCTGTGTGGTCAAGGTCACCGCCGCTACAGTCCGGCCGTGACGTGCTCCCGGCGGCCCCGATGACCGCAGCCCGGCGCCTCGTCGCGGGCGTCGACACCTCCACCCAGGCCTGCAAGGTCGTCGTCCGCGACGCCGACACCGGGGTGCTGGTCCGCAGCGGCCGGGCGCCGCACCCACCGGGCACCGAGGTGCCGCCGGGCGCGTGGGAGACGGCCTTCACCGCCGCCGCGGCCGGAGCCGGCGGTCTGGACGACGTCGCCGCGCTCGCCGTCGGCGGTCAGCAGCACGGCATGGTCTGCCTGGACGAGGACGGCGACGTCGTCCGCGACGCGCTGCTGTGGAACGACGTCCGGTCGGCGGCCGCCGCGCACGACCTGGTCCTCGAGCTCGGCGACGGCGACGAGGCGGCCGGCCGGCAGGCGTGGGCCGACGCCGTGGGCGTGGTGCCGGTCGCCTCGTTCACCGCGACCAAGCTGCGCTGGCTGGCCGACGCGGAACCCGCGCACGCCGACCGCACCGCCGCGGTCTGCCTCCCCCACGACTGGCTGACCTGGCGGCTGTCCGAGGGTCGCTCGCTCGGCACGCTGACCACCGACCGCGGGGACGCCAGCGGCACCGCCTACTGGTCGGCCCGCACCGGGGAGTACCGCCCCGATCTGCTCGAGCGGGCTCTGCGCGGCCGCCGCCCGGCCGTTCCCCGCATCGCCGGCCCCGCCGAGCAGGTCGGGACGCTCGTGGGCTCCGGCGCGCTGCTGGGGCCCGGCACCGGCGACAACGCGGCGGCCGCGCTCGGGCTGGCCGCCCGCCCGGGCGACGTCGTCGTCTCCATCGGGACCTCCGGCGTCGTCTCGGCCGTCACCACCACCGCCGTCGCCGACGTGACCGGCACGGTCGCGGGGTTCGCCGACGCGACGGGCAACCACCTGCCGCTGGTCGCCACGCTCAACGCCGCCCGGGTCCTGGACGCCGCGGCGCGGATGCTCGGCGTCGACCACGCCACCCTCTCCGACCTCGCGCTGTCCGCACCCTCGGGCGCCGACGGGCTGGTGCTCGTCCCGTTCCTAGAGGGCGAACGGACCCCGAACCTGCCGCACGCCACCGGTGCGGTGCACGGGCTCACGCTGCGGACCGCCACCCCGGCGCACCTCGCACGGGCGGCCGTCGAGGGGCTGCTGTGCGGGCTGGCCGACGGCATCGAGGCCGTGGCGGCGCAGGGCGTCCGGATCGAGCGGGTGCTCCTGGTGGGCGGTGCCGCCCGCTCCCCCGCCGTCCAGCAGCTGGCCCCGGGCATCCTCGGGCACCCGGTGCTGGTGCCACCGCCCGGTGAGTACGTGGCCGACGGCGCCGCCCGGCAGGCCGCCTGGGCGCTGTCGGGTGCCGACACCCCGCCGGACTGGGCGCAGCCGGGGCTGCAGTCGTTCCAGGCGCCGCCCGCCCCCTGGGTGCGCGAGCGCTACGCCGAGGTGCGCGGCCGCACCGACGGCCAGTAGGAGGACCCCCTCGCCCCCCACCCTCCGCACGCTCAGGGCGGGTCCCTGCGAGGGGGCCGGTTCCAGCACGTCACCAGGGCGGCGACCTCGGCGGGGTGGGTCTGCGGCGTCATGTGCGCGGCACCCGGTAGCTCGACCAGCCGGCCCCGAGGAGCCGCGGCCGCCAGCGACGCGGCCCAGTCCGCCGGGCACAGCGCGTCCCGGCTGCCACGCACCACGGTGACCGGGACGGCGACGGCGGGCAGCCGCAGCTCGATCCGGTCCGGAGCCGCCCGGCGCCACAGAGCGCGCATCGCCCGCGGCCCGGTGTGCAGCCACTGGGCGAGGATCCTGGGCACCTGCCACCACGGCTCGCGCACCGCCGTCCGCACCCAGGCCGAGACGAGCCCGGAGAGCCTGCGCAGCCGGGGGTCGGTCGTGGGCCCGAGGAGGACGACGGCGACGACGCGGGCGTCCCGTTGCGCCACCGCCGCCGCGATCTGGCAGCTCTGCGAGTGCCCGACGAGCACCACCGGGCCCTCCCCCAGCCGTCGCACGACCTCACCCACCAGGGCCTCGAGCGGAGGAACCGGCCCGCGGCGGCCCGTGCCGGGCAGGTGCAGGACCTCTGCGGCGAGCAGCCGCCGCACACCCGCCCACGACCGCGCGTCCAGGCCCAGACCCGGCAGGACGACGAACCGGGCGGAGGTCACCCCGGGGGTCTACCCGCCCGGCGGGCCCGTGGCCAGCCGGAGCAGCAGGATGTGGTTCGGATCGCCCGGGGCCACCGGGGTCGGAGAGCGCCCGGAGTGGGAGAATCGTGAGCATGACGACACCAGCGACGCGCACCTCCGCCGGACGCGAGACCGACAGCGGCCGGCCCCGCGTCGTCATCATCGGGTCCGGGTTCGGCGGGCTGTTCGCCGCCAAGGCGCTCAAGCGCGCCCCCGTCGACGTGACGCTGATCGGCAAGACGGCCAACCACCTGTTCCAGCCGCTGCTCTACCAGGTGGCCACGGGCATCCTCTCCGAGGGCGAGATCGCCCCCGCGACCCGCGAGATCCTCAAGCACCAGGACAACACGCGCGTCGTCCTGGGCGAGGTCACCGACATCGACCTGACCGCCCGCACGGTCACCTCGACCATCCTCGGCCGCACCTCCGTGCACCCCTACGACGAGCTGATCGTCGCCGCCGGCGCCGGCCAGTCCTACTTCGGCAACGACCAGTTCGCCGAGTTCGCCCCCGGCATGAAGAGCATCGACGACGCCCTCGAGCTGCGCGGCCGCATCTTCGGCGCCTTCGAGCTCGCCGAGCTGGCCACCGACCAGGCCGAGATCGACCGGCTGATGACCTTCGTCGTCGTCGGCGCCGGCCCCACCGGGGTCGAGATGGCCGGCCAGATCGCCGAGCTCGCCCGGCGCACCCTGAAGCGGGACTTCCGCACCATCGACCCCACCCAGGCGCGGATCATCCTGCTGGACGCCGCACCGATCGTGCTGCCGTCCTTCGGCGAGAAGCTGGGCGAGGGCGCCCGCCGCCACCTCAACCGCATCGGCGTCGAGGTGCAGCTCGGCGCGATGGTGACCGACGTCGACGCCGACGGCCTCGACGTCAAGGACTCCGACGACCAGGTCCGCCGCATCAACGCCGCCACCAAGATCTGGGCGGCCGGCGTCCAGGCGTCCGGCCTGGGCCGGCTCCTCGGCGAGCAGTCCGGCGCCGAGGTCGACCGGGCCGGCCGCATCTCGGTGCAGCCCGACCTCACGCTGCCCGGGCACCCCGAGGTGCACGTCGTCGGCGACATGATGGCGCTGACCAAGCTGCCCGGCGTGGCGCAGGTGGCCATCCAGGGTGGCCGCTACGCGGCCGACGCGATCACGCGCGAGCTGGCGGGCAAGGAGCCGAAGGCTCCCTTCAGGTACAAGGACAAGGGCTCGATGGCGACGATCTCGCGGTTCTCCGCGGTGGCCGACATCGGGAAGTTCAAGTTCGAGGGCTTCATCGCCTGGGTGCTGTGGCTGGTCGTCCACCTCATGTACATCGTCGGCTTCAAGAGCCGCTTCACCACGGTGTTCCACTGGCTGATCAGCTTCCTGGGCCGCGGCCGCTCGCAGCGCGTGGCCACACAGCAGCAGGTCTACGGCCGGCTGGCGCTCGAGCAGCTCGGTGCCGGGTGGGAGGTCTCCAAGACCGGCGGCCCCAAGGACCCGGCTGCCGACGACACGGACATCACCCAGCGCGACTCGGCCTGACCTGGGCCGGCCGCACGCGCATCCTCGGAGCCGTCGGTCGTCGAGCCGGCAAGGAGTTCGGCGGAGCATCTCCCCCGGCCGGGTCATGTCGCCGGTCCTCGGGTACAGGGCAGGGCCCGAGATCCCGAGGTGATCGGCATGGATGTCCATCGGAGAGCACCGGCAGCGACGCTGCTGGCTGCGCTCTACCTCGTCAGCGGAGCACTCTGCTTCACGGGCGCGGCGTGGCCGATGGACCCGGGCACCCCGGTCGGCCTGCTCTGGGCTCTCGGAGCCGTCGGCGTCGTCACGGGCGTCGCCCTCGCCGCCTACGGCCGGCCGCTCGAGCCGGGGCTGGTGCACACCGCGGTCGCGGTGGTGTCGCTCTTCGTCGCCGTGCTGGCGTGGCGCTCCGCGACCGCCATGGGGATCGTCGGCCTGGGCCCGGCCCTCATCGCCATCGCGCTCTACGCCGCACACGTGCTCCCGCCGCCGGCGGCACGCGCCCACGCGGGCTTCCTCGTCGCCGTGTCCAGTGCCGGCGCGGCAGCCGCCGAGCCGTCGGGCTTCTTCCAGGCGTGGCTGGCCCTGGCCGTCACGGTCCTGGCGCTGGCCGAGGCGCAGAGCCGGCTGGCGCAGAAGCTGCGCAGCGCCGCCGACACCGACGCGCTCACGGGCGTGGCCAACCGGAGGGCCTGGGAGAGCGAGGCGTCGCGGCACCTGGCCCGGGCGCTGCGAACCGGTGAGCCGCTGAGCATCGCGATCCTCGACCTGGACGACTTCAAGGCGGTCAACGACCGCCAAGGGCACGGCGCCGGCGACGCCCTGCTGCGGGACCTCGCGGCCGCCTGGACGACCCGCCTGCGGCACGCGGACCTGCTCGGGCGCTACGGCGGCGACGAGTTCGTGCTCTGCCTCCCCGCCACGGACGCCGACGGTGCCGTCGAGCTCCTGGCCCAGCTCGAGGAGACCCACCCTTTCCGCTGGTCCGTCGGGCTGGCGAACGTGCAGCCCGGGGACACGCTGACCAGCGTGCTGTCCCGGGCCGACGAGTACCTCTACCTGCGCAAGCGCGCCGGCCGCACCCGCTAGCCGCGCCCGCGCTCCGCGGCGCGGTCGAACCGTGCCGCCCAGCGCGCCAGCAGGTCCACGAGCTCGGGCGGGGAGAGCACCGTGAACTCGGCGTCGACGCCACCCAGTGCGAGCGCGGCCCAGCCCAGCTCGTAGGTCTCCATGCGCAGCCGGCAGGTCCCGTCCGGCTCCGCGGTCACCGTCGCCCACGGGCCGACCAGCCGGCGGACGTCGTCGGCGGGCGCATGCACCAGCGCCAGGACCACGTGCGCCGAGGGCCGCCCGTCGGTGCCGGTGCGGACGAAGGCGGCCGCATCCTCGGCGGGCAGGGTCCGCGGTGCGAAGCGCTGACCGGTGACCCGGGGTGCGCTGAGCCGGTCGAGGCGGAAGC
>Ga0210040_10005696_pt1 | contig 15779 bp, 5 predicted proteins | sample CryGeyCG12114_NA_FD_185462 | JGI IMG/M metagenome (GOLD analysis project Ga0210040, IMG submission 185462) | Groundwater microbial communities from aquifer - Crystal Geyser CG19_WC_8/21/14_NA (SPAdes) (version 2) | ecosystem: Environmental > Aquatic > Deep subsurface > Groundwater | place: USA... | reverse complement strand
AAAAAATAGCAGTCAAAAGCTTTCTTAAACGAGTAAAACATGAAAGAGCGGTTTGCGGTTCATTATTACATCATAACATCCCAAACATCGTATTATTCATTGTGCATGCCCTAACCTTTGCCAACTTGCTGACCATAAAATGCTTTATGAGATGAATAAATAGAGGGGTAATTTTGTAACCAGCTACACCGACCTGAAAGAACTTACATCCCTTAATTTTCGTTAACAACTTAAAAACTAAAAAAAATTGCTCGTAGTAAGACTGCAAAAAAATGAATGCATGAAATCCTTATATTCACCATTGGAAAATATTTCTATTTAACGGTATGGAGAATTAATAACCAAAGACTTTGAAAAGTTTCCATGGATTGCTATCATTTGAATTGCCACTTGACTTACAGGCTTACTTTACTGCTGGAATTCAAAAGTTCTGTAGTCAAATGTGTAGGCACGAAATATATTTATGTAAGAGTTGAATGAAAGGATATATAGTAGAAAGCGAAAAGGAAACGGTTGGAAAATTACTTGTCTCCGCTTGTTCTTGCTGACATTACCATACTTTATCCTTCGCATGGTTTCTACTGTTCAGTTCGTTCTTAATAGGAGAAAATGTCTATTATGCTTTCCCCTTATACAAAAGTCGTAAATAGTAATCCAACCACTACGAGTCATCATGGGATACTTGCAACTTTAATACTGGCTAGACTTTTAGTTTTCCTGACTTCCTACTAACAACAACTAACTATGTTTACGTACGTACAAAAACTTGTGCTCAAAATTTTCGAGCTGATTTCCTTATTTGCTTAAGATGTTTACAAAAAACAAATGAGAAGCAAACCCTGAAACGTTCTTTTAACTTTTCCTTATATAACTTAGGAGTAAGTGGAAAAAAACTGGGCAAGATTCACCATAATATCTTCTCATGTGTAAAAATGTGCAAGTGTTAACACTAACACTATCATAGTGTTTAACCGAATGATCGCGATCTTCCACGTCCGTTTTTTATTGTTATCCGGACTATCTCTTAACCTAATGATAGTTTTATAGGAAATCACGTGCACATGCATCCAATATAATCTAGGAGCATCTTAATTGAATTCAATTGTTTCCTTGGTCCAATCTATTTATTCTCTTCATGAAGCTCCCTAAAAATAGGAGGCACGTACTTGAAAAAAGTGAAAGTATGTCAGCGGTACTATGTTTGAACATTGGAAGGACTCTATTCATTTTCTGTGCCTTTGGTTCGTTAGTATTAGTGCGCACCAAAATGCACGTGGAAACACAACTATCACGTCTGTCTAGAGTTTGTCTATCCATCTGTCTTCCTCTGCTTCTACTTCAATGCTCTCACATGGAAAGTGTAGTGAAAGCTAGGAGAGAGCAGAGATGGAGCTTTGTGGCTTTAGCTGAGCTCTCGGTTCCTACTGCAATTGTTTACTTGCAACTTTCTACTGTCTACATGCAGTGAATGTTTAGATTTTTAAAGCTGTGTTGAATGGGTGTATTAAATTTGTCATAAAGAGTTTTATTACTCGTTGGATTGGTATTGCTTGAAACTACAATGTAAGGACTTTGTTGTTGCAATTTTATGTACAAAGGTTTTTTCACATTCTCGTAAACAGCAAATGAATGTGCAAGGAATGTGAATTTGCTTACGTTGTAAGAACGATATGAAAACTGCATAATTTGAGATGAAGCTGGTTTATTTCCAACTGAATGACTATTTTGGCATTTTTTGCATGCATTTGGTCTTGAATGATATTGCAACTGCAGCAAAAAATTGTTTTTATTGTTCTCTGGTACGAGATTTACTACTTTTGCTTCCAGCTTTGGGTAGTTTAACTGTTTAATAAAGTGTTGAAAGAATTTTTTCTAGTTTGATTGACTTGCGCTTGAAACTTTGAATGAGAAAAATCAAATATGGTTCGCTTCTATTTTAGGCTTGTTGGAGAAAAAGATAAGTCTTCAACTAACTGCACACTTTGACTGTTCATTTTATTTTTACTCATTATGTATAAATCTCAAAAATCAGACATTTAATGATTAATTTTGCAAGTGTAAGATCAAAGTCATGAGTTGATTGAAAAAGTAGCTTTCTAAACTATTCCATGCTTGGAAATCACAGTTTACGTACAGTATCATAGGTATTTCGCATTTGCAAAGTAGGTCTGCTCGCTCTGTTAGTAGCAAAAAGTTAATACGAAAACTTATCCCAACTAGACCTTAGCTACTTTTGATGTGAAACTTTTCCAGTCCCGTATTAAACTGTGGAGAACTATTGTGTCGTATCTACTGAAGCTATATATAACATCCTCAGACAGTGAACAAGATAGAAAATATGTGCCGTCAATCTGAATGAGCAGACTACTTGACTTGAGAATGCATTGGAAGCTATAGTGGCACTATGGAACTACTCGTAACATTTATTGTATGGCCACTTTACAAATCTTGTGGCCTTTGTTCAGCATCATATGGGTCCAATTGAAATTGTCCATGGACATGGAGGACAATGCAATGTGTACAGACCGAAGTAAATAAAGTGTGCACTAGCCGTTCACCCAAAATTATATACTGCATGGTAAAGAAATCGTATATATGTAAAATGTATTTCCCTGCAAGAACGTTATTGCTTTATGTACGAAGTAACTTACTATTTGTGGCCCATATAGAGGTCTCTATTTTCTTTCCGCACGATTGCTCATATGTTTTTGCCTCCTTTCATTACAAGTATCAGTGACCAGCGCTACATCATTATTGACCAAAGGAAGTCATTTATACATTGTTACACGAGAAATATAGGTTATAAGTAAACAAAATTTTGGGCGAAAAAAGAAACACTAGAGCTTCCAAAGCTTTCTTTTGTTCTAGAAAAATAAAAATAAAATTTAGTCTAGAATAGAGTTGTAGTGACTAGACTATCCGATGAAATCAAAAAACGTCCTCGGCAAACAAAAACTTTCACCAAACACTTTCCAAGTTGTCAGTATTCATTCACTTTTCTTATTAATTGGAGACTCTTGAAGAAGTTGGGAAGACAAAATGGTCTACATTATGTACTAACTTACTTGAGCGTAAAATAATGTTTACTTTGGCAAAGTATCTGCCTTCATTGATGATGAGATGAAATTTCTCATTCACAGTCTTTTCATTTGCTTTCTCTCTTGTATATACTTATGATCATTTACTTTCTCTTTTGTCGTCACACGCTGCCGGCTCATACGTACAGAGTAACATGACAATATGTGCCCCAATGTTTTAGTGCTGCACCCTACTAACTTTCTCTTCATTTTCTCGTTGACTTATTGGAATCAAAAGTCGCAGTGAATAACACATAGTGAGTCCAACTAAAGAAATGAACTCATCCTCAACTATTATCAAGTGTGTAGTCTAGTCGTTCCCGAGCAAGCAAATGAAATAGTCTCTAATATGTGGGTGTGTATGCATGTGGCAATCTTCTAACTACCCGTTTCGTACTCTACTTTCGTCTTACAATGTGGGACCGTCAAAGTACTCGTACGCTATATATAATACGCCGTTATTCGAAATTTGATACAAATACTATTCTAAATATTATCTTGTAGCTTAACTAACCAGCTACAAAAATTTAACTATGAAAAATGCTTCCCTTTATATCTCAAATAATAGATAAGTATGCATAAAGCATACATCCAACTAAAATATCATTTTTGGTTACAGCTTAATGCTTGATATAATTCAAATAGCAAAAAAAAGTATTGGGGACCTTCACCCAAAAATAAAAGTACAGAGTAACAGTTTTGACCATTTTCTGTTGAGTACATTTATTTTTCTTTCCATTGTAAGAGTCCCAGCACCCTTTAGAAAGACTGGCTATTGGAAGGAAATGTCAGGGCACAGAATGTGCTTCCACACAACCCAACTAAAGAGATATGCCTCCTTGGACTACCCATGGTGGTGGTGGAAAACCAATGGAGCAAAGAGTGTGCATTGGTTCGTTCTTGAATCCTTTTGCACTCGGCTGGTGTGCCCCAGTAGTGTCTATGTGAGTTCCTTCCAGCTAGAAAGTAAAGTAGGATGACGGGTCCCAGTCAGTAGCACAACCGTTGTTGTTGAGCCCACTCTCGCAAGATAGTTATAGTACCCGACCCGTTGTTGGGAATCCAAATACTTTTAGGAATCCTTTTTTTGTCCTTGGGAAGAGTTTGAAACTTTGCTACTGTCTTAAGTCGGCTCACTTGGCCTATGAGAGAGAGAGAAAAAAAAAGTGACATCAGTTTCGTTTGTGGTCAGTTGTACGTTTGAGTGTTTGTTCATTTGTCTGAATCATAGCTTTTAGATTTGAGAGGAAGTGATTGTTTTTTTGTGGGTGTGGGTGTTTGTGGGTTTTAAGTGGAGATTTTTTTAGAAATTTTAAACACTCGAGCCTAGTACAAGGTAGGTTCTTCTGCTTTCTGGGTTTGTGAACGTAATAATAATAGTTACCACAATAATTTATTATTTTCATGAGAATGGGTAGCTTTTGGCTCCTTTTATAGCCCTATTTTGGTCTTGAATGTGGATGCATAGATGTTTTTATGCTGACCTCGAAAATCTGAAGGCAAAGTTCTGGCACAATTATGACTACGTATGTAATGTAGATAAAACAAATGTGGTGTATTTAATGAGCGCAACTGTTTCTTGCATCTTTTTAGATGAGCTTTATAATATGAAAGTTGCAGCAATAAGTTAGCACTTACATTGTTAGCAGTAATATCTGTCAATCAGCTTTTTATACCGAGTATGAGTAAGAAATATATATCATGTAAAGATTGGTCCGATTCATGAAGAGTTTAGATTTGAAAAATTTGAAAACGAACATGTAGCTTGAACCGTTATGACTTTAATTGGAATAAATACAAATTTTATTATTTCAATGAAACAAAAGAAAACAGTATTCATTCAAGCCACAAAAAGTAGTCATAAGTGCAAGAGAGGCTTTTGTGTATGCCTGAGCAGCTGAGAACTTACATGAGAGGGAAAGTAGAGCTAAAGGTAAATAAAATGGATTTTTTTGCGGAATTTTTTTCCTAGTTACCGTCTGTACCAGTCATTTGTTCCATCAGGGTGGAAATAAGTGAGCAAGCTAGTTTCTTTGTGGAACTGTTATGACCAATATGTGCCGTGTCATACTTTTCCTTAGAAAAGTGATTCGCACTGTATTAAGACGTGTTCAAACTGATTACATTTGCTTACATGGTGACTCACACTGCGAGTTTTATGGCAGAAACCTACTTTTTTCTTTTGTGTTTCACAAAATTCTTACTGAATAGGCTTAATCAAAACTACTATGGGAGAATGTCAAGTGACAAATACAATAATCATGTGTCATACGCTCTGCTATTGCCAATACTTTCTCCAATTTTTTCAGTGGGCTTTAGCGTTTTTTTAAGATATCAACCAAAAGTCATCAACGTCATCACATTATTAATTTTTTGTGTCGATCCAGTGGTTTTACACTTTGAGATTTTGCTTTGATAGCTAGCAGCACATTTTTTAGTTTGGGAAAAAGTTTTACTCAACAATAGTTTGTAGTTTCAAAGACAATCTGGTTAAATAATGTGAACAATTCAGATAAAAAGATGTTATACTTTATCTTATCCAATATGCACATCGTGGCTAGAACGACATTTTAGTTTAATCCAGCCTCAATTCATGCAGAGAAGTATACTTTCAAACTTTCTTTTCACGTTTGATTGGCAGCCTAGTTTTCTCCAATTTCCCTTCATGCATTAGTGTGATTGCTAGGGGCAAAAACGCTCTGAATGAAGTGGAGTTCAACTATAGACTTTCTAGTGACTTTAAGCCCCATATTCCTTGTTTTGTTGTCAATGCTGGATTCCAGGATAAAGATATTATATAGGAGGGCTTCAGGTTTGTTAACGTTTGGTACAAGTAGGTTAGGAGAAAAAAACTTGTATGGCTCTGAAAATCAGGTGAATGCTTAAGGATTAAATTGATTCGTCATGGTAAGCTATTGCGATTTGGAGTTCACAATTTGATTGCATTGTATGTTATTAGTTTTTAAGAAGCTTTACATGTAGCAAGTGAATCGCAAAAGCGGATTATACTAAAATGTTATTTTTGTTGATATATGTATCGAGAAATTGTTTTATCTCCGGGAAAGATAGCTAGCTGTCTGCCAATGAAACTATGAAAAATGAACATGTCAGCATCCTTTTTTGCGTAAAAAACATATTGAGTTTTTACTGAACGATATTGTCAGTGATTTTTAAACAATTCGTTTCAGACTCGCGGAGTACAGTTTTTTTACATGTGATTTATTTATTCATATGTCACCAAGGATTTTGATTCTAAAAATGTCAACTATAATATTCAATCAGGGGCTGCTTGCATTGCTTGGCCGAATATTTTTTAGGGTTCTTTTTATTCTTAAAGAACGGATTGTAAAACAAAGCATTGTATATGCTATGGGCTTACTCTCACATTTTATGACGAATTTCGCCAACACATTTTCCATGACTTTTTCAAGTATCATTAGCAGTCAATACATGCAGCCGGCAGAAACTACATAGATTCATAAAATAAACAAATAAACCTTGAAGATTCCTTTGGTGCATTGGGCTCTTTCACATAGCATTTCATACACGTAGCCAATAACTGGGGATAGACATGAGTTTCGTAAAAGTCAGCCTTCTCTTTTTCATCTGGTTACATGTTAATAGATAGTAAAAGGAGTCATAAATGTGAGTGCACTTCCTCTCTTGCGAGTCCGTTTACTTATCGGTTCTTCATGTGCTAAAATATTTTCCCTGTCTACCTTTGTGTATTTTGCAAAGCCTGCAATCCTCTCCTCACAGCCACATGCTGTATACCTAACAACCAACGAACTAAAAGCTAACTAAACTAGTACACACATATTGTAACATTTTTTTTACTTTATTGCCTCACCTTGGCGCCAAAAGTACACATTTTTAGTATTATCCGTTTTTTAAGTCAAGTGTTCTTGTCGGGCAACTATCACACTAAAATCCCATAAATATCGATTTCCGAATGAATGCGGTATTCAATTTGACAGTATTATATTGTTCTAGTTGGTGAATTGTGTAGCCGAATGCATGCCAAAGAAGCTTTTAGGCGTTTTTTCCAAATTTTGTCGCAACTATTTGATCAGATTAACTATAAGCACGCAATAGTTGAGGTTCTTGAAAACCAACGTAATGTTAAATGCAACTGAATGCCATCCTTTATCTAATGAATTTGTTATCACTTACCTTCAGTTTCAAATATGCTTGTATATTAGTTATTAAGTAGTGGAGCGAAGCGAAGGTACTTTGTAAAAACCGCAATGTCTGTCATTTTGTCTGTCTGTATGTCAGGTTGACTGTCAGTCCTTCTCGTGTATCCTAAATACTACTGGAGCGGTTTTGATGAAATTTGAATTTGATGGTATGCATAATATTATTCTGATAAAGCTGTATCCAACATAATTTGTCATTCCCCCCAATACTTCCTCCCCTGTGGGGGAGGAGGATCAACAACGTTATTAACTTATGCTACAGTCGTTAAACTTCAATTTCAAATTTTGTATTAAGCGGTTATGCACGGTTTCGAAGTGAAAACTCATATGAAGCACCCCGTACTGCAAAGAATAAGGCAGGTCTCTACTACTTGTTTGTGTCCACTTACTGTGGTTTACTTTCATTGTACATAGTTTGCGAAAGTTTGTGGCAAGACGGGTGTTCCTAATTCAATGATAAACTAGCACTCGTAATGAAAGAATCATTTGTTCGCACCAAAAGTTTTATCATGCACAAGTGGACATCCTCAACGAACCTGTTTACTTTTGGTCCGTTTTGTGACTGACTTTTTTATGTTTCTAGTGGCCCACTTATTCACTTACTCGCTTATGCTACAGTCCGTAGCTCGGAAATATACTCGCAAATCTTGCATTTACCTTAGCATGTAGTCACCTCACGGACCCAAATTGTAGGTGGGCCACATTACATTCCCCTCGGTAGTCTGTAGTAAAAGTAGCTTCAGTCAGACTTTTTTCTCCTTGTAGGAATTCTGTCGATGAAGTTACCACACTGAATATAACAGACAGTACCATCACTAGTACTGTGAGTATGCATGCATCTATATTATTATTGGGAATCGGGGATTGATGAAAGATTTATTCACACGCGCTTGTCTAGCAGGAATGCAGATGTGCTTGCATAAGTTCTGCACAGCATTAATATTGACTATGGAGTCTGAGACACAATGCACTAATGCCATGTGTTTGAAACGCTTGACCGAATGTCTCCACGGTTTCTTTTCTCTATATTTATAATTCAGGTTTGAAACGAACTGCAATCCTCCTATATTTTCATACAGGGCATGCATGTCTAACTCACTAACTCATTTCATGTGACGGTAGCAATAATGGGATACAAAAAGGTAGACACAGGCAAAGAAATCGATTTAAGTTCCCTCCCATGTAGTACTGGATTCATGATTTGCTTTTATGATGCCAGGGGAAAGTTTCCACATGTGAGACATTGATAACAGAGTTAAATAGCTTGACACTTTCTCCATGGGATGGATTACATGCTTTGGCATTTCTCTTGATCGCAGCATGTGTTCCTTTATAAATTGGTGAATGCACAATAATGATCAGAAAATATTCTGATTTAAACATTTCTCCAAAGTTTTCCTTTGTGGACAAATATATGTTTATGTGTTAACGTGTCGCCTATTTGTATCAAAACGAGATTAATAAAAAGGATATAATTACAAAACTCGAGTTTGATGTTTACACTTTGTAAAGAAGTGAGTGAGCCTTTCACTTATTGTAACTTTTGACAGAGCTAATTTCGCTTTCCCTTTCTCACCTGACACTATATAGCTCCTTCTCCATTGTGGACTGTATACGAAATGACTGAAATTGTGGTTGTAAGTTTGTGACAGTTCATGCCTAGAATAAACTGTCAGCTTTTTATTCCAAGTTAGAATACGTAAGCGTGGGTGGGAGCTGGTTCCAGGAAGTAAACTCAAGCTAACTTTTGTGTTCATGCTTTCTTTGTAGTGAATGCCTGTCTCATATCACATACACACTGTGTTTATTGCACTTAAAAAGTACTTGATAAATTATATCCTGTGTGGCTATGTAACAAAGGCATGAAAAAAATCAATGAGATCCCTTTATTTTTGGTATGAAAGATAGACGGCTGTTTTTTCATGCGTGCTTTTGTGTAGTAAGTGTGTGCATGTGTGTGTTCCCCTTGTATATTTTTGGCATTTCACTTTCCCTTGGCTGAGTTTATGGTAGATAGCAGAATGTGGTACAAAGGTAGGGAAATCGATTTGAAGCCATTCAGACTAGTACACATAAAGACAGAAACATAAGGATTGAGAAGGCATCATTGTGCTTTGGGTGAGAAACCAGAAATAGTGATAAAGAACAAGAGAATAGAAGAAGACATGAAATGGTTGTGTGGCTTCTGCTTCCACATGTGACCATGGATTCATCAAGGTGTCCCGAAAATGGATGAGCATGTGTACAAGAAGATGCCATTTGAGATCTGTCGGCTCACATTCTTGTGTGCACTGTTTCCCTAATCTTCTCTCATAGCCTGTTTTTGCCACTATAGTAGTCAGTCAAGACGGTGCACAAAAAATACTATGACTTGCTTTCATAAACTTTGTTTTCACCAAACAGCCGTGGCAGCTAGTAGGACTTTGTATTCTACATAATCCTATACTTTTCATTCCTCTCATAAGTTTGTGAACTTTTCAAATGTTCTATAATGAGAGTCACATATTGTTAGTCTGACATTTTTTCTTGGTCCATTTTGTTGTTTGCTCAAGGAATGTTAGAATTTCAAATACCTTTTAAACCGAATGTTTAAGTCGTTAAAGTTGATTATCTCCTATGGGATAAGATAAAGGATTCATTTCATAATAATAATTTGATTTACTTTACTTGAAGCCATGTATTTGGTAACAAATAGAGAACTAATATGAAAACTGTAAAAGAAAAGTCCATATTGCATGGGATATATAAACAGTTGTGCAATATGATTTACTATTGTTTGAAAAAACTTCCTTTCTTATCAAACGTAGAAACCCCTCAAGATGTATTAAACTGTACGAGGTTTCATCCTTTTTATCTTGCATTATAAACTAGAGTGGTGCTTTGAATAAGACAGCTTTGTGTGATGTGCACTATTACAATTGATAAATGCAATAAGGTACAAAAGCTTTGTTTGAGAATAGTCATGGGCATTCTAACTATAAGTTCCGAAAGCTTCGCAAATAATGTTGCCAACTGCAATAATATTATTTGCTGTTCAATTCAAGAGCTCTTTGCGTGTGTATTTGGGCAAACCACTGTTCTTTTAGTGTTTCACTAGGTGTCATTTTGTTCGTCTTGTTCAATGGATCCAATACTTTGAGCCTACGTTCAAATATCTTGTATGACTTTGAATGAATATTTCATGCTTTTGTTTCGGCATTGAATTTCACACTCAATTCAACTAAATGAAACTTTATCTCAATTCCTTTGTAGTATTATGGTGAGTGAGTGGTCATAACATATCTCAATTAGTGTATTTCATCAGTTGATTTTATGGATAATGCATAGTAGGTGATGTAATGGACATAACTTAAAACTGGGTTACATTTGAACGCCGTATAAGACTTTCGTAGTACATGCTGATACACCTATAAATCAGTAGAATTAAATGTTTTATCAAAAACGACTTCTAATATCGAATCAGGAGTCTTATTGTGCACTTCTCATCGGGCTTTCTTTACTGTGTTCAATACAATACAACACATATAGTTGACCCAGTAGTTTTAAAAAAAGTTACAAGAAAAAAGAAACTTTTTCGAGCTTTCGACTTGTAGGCTTATTCAGGAACTCTTTTTATTTGTGTACACACATATTTCATGACATTTAAATTCTTTGTGCTTCTAGTCAAAGTCTGTATGTTTTCCTTTTGGTGCCTACAGAGAGGAACGGGAACGAGCGGGGTCAGAAGGTCGACGATGGCAACGGCTGCCCTCCCTTCGGTTGTCCAATGGTCGACTCCGTGGACCGTATTCATCAGTGCCAGGTTCAGTTGCGTCTCCGTACTCACACTCACATCCCACTTCTCCTACTATTGTTAGTGACCGTCATGGAGGACTCCATGGTTTTGGATTTGGTCATCAACGAGGTGGCCATGGCTCTACCACTGTGGTCATCGAAAGGATCCATCATCACCCGTATGACTCGCTCTTAACTGTTGACGACGACTCTCTCATTGTTGACGATTATATTTCTCCAGAAATGAACTATCGTGGTGGCGACCCCGGCGGGTAAGTAAACAATAGTTCAACTCTATGTTGATCTAGTTAGAGGCATGAGGCAAGGAAGTTGTGGGTAAATAGTAGGTTTTTTCTTTGGCAAAGCAAAATTGGGCTAAAATATGGATATATGTTTAATGTTTTACGTAATCTTGCGTAATTTTCTAAAAACGGGTTTGGTATTCACTGATATGCTAATATTTCGGTTGTTGTGATGCAACTTGCATCATGCAAGTAAGTAAGATACAAATGTGAGCTAGGATTTTGAGCTCATGTGAATACTTAATAACTTTTTTGTGTACAAAAAGTAAAACTATATATAGTTAGTTAGCGAATGAAAATTTCGTCATTAAATATCCGCAAAGTTGAGTTCATTATTGCAAAGCTGACACAAAAAAATAAAGATAAGAAACCTCCACCGTAGTCTTTTGTGTGTTTATACCATCAAGTTATATTTAACCTACACAGGCAGTAATAAAATGCCGGATACGGCAGAGTGGCTCCTTTGGCATTTCAGTTATGTTCGTGCGTACAGATATTTCCAGTAGTCGTGACCGGTACCAATATATAACAAAACGTCAGTATATAACAACTATCCATCTCTTCACTTTGCACAATTTTCATTTTTTACTTCATCATGGTTTTACAGCACGTATAAAATGTGTTTCGTAGGGCAAAAAATACCGATGATATATAGAAAACCAGTGAAGCAATGTGTACCGTACATTTTGGTTTTCATGAGGCAATTTCTTCTCTTTCTTGGAGTTGGAGCTTCAATGCAATCCACTAATATACTTGTGTAGCAAAAATGGCTACAATGAAATGGTTTCTAATGCTACGCTCGTGCTTAAGGTGAGCAATAAAACCTACGAAATCGGCTATCGATCCATATACTCCTAAATGATAGTCAGGTTTGCACGAACTGTGAACTCACTTTAGGTTTGGGTACCAAAATAGTAAAGTTGAGTTGTGGAACGCTTCAGGATGCGAATTTGGGTTCATTTCCTCTATTCAGGGGAAAGGACTGTATTGTGAAAGTTGGATAGGGAAAATGAATTACAAGCGCTTGAGGTTACACATTACTTATGTACATGAATTGGCATATAACAAATAAAAGTTTCGAATTAAACTTTTTTGCTTATGAGAATCTTCATGAGGTATCAATGCATAGGTTTTTATGTAATAGGCAATAGGGTTTCCAGGCTTATTTTATAATGACTAATATGACTGTTAGGGAGTGAAATCGTGAATGATCTCACTCCCTAACGAAAGGATTAAATAATTGCAGGAAAAGGGCGTAGTGTAGGTAGATCCTTTTACTAGAAAATTACACTTTCGGATTAAACTCCTAAGGAAGGTGGTGGGGTATGAGATTGCATTTTTTTAATGTTTGCTATGTAGTGCTAGCCTGGAAGTACTATAATCTATTTGCAGCTTTTAGACTTTTGGGCTAAGAAATTATTTATGCAACTCAAACCTGAATAAATTTTAATCCCGCTTTGGATTTCGTAATGAAAGAAATACTTTTTGGTGCGGAACTAAGGACTTGCCCATTTTTTTTGTAATGACGAGTGAGTATTGAGTTATGGTGACTACCAAGTTTATAAGGGAGCGTCTTGAGTTTAATGAAGCATTAACATTGTTGGCTACTGTGCTACCCAAAATTGGATCAGATGATGAATGAATCTTCCAATTTAACATTGTAGAACAGGTTTGAAAAGGTGAAGCACAGAAAAATCAAATCCCTGTGCTTTCACCGTATGAATTCAATGAAGATAAATGCGATTTGCATGGTTGATGAACTCTTACGGAATGAGCTCAACACTAGGCTGGTAAAAAAGAATTTTGCAGACGGAGCTATAAGTTAGTTAGTTATAGTCCTGCTGAACAACGCGAACAGAAAATGTGTGTTATGTAAATTCAGCTTTATATTCTTCTTAGCACTTATGAACAAAACATTATTGGGATCTTAAGAACCCTTTCACTAGGTTGATTTTTGATGCAAACCTGTTATGAAAAAAATGATATGTGTAGTTATGTATAATAGCCTTGGAGTTCACGTTTGAAACCTATTCAAAAACAGTTCTCAAACTGATATGTGAAAAGGACTAATTGAACATGGGTGAGAATGATATTAGGTGTTTGCATTGCATACAGTTTGATCTCTTAGAATTTGATCTATCCTACGATGTTAATGTTCATAGTAAAGTATAAAATCTTAGAAAATTTAGATTAGGCAAGAGGATAAGCTTGAAACAAGAAGTAAGTTGGCCTCTTTTTTGTATTTTATACAAAAATGAGAAGCTAGAGGAAATTTTAACTTTAAAAAATATTTACAAATCCAGATTCCAAATCTTTGCAAAAGGAAAACTTTACATGCAAAATTATGCCAAATTATGTAAAAGAGTTGAAAAACATTTATTTTATTCGGTTATGAAAAGCTGTCCATATTTATGCATGCATTTAATCAGCGTACAAAATAAGCTTACAAAGTCTCATCAGGATCTAGGTAGCTTGTGATAAGTAGAACGGGATTAAATGGAGCGTACTTTGAAGCCTTTACAACTTGCTCATGCATAAATAAATAGATGCTGATTAAGCATTTTTCACCTTGCCGTTATATTTTCAAGCCTATTAAGCTTAGCTTGCACCTATCAGTTGTATGATAGGATTGCACTGCCCCTTGTTTTGAAACAAAATTACGCGAAAGTTAATAACAGCGTGTAATTATTTTTGCTCAAATCGAAAAAATCTTACAAATTTTTGTAGCTTATTTATCGACAACTTTATTCAGGCATTTTGGGTAATGCGACTACGCCTATTGAATATAGGTGCTCATGAATGTATTATGGTGGTACGTTATGATTAGCTATTCTGTTTACGGAAGGATCAAAAGTTGCTTAATTGCCAGCTAATTGGCGGTTGGATATCAAATATTCTTCTTGTGCTCAAATGCTTATTTATTGAACGCAATGAATGAAATTACGATTTTCAACATGTGCACATTGTGCATGCATTCAGATATACTGAATTTTATCATTAATTTATTTTGGATAGGTCCGGTGGTGCTGGAGGCATGAGCGGTTCCAAAGTCCATTTTTCGGGCGATGACGTGAGCTTGTACGGAACACCAAAAGATGAGACACTAACCCCAAGCATGACCAACTTGGACCAAAGAGGCGTCTCAGGTGGTTCTGGGAGTGAGTCCAAACCCTCTTTTCTACGGAATCAATTGCAAGCTCTATTTCAGCCGACAGATAATAAGCTTGCAATGAAATTATTCGGCTCTAAAAAAGCACTGATGAAGGAAAGAATTCGACAGAAAAATGCCGGCACTTGGATCATTCATCCGTGTTCTAATTTCAGGTATGTGGGTTTTTCTCTGTATGTTGTACCAAAAGGAATGCATTATTTGATATCGACTGAAAGCCAAGTTAATCTTTAAAATCTGTAAGAACACAAGTGAAAGTTGGCATATTACATCTAGAAGATTATAGGGAATTTTCCCAGTTGCAGAAAAGCTACAGAATACTGTTCAGACTTTCAGACTTGTAAATTTGGGGTGAAAACAAGAAATCAAATGGTGTATAATGGATTAGTATTGTAAAATTTCTCGTAAACTATATTTTTACACAATTTAGAATTCTTCGACCCTAAGGTTTAGGTACGTATTTTTCAACATGAGTTTTGAAAATCTAATTTCTTAATGCGCTAAAAGATTACAAGGGATAAACAGGAAAGTTTTGCATCATAAAACTTACATTTCTGTAAGATAATATTGTAGCTTATGAAAATTCAAGGAAATTACCAAACCAATGAGAAAAGCCTATTCCTTTGATATTTTTTCTGCCTTCATTCGTATCAGATGCATGTATTAGCATGTTGAAGTTGCTGATTGTTTACTGTAAGTTTGTGGTTGTCTCTATTATACAGAAATTTGCATAATTATTTGGGGTATAGTTATTTATCTTTATTTAAATAAGTTTCTACGCGAAGACAGCGTTAGGAAAATTGCATAAAGCTGCTACAATGAATGAATACAGCAAAGTAAGGATCTCACGATTACAGTGACAGTCTTCTGTGATGACGTTGAATGTTTAATCAAATTTTAGCATTAGTTTAGTACTTTATACAGTTCAGCTTTACACTGAAAGAAAGGAAATAATGTGGCAAAATGCTCAATAAGAAAAGTTTTATGTTTGAATTTTTGATCAACGAAAGAAATAATTATGACACAATATGTAATTTCGATTGAAACATTTTGATGCTCAACGATACGAATGCGAGATAATTTATTTAGATGTTTTAAATTTTCGTTATCAATATTTTCGACTATAGTAAGCTCCAAACAATCCTTATGGGAATTCGTATAAATTGATTTTGAGACTAGACCAAAAATTATCATTCACAAGTGTTTGTACGTGCCCAAGTAGCTTTTTTCAAGAAACCCTCTCCAACTTCATCATTCA
>Ga0210040_10005695_pt1 | contig 15779 bp, 15 predicted proteins | sample CryGeyCG12114_NA_FD_185462 | JGI IMG/M metagenome (GOLD analysis project Ga0210040, IMG submission 185462) | Groundwater microbial communities from aquifer - Crystal Geyser CG19_WC_8/21/14_NA (SPAdes) (version 2) | ecosystem: Environmental > Aquatic > Deep subsurface > Groundwater | place: USA... | reverse complement strand
GACGGAGCGGGGCGGTCCGGGCGCGGGCTTCCCGGGACGGGCGCGCGGCCGGGGCGGCGCCGGGAGCGCGGGCGCCGGTGCGGGGACCGGGGCCGGTGCGGGCGGCGGGGCCGGTGCGGGCGGCGGACCGCGCGGTGGGGCGGTGGCGGCGGCCGAGCCGGCCGAGCGACCGCCGCGCGCGCAGACCGCGCTCGTGCTCGCCCTCGTGCTCGCGGCCGTCGTCGGCGCGCTCCTGCTCGCCGTCGGCGTCCTCACCGGGGGCGGGGACGGCGGGAGCGGTGCCGACGCCGCGCCGGCGCCCGGCGCCACCGCGACGGCGGCGCCCCCCGAGGAGGCGGCCCCCGCCCCGGCGCCCGAGCCCGTCCCCGAGGCGCCGCCCGCGCTGGAGGTCGCGGGGGCGCAGTCGCTGGACCCGCTCGGCGACGGCGAGGAGGGGGACGACTCGGTCGACGACGCGGTCGACGGGGACCCCGGCACCGCCTGGAGGTCCTCCACCTACCGGACGGCCGAGCTCGGCGGCCTCAAGGAGGGCATCGGGTACGTGCTCGACCTCGGCCGGCCGTCGACCGTCTCGGGGGTCACGCTGGCCACGGCGGGCAGCGGCGGGACGGTCGAGGTCCGCACGGCGCCCGGGGCCGAGCTCGACGGCTCCGAGGTGGTGGCCACCGCGGAGCTGGGCGGCGACCCGACGGACCTCGCTCTGCCCGAGCCCGTCTCGACCCGGTACCTCGTCCTGTGGTTCACGTCTCTGCCCGACGTCGGGGACGGCTTCCGGCTGGAGATGTCCGAGGTCCAGGTGCGGTGAGGGCCCCGTGAGCGGGCGGTGACCCGGGCGTGAGCGACGGCCCGCGGGGGCTCGGGCCGCCGTCCGACCCGCGCGAGGACGCCGCGCTGCTGCAGGCGCACCTCGCGGGGGACGCCGAGGCCTTCGCGGAGCTGGTGCGGCGGCACGCCCCGCGGCTGTGGGGCGTGGCCCTCGGGGTCCTCGGGGACCGCGAGGAGGCCGCGGACGCCGTGCAGGACGCGTTCGTGTCCGCCTACCGCGCCGCCGGCTCCTTCCGCGGCGACGCCGCGGTCACCACCTGGCTGCACCGCATCGTCGTCAACGCCAGCCTGGACCGGCTGCGGCGGGCGAGGGCCAGGCCCACGGTGCCGCTCGACCCCGGGGGCGACGGCGGCGGTCCCGGTCCGGCGGAGCGCCTGGCGGCCCCGGGCGACGCGCACGCCGCGGTGGAGCTGGAGGTCGACGTCCGGGCGGCGCTGGCCGAGCTGCCCGAGCACCAGCGTGCGGCGCTCGTGCTCGTGGACCTGCAGGACCTGCCCGTCGCCGAGGCCGCGGCGGTGCTCGGCGTGGCCGTGGGCACCGTGAAGTCGCGCTGCGCCCGGGGGCGGGCCGCTCTGGCGCTGCTGCTGCGCGCCCGCGGCCTGGACCCCCGCGCGGACGCGGGGCCGGGGACGCGGGCGCGCGGGACGGCGCCGGGGAACCGCACCGGCCCCCGCGACGTCCGAGAGGGCGGGACGGGTCCCGCAGCCCCGCTCGCCGGTCCGCCCGGAACCGCGGGGGCGGGGGCGCCCGTCCCCGTCCCCCACGCCGACCCGGAGGAGGTGCCGTGAGCAGCCCCGACCCCTCCCTCGGCGACCACCCCGACGAGGAGCGCCGCGGTGACGCCGGCTCCGACCGCGGCGGCGCGGCCGGTGGGGGGCCCTCTGCCGGGGGCGCGCCGGGGGCCGTCCCGGGCGACGACGGCCACCCCAGCGAGGAGGCGGTGGACGCGCTGCTCGACGCCGACCTGGTCGAGGTGCGCGACCGCGGGGGGCGCGAGGGCGCGGGGACGCCGCCCGAGGCGCTGGCGGCGGCGCACGTGCTCGGCTGCGAGCGCTGCCAGGCCGTCCTCGCGGACATGCGGGCCGTGCGGGGGCTGCTGCGCCGGCAGGGCTCGGGGACGCCGCCGCCCCCCGTCGACCTCACCGCGCGCATCGCCGCGGCGGTGGCCGAGGACGCCGCCCGCGAGCGGCGCGCGGCCCGGGCCCGGCGCCGCCGGAGCGTGCTGGCCCTCGCGGCCTCCGCCGTGGTCGTCGGCGGCCTGGGCACCGCCCTGGCGCTCCAGGTGCACCAGGCGCAGACGGGGAGCGCGGGCAGCGCCGCCGCGGACGCCGGCAGCGCGGTCGTCGTGGACGGCGCCGCGCCGCTGGTGATGGCCTCGGGCACCGACTACTCCCTGGGCTCGCTCGGCGACCAGCTCCACGCCCTCCTCGACGACCCCGCCACGCCCCCGGGCAGCGGGGCGGGCGCCGGCCCCGGGACGGCGCAGGAGGACCTCCCGGGCGCCGACGGGAACCCCGCGGGCCCCGCCGCGCGGGCACCGGACGCCGCCGCCAGGGGCGACCGCGCGGGCGGCGCCGAGGGAGGGCCCGGTGCCGCCGCCCCGACGACCCCCAGCGGGCTGGCCCGGCCGGAGGACCTCGGCACCTGCCTCACGGCGCTCGGGCGAGCGGGGGCCGAGGTCGTGGCGGTGGACACCGCCCTCTGGGAGGGCCGGCCGGCCGACCTCCTCGTCCTGCACGAGCGCGCCGCCGACGCCGGCGCCTCCCCGGGGCTCGCGGTGTGGGTCGTGCGGACCGGGTGCAGCGGCGGCCAGGACGGCCTCCTGCACTACGAGGTCGTCGAGCCCTGAGGCCCCTCCCGCGCTCCTGCGGTCGGGAACAGTCCCGTCGGCACCGGGCGTTGACCCGGTCGATCGACGAGCCACCGCGGAGCGGGACGTGCGGGTGCGGCGCTGGGAGGATCTGCCCCGTGCGGTGCCCGGTACTCCCGGGCCCCGCGAGGCAGCACGACGCGACCACCGACAGCGAGGAGCGCAGGAAGCGTGAGCGACGACGTCCGCAACGTGATCATCGTGGGGAGCGGCCCGGCGGGCTACACGGCGGCCATCTACGCCGCCCGCGCCAACCTCTCGCCGCTCGTGGTGGCCGGCTCGGTGACCGCCGGCGGGGCGCTCATGAACACCACGGAGATCGAGAACTTCCCGGGCTTCCCCGACGGCCTCATGGGGCCCGACCTCATGGACAAGATGCAGGCCCAGGCGGAGAACTTCGGCGCGGAGGTCGTCTTCGACGACGCCGCGCAGATGCAGCTCGAGGGCGACGTCAAGACCGTCGTCCTGGGCAGCGGCGCGGTCCACCGCGCCCGGACGGTCGTCCTGGCCCTGGGCTCGGCCTACCGGGAGATCGGCCTGGAGAACGAGAAGCGCCTGTCCGGCCGCGGGGTCAGCTGGTGCGCGACGTGCGACGGCTTCTTCTTCAAGGACCAGGACATCGCCGTCGTCGGCGGCGGCGACTCCGCGGTGGAGGAGGCCACCTTCCTCACGCGCTTCGCGCGCTCGGTCACCCTCGTGCACCGCCGGGACGAGCTGCGCGCGTCGAAGGTCATGCAGGACCGGATCTTCGGCAACGACAAGGTGCGCTTCGCGTGGGACACCGAGGTCGTGGACGTCCTGGGCCAGGACAAGGTCACGGGCCTGCGCGTGCGCAGCACCACCGACGGCTCCGAGCGCGAGCTCGACGTCACCGGCCTCTTCGTCGCCATCGGCCACGACCCGCGCGTCGACCTGGTCAAGGACCAGGTGCGGATCAACGACCACGGCGTCATCGACGTCGAGGCTCGCTCCACGCGGACGAACCTGCCCGGCGTGTTCGCCTGCGGCGACGTGATCGACCACGAGTACATGCAGGCCATCACCGCGGCCGGCAGCGGCTGCGCCGCGGCCCTGGACGCCGAGCGCTACCTCGCCGAGCTCGGCGACGCGGGGGGCCCCGCGCCCGACGCCAGCCTCACCGAGGAGAAGCCCGAGATGGCCGGCACGGCGGGCAACCGCCCCTGACAGCCCGCCCCGCACCGTCGGGGCGCCGCACCAGCACACCCCACGCACGCACCCCGCACCCCCTGAGGAGAGATCGTGAGCACCAAGCCGGTCACCGACGACACGTTCGACGCCGAGGTCCTGAAGGCGGACAAGCCCGTCCTCGTCGACTTCTGGGCCCCCTGGTGCGGCCCGTGCCGCCAGGTCTCCCCGATCCTCGAGGAGCTGTCCACGGAGTACGCCGACAAGATCCAGGTCGTCAAGGTCAACACCGACGAGAACCCCCGCATCGCGGCGAGCTACGGGATCACGTCCATCCCCACGCTCAACGTCTACTCCGGTGGCGAGCTCGTGAAGTCGCTCGTGGGCGCCAAGCCCAAGCCGGCCCTCGTGCGCGAGCTGTCCGACTACCTGTCCTGAGCCCGGCGGCCGGCGCGCACGGCCGGCACCGGGACGCGACGGCCCCCAGCCCCCCAGGGCGGGGGCCGTCGTCGTCGGCGAGGGTGCCCGCGCACCGGCGGCGTGGTACCAACACCCCGCCGTCCCGCTCCCGCGCCGGCTCCCGCACCAGCTCCTGCCCCAGCTCCTGCCCCAGCTCCTGCCCCAGCTCCTGGGCGCCGCACCACGGTGCGCGACCCGGCCGACCCCCGGAGGTCCGCTCGTGACCGGTCGCCAGCACGTCCTGCACCGGGGGAGCACCGGTCCTCGCGTCGCGGTGCTGCGCGAGCAGCTCGAGCGCGCGGGCGCCCTCGGCGCGGCGCCCGGGGAGGTCGGGGGCGAAGAGGTGTTCGACGCCGACCTGGAACGGGTCGTCCGCGCCTTCCAGCAGGGCAGGGGGCTGCGGGCGGACGGCGTCCTCGGGCCCCAGACCTCGCGGGCCCTCGACGGCGCCCGGTGGCGCCTCGGCGACCGCGTGCTGCGGTTCGTCCCCGGCCACCTCCTGCACGGCGACGACGTGACCGCGCTCCAGGAGCGGCTCCTGTCCCTCGGCCTGCTCGACGACCGTCGCGACGGCCGCTACGGGCCGCGCACCGAGGCGGGGGTCCGCGAGCTCCAGCGCAGCACCGGCACGGCCGTCGACGGCGTGCTCGGGCCGGACACGCTCGAGGCGCTCCGCCGCCTGGACCGCTCGGTCGGCGGCGGGGACGCGAGCGCGCTGCGCGACCTCGAGCGCACCGCGCAGGCGCGGCGCCGGCCCTCCGGGCGCGTCGTCCTGCTGGACCCCGCCCACGGCGGCGACGACCGCGGGTCGGTCGGCCACGGCCTGGAGGAGGCCGACGTCGTCCTCGACCTGGCCCAGCGGCTGGAGGGGCGCCTCGCCGCCTCGGGGACGACCGCCGTGCTGTCCCGCGGCGCCGGGCAGCGCCCTCCCGCGGAGGCGCGCGCCGAGCTGGCCGAGTCCGTCGGCGCCGACGTCGTCGTCTCGCTCCACTGCGACGCCCTCGTGCCGGCCGGGGCCTCCCCCGGTGGCGCTCCGGCGCCCGCCGGGCCGGCGTCCGGGCTCGCCACCTTTTCGTGGGGCTCGGACAGCTCCCGCTCGATGGAGGGCGCACGCCTCGCCGGCCTGGTGCACCGCGAGCTCCTGGTGCGCACTGGCCTCGTGGACTGCCGCACCCACACGTGGAACACCGACGTGCTCCGGATGACGCGGATGCCGGCCGTCCGCGTGGAGATCGGCTACCTCACCTCCGCCGAGGACGCCGCGCGCCTGGCCGACCCCGCGTTCCGGGACCGCTGCGCGGAGGCCCTCGCCGCTGCGGTCCACCGGTTCTTCCTCCCCGAGGAGGAGGACGTCCCGACCGGCGTGCTGCCCGTGGTCGCCGCCCCCGGCGCCTGAGGGCGCCGCCCTACCCCAGCGCGGGCACCCGCAGCTCGGCCAGGATCCGGTCCAGGGCCCGCTCGACGTCCTCGCGCCAGGCGAGGGCCGTGCGCAGCTCCAGCCGCAGCCGAGGCCACCGCGGGTGGTCCCGCACCACCTCGAAGCCCACCTCGAGGAGGAACGCCGCCGGCACGTGGCACCCGCCGCCGAGGGCGGCCGGCGGCGGCGGCCGGCCCGCCGGGGAGGCCGCGGGACGACGGACGCGGCCGTCCGCGCCCTCCGGCGCCGGGTCGGGCGGTCCCGCCTCGGCGAACGCCTCCACCGCCCGCACGCCCCGGCGCGTCAGGTCCTTGGCCGCGCCCTGCACGAGCATGCGGCCCAGACCGCCACCGCGGTGCTGCGGCAGCACGCCCGCGGTCATGAGGAGCACGGCGTCGGCGCTCACCGGTGAGGTGGGGTAGTGCAGCGCGCGCGGCACCAGGTGCGGGGGCGCGTAGGTCACGAAGGCCGCCAGCTCCGAGCCGACGTGCGCGACGCGCCCGCACGAGCCCCACTCGAGCAGCGTGCGCGAGAGCCACGCCTCCTTCTCCAGCGCGGGGTCACCGCCCCGACGAGCGGCCGCGGCGGCCGCCTCGTCCAGCTCCCACCGGACGCAGGAGCGGCACGGGTCGGGCAGCGCGGCGACGTGCTCTAGGGCGAGCGCGCTGATGGACCGGCTCACGCCTCCCCGTCCCTCCCGGACTCCCGTCCCACCCGCGGTGTCCCCGCGCCGTCGACCGACCCGCTCCCCGCTCGCGGACATCGTCCCGCGACCGGCCTCCTACCCGCGGGGACGGGCGCTGCTTCGTTCCACGTGGAACAGCAGCCACCCGCGCGTCCTCGACGGGCCGACCGACCGCCCCTCGCGGCTCAGCGGGGCCGCCGCGGGTCGTAGACGTCCGTGCGCGGCCGCGGCTGCAGCAGCGCCCCGAGGAAGGCCGCCGCCGCACCCAGCGAGAGACCCAGACCGACGGCGGCCGCTGTCCGGCGCCACCGAGCGCGCTCGTCGTCCGACGGCACGGGCCGAGGGCTGGCCGCGACGGGGCGAGAGCTCACGCCCCGTCGTCCTCGCCCGCTGCGGCGACGCCCTCCACGGCCAAGACGCCGAGGATGCGCTCGAGGTCGTCCCGCCCGGCGAACTCCACCGTCAGGCGTCCCTTGCGGCGCCCGACGCTGACGGTCACCCGGGTCTCCAGGCGCTCGGACAGCGCGGACGCGACCGCCTCGGCCCGCTCGTCCCGCTGGGCGGGCGCCACCCGCCGCCGGGGCTCGACCTCGGCCTGGCCCGTGGCCACGGCCTCCTCGGTGGAGCGGACCGACAAGCCCTCCGCGACCACGCGCTGAGCCAGGCGCTCCATCGCCGCCGCGTCGGGGAGCCCGAGGAGCGCGCGCGCGTGGCCGGCCGACAGCACGCCGGCCGCCAGGCGCCGTTGCACGAGCGGGGGGAGCTTCATGAGGCGCAGCGTGTTCGAGATCTGCGGCCGCGAGCGGCCGATCCGGCGGGCCAGCTCGTCGTGCGTGCAGCCGAAGTCCTCGAGCAGCTGGGTGTAGGCGGCCGCCTCCTCCAGCGGGTTCAGCTGGCTGCGGTGCAGGTTCTCCAGCAGCGCGTCGCGCAGCAGGTCGTCGTCGTCCGTCCCGCGGACGAGAGCGGGCACCGACGAGAGCCCGGCCCGCTGGCTGGCCCGCCACCGACGCTCGCCCATGACGAGCTCGAACCGCGGTCCTGCGCCGTCCTCGTCGTGCACGGGACGCACGACCACGGGCTGCAGGACACCCACCTGGCGGATCGACTGCTCGAGCTCGGCGAGCTCGTCCTCGTCGAAGACCTGCCGGGGCTGCCGCGGGTTCGGCCGGATGGCGTCGACCGGCACCTCGGACAGTCGCACCCCGGGGACGTCGACGAGGCCGTCCTCGGCGCGCTCGGCCGGACGACCGTGCGGGGCGCCCTCCGCCCGGACGGGCAGGTCCGTCCCGTCCGCCGTGCCCGTGGACGCGTCGTCGCCCGTCGGGTTCCACGTGGAACGACCGTCGTCCAGGGGACTTCCGGTCCGCGCCGCGGGGAAGAAGACGTCGTGCGGGCGCTCTCCCTCGGGGCCCGAGGGGATGAGCGCCCCCAGGCCGCGCCCGAGGCCCCGTCGTCGTTCCGTCATGGCTGCTCAGCCCGTCCTGCTCGTCGGGAGTCGCCCTCAGCGACGGCTGGGGGCCGTCGCCGTCGCGGGTCCGTCCCGCTCGGCCAGCTCCCGCGCCGCGGCGAGGTACGACAGGGCCCCGCTGGACCCAGGGTCGTAGGTCATCACGGTCTGCCCGTAGGAGGGCGCCTCCGACACGCGGACGGACCGGGGCACCGTCGTGGCGAGCACCGCCGTGGGGAAGTGCTCGCGCACCTGCTCGGCCACCTGCGCGGCCAGCCGGGTACGGGCGTCGTACATCGTGAGCAGGATGCTCGACACGTGCAGCCCCGGGTTGAGGTGCCGCGTGATCATGTCGATGTTCTTGAGCAGCTGGCTCAGGCCCTCCAGCGCGTAGTACTCGCACTGGATGGGGATGAGGACCTCCTCGGCGCAGACGAAGGCGTTGAGGGTCAGCAGCCCCAGGCTCGGGGGGCAGTCGACGAAGACGTAGTCCGGCGCCGGGACGCCCGTCTCGACGCAGCGCTCCAGGTACCCGCGCACCGCACCGCGGAGGCGGGTCTCCCGGGCGACCATCGACACCAGCTCGATCTCCGCGCCCGCCAGGTCGATCGTGGCCGGGGCGCACAGCAGGCCGGGCACGTCCGGGCACGGCTGGACGACGTCCTCGAGCGGGACCTCGTCGACGAGGACGTCGTACAGGCCCGGCACCTCCGCGTGGTGCGCGACGCCGAGCGCCGTGGACGCGTTGCCCTGGGGGTCGCTGTCGAGGACGAGGACGCGCAGCCCCGCCTGGGCGAGCGCCGCCGCGATGTTCACCGTGGTCGTCGTCTTGCCGACGCCGCCCTTCTGGTTGGCGACGGTCAGCACCCGGGTGCGCGCCGGCGGGTCCAGCCTGCGGCCGCTCAGCGCGATGCGCCGACGCGCGTCCTCCGCGACCTGGCGCGCCAGGGGCGTCGTGTCGTCCACCTCGGGCAGCGACCCGGCCACCTCGGCCCGTTGCGCGTCGTCGCTCCCGGTGAGCGCTGCGACGACGGCGGGAGGTGCACCGTCGCCGGCAGCGCGGGATGCGTCCTCCCCGGCGGCGGGGGATGTGTCCTCCCCGGCGGCGGGGGGTGCACCGTCGCCGGCGGTCGGGAGGTCTCCGTCGTCCGGCTCGGTCACCGGCGCCTCCGGCGCGGGCCGCTGGTCCCCGTCGACGAGTGGCTCACCCCGCGGCGCCACGGGCGCACCGCCAGCAGGTGCCTCCGGTGCCGTCTCCTGGGCTCTCGCTCCACCGACGGCGACGGCGCGCCGCGGCGGCGCCGGGACGGTGTCGACGTCGGTTCCACATGGAACGGCGGGCCACCCGAGGGGCGCGGACCCCTCCCGGCCCGCGGAGCCCGGCCATCCCGGTGCCGTCGTCGTGCGCACCAGCGCCCCGCCTCCCTCTGCTCGCCGCTCGTCCTGCTCGTCATGAGCCCGCGAGGGGGCCGGCTCAGCCGCGCCGCCGCACCCGCGCGCTGCGGGCCCCGACCCTAGCCCGCACCACGGTGGTGACCTCGTCGAGCACACCCTCGCCGCAGGTGAGCACCTCGGGCTCCAGGAGCCCGGCGCGGTGCAGCGCCGCGGCGTGCTCCTCCACCTCCTCGGCGGCGGACCCGCCCTTGACGGCCAGCAGCTGCCCCCCGGGGCTGACGAGGGGGGCGCACCAGCGCGCGAGGCGGTCCAGGGGGGCCACCGCCCGGGACGTGACGACGTCCGCCTCCTCCTGGCCGGCGAGCTCCTCGGCGCGGGCCCGGACGACGCGGACGCGCAGCGGCGGGCCGACGACGGCGTCGTCGACCACCGACACGACGTGCTCCAGCCACCGGACCCGGCGCAGGGCCGAGTCGACGAGCACGAGCTCCAGGTCGGGCCGGGCCATCGCCAGTACGAGCCCGGGCAGGCCGGCGCCGCTGCCCACGTCCAGGACCACCACGCCCGGCGGCACGAGCTCGGCGACGACCGCGCAGTTGAGCACGTGGCGGGTCCACAGGCGCGGCACCTCGCGCGGGCCGATGACGCCGCGGAGGACGCCCTCGCCCGCGAGCTCGCGCACCAGCACGCGCGCCTGCTCCAGCCCCGGGCCGAGGACCTGGGCGGCGACGTCCGGCTCGGGCGGGACCACGCGGTCCTGCGCGTCCCGGCCACCGGGCGCTCCGCCCGGCGCGGCGGAGGCGCCGTCCGGCTCGGGACCGGCGACCTCCGGGGGCGGGGTCAGGACGCCGCCATGACGACGACGTGGCGGTCGCCCGCCGTCCCCTCGGACTCCGACCGCAGGCCGGCCTCGGCCACCACGTCGTGGACGATCTTGCGCTCGTACGGGTTCATGGGCTCGAGGTGGACGGCCTCCGCGCCGGCGCGCAGCTGCTCGACGGCGTCACGGGCCAGGGCCGAGAGCACCGTCCGGCGCTGCGCGCGGTACCCCGCGACGTCGAGCACGAGCCGGCTGCGCTCCCCGGTGCGCGCCTGGACCGCCAGGCGCGTCAGCTCCTGCAGGGCGTCCAGGACCTGCCCCTCCGCACCGACGAGACGGCGCAGGGACCCCGGCGCCGACTCGTCCTCCAGCACGGACACCGAGGCGCGACCGTCCTCGACGTCGATGTCCAGGTCGCCGTCCAGGTCGGCGATGTCCAGCAGCTCCTCGAGGTAGTCGGCGGCGACGTCGCCCTCCTCCTCCAGCCGGGCGCGGCGCGAGGGCGCCCGCTCGGCGCCCTCGTCGGCGGCAGCGCCGCCGTCCCCCTGGTCGGTGGCCGCTCCGGCGGCGTCCCCGTCCTCGGCCGCGGTGCCGAGGGGCGCCGCCCCGTCCTGGTCGTGCTCGCTCGTCGTCATGCTGCCTCCTGTGCTGCGCGGCTCGTCGCCGCTGGTCCTGCGGGCGGGCCGCCGCGGGCGGTGCCACCGCGCGGGTCCGCGACCGGTCTCGTCGTGCGCTCGCCCGGCGGCCGCCCGGTCCTGCGACCGGCGCCCGGGCGCCGTCCTCAGCTGTCGCGCGAGGGGCGCGCCGCGGGACGCGAGCCCTGGCGGCCCCGCTGGCTCCCGCGCGAGCCGCCGCCGGAGGCACGGCGGGGACCCGGCGAGCGCACCGGTCCACCGCTCTGGCCCTTGGCGGGCTGCTCCCCGGTCTCACCACCACCCCGGCCGGCGTCGGCCGACGTGCCGCCGCGAGCGCCGGAGGAGCTGCTCCCGCCCGCCGGGGCGTCGTCGCCGGCCGCCGGGCCGGGGACGGACCCGCCGGTCGGGGGCGCCGGCTGCGCGCCACCCGTCGCGGGCCGCCGCTGGCGGTCCTTGCGCCGCGGCTGCACGCGCTGGCCGCGGGGCGCCTCGGCCGCCGCCGCGGGGCCGGTCGGGCCGCCACCCGTCAGCTCGGCGACCGAGGTGCCCTGCCGGCGCGCCTTGCGCTCCAGCATCTTCGTCTCGGCGGTCGAGCCGGGCGCCGGCATGTTGCGGATCACGTAGAACTGCTGGGCCATCGACCACACGTTGGTCGTGAGCCAGTACAGGAGCACGCCGATGGGGAAGTTCACGCCGGTGACGGCGAAGACCAGCGGCAGGACGTACATGATGATCTTCTGCTGCTGCGCCATCGGGTTGTCGGCCATCGAGGCCGGCATGTTCTTGGTCATCAGCTGGCGCTGCGTCGTGAACGTCGTCACCGACATCAGCACGATGAGCAGCACCGTGACGAGCTTGGTGACGACGTCGTCGCTGCCGAGGAAGGTGGCCGACAGCGGCGCACCGAGCAGCGTCGAGGCCTCCGCCTGCGCCGCGACCTCCTGCGTCATGCGGCCGATCGGCTCGCGGCTGCCCGTCGCGATGGTGCTCAGGCCGTTGAGCACCCGGAAGAGGGCGAAGAAGATCGGCATCTGGAGCAGGATCGGCAGGCAGGACGCGAAGGGGTTGGTGCCGGCCTTCTTGTAGGCCGCCATCGTCTCCTCGGTCAGCTTCTGCCGTGAGGCCGGGTCGGTCTTGCCCTTGTACTTCTGCTGGATCTTGCGGACCTCGGGCGCGACCAGCTGCATGCCCCGCGAGGCCTTGATCTGCTTGACGAACAGCGGGATCAGGACGACGCGGATGACGACGACGAGGGCCACGATCGACAGCGCCCAGGTCCAGCCGGACCGGGCGTCCATGCCGGCCGAGGTGAGCAGGTCGTGGGCCGTCACCATGATCCAGGCGACGACGTACTCGATGGGGCGGAGGATGTCGAGCATGGGCTCCTGCCGTGGTGGGCGTCGGGTCGGGCCGGCCCTCGGTCGGGCGGGTCTGCCGGGTGCGGGTGGGTCCGTGCGTGCGGTGCCGGCCCCGCCTCAGATGGTCGGGCTCGCGCTCCGCGTCGTCGAGGGCGGGGGGGCGGTCGACCTCTCACCGCCCTCCTTCCGGGGGACGTGGTCGACGCCCCCGGGGTTCCAGGGGTGGCACCGCAGCAGCCGCCGCGTCGTGAGCCAGCTCCCGCGCAGGGCCCCGTGCTCGTCCAGCGCCCGCACGGCGTAGGCGGAGCACGAGGGGTAGAAGCGGCACACCGGCGGGTACCAGGGGGAGACGACCAGCTGCCACGCCCGCACCAGGACGACGAGGACCCGGCGCGGCCAGTCGCGGGGCGACGTCGTCCTCGGCGCGTCGTGCCCGGCGCGGCCCCGCCCCGCGGTCGGCGCCGCGCTCACCGCCGGGCCCCCGTCCCGGAGCGGCGCCGCGCGCTGCGCAGGGCGCCGTCGAGGTCGGCCGCCAGCTGGGGGGAGGACGCGTCAGCCGACGGCGGCAGGGCGCGCACGACCAGCTCGGCACCGCGCGGGAGCTCGTCCAGGCGGTCGGCGACGAGGTGGCGGAGCCGCCGGCGGACGCGGTTGCGCACCACCGCGCCCCCCACGGCCCTCGACACGACGAACCCCGCCGCCGCGGCGTGCGGTGGCGGGGCTGCGTCGTCGGCCTCGTCGCCGGGGGGCGTCACGAGGTGGACGACCAGGGTCGTGCGGCCGGCCCGGGCGCCACCGCGCACCGCGCGCCCGAAGGCGTCCGCGGTGCGCACTCGACGACCGGGCGGGAGCACGACCCGCTCAGGCGGACAGCTCGCCGCGGCCCTTGCGGCGCCGGGCGGCGAGGATGGCGCGACCGGCGCGGGTGCGCATGCGCAGGCGGAAGCCGTGCGTCTTGGCGCGGCGGCGGTTGTTCGGCTGGAAGGTGCGCTTGCTCACGTCTGCTCCACGGGGGTCTGGCGCGCTGCCGGCCAGCGCACGGAGGTCTCTGGTCAGCGCGTCGACCGCCGCCGCGAGGACACCCGCGCAGGCGGACGTCGAGGTGGTGGCGGGGTCGGGCTCAGACCGTCTCACGGTACGGGCGAGCCGTCGCCGGGGTCAAACGGCGTCGGGCGCGCGACGGTGCGCCGCCCCTGGCGCGCGTGCCACGAAGGCGGTGCGTCCGGGTGTCGGCAGAGACTGCCGATCATCCCGCCGGGCGGGGTACTGTCCGCGCACCGACACGCCGCTGGTCCGTCACCGGGTGCTGCCCCAGGTCTGCCGGGGGTCTCCGGCTGTCGCCGGCGCCGGTCGGCGGACGCGGGCGGGACGGCGCGGGAGCCGTGCACCGGGCTCGTCCCCGTGTGCTACCCACAGGTGTGCACAACTCTGTGGACCGACGTCCGGGCGGCGGTCGTGAGGGTGCAGGATCACCCGGTCGCCGCCCCCTCGGGGCGCGGCCACGCCCGCCCCGGACCGGGGCGGGACGCACGAGCGGCGCGGTCGTCGCACGGGGAGGACGCGCGTGAGCACGGACGGCACCGGGCAGCCCGACCTCTCGCTCGCCTGGGCGAGGGCGATGGAGCGCTTCCGCGGGGACGAGCGCATCACGGCGTCGAACCTCGGGTTCCTGCGCCACACGAGGCCGCTCGGCCTGCTGGACGACACGCTGCTGCTGGTCGTCCGGGACGAGCTGACCAAGAACGTGCTCGAGCAGCGCGTCCGCGACGTCGTCGTCGGGGTCCTCGGGGACGAGCTCGCGAGGCCGGTGCGCCTGGCCATCACCGTGGACGGCTCCCTCGACGTCGGCTCCCCGGACCCGGTCGGCGCCGCCGCCGGAGAGGACGAGGACGAGGACGAGCGGGCCCAGGACGAGCGGGCCCAGGAGCCCCCATCCGCAGCCGGGACGACGGCACCGGTCGGGGTGCGCCCGCGCGACCCGAGCCGCCCGAGCGAGCCCACCCGGCTCAACCCGAAGTACACCTTCGACACCTTCGTCATCGGCGCGTCCAACCGCTTCGCCCACGCGGCTGCGGTCGCGGTGGCCGAGGCGCCCGCGAAGGCCTACAACCCGCTGTTCGTCTACGGGCAGTCCGGGCTGGGCAAGACCCACCTGCTGCACGCCATCGGCGACTACGCCGCGAAGCTCTACGCCGGTGTGCGGGTGCGGTACGTGAACTCCGAGGAGTTCACCAACGACTTCATCAACTCGATCCGCGACGACAAGGCGTCGGCCTTCCAGCGCCGGTACCGCGACGTCGACGTGCTGCTCATCGACGACATCCAGTTCCTGTCGAACAAGGTGCAGACGCAGGAGGAGTTCTTCCACACCTTCAACACGCTGCACAACGCCGACAAGCAGGTCGTGGTGACCAGCGACCTGCCGCCCAAGCAGCTGTCGGGGTTCGAGGAGCGCATGCGCTCGCGCTTCGAGTGGGGGCTGATCACCGACGTCCAGCCCCCGGACCTCGAGACGCGCATCGCCATCCTGCGCAAGAAGGCCACGGGAGACGAGCTTCAGGCCCCCGACGACGTCCTCGAGTTCATCGCGAGCAAGATCTCCACGAACATCCGCGAGCTCGAGGGCGCCCTCATCAGGGTCACGGCCTTCGCCAACCTCAACCGCCAGGGCGTGGACCTGCCGCTCGCCGAGGTGGTGCTGAAGGACCTGCTCACCGACACCGGCACGGGCGTCATCACCGTGGCCACGATCATGGCCCAGGCGTCGGACTACTTCGGCGTGACGATGGAGGACCTCGGCGGGGCCTCGCGCTCCCGCACGCTCGTCACCGCGCGCCAGACGGCCATGTACCTGTGCCGGGAGCTCACCGACCTCTCCCTGCCCAAGATCGGGCAGGCCTTCGGCGGCCGCGACCACACCACCGTCATGCACGCCAACCGCAAGATCCGCGAGCAGATGGCCGAGCGCCGCTCGACCTTCAACCAGGTCACCGAGCTGACCAACCGGATCAAGCAGCAGCACCGCGCCTGACCCCCGGTGCCCCGGGCGCCCTGCCGTCGAGCGGAGCCGACCCGCACCCGCAGCGCTCCCCGAGGCGAGGACGCCGTCGAGACCCAGGCATCGGTGACGCCCAGGAGAGCGGGGTCCGGCGGCCTGCGGGGCACGTCAGGCGAGCGGTCGACCGAGGGCGCACGCCCTGGTCGAGCGCGGTCGCAGGCGGCGAGGACGCCGTCGAGACCCAGGCATCGGTGACGCCCCAGGAGAGCGGGGTCCGGCGGCCTGCGGGGCACGTCAGGCGAGCGGTCGACCGAGGGCGAACGCCCTGGTCGAGCCCGGTCGCAGGCGGCGAGGACGCCGTCGAGACCCAGGCATCGGTGACGCCCCAGGAGAGCGGGGTCCGGCGCCCTGCGGGGCACGTCAGGCGAGCGGTCGACCGAGGGCGAACGCCCTGGTCGAGCGCGTAGCCAGTGCCCCGGAGGGCGCCGGACCCCGCGCACCCAGCCCCGCACCACGCCCAACCCCGCACCACCCCCAACTCCGCACCCAACCCCGCACCACGCTCAGCCCCGAGCTGCTCCCGAGACCTCGTCCGAGGGCCCGCACCCCACCTCCCACAGGTGTGCACAACCCTGTGGACGCCTGTGGGCGCCGCCCCGTGGGCGTCCACACCCCCGTGGACGGAGCGGCGTGGCGGCGGGGCCGTGCACAGGCTGCGGGACC
>Ga0210040_10005693_pt1 | contig 15780 bp, 18 predicted proteins | sample CryGeyCG12114_NA_FD_185462 | JGI IMG/M metagenome (GOLD analysis project Ga0210040, IMG submission 185462) | Groundwater microbial communities from aquifer - Crystal Geyser CG19_WC_8/21/14_NA (SPAdes) (version 2) | ecosystem: Environmental > Aquatic > Deep subsurface > Groundwater | place: USA... | reverse complement strand
GCAACCCGCTGCACTCGGACCCGGCGTTCGCCGCGCGCGCGGGCTTCGAGCGGCCGATCCTGCACGGGCTGTGCACCTACGGCATCACCGGCCGCGCCCTGCTGATGTCGGCCATGGACGGCGACCCGGGGCAGTTCCGCGCGATGTCAGGGCGCTTCAGCTCGCCGGTCATGCCCGGTGACGAGCTGACCGTGCGCATCTGGCGCCAGGACGGCGGTCCCGACGGTGCGCTGCTGTTCCGCACCCTCCGCGGCGACGGCACGGTCGTCATCGACCGCGGCCGGGCGGAGGTCGGCGCTCCGGAGTGACCTGCGGTCAGGCGCCGGCGATCGCCGTGCCGGCGCCTGGCTGCGGCACCTCGTCGGCCCAGGTGGAGTCGTCCTCCTCGGATCCGGCGGGCAGGTCGGGCGGGTCGGCCTCGTCGGCGAGGACGCCGAGCCGCTCGATCATCGCGACGGCGGCGTCGACGATGGCCTCCGCCTCGCGACGGGTGCGGCTGGCCATGACCTCGCGGCCGGCCTCCCCGATGACCGTCGTGAGTACCGAGACCGTGACCCGGCCGATGGCGTCGTCCGGGGCGCGCAGCAGCAGCGAGTTCTGGCGCAGCCACTCGTGGCCGCGGGTGCGCCGCATCAGCTCGAAGCCGGGCGGGCCGTCCTTGTCCACGAACAGGCTGCCCAGGCTGCGCCCCTCCCACGAGCCGCGCAGGAAGCCGCGGGCGCCCGCGACGAACAGGGCAAGAGGGCGCCGCTCCCCCGCCCGCACGGCGGCCGTGACCCCCTCCGCCGCGCGCTTCTCCTGGCTGCCCTGCCAGTCCTCCCAGAGGGCCAGGAAGAGCTCGCTCTTGCCCCCGAAGTGGTGGTACAGGCTCCCGACGCTGGACCCGGCCCGCTCGACGACGTCGGCGACGCTGGACTCCGCGAAGCCGCGCTCGGCGAACACCTCGCGGGCGGCGTCGAGCAGCACCCGGCGGGTCTCCCCGGTGCGGCTCCACTTCCACGCACTGCGTCCGGGGACGGGGCCGGCGTCGCGCGGCATCGGGCCTCCCCCTGGGCGGGCTAGAACGGAGTTCTAGAACAGCCTAGGGCACCGGCCCCCCGGGCGGCGATGATCTCGGCCCGAGAGCTGCGCCACCGTCGGGAAGGGTGCCCGGCGCCGGCCGCCCCCGGGACGGAGGGCGGCCGGCGGCGGGGTCAGCGCGGGGAGCGGCCCAGGACGAGGGTCGCGCCGGCCATGAACATGCCGCCGTTGCCCATGACGACGCTGCGTTCGACGCCGTCGACCTGCGCGGCTGCCTCGCCGCGCACCTGGCGCACCGCTTCCTGGATGGCGAACATGCCGTACATGCCGGTGTGCGTGTAGGACATGCCGCCGCCGTTGGTGTTCATCGGCAGCTTCCCGCCCGGCGAGGTGTTGCCCTCGGCGACGAACGCACCGGCCTCACCCCGACCCACGAAGCCGGCGTCCTCGAGCCCGTAGACCGGCACGTGGGCGAAGGCGTCGTAGATCATCAGGTGGTCGACGTCGGAGTGGCTGATGCCGGCCTCGGCGAACGCCGCCGCGCTCGAGCGCTTGAAGGCGCCGAACGAGGTGAGGTCGGGCATCTGGCTGACCATCGGGGAATCCGCGGCCTCGCCCGCACCGAGCAGGTGCACCAGCGGCTTGTCGTGCCCGCGGGCCTCGGCCTTCTCCCGCGTGGTGACCACGAGCGAGCCACCGCCGTCGGTGACCAGGCAGCACATGAGCAGGGTGAACGGCCAGGCGATCATCTTGGAGTTCAGGACGTCGTCGACGGAGACGAGGTCCTGCATGAGCGCCCGCGGGTTCTTGTTCGCCCAGCGACGCTGGGCGACCGCGACCTCCGCCAGCTGCTCGAGCGTGGTGCCGGTCTCCTTCATGTACCGCAGGGCGGTGAGCGTGAAGGCCGTCGGCGGGCCGAAGACGCCGAAGGGCGCCTCGAACTGGCCGTTGAGCGACTGGGGGCTGCGTCCCCAGCCGGGGGCGTCCACGCGCGAGCGGCCGGACTCGCCGTGCGTGATGAGCACGGTCTCGGCCAGGCCGGCGCGAATGGCGGCGGCGGCGTGCCGGACGTGGAAGAGGAACGACGTCCCGCCCACGCCGGTGCCGTCGAGCCACGTCGCCTCGACGCCGAGGGCGTGGGCGATGCTCACCGGACCCGGCGTCTGGACCGTGGCGATGCCGTCGATGTCGGCCGGCGTCATGCCCGCGTCGGCCAGCGCGTTGCGGGCGCCCTCGAGGTGCAAGCTCAGCGTCGAGAGGTGCGGCAGCTTGCCGAGCTGATCGGTCTCGGCGGCGCCGATGATGACGATGTCGTCCTTGGCGCTCATGCGGCACTCCCGGCAGGTGCGAACAGGGGGAGGTGGACGTCGCCGCGCGGCTCGAAGACCACGCGCAGCGGCATGTCCAGCGGCAGCTGCTCGGGGTCGGCCTCGACCTGCACGAGGTTGGTCATCATGCGGACGCCCTCGGGGAGCTCCACGATCGCGATGACGTAGGGCACCTCGTCGGCGAACCCGGGGCCGGCCCGGTGGCTGATGACGTAGGAGTGCAGCGTGGCGGTGCCGTCGCTGACGACCCACTCGAGGTCGGTCGAGTAGCAGTGCGGGCACGCGGGCCGCGGGTAGAACACGTGCTTCCCGCAGGACGTGCACCGCTGGATGCGCAGCTCACCGGCGGCGCAGCCCTCCCAGAAGGGAAGGGTCTCCGGGGTCGGTACGGGGGCGGGCTTCGTGGGTGGCGGCACCGGCGTGGATCTCCTCAGCTCGGAACGGGATCGGGATCGTTCTGGACGTGGGCGAGCACGGCCTCCACCGAGATCCGCGCGGCGTGGCGGAGATCCGGGTGCAGGTCGGGGTACAGGTGGTCGACCAGGTCCTCGGGGTCCTCGATCCCCGCGGCCACCGCGTCCACGACCTGGCCGACCCGGCGCAGCCGCGCCTTCCGCCGTCGCTCGATCTGGGCCAGCGGGTCGGGTAGGGCCGGCCCGTGGCCGGGGAGGATGACCGAGCCCGGGGCGGCGAGCACCTCGCTGAGCCGGTCCAGGCTGTCGAAGAACTGGCCCAGCCGGCCGGGCTTCACGATCGGCGAACCGCCGCCGAGGACCGTGTCGCCGGTCAGCACGCTGCCCTCGGCCGGCAGCAGGAAGCAGACCGAGTCCCCGGTGTGCCCGGGCGTGTAGAGGACGCGGACGGTCAGGGCGCCGACCTGGATCTCGTCGTCGTCCTGCAACGGCTCGTCGGTCAGGCGGGGGTGGGCGGCCCGCACGGGCGCGCCGGTGACCACGGCCAGCCGGGAGGCCAGCTCGGCGTGGTCGTGGTGGGCGTGCGTGACGAGGACGGCGACGATGCGGCGCTCCCCCGCGGCAGCCAGGATCGCGGCGAGGTGGTCGTCGTCGTCCGGGCCGGGATCGAGCACGGCGCAGACGTCACTGCCCGGTTCGGCCAGCACCCAGGTGTTGGTGCCCTCGAAGGTCCACGCGTTGGCATTGGGCGCCAGCACGAGCGTGGCGCGTTCGGTGGCGGGCGACGGGACGCCAGGACGCGGGGGCGCGGTGTCCCGGGTCCACACGTCGAGCGCCTCCTAGATCGCGGTTCTAGAATCTGCCTCGCACCCTAGACCATGCGTCCGGGCACCCCGGCGGACCGCCCGGACGCCCTGGCGGCCACCGCGCGGGTCACGACGCCTTGGGGATCAGCACCCACAGCACGATGTAGGCCAGCTCGCCGACGCCGAAGACGCCGAACAGCACGAAGGCCAGCCGCATCATGCCGCGGGAGAGCCCGAAGCGGTCGGCCAGTGCCGCGCAGACCCCTGCGATGACCTTGCCGGACCGGGGCCGCACGAGAGTCGATGCCATGCGGGCCCGTCTACCCCGTGGGCCGGGGTGCCGACACCCGCTGCGCACCGCCCTCTCCCGGTCGACGGCCGGCCCAGAAGCATGGCGCGCGGCGCAGCCGGGCACTGGTAACCGCATGCGCGAGATGGATCCGAAGGACCCCAGCACCCTCTACAGCGAGGGTCCCGTGGCCGACGAGCCGCCCGACGACGACGTGCCGGACACCTCGCCGGTGCCGGACTCCGGCGGCGTCGGCCCCGGACCCGACGACCTCGACTGAGCGGATCAGCCGGTCAGGCGGCGGGCCCGGACGGCGTCGGCGAGCTCGGCCAGCATCAGGTCGGTCGTGCCGAGGTCGACGCAGGCGTCGGTGACGCTGCAGCCGTAGGCCAGCCGCTCGGGGTGCCGCTGGTCGAGGTCCTGCCGGCCCTCGACGAGGTTGCTCTCCAGCATCACGCCCCGGAGGGCGCGCTCGCCGCCGGCGATCTGCGCGGCCAGGTCGCGGACGACGTGGATCTGACGGCGGTGGTCCTTCTGGCTGTTGCCGTGCGAGGCGTCGACCACGACCACCTCGGGCAGGCCCCGGGCGGCGAGCTTGGCTCTGGTCGCGGCGATGTGCGCGGCGGAGTGGTTGGGCCCGGCCTTGTCCCCGCGCAGGATGACGTGACCGGTGGCGTTGCCCGTCGTCGACAGCTGGGCGCTGACGCCGTGCGCGTCGACGCCGAGGAACTCGTGCGGGGCGCGGGCGGCCACGACCGCCTGGATCGCGGCGTCGATGCTGCCCTCGGGCGAGTTCTTGAACCCGACGACCGAGGAGAACCCCGAGACCCGCTCCCGCGCCGTCTGGTCGGTGACGTTGCGGGCGCCGACGCCGTTGTAGGTGACCAGCCCGTTGACGTACTGCGGGGTGAGCGCGTTGAGCGGTTCGGCGGCGACCGGCACCCCCAGCCCGGTGATGCGGCACATCAGCATGCGGGTGGCGACCAGCCCGACGCTGATCCGGCTCGACCCGTCGAGGAACGGGTCGTAGGCGAAGCCCTTCCAGTCCACCTCGGTGCGCGGCTTCTCGGTGTAGGTGCGCATGAGGATCTCGAGGTCGGCGCCGTACCGCTCGCGCATGCGGGCGAGGAAGCCGGCGTACTCGAGCGCCGCGGCCGGGTCGTGGATGGAGCAGGGCCCGGCGATGACGGCGAGCCGGTCGTCGGTGCCGTCCAGGACAGCGGTCACCGCGCGACGCGCGGCGCGGGTCGTGGCGACCGATGCCCCGGACAGTGGGACGGCGGAGGCGACCGCCGCCGGGGTGACGACGACGCTGAGCCCGGTGATCCGCGCGTTGACCAGGTCCCCGAGGTCGACCGGCGGCACGTCCGCCAGGCCCAGCTGCCGCTGCGCGGCGGGCAGCAGCTCGGCCAGGGCGCCGTCGATCCGCGCGTTGACCCTGGTCTGGACGTCGACCAGCAGATCGGCGATCCGGGTGGCCTCGGCCAGGATCCGGTCGGGGGCAACGGTGTGCTGGTCCGTCGTCACGGCTCCTCCAGGTCCTCGTTGGGGCCGCACGCGGCGGCGTTCCGACCCGCACAGCATCGTCCAGTGCCCGACCCCCGCCGACACCGGACCGCCCCGCGGTGCGGTGACCACAGTCGGGAAGCTGGCGGCACCGACCAGCAGGCTGCAATCATGTGACGCGACATGGATGTGCGATCCCGGCGACCGAGCGCTGATCCGGAGAAGCCGGACGACACCTCCGCCGCGACGGACGCCGACCGCCTGGCCGCGGTGCGGGCGACAGCGCTGCTCGACACGGCGGCGGGGTCCTCCTTCGACCGCCTGACCGCGCTGGCGCGTCGGCTCACCGGCGCCCCGCTGGCCTTCATCACGGTGGTCGACGACCAGCGCTCGTACTGGCTCAGCCGCCAGGGTCTGGCCGCCGACGGCCCGGTGCAGAACACGATCGACGAGTCGTTCTGCCAGTACGTGCTGGACGGCGAGCCGCTGGTCCTGGCCGACGTCACCACCGACGAGCGGACGCGGGACAACCCCTCCATCGAGGGCATGGGCGTGCGGGCCTGGGCCGGCTTCCCCGTGCACGCACCCGGCGGGCAGGTGCTCGGCAGCTTCTGCGTGGTCGACACCGACGTGCACGAGTGGACCGGGTCCGACGTCGCGCTCCTGGAGGACCTCGCCGCCATCGCCTCGCGGGAGGTGGCGTTGCGCGCCGCCACCACCGCGGCAGAGGAGTCCCGGGGCACCGCGCGCGCCGAGGCGGACCGCGCGTCGTTGCTGGCGCGCATCGGGGGTCTGCTCGCCGCCGGGTCGGAGCTCGCCGAGGTGTGGGAGGCGATCGCCACCCTGGCCGTGCCCGCCCTCGGCGACTTCGCCTACGTCTGCATCGTCGAGCGCGACGGCAGTCTCCGGCCGGCCGCGGCCCGCCATCGCGACGCGGAGGGACTGGTGACCCTCTGGGAGTGGATCAGCACCGCCGGCCGCCGCGTCGGGGAGGCCAGCGGCCCCGGCCACGTCGCCGCCACCGGGAAGGCGGAACGCATCGTCCTGCCCCAGCCCGACCGGCTCAGCCCCGCCCAGCGGACAGCCGCAGAGCGGCTGACGGTCGGCAGCGCCGTGGTGGTGCCGCTCACCAGCCGTCAGGAGGTCGTCGCGGTCCTGACCGTGGCCCGTCTCGTCGGGTCCCCGGTCTACGGCGACGCGGACAAGGAGCTGATCAGCGCCGTCGCGGACCGGGCGGCGCTGGTCGTCGAGAACGCCCTGGCCCACGCCCGTGAGCGCACCGTCTCCGAGACCATGCAACGGGCACTGCTCCCCCCGGCGCTGCCGCGGTCGGACCGCCTGGAGATCGCCGCCCGCTACCTGCCCGCCGGCGACGCGCAGCTCGTGGGCGGTGACTGGTACGACGCCTTCCTCGACGCGACCGGCACCACCAGCGTGGTGATCGGCGACGTGGCCGGGCACGACATCGACGCCGCGGCGACGATGGGCGAGCTCCGCACCATGGTGCGCATGGCCGGCCACGCCGGGTCGGTCAGCGCGGCCGGGGTGCTGTCGGCGGTGGACGCCGCGGTCGCCACCCTCGGCCACCAGGTCTTCGCCACCGCCCTGGTCACCCAGGTCGCGGCGCAGCCGGACGCCGAGGGGAACCACTCCGTCCAGTGGTCGTCGGCCGGCCACCCACCGCCGCTGCTGGTCCACGCCGACGGCCGGGTCGACGTCCTCACCCGGTCCCTCGGGTTGCCGCTCGGTGTCCTTGCCGGCCGTCCCCGCCCCGACCACCGGACGAGCCTCCCGCCGGGCGCGACGCTGGTCCTCTACACCGACGGCCTGATCGAGCAGACCTCCGACGGGCACGGCACCCGGGACCTGGACGCGGGGCTGTCGCGACTCGTCGAGCTGCTCGGCCGGTCGTCCCGCGCCGGCACGGAGGCGCTGTGCGACGAGCTGCTGGGCCTGCTGCCGTCGACCGGCGCGGACGACGACGTCGCCCTCATCGCCCTGCGCGCGCTGGACTGACCTCCGTTCGCCCGGCCCAGCAGCTCGGGCGTCAGCACGTCGACCACCGGGCGGCGCGCCTCCCGGCCGGATCGCCGCTCAGCACGACCCCCGGAACGCCGACGACCGCCCGGACCGGGCTCGACGAGGAGCCCGGTCGGGGCGGTCGCCCGGTCGCGGTGGTCAGCCCTGCTGCGGCTCCAGCTCGCCGCGCAGCTCCCGCTTGAGGAACTTGCCCGCCGGGTTGCGCGGCAGCGGTGAGGTCCGGATGTCGATCACGGTCGGCAGCTTGAACGCCGCCAGCCGTTCGCCGAGGAACCCGACGAGCTCGTCCTTGGTCAGCGAGGCGCCGTCGTTGAGCACGATCACGGTGGCGACCTCCTCCCCCAGCCGCTCGTGGGGCACGCCGAGCACGGCGGCCTCCATCACGGCCGGGTGCTCGTAGATCGCGGCCTCGACCTCGGCGCAGTACACGTTCTCGCCGCCGCGCAGGACCATGTCCTTGAGCCGGTCGTCCACGTAGACGAGGCCCTCGTCGTCCAGATGCCCGATGTCGCCGGTGCGCAGCCAGCCGTCGACGATCGTCTCGGCGGTCGCGTCCGGGCGGTTCCAGTAACCGCGGATGAGGTTGATGGCCTTGAACCAGATCTCCCCGCGCTCACCGACCGGCAGCACCTCGAAGGTGGAGGGGTCGCGGATCTCGGCCTCCATCGGCAGCGGCACCCGGCCGGCGGCCATCGGGTTGTCGAGCGCGTCCTGCCCGGCCAGGCTCGGGCCGAGGGCGTTGGTCTCGGTCATCCCGTAGGAGAAGCCCGGCGTCGCGGCCTTGAACGCGTTGTCGATGTTGGCGATCAGCGCCGGCGGCGTCGGCGCACCGCCGCCGCCCACCGACACCAGGCTCGAGGTGTCGTAGTCGGCGAAGCGCGGGTGCTGCAGCATGTCGATGCTCTGCGTCGGGACGCCGACGAAGGCACTGAGCTTCTCGCTCTCGATCAGCTTCAGGGCGGCCTCAGGATCCCACTTGTACATGATCGCCAGCTTCCGGCCGGCGACCAGCGAGCCCAGCATCACGGCGACGCAGCCGGTGACGTGGAACAGCGGGACGGCGAGGATCGCGCCGCCGGGCGGGGCGTCCGGGTCCTCCGGGGGCGTGACCAGGGCAGCGACCATGCCGCGGGCGAGGAAGCCCATGACCGTGTTGACCAGCGCCCGGTGGGTCGAGACCGCACCCTTGGGCCGCCCGGTCGTGCCGGAGGTGTAGAGGATGGTCGCGTCGTCCTCGGGCTGGATCGTCACCTCGGGCAGGGCCGCACCGGGGACGACCACGTCCTCCCACCTGTCCGCACCCTGGACGGGGGCGGACGAGCGGACGACGACGATCCGGGCGCCCAGGCGCTGCGCGGAGGCGGCGGCGAGCGTGGCCCGCGGCTCGTCGGCGACGATGACGGTCGCGCCGGAGTCCTCGAGAGCGAAGTCCAGCTCGTCCTCGGTCCACCAGGCGTTCATCGAGACGTTGATGGCGCCGATGGAGAGGATGGCGATGAACGCCTCGACCCACTCGGGGTAGTTGCGCATCGCGATGGCGACGCGGTCGCCCTTCTGGACGCCGTAGCGCTCGACCAGCGTGGCGGCGAAGGCGTCGGCCTCGGCGAAGGTCTCGGCGAAGGTGCGCCGCTCGTCCCCGAAGACGAGGTAGGGGGCGTCACCGTGCGCGCGGGCGAGCGCGAAGATCTCCCGCATGCTGGGCGGGGCGTGGCTGAAGACCTGGTAGGTCCCGCCGTCCGGCCGCGTCCAGGGCGCCAGCTCGAACATCTGCCCCGGGCTGGTGACCTGTGCCACAGCCTCCTGGTGACTCAACGACACGGAAGACGCCTCCTAGGCGGTTGTGCGACGGGACGCCGAGCAGTGACCTCGGCAACACCCCCGACACTTTCATGCTCGAAGCATTTCGGGCAACAGCCGTCCGGCCCGCGGAGCGCGGCCGTCCCACCCCGCCGTGCAGGCTCGGCTCTCCCGGGGCGGAGCGCACGGTCAACATCTGCCGAAGCGGACCGTTCCGTCTCGTCCCGTCTGTCCCTCGCGGACTCGTAGGTCCCCCCTTACTGTCGGTAGCAGCACGGGCGCACAACGTCGCCGATGAGCTGCCTCCGCCACCGCGGACCACACCGAGGAGTACGACGTGTCCCTTCCCCAGCGCTCTGCCGCCCCCGCCCTCGCCCGCCCCGCCGGCTACGGCCAGCGCCCCGTCCACCGCTCCGCCGTCCCCGGCGTCCGCCCGGCGGTCCAGCACCCGATGGCCGCCCGCCCGATGGGCATGCGCCCCGAGGCGGGCCACCCGACGATGGCGGCCGGCCCGGTGGTCCAGCGCCCGGCCCCCCGCGCCGCGGTCTCGTTCCTGACCGTCACCGAGGTTGCGGCGATCATGCGGGTCTCCAAGATGACCGTCTACCGCCTGGTCCACGGCGGCGAGCTCTCCGCCGTCCGCGTCGGCCGGTCCTTCCGGGTCCCGGAGCCGGCCGTGCGCGAGTACCTCGCCGGCGCCCGCACCGACGTCGCCTGACACCTCCGCAGTCCTCGGGACGGCTGACCGGCTGGGTCGCCCGGACGGCGCACGGGCCGCCGTCCCGGCTCGCCCTCCGTGGACGGCCTCGAGATGCTGGGCGACGCCGTCGGCCGCCGGGCAACCCACGTCGGCGCCCGAGCAGCCACGCTGCCGGCGTCCGCCGCCCTGCCGCGAGCACGCGGGGCACGAGGTGCCCCCGCCGGCGTGAGGACGGCCGGCCGGAGCCCGTGGGAAGCGGCGGGCGGGTCGCGGTGTTCACCAGGACGTGCTCGACGAGAAGGAGGCACGACGTGACCACTGAGACCGCGATCCTCGCCGGCGGATGTTTCTGGGGTGCGCAGGACCTGCTGCGCAAGCGCCCCGGGGTGATCTCCAGCCGGGTCGGCTACTCGGGCGGCGACACCCCCAACGCCACGTACCGCAACCACGGTGACCACGCGGAGGCGGTCGAGATCGTCTTCGACCCCGACGTGATCTCGTTCCGGGAGGTGCTGGAGTTCTTCTTCCAGATCCACGACCCGTCGACGAAGAACCGGCAGGGCAACGACATCGGCCGCAGCTACCGCTCGGCGATCTACTACACCAGCGACGAGCAGCAGCAGGTCGCCCTCGACACCATCGCCGACGTCGACGCCTCGGGTCTGTGGCCCGGCGAGGTCGTCACCGAGGTGGAACCCGCCGGCCCGTTCTGGCAGGCCGAGGAGGAGCACCAGGACTACCTGCAGAAGATCCCCTTCGGCTACACGTGCCACTACGTGCGGCCGGACTGGGTGCTCCCGCGCCGCGAGCAGCAGACCGCGTAGGGACGAGCGGCGGGCGCGACGTCCGCGACGTACGGGCGGGTGACCTCCGGGTCACCCGCCTTCGTCGTGCTCGCTCAGCCCGGCTTGACCAGGCAGGCCCAGACGAGCTTGCGCTCGGGCTCGTAGTGGACGCCGTGCTCGGCGGTGAGGTCGGCGATCACGTACAGGCCGTAGCCGCCCTGTCCCGCGGGCCGTTCCCGGGCCGGGGTGGGCGCCCTGTCGGGGGCGGCGTCGGTCACGATGACGATCCAGCGACCGTCGTCGTCCCCGATGTGCAGGCTCGACGGGGGCGAGCCGTGGCGGAGCGCGTTCGACGTGAGCTCGTCGATGACCAGGACGGCCTGCCCGATGGCGTCCTCGATGTGCGCGGGCACGTCGTCCTCCCGCCCGATGCCCAACGAGGACAGCAGGAAGTGCTGCACCTGCCGCCGCACGGCGCTCAGGCTGCGCAGCGATCCCAGCTGCAGGGAGAGCCGGGTCGAGACAGCCGCGGGCACGGGGCTGTCGCCGTGCCAGGACGCGTACGCCGCGGCGTAGTCCGCGGGAGTCTGGGCAGAGCCGCTCACGGTCGGGCTCCTTCCTGCCGTACGGCCACGAGGGCGACGTCGTCGGAGGGGTGCCCGTCGACGAGGCGGGCGACGAGTTGGTCGCAGAGCTCCTCGAGCGGGAGATGCACCAGCTCGGCGGCCAGCCGGTCGAGCCGGTCGACACCGGCGTCGAGGTCGCTGCCCGGCCGCTCGACCAGGCAGGCGGTCGGAAGGGCGGCGACCACCGCCGCGCAGTCCTCCACGGTGGCGACGGCCCCGTCGTCCACGCGCGCCGATACCCCCACGGGTGCGCCACCTCCGGAGCGACGTGCCACGGAAGGTGGCGCACAACAGGACGAACCCCATCATGCGGCATGCCGGGGCACGACGCTGACGAGCACTCGAGCCGACCGGCAGAGAATGAGTACGTCCGGGAGCTCGACGGCACGAACGTCCTGATCAGCGCCGCCTGCCCCGGCTACGTCGCGACCGACCTCGACGGCTTCCGCGGCGTGCGCACCCCGCAGCAGGGCGCGGCGACGCCGATCCGCCTGGCCACGCTGCCCGACGGCGGGCCGACCGGGGGGTTCTTCGAGGACGCCGGCGTCGTCCCCTGGTGACGGGAACTGCCGGTCAGCGGACCGTTGTGCCGACCGGATCGGGGACGACGGCGCCGGTCGGCTCCCCCGTCGGCCGCTCGCCCAGCCGGACGAGCACGATCCCGGCCAGGACGACGATGCCGCCGACGAGCTGCACCGTCCCCGGCCGCTGACCCAGGGCCAGCCACGCGAACACCACGGCGAAGAGCACCTCGCTGAGCCCCACGAAGGAGCTGAGCCGCGACCCCAGGAGGCGGACGGCGGCGATCCCGGTGGCGTAGGCGAACGCCGCGGCGAGCAGCGACAGGCCCAGGACCGGGACCAGCCAGCTGGTCGACCGCCCGGCGAACTCGACGTCGGACGTCGCCGTCCGCCAGGGGACGGCACGGACCAGCGCGGCTCCGCCGAGCAGCAGCGCGCCGACGACCAGGCCCGCCCACGCGCTGACCAGCGGCGGCAGGGCGCCCTCGGTCCGGGCGGAGAGGACGAAGTAGGCCGCCAGGCCGAGGGCTGCGACCAGCCCCCAGACGACGCCGACCGGGTCGAGACGGGCGCCGCTGGCGACGTCGAGCACCAGCACCAGCCCGGCGAGCGCGACTACCACCCCGGCGGAGGTGACCGCGCTGGGCCGCTGGCCGAGCCGGGCCCACGTCCACAGCACCACGAGCAGCACGGCGGAGTACTCGAGCAGCAGCGCCACCCCGACCGAGAGACGGGCGACCGCGGAGAAGTAGGCGAGCTGGGGCAGGGCGACGGCGAGCGCGCCGAACGCGAGGACCGCGCCGGCGTTGGTCCGCAGCAGCGACCACCGCCCGCGCAGCTGGAGGACGGCGGGGCCGGTCAACGCCAGAGCCGCCAGGCCCATCCGCACCGTGACGGCGGCCCCGGCGCTCCACCCGGCCTCCAGCAGGCCGGCGGCGAACACACCGGCCGTGCCGAAGGCGGCGGCGGAGAGCACCGCGAGCAGCAGTCCGAACAGCCCGGTCCGACGATCGCCCACGACGGGCGACCCTAGGAGGGGAGGGTCAGCGGTTCTTCCACTGGGGCGCGCGCTTCTCCGCGAAGGCGGTCGAGCCCTCGCGCGCGTCCTCGCTGGCGAAGACCGGCGCGATCACCTCGGCCTGCTCGTCCCAGCCCTGCCGGAACGTCCAGTCCGGGGCCGAGCGCACGATGTGCTTGGTGGCGGCCACGGCGAGCGGTCCGTTCGCGGCGACGACGGCGGCCAGGGCGAGCGCTCCCTCGAGAGCTCCGCCGGGCGCCGTCACGCGGTTGACCAGGCCGACCTCGGCGGCACGCGGAGCGCTGATCGGGTCACCGGTGAGGAGCAGCTCCAGGGCGATCGACTGCGGGATGCGCCGGGGCAGCGCGAGGGCGGCACCGCCGGCAGCCACCAGCGAGCGCTTCACCTCGGGCACGCCGAACCGCGAGTCCTCGGCGGCGACGATGAGGTCGCAGGCGAGCAGCAGCTCGAAGCCGCCGGCCAGGGCCCAGCCCTCGACGGCGCCGATGAGCGGCTTGCGCGGCGGGGTCTCGGTGATCCCGCACAGCCCGCGGCCCGGGATGTTCGGGGTCTCGCCGCGGATGAAGGCCTTGAGGTCCATGCCGGAGGAGAAGGTGCCACCCGCGCCGGTGAGGACGCCGACGCGCAGGTCGTCGGACGAGTCGAGCTCGTCGGCGGCGGCCGCGATGCCGTCGGCCACCGCCCTGTTCAGCGCGTTGCGCGCCTCCGGCCGGTTGATGGTGATGATCAGGACGCCGTCCCGGCGGTCCAGGAGCACCTCGTCGGACACAGCCATCTCCTTCGGTCGGTTACGCGTCGTCGCGGATGTCGTGCGGTCGTGCGGTACCGGCCGGGGGCGCGGTCGCTGCGCCCCCGGCCCGGGCATCACTTGGGCTGCAGGCGGGCCCCACCGTCGAGCCGGATGAGCTCGGCGTTCATGTAGCTGTTGGCGATGACCTCGACGGCGAGGGTGGCGAACTCCTCGGAGTAGCCCAGGCGCTTGGGGAAGAGCACGTCGCGCTTGAGCTTGTCCTTGAACGCCTCGGAGGCCTCGCCCGAGCCGTAGATGGGGGTGTCGATGAGACCGGGAGCGATCGTGTTCACGCGCACGCCGATGGCGGAGAGGTCGCGGGCGATCGGCAGCGTCATCGAGACGACGGCGCCCTTGGAGGCCGAGTAGGCGGCCTGTCCGATCTGGCCGTCGAGCGCGGCGACGGAGGCGGTGTTGAGGATGGAGCCCCGCTCGCCGTCCTCCAGCGGCTCTTCCTGCGCCATGGCCGTGCCGACGATGCGGATGCAGTCGAAGGTGCCGATGGTGTTGATCTCCAGGACCCGGCGGAAGGTGTTCAGGTCGAACGCCGTCTCGTAGCCGCCGCGACCGACGGTCCGGCTGGCCGAGCCGATGCCGGCGCAGTTCACCAGCACCCGCAGCGGGCCGATCGTCTTGGCCAGCTCCGTGGCCGCGATGATGTCGTCGGTCTTGGTGACGTCGACGTGGGCGAACGCGCCGTCGAGCTCGGTGGCGAGCGCGTTGCCCTTGTCGTCGGCGATGTCGGCGACGACGACCTTGGCGCCCCGGGCGGCGAGGGCGCGAGCGGTGGCCGCCCCCAGCCCGGACGCGCCTCCGGTGACGATCGCGGACACATTCTCGAGCTGCACGGGTACTCCCCTGGTTCGGACGACGACTGTGGCGACGGGCGGCGGTGCCGGCCTCGCAGGTCACCGGCACGTCGCTCCCGCTGTGCAAGCTAGCCAGCGCGGGTTCTTTCTTGCAACGCTGTGTCGCAGAAAACAGCGGGCGACGCCGTTCCCCGTGCGACGCTGCCCGGGTGAGCGAGACGACGAGCCGCGGCCGGCCGCGGGGGCTGAGCGAGCGCGTCCGCCAGGAGGTGCACGCCGCCGTCCGCCGCCTCCTGGTCGCGGAGGGCTACGTCGCACTGCGCCTCGACGACGTCGCTGCCGCCGCCGGCGTCCACAAGTCCACGCTGTACCGCCAGTGGGCGACCAAGGCCCAGCTCGTCCAGGACGTGCTCGTCGCCGGCGAGCTCGAGCACTACCCGCGGGTCGACGAGGGCAGCCTGGCCGCCGACATCGAGGCCCTCGTCCGCGGCCTCACCCGGCTGTTCCGGAGCCCGACCACCGTGGCCTTCGTGCAGACGCGCGCCGCGGCCGACGACCCGGAGCTGCGCTCCGGCCTGCACGAGCTGGCCCGTCAGGACACCGACTTCGTGCGCCTGCCGTTCGAGCGGGCCATCGTCCGCGGCGAGCTGCGCCAGGACGCCGACGTCGGCATGCTGGTCGAGCTGCTGGTCGCCCCGCTGCTGGCCCGGGTCGCCGTCACGGGACAGCCGGTCGACGACGACTTCGGCCGCCGGCTGGCGAGCACCTTCCTCGCCCTCGCCGCGCCCTCCTCCGCCGCCCGGCCCTGAGCGCACCGGAGGTGTCCCGTCACCGGACGGGGACGGGGTTCGACGGCGTTTGACCGATCCCGGGGCGGGCAGATCGCGACGTGCCCCGCTCCCTCCGCCGCCGGACGGACCACCTCGTGCGCCGGCTGGACGCCGATCGGTACCTGCAACTGGTGCTGCTCGGCTTCGGCGGCTCGATCGTGGTCACCCGGCTCTACCTGGACCTGACCGGCTACCCGACCGTCGGCGGGGGCACGCTGCACATCGCCCACTCCGTCTGGGGTGGGCTGCTGCTGTTCGTCGGCGGCATGCTGCCGCTGGTGCTGAAGAACCGGTCGGCGCTGCCCTGGGCGGCCCTGCTCACCGGCATCGGGGCAGGGCTCTTCGTCGACGAGGTCGGCAAGTTCATCACCGACGACAACGACTACTTCTTCGACGCCGCCGCCGCACCGGTCGCGTGCATCGGGTCTTCCTCTCGTCGACGCGCTCGACGCGCGACGACCGATCCGGGCCGCGTAGGGAC
>Ga0210040_10005692_pt1 | contig 15781 bp, 15 predicted proteins | sample CryGeyCG12114_NA_FD_185462 | JGI IMG/M metagenome (GOLD analysis project Ga0210040, IMG submission 185462) | Groundwater microbial communities from aquifer - Crystal Geyser CG19_WC_8/21/14_NA (SPAdes) (version 2) | ecosystem: Environmental > Aquatic > Deep subsurface > Groundwater | place: USA... | reverse complement strand
TCAGACTGGCAGTTGCAGGAGCCTAATGAGCAGGCTCTGACGCTACACCCTGGCTTGGTGGAGTCTACCCCAGGAAGGTGGCCGAACTCACGGCGGCGCTGAACGCGGAAGGCACCAAAATGGAGGCCTGCGAACTCGTACGCAGCCTGCCCTTGGGAATCTGTCTTATCCCGGAGGGGAGCGGGCTCGCCATCGAGCTCACGGGCGAGATGCCCGGCCTCCTGGCTCTGGGCGTGTTCGGGTACGACAAAACCCCCGCACAAGGCGCGGGTTCTGTTGGGCGGATAACGCTGGTTGCGGGGGGCAGGATTTGGACTCTGGCGAACATCAAGTTTCCGAGGTCGGGATCGTTTTTGGGACCCGCCCTCATTCACCTTCGAAAGGGGTCGACTGAGAACTGTTTCCGTTCTCTCCAGATCATGCCAGTGCTATCCGGCAGTCGCTGACCGGTGCAGATTGTGGCCCGACCGACCTTCGTGAAGAGTATCTTAGCTCCCATGGCCGCGGGTCCGGTGCTGTCCTTGCAGTCATCCGCTCGCGGCCTAGCAAGCGGCGTCCAAGCCCAACGCAGGAAGACCCGCGAATGTCGGAGAATTGATCTGCGAGGTCACTGCCACGGCAACACGGCGTCAGCAAACAGCAATCGACCGCTGCTATGGCTCGGAACGCTTTCGACCGTGACCCCGCCGGGATGCTCGACTACTCTACCGGAAAGTAGCAGGGAATCCGCGATGGCCTTGAAGAAGACGAGCGAACTGGGCGCTACGCCGATGCCTGCCGGCACGGTTCCTTATTCCGGCCCAGCCCCCGCTCCTGCTATCCCGACCTCCCGGACGCGGGAGCGGGCTCAAGCCCGCCAGCAGAAGATCGCGGAACGCGTGGGCGCCGCCACCGAGGAGCTGGCCAGCGGCATCTCCGAGGCGGCTGCCGCCGCAGAAGAGTTGCGCCGCGCGATGACGCAGATCGCGGCCGGGGCCGAGGAGGCGGCGGGGGCTTCGCAGGAGTCCCTGGCGGCGGCCACCGCCATCGCCGCCACGCTGGCCCGCGCCCGGCAGCAGGCTGAGGAGTCGCGCCACCGGACGGAAGCCCTGCAAACCCAGCTTGCCGAAGCGGGAAGCCAGATCAACCTGTCCGTGGCAAGCATCTCGGCCAGCGCCGAGCGCCAGGTCGCCTCGATCGCCGTCACCGCCGAACTCGAGTTGCAGGCCGATGCCATCGCCGAGGTCACGCGCAGCATCTCCCGCATCGCGGACCAAACCAATCTCCTGGCGCTCAACGCCGCCATCGAGGCCGCGCGGGCCGGCGAGGAGGGTCGTGGCTTCGCCGTGGTCGCCGACGAGGTCCGAAGCCTGGCCGAAATCACCGAACAGTCGGCGCAGGAAGCCCAAGTCTTGGCAGGACAGATCCGGGAGGACGCCCAAGTCGTGGCCCAAGCCATCCAGGCTGCGGCGGACCAGGCCGTGCGCGGCGCGGAAAGCGGACATGATGTGGCGGCGGCCCTCGATGGCGTGCGTCGCGACATGGCGGCGCTTGCCGAGGGCTCGCAGGCGATCCTCCTGAAATCCGTGGAGATCGAGGGCGCTGCGCGCGAGGCCCAGCGCGGGGCCGAGCAGATCGCCTCCGCCGCCGAGGAGCAGGCCGCAGCCTCGGCGCAGGCGCTCCAGGCCCTCGAGCAGCAGGCCCAGGCGCTCGACCAGAGCCAGGCGACGGCCCAGGCCCTTGCAGGGCTGGCCGAAGCCCTCGGGACGACCGCGTCGCTCGCCGGGACGGCCGGCGAGGTGGGCTCGGCGGCCGAGGAGCTGTCGGGCACGGTCCAGGAGCTTTCTGGCGCCTCGGCGCAGATCATGGCCGCCGTGAACCAGATCAGCCGGGGAGCCCAGGCCCAGGCTGCCGCCGCGCAGCAGGCTAGCGCCGCGATGGCGCTGATCGAGTCCGGCGCAGGCATGTCCCAGCGGACCGCCCGTGAGGCGCTCGGGCGGGCCAATTCCATGCACGAGTTCCTCATCGAAAGCAGGGGCACCCTCGAGCAACTCGCTACCATCCTGACCTCGGCTCTCGACGACCTTCGACGGGCCATGGCGCTCATCGCGACCCTCGAGGGCGCGAGCCGGCGCATCGACAGGACCGTGGATGCCATCGCCATCGTAGCCGTGCAGACCAGCATGCTGGCGGTGAGCGGCTCCATCGAGGCGGCGCGCGCCGGTGAGGCCGGGGGTGGCTTTGCCGTGGTGTCGGGTGACATCCGGGCCCTGGCGCGCGACGCCACCCAGAACGTGACAGAGATCAAGGACACCGTCCGCTCCATACAGGACCAGATCGCAACGGTTCGCCGGGAGCTCGAGCAGGTCCTGGCCACTTCGGAAATCGACGCACAGAAGAGCCGCGCCACCGTCGCCTCGCTTTCGGTCATCACTGGGGAGAACCATCTGGTGCGGACGAGCAGCCAGGAGATTCTCGACGGCGCGTCGAGCATCCTCGCGGGCGTACAGGAGGCGCTGGCCGGCGCACGACAGGTCGCGGCAGCCGCCGAGGAGGCCAGCAGCGCCGCCACGCAAGCCGCGACGGCCGCGCGTGAGCAAGCCAAGGGCGCCGAGGAGCTTGCCGCTGCGATCGAGGAAATCGCTTCGCTGGCGGACGAACTCCATGTGGGCCATGAGTGAGGACAAGCCCCGCGACCTGACGGCCTACCTGAGCTTCGACGTCGCGGGCGCGCTTTACGCCCTTCCAGTGGACGCGCTGCGCGAGGTCGTCCGGATGCCCCGGGTCGTGCCGGTTCCCCAAGGCCCGCCAAGCCTGGATGGTATCGCCAACCTGCGGGGCCGCGTGCTTCCGGTGGTCCGCGCGAGTCGCCTCCTGCGCAAGCCGGACAGTGACAGGAGCGAGGCAACGCGTGTCCTCGTGCTGGAGCGGGGCGGCTTGGTGGGGCTGGGCGTGGATCGGCTGGGCGCCCTCTTGACAGCCGGCGCCATGCAGCGCGAGGCGACCGACGAGGAGGGGCTCGTCGCCGTCCTCGCGACCGCGCATGGTCCAGTACGGGTGCCGGACCTCGACCGGCTGCTCGCGGCCGACTTCCAGCCCCGGGCGCGGGCAGCCCGTCCGATCTCGGTGGCGAAGGAACGGCACGCAGGGCGCAACACCTTCTCCGCCGATCAGGTCGCCCTGGTCGGATTCGCGCTGGCGGAGCGCGACTACGCCCTCCCCCTCGGCGAGGTGCGCGAGATCCTGACTCTGCCGGAGGACATCGCCGTCCTGCCCCGCTCTGGAAGCGGGGCGCTCGGCGTGACGACCCTGCGGGGGCAGCTGCTGCCGATCCTGTCCGGGCGGGCTCTCCTCGGGCTTCCCGTCGAGGATGCCGGCGGCGCGCGTCCGAGGATCGTGGTGACCAGCATCGGGGGAATGCCTGCCGGGATCGCGGTGGACTGGACGACGGCCATATTCCGGATACCGGCGGCCGACGTCGATCCCGTTCCGCCCGTGCTGACGCGCGCCGCGGGAGGCAAAGCCGAGGTCCAGTCCATCGCGCGCATCGAAGGCGGCCAAAGGCTCGTGGCCGTGCTCTCGGCCGAGCGGCTGCTCCGCCACGAGGGGCTGGCGCGGACCACGGCGGAAGGGAAAGAGCAGGCCATGACCCAGGCAAGGGAGGAACGGGAGCCGATCGCGGTCTTCACGCTGGCTGATGTGGAGTATGGCCTGCCCGTCGCCGCGGTCGAGGAGGTGGCGCGGATGCCCGAAGCGCTGTCGCGCCTGCCGCGCGCGCCGCGCTTCGTGGAGGGCCTCATTAGTCTGCGCGGAAGGGCTCTGCCGGTCATCGATTTGCGCCGTCGCCTGGAGCTGCCGTCCCCGCCGCGCACCGGACGCGAGCGCGTCCTCGTGATCGCCGTCGGAGGGACGCGCGCGGGATTGCTGGTCGACGCGGTGAGGGAGATCGCCCGCCTGCAGCTCTCGGCCATCGAGCCCGCTCCCGAGGTGGCCGAAGGCCAAGCCTCTGTCGTGACGCGCGTGGCCAACCTCGCCGAGTCGGGCCGCATGATCCTGCTCCTCGATCCAGCACGACTGCTGGAGGGCAGCGAGGTTCGCGCCCTGGCGCGGATCGGTGACCGGACAGGGCCGCTCGCGCCGTGATCCGACTGCTGATCGCGGACGATTCGGCGCTCATGCGCAAGCTCCTCGCGGGGGTCTTCGCCGCCGAGGGGGACTTCGAGGTCACGCTGGCCCGCGACGGGGAGGAGGCGCTGGAGCAGGCCCTCCGCATGCGACCCGACGTGGTGACGCTCGATGTGCAGATGCCGCGCATGGATGGCCTGAGTTGCCTCGATCGCCTGATGATCGAGGCCCCCTGCCCCGTGGTCATGGTCGCCGCGCTCACGGCGCGCGGAGCGGACGCCACGCTTGAGGCGATGCGGCTCGGGGCCGTGGACTTCGTTCCCAAGCCTGCCGGAGCGGTGTCGCTGGCCATCGACAGCTTCGGGCCGCTGATCGTGGCCAAGGTGCGCGCCGCCGCCAGGGCGAAGCTGCGCCGTAGCCTTCGCCTAGCGGAACGGGTGCGCCATCGGACCGGTGGACTGAGCGAGACCGCGACACCCACTGCGGAGTTCGCTGAAGCGGGCGCCGGAGGGCCCGCGGGCCTCGTGTTGATCGGCACATCGACCGGCGGCCCGCCAGCGCTCGAGAGCGTCCTGACGCAACTGCCGGCGAGCTTTCCCTGGCCGGTCCTCGTGGCGCAGCACATGCCCGCGACCTTCACGAGCGCCATGGCGCGGAGACTGAACGGCCTGTGCGCATTGGACGTCGTGGAGGTCGGGGAGCCCACGCCGCTCCGTCCCGGACGGGTCCACATTGCCCGAGGGGACGCCGATGTCCTCGTCGCTTCCCGCGCCGCCGGGCCGGTCGCGCTGCCCGCACCCGCCTCGTCCCGGCATCTCTGGCACCCGAGCGTGGACCGCATGGTCGAGAGCGCGATGGAGCAAATTCCGCCCGAGCGCCTTCTGGGCGTCCTCATGACCGGGATGGGTAACGACGGGGCCGAGGCGATGACCCGGTTGCGCGCCCGCGGCGGCCGGACCATCGCCGAAGCCGAATCCACGGCGGTGGTCTGGGGCATGCCGGGCGAGCTCGTGCGCGCGGGCGGGGCCGATCTGGTGGCGCCAGTGGACGAGATCGCCTCGGCGATGCTCGCGATGGTGGCCTGACATGCCCCTGATCCGGCGAGGCGCCACTCCGCCCCACCCGCAGCTCGATGGGCCGTCCGATCCCTTGGCCGACCTTGGGGCGCCCGATCCCGATTTGCGCCGCCGGGCGGCCCGGGAGCTCGGCGCCCGCCCCGACTCGGCTTCCGTCCTGGGACGCGCTCTCGCGCTGGAAGGCGAGGCGGACGTCCGCAGCGCCATTGTCGGGGCTCTGGTGCGGATCGGTGGCGAGGACGCGGTAGCGGCCCTGCTGCCGCACCTGGGATCCGACGACGCGGCCCGGCGAGGCGCCGTGCTGAGTGCCCTCCAAGACCTTCCGGAGACGCTGGCGCATCTTCCCGGTCTTCTGGCGGACCCGGATCCCGACATCCGCGTCTTGGCGGCCGAGATCGCTCGCGCGATGCCGCCCACCGCCGCAGCCGAGCTCCTGTGTGCGATGATCCTGCGGGAGCCGCTGCCCAACCCCTGCGCCGCGGCCGTGGACGTGCTTGCTGAGGTAGGCTCGCCCGACTGCCTGCCCGCGCTGCACGCCTGCGAGGAGCGGTTCGCGGCGGAGCCTTTCCTGCGTTTCGCCATCCGGACCACGATCGCGCGACTGTCCGCAGGCGGGGCGTGACCGATCAATGACCGATGCGCGCCCGGTTTCCGCCGCCACCGAGGAGGAGTTCGAGCGCCTGTGCGAGTTCCTCTACCGCCGGACCGGCCTCGCCTTCACCACCGCCAAGCGGTACTATGTGGACCGCCGGATGGCGGACCGGATGGCGGCGACAGGCTCCCGCTCCTTCGCGGCCTACTTTGCGGCCTTGCGCGCCGACGTGGGCGGCGAGGTCGAGCAGCTCGTCAACAGCCTGACTGTCAACGAAACCTACTTCTACCGCGAAGAGCACCAGCTTCGCTGCCTGAGCTCATCCCTCCTTGGCCCCCTCGCCGCCGGGAAACGCCTTGGCGAGCCGATCCGCATCTGGTCCATGCCATGCTCCACGGGCGAGGAGCCCTACTCGATCGCGATCTGGCTCTTGGAGAACTGGCCCGAGGTCGATCGGCACGAGATCGAGATCCTGGGATCGGACATCGACAGCAGCGCACTGGCTGCCGCGGCTGAGGGCCGCTACGGTACGCGGGCGCTCTCGAGGCTGCCGCCGGCCGTCGTGGCGCGTTATTTCGAGTGCACGGCCGATGGTGAATGGCGGATCGTGGAGGGGCTGCGGGAGTCCATCCAGCTTGGCCAGGCGAACCTCGTGAATTCGGAGGACGTGGCCCGGCACGGTCGCTTCGACGTGATCTTCTGCCGCAACCTCTTGATCTACTTCGACGACGCCTCGCGACGGCTCGCCGTCGAGAATCTTTACGACGCCCTGCGACCCGGCGGATATATCTGCCTGGGCCATGCCGAATCCATGAGCCGTATCTCGGCGCTCTTCGAGGTCTGCCGCTTCGATGACGCAATCGTCTACCGCCGCCCCGGAGGGAAGAGCCATGGCTGACCCCGCGCGTGTGCTCGTGACCGACGACTCCGCCATGGCGCGGCGCTGGTGCCGGCACGTCCTCGAAGGGGCGGGCTTCGTGGTCGAGGAGGCGCTGAACGGCATCGAGGCCCTGGAGAAGGTGTTGGCGGCCCCGTTCGACCTGATCCTGGTGGACGTGAACATGCCCCGGATGGACGGAATGACCTTTCTCCGGACGCTCCGCCGGCAGTCCCTTCCCCAGGGAGGGATCCCGGCGCTGGTCGCGAGCACCGAGGGAGGCGAGCAGGACCGCGCCGCCGCCCGAGCCGCTGGCGCCAATTTCTACCTTGTAAAGCCCCTGACCGAGGAGGTCCTGCTGGCCCATGTCGCCGCCCTCACGGGGCGCCTCGCATGAGCGACCTCGACGAACAATTCCTGCTCGAGGCGCGCGAGCTTCTCGCCCAGGCGGGCGAGGACCTCCTGGCGCTAGAGCGCGAGGCCGCCAGCCCGGAGCGGATCGATAGCCTGTTCCGGTCACTCCATACGCTCAAAGGGTCGGCTGGCATCATGGACCTGCCCCCCCTCGGACACCTCATGCACGCCGCCGAGGACCTGCTAGGGGCCTGGAGGTCCGGCGCGGCGGCGCCTTCCCTTCCCTTCGTGGACTGGCTTCTCGCGGCCCTCGACCGGACGGAAGGATGGCTTGGCGACTTCGAGGCCGCCGGGCGGCTCCGAGACGAAGCGACGGACGAGGCCGCTGAACTCAATGCCGAGCTGGCCGCGTTGCGCGGCAAGGCGCAGCCCGAGCCGACCACCGGGCCGCCGGACTGGGCCGAGGCGCTGTTGGAGTCGGTGGACCAAGCCCCTAAGGGGCCGGTGCTGGCGGTCGAGTACGTGCCCCGGGCGCGCTGCTTTTTCGACGGCGACGACCCCATCGACCTCCTCAGGCGGCTGCCGGGCCTCATCGCCCTCCGGATGGAGGCACGCGAGCCTTGGCCCCCCCTGGAAGAGATGGACCCCTTCGCCTGCAACCTCCGCTTCCGCGCGCTGGTCGGAGGGGACCTCTCGGAGGCACGGGCGCTGTTCCGCTTCGTGGCCGATCAGGTCCGGATCGCTCCGGTCGAGGTCCATTTGCCGTTCCTGCCGTCGCCCAGCCCTCTCGAGGAGATCATTCTCGTGGAGCAACGCCGTCTTCTGGATCACGTGGCCCTCGGCGAAGGGGCGGCGGGACGCCTGGTCTCGGCCGCGCGCGCGGCGGCGAACGTCCTACGGGCCTCCGGGAAGGCCGAGGAGGCCGCCCGGGTCGAGGTCGCCGGGCGGGCGGCGGTCGAGGCGGGGGCCCCGGACCTCCTCCGGGCAGCCTTGGACACCTCCGGGGCCCAAGCCTCGACCCACGGCCCTGCGGCACCTTCGGCCATGTCGCTCCGCGTTGATCCGGCGCGGGTCGATGCGCTGGCCGACCTCGTGGGCGAGTTGATTGTCGCAAAGAACGCGCTGGCCCACCTCGCTGCGCAGCGCGGGAAGGCCGCCGACGCGACTGCTGTCCTGCGCGCGGTGGAGGATCAGATCGCCGGGCTGGACCGGCTCACGTCGGGACTCCAGAGGGCGGTTCTGGACATCCGCATGATGTCGGTGGCTCCGGTATTCCGGCGCTTTCCCCGGGTCATCCGCGACGTTGCCCGAACGCTCGGCAAGGAGGTGGCCCTGATCCTGAGCGGCGAGGACACCGAACTCGACAAGACCCTTGTTGAGATGCTGTCCGAGCCTCTGCTCCATCTGGTGCGCAACGCGCTCGACCACGGGATCGAGACGCCCCCGGAGCGGCTGGCCGCTGGAAAGCCCGCCCAAGGGCGGCTCGAGCTCCGCGCGTTCCGGAGCGGCGACGGCGTGGCGATCGAGATCCAGGACGACGGGCAGGGCATAGACGCGGAAGCTCTCCGCCGGAGCGCCGTCGTGCGGGGACTGCTCCCGCCGGACGAGGCTGCGGCCCTGAGCGACGAGGACGCGCTCCAGCTCGTCTTCCGCCCGGGCCTGTCGACCGCCCCTGCGGTGACCGACCTGTCGGGGCGCGGGGTCGGCATGGACGTGGTGCGGTCAGCGGTGGAGGCGGTGGGCGGGCGCGTCCGCCTCTCGAGCTCCCCGGGTCGTGGCACGATCTGCCGGATCGAGCTTCCGGCAAGCCTTCTTGCGACACGGCTCCTGGTGATCCGGGTCGGCGAGGAGCGCTATGGCCTGCCCATGGACCAGACCGCCGAGACCCTGCGCCTACCGCAAGGCCTCGTAAGGCCGGTCCAAGGAGGCTCGGCTTTCGTGCTGCGCGATCGGACGGTGCCGCTCGTCAAGGCCGCGGACCTGCTCGGCCAGTTCCATGGCACCGCAAAGGGCGACCCGCTGGTGATCGTCCTCGCGTCGGCCCAAGGTCTCATAGGGCTCGTCGTGGACGCGATCGAGGAACGCTTGGACGCCGTGGTCAAGCGGCCCGAGGGCCTCGTGGCCGCCCTGCCCCATCTCCTCGGGACGACGTTGCGCGGCGACGGGCAGGTGCTCCTCGTCCTCGACCCGGAAGGCCTCCTCGCATGAGCGTCCGGCAGCAAGGCTCCACCCTCGTGCTCGAAGGCGACTGCCCCGTCGAGGATGCCGAGATGCTGGCCGACCTGCTTCGCGATCCATCCATCGACGGCATCGACTGGACCGGCGCGCAGCGAGTCCACACCGCAGTCGTTCAGCTGGCCATCCTAGCCCAACTCCCTGTCGCCGGTCCCTGCGGCGACGGGTTCGTGGCGCGCTGGATCGAACCCCAGATGGTTGCAGCTGCGGGAGGCAAAGGTTAGCCTGCACGCGCCGAACCCCTAGCTCACTGGAGTGATTGTGCCCGACTTGAACGGTCAAGATGATGCCGCATCCGCATCGCGGGTCGTCCTGGTCGTGGACGACAGCCGGCTTGCACGGATGGTCGTGGGCAACGCCTTGGGCCGGCTGCGGCCCGACTGGGCCGTGCGCCAGGCCGGCAACGCCGACGAAGCCCTGGACGTCCTGGGAGCGGAACGGATCGACATCGCATTCATCGACTTCAACATGCCCGGCACGGATGGACTGGCTCTGGCCGCGGAGCTGAGGAACCGTTGGCCCAACATGCCCGTCGCGGTCATCTCGGCCAATGTTCAGGACGACATCATCGCTCGCGCCCGGGCCCTCGATGCCGCATTCATGGCAAAGCCCCTGACCGACGACGCGCTGGTGGCGTTCCTGTCGGGCGCCGCCCTGCGCCTCAGGCGCGTGCCCCGATGACGCCTCCCGCAATCGATCTTACGGAGCTGGAAACCGACGCTCTCACCGAACTCGTGAACCTCGGCGTGGGCCGGGCCGCGGCAAGCCTCGCCCGCATGGTCGGGGGGCCCGTCTCGCTCTCCGTCCCCGCCGTCAAGATCGTCACCTACGCGGAGGCTGCCGCCCTGACCATGCGGGGCAACACCGGAAGCCTCGTCGCGGTCCAGCAAAGGTTCATGGGGGTCTTCTCGGGGACCGCGCTCTTGGTGTTCCCAGAAGCCCGGAGCCTCGAGCTCGTGCGCGCGGTCGTGGGCGAGGCGGTCCCGCTCGAGGACGTCGTAGACCTGGAGCAGGAAGCCGTGGCCGAGATCGGCAACGTGGTCCTGAACGGCTGCCTCGCCACCATGGCGAACATGCTGCGCCAGCGGCTCGACATGTCATTGCCCGACGTGCTGCGGACGACCGACGCGCAGCTGTTCGCATCGGCCCGGCGCGAGGGCGAGGATGGCCATGTGCTCTTCCTCTTCATCGACTTCCATATGCGGGAGCGGGAGATCAAGGGGTACATCGCCCTGCTGATGGACCTGCCCTCTCTGGAGCGGCTGAAGGAGCTAATCGACGAGTTCATCCAGCGCGCCACCTCGACGCCGGCAGGCTTGGGATGACACCCGACCACGCCCTGATGGCCGAGATTCTCGAGGCGATCCAGGGCGGCCTCACTCTGTTGGACCACGAAGGTCGAATCCTGCTCTGGAATGCCTGGCTGGTCGAGGCTTCGGGCATCGAGGCCGGGCGAGCCCGTGGCCGGACACTGAACGAGCTCTTTCCCAACCTGTCCGACACCCGCCTGCCCGCCGCCATCGCCGACGCCGTCGATCTCGGTATCTCCAGCTCGCTGAGCTACACGCTCAACCCGAACCTCCTGCACCTGCGGCGGCGGGATGGCCGGGACCTCGCGCACAACGTGGTGGTGCGGCCCATACAGCGCGGTGGAAAGCCCTTCGCCCTTGTGCATCTGATCGACACGACCGCGTCCCACGACCGCGAGCGGGTTCTTCGAGACCGCCTGAATGCCCGCTTCAACGCCGTGGTGGACGGAGCCTTCGACGCAATCCTGACGACCGACGCCGACGGTCGCATCCAATGGATGAACGAAGCGGCCGTTCGTCAGTTCGGCCATGCCCTCGTTGAGGCCACGGGCCACCGGATCGACCTTCTTCTGCCTGGCGCGCCAGATCTCGCGCGGCTGGACCGCCCCATCGAGGTGGAAGGGCGACGCAGAGACGGCGAGCCAGTGCCGCTGGAAGTCTCGGCCGCCCCCTGGTTCAACGGAGGCCACCGCCACTTGACGCTGATCCTGCGTGACCTCACCGAAGCCAAGCGCGCCGAAGGGGCGCTCCGCGCCGCCGCCGCTGTGTCGTCGGGGACGAACGACGCGGAGCTTCTGGCAGCCCTGGTGCGCGAGCTCGCGTCCGGCCTGGGGATGGAGCATGCCCACATCGCCGTCCTGGAGAGCGGCGGCGGGGGTGCCCTGTCGGTCCAGGCGGTCTGGTCGGGAGGGCGCCTTGGCGACCCCCTGGATTACCAGACCCAAGTCATGCCATGCGGGATCGCCCTGGCTGAGGGCCGCTGCGTCGTGGCCGCGAATGTCCAGTCCGCCTTCCCTCTCGACCCAACCCTGGTCACCCGGAACTTCGACAGCTACGTGGGTGTCCGGTTCCTTGACGCGCAGGGCCAGCCCATGGGCGTGGTCTGCGCCATGGACCCGAAGCCCCTGGCGAACCAGGCCCTGGCCGAGCGGCTGGTGACCGCCTTCGCTGCCCGCGTCGGCGGCGAGCTCGCGCGCCAGCGCGCCGAAGCCGAGCTGCGCGCCCTCAACGTCGACCTCGAGCGCCGGGTGGAGGACCGCACCAGCGCCCTTGCCCACGCGACCGAAGTCCTGAAGACCGAGATGCAGCAGCGCGAGGCTGCCCAGGCGGCTCTGGCCCAAAGCCAGAAGCTCGAGGCGCTGGGGCAGCTCGTCGGCGGCGTGGCCCACGACTTCAACAACATGCTCGCGGCCATCACGGGAAGCTACAACCTCATCGAGCGCCGCCTAGGCGATCCGGCTCTCCGGGACATTGTGGCTCATGGCCGCAGGGCCGCCGACCGAGCGGCCGAGCTGGTCCGCCACCTCCTGGCCTTCGCCCGGCGTGAGGACCTCAGTCCTACCGTGGTCGACCTCGCAACGCTGATCGCCGACGTGTCAGACCTGCTGGCCCACGCCGCAGGTTCGCAGGTCGAGTTCGATCTCGAGGTGGCCCCGGACACCTGGCCGGTGCTGGTGGACCGCCATCGCCTGGAGGTGGCGCTTCTGAACCTCGTCGTGAACGCCCGGGACGCTATGCCAGCCGGAGGTCGCATTCGCGTCGAGGCCAAGCGTGCGACGTCAAGCGACACGCATCCGCCGCAGTCGACGAGCGGAGAGTGCAGTATCATCTCCGTCCAGGACAGCGGGACAGGCATGTCGGCAGAGGTCTTGGCGCGCGCCGTGGAGCCGTTCTTCACGACCAAGGGGGTGGGCAAGGGGACCGGTCTAGGCCTCGCTATGGTTCATGGCTTTATGGAACAGTCTGGCGGCCGGATGACGGTCGCCAGTCATCCGGGCGAGGGCACGACCATCAGCCTCGTCCTGCCCCGCGCCCAAGGCGAGGCCCGGCAAGAACCTCGGGCGTCAGGCAAGGCCGTGCCCTTGGCCCCGCCGAACACCGTCCTTCTCGTCGTGGACGATGACGATCAGGTTCGACCGGTCACGACCGCCTATCTGCGTGACCTCGGCTACGAAGTTCTTGAAGCGTCCACCGGAGACGAGGCTCTGTCGATTGCCCAGGGTGCTCTCCGACTGGACATGCTGCTGAGCGACGTGGTGATGCCCGACATGGATGGTCCCAACTTGGCGTCACACCTGCGGACCCGGTACCCAGGCCTGCCGGTGCTGTTCATGACAGGTCACGCGGACCCGCAGATCCTACGGGGCGAGACGGTCCTTGGGAAACCGTTCAGCGGTGAGGAGCTCGGCACGAAGATCCATGAGGTACTTCGTCGATCCGAGGAACGCCGTCGTGGTGCCTTGTCCGAGGCTGGCTGACCGGGAGCCCCAAGCACCACACCCGCTGCGAAGCTCGTCGGTCAGGCAGAACTTCGCTGGGGCGCTCAGCAAGTCGAGCCTAGTCTGCACTTCTTTCCGGACGAAATCATGGCCAAGCATCTTGGGCCTTAGTCCTGTCGCGAGACTGCGTAAACGTCCGCCTCCAAACCTCACTGCAAGGAGAAATCCATGCGCCGATACATCTGATTGCGTCATGTCGGACTGTCAATCGGCACGGGATCGGGACCCTGGATCGGCGTCCAAGAGGGGCTCTGACTCACTCTCGGTGGAGGTCGTGCGCTTCATGGGCTGGTGAGCAGCCGCGCCCGCAGCAGGTCGAGCTTGGCGCGGCCGTACATCTGGCGCTTGATGAGCTTTAGCTTCGTGATCTGGCCCTCGGTCTGTCCGTTGGACCATGGCAGGGCGAGCGCCGCGGCGACGGCCGGCTGATCGGCCTTGAGCCTGCGGACAAAGGACGCGAGCGGCCCGGCGGCCGCCTCCTCGAGCCAAGGCCCGAGATCCTTGGCCCGACGTTGTCGGACCATGACCTGGAACCGGTCGAACAAGTGGCGCGCCTGGACGAGGGCGGGGATCGAGCGCTCTACAAGGGCCACCGTCACCGCCTCTTCGCGAGACAGGTGATCCCGGCCTCTCGTCAACATGGCAGCCAGCCGGCGGGCCGAGGGACATATCCGAGGTCGCGCGTCGGGGGCGGCCTCTGCCCGCCTGCGACGGGTCGTCCACTCCGTCACGACGCGCAGGCTCCCGCCGAAGCCCGCATCCCGGAGCCGCCGCCAGAGCTCGGCGCCGTTGCGACAGCCGGTCGTCCATTCGCCCTCGAGCCGCGGCGGCCAGGCTTCGAGCGAGTTCTCCCGGACGCGGAAGACATCCGCGCGCTCGCCCCGCAGGATCCGGCGGACCGTCTGCGGCTGCATCCGGTCCGCCGGACGATCTGCTTGGATCGGGCAACCCTTCGGTGGCCAGGGCCTGCACCTCAGCGTTGGTCTTCTTGCGGCGAACGAAGCCCTTGTACTGGATCCGCTCGGCCGAGGTCAGCAGCGCAGGCCTGATCCGACCCGCTGAAAGAGCGCGACGGATCGTGCTCATCGAGCGGCGCACCACATCGAGGAACGCCCGACTGGCATTCTCAAGAAGGTGCCAGCGGTCCGCGACCTGAACCACCTCGGGCCTGGTCCCTGTCACCGCTTGACCGTAGCCGCCGCCCCGATCGCGGGAGACGATCTCCACCTCGGGGTGCGAGCCCAGCCAGGCCGCGACCGTCGCGGCCTCGCGGTCGGGCAGCATGTCCACGATGCAATGCCGCTCAAGATCACAGATGATGCTGCCGTAGCGGTGCCCACGCTTCCATGCCCAGTCGTCGATCCCGATCACCCGGGGCGCGGAGGCTGAGACGGGTGCTCGGGCCCGGACCAGCCGAAGAAGCGTGTCTCGGCTCAGGGCGATCAGCAGCCGCTCGGCCAGCCTCTCGCCGGGGCGCCCTCCAAGGGCGATCCCAAGAGCATGAAGCAGACCCTGGAGCCGCGCCGTCCGGCGCGCAAAGGGCTGCACGAAGGTGCCTCCGACCCTCTCGGCGAAGATCTGGCGCGGACACTCGATGCGCCCGCACCGGAACCGTCGTACGCCGAGCCGGATCCGGACCTGCCGGCCATGGGCGGGAAGGTCCAGGAGGTGCCGCTCATAACGGCTGTGAACCTGCCCCGAACGGCCGCCGCAGGCCGGACAGGCTGCGCACAACTCCCGCGAGCGGGCCAAGATGACGACCTCGTCCAGACTGACCAACACCCGTTCGATGATGAGGCCGGGCGGCCGCAACGAGGTTGACGGGTGCGTCTGGACCATGTCGGGCTCCTCCGTCGAGAGAGCCAGAAGCTAGGACCACCCCTCGGACCTGCACCGAGATCGCGCCAGAGCCCTTATTCCATGCTGATCAACATCCCGGCGGCCGACCTCGAAGGGCGCGTGCTCGGCGGTCTGCAGCGTCTGCTAATCGGTAACGAAGCCCTGCTCCAAGTCTTTGCGGACGAGTTCCGGCGAGAGCTCGAGCGCCTGCGCGGCGCTCGCCCGAAGGATGAGGGCAAGGTCAGGCGCGAGCTGGCCGAAGCGGAGCGCGGCATCGCGCGCTGCCTGGGCTTCATCCTGTCCGGCGATGGCGCGCCCGCGAGCGTCCGGACCAAGCTGCAGGAGTTGGAGGAGAGCAAGGCCCGGCTCGAGGGAGAGCTCGCCAAGCTCAACGAAGCCGCTCCTGCTCCGGTCGAGATCCACCCCAACGTGCCGGACCTCTACCGCCGGCGTGTGGCCGCGCTAGCCGAACTGCTGGAGGACGAGACTACCCGCCCTGAGGCCATGGATGCCATCCGCTCGCTGGTCGACTGCATCGAGGTCGGTCCGCCTGAGGCGGAGCGCGGCCCGTGCACGGTGACGCTGATCGGAGCGCTTGCCTCCGTGCTGACCTTCGTCTCCGAGCAGGAGGACGTCGCTGGAGCAGGTAAGCACACAGTCCAGCAAGGTGGCCGAACAACCCGCGGCTCGGGTTCTGCGTTTCCCAAGCCGGCGGGCGCAAAGCAAAAGAGCCCCCCTTTGCAGGGAGGCTCTCTTGGTACGTCTTTGGTGGTTGCGGGGGCAGGATTTGAACCTGCGGCCTTCAGGTTATGAGCCTGACGAGCTACCGGGCTGCTCCACCCCGCGACAGGGTTTGACCGGTGGTGGCCCTTTTTGGGGCGTAGGGGTGTGAGGAG
>Ga0210040_10005691_pt1 | contig 15782 bp, 13 predicted proteins | sample CryGeyCG12114_NA_FD_185462 | JGI IMG/M metagenome (GOLD analysis project Ga0210040, IMG submission 185462) | Groundwater microbial communities from aquifer - Crystal Geyser CG19_WC_8/21/14_NA (SPAdes) (version 2) | ecosystem: Environmental > Aquatic > Deep subsurface > Groundwater | place: USA... | reverse complement strand
CGCTAGCTATCAGCTCTTGGCGTCCGGCGTGGAGGTCGAGCTGAAGCCGCACAAGATGGAGTCCGGACCCGGAGGACGGAGTGTCGGCACCAAGTACGTGGTGTGGGCCGAGCTGCGCGACGTGCGCACCCGGGCCACGTTCATCCTGGTCAACGACCACAAGGTCGCCGGCGTGGAGCACTCCGGGCATCCTCGCAGGGACAAGCCGATCCGGGTCGGGCTGTGGCACCAGCAAGACGCCGCCGTCGGCCGTGTCATCGCCAAGCTCAAGCCGCTCGGTGTGCCGATCTTCAAGACCGCCGACGAGAACCTCGCCGCCAAGGCGGACGCGAAGGTCCGCGACAAGGGCTTCGGCTACGTGCAGATGCAGAAGCGCGGCATGTACTCGAACTGGCGCGTGCTGGGCTACCCCAAGGAAGGCACCCACGGCACTCGAGCCATCGACTACGTGTGGGCGACCACGAAGATGGCCGCGCCCGTCCGGCAACGCGTCCTTGGCAAGTACGGCTCCGACCACTCCATCCTGGTGGTCGACCTCGACAACCAAAAGGCCGCCAGCACCGCCCGGGCCACGGCGGCCAGCACCACCAAGGCTGCGGCGAAGGCCTCCGCGGCCCAGCAGGCGAGTCGGGCCATCGCCGGGGGAGAGGCGGTCGGCGGTGCCACGCGCCGCAAGCAGATCGCGAACGCCAAGCTCGTCGCGCAAGGCGTGCAGGCGGCTGGCGGCTCTGGTCGTGCGATCTATGTCGCCCTTGTCGCTGCGGTCGGCGAGAGCGACCTGATCAACGTCAACTACGGCGACAAGGCCGGCCCGGACAGCCGTGGGCTGTTCCAGCAGCGCGACAGCTGGGGCACCCTGGCGCAGCGGATGGACCCGGCGTGGGCAGCGAAGGCCTTCATGCTGGGCCCGCACCAGGCCAGTCATGGTGGCCTGCTCCAGCTCACCGGCTGGGAGAAGATGTCGGTCACTCTCGCCATCCACCGTGTTCAGATCAACGCCGACCCGAACCACTACACCAAGTTCGAGTCACGCGCCGCGGAGATCGGCCGCCAAGCCGGGATCGACTTCGACGCACCCGCTGGCGTGGGCAGCGACCTTGCCGGCGCCGACCAGCCCGCCTGCCCTGACCCGGCTCAGAGCGGCGACCCCGGGTTGGCCGGGATCGGCAGCGGACCCTGCCCGCTCGACACCATCCACGCTCCCGGGAAGAAGAACCCTCGTGCCTGCGGGGACGCTCTCACCTGGCTGTCAGGACAGATGAGCAGTGGCAGCCACGCTTGGTACCGCAAGTGCATGGCGCTCGTCGCGGTCGCGTACGGGTGGCAGTACAGCGGCAACGACACCGCCTACCTCGGCGCGACACGGGTTATCGCCGCCGGGCAGATGCACACCAGCCGCACCAACATTCCCAAGGGTGCGGTGCTGTGGTGGGACGGGCACCGCACGGGGAACAGCGCCGGTCACGTCGCGATCTACGACGGCAACGGCTACATCTTCAGCAACGACGTCAAGGGCGCAGGGACTGTCGGACGCGTTCCGTGGACGTTCCCCGAGGACCACTGGGGCCAGCGTTTCATGGGCTGGTCGGCGCCCTACTTCCCTAACGCCGGCTGAGTCTTGCGATTGATCTGGCGCCCCTTGTCGCTTGGGAGATCTTTCAGCGACCCGCTCTCCGGTGTCTTATCGGGCAGGAGTGGGTTTGGGTGCGATCGGGTCTGCGCTAGCGTCTTCCGGTCAGGAAAGATGGCTCCAAGGAAAAGGAAACGCCAATGGCGCAGCGTGTGCAGGTCATACTCGAAGACGACTTGGACGGCTCCGAGGCCGACGAGACTGTCGTTTTCGGTCTCGACGGTGCCGAGTACGAGGTCGACCTGTCAACCGATAACGCTCAAGGCCTGCGCGACGCGCTTGCGCCTTGGGTGGCTGTGGGTCGCCGGACGGGTGGGCGACGCAAGCGAGCAACCGCGAGCGCATCGGCAAGTAGGCCCGCTCAGAGCAGTAGCGGCAAGAGCACGGGTGACATCCGTGCGTGGGCGCAGGAGAACGGCTACGAGGTCCCGAGCCGAGGCCGGGTCTCCGCCGAGATTCGCGACGCCTACGAGAAGGCTCACAGCTGAGCGGAAGCCCAACCTGGCAACGCTCGTCAAGCATGGTCGACCAGACGAGGAGCCAGCCGCGCCAGACTTCGGGTGGCCGTCAGGTGCCGCTCAACACGGCGAGTGGATACGGTCTGCGGATGAATGACGAGCGAACCTTGTTCTTAGTCGAGGATGCGGATGCTCGGAAGCTGACAGACCTTGCGCGCGCGCGGACTCGCCGTGAGGACATTGAGTCGGACCTTGCTGCGACAAGTTGGTACGAGTGGTCTCGTCGTCGCTGGTTGCACTCGTCATACATGACGGCTTGCAGCGACGTCCTCGCGTGCGAGGAAGCGCTGGGCGGGTGTTGGGATGAACTGGCCGGCAGGGTCATTGACGTCGAGGTGGGCCACCTGCACAGCGCTTCTGGTTCGAAGCGGAACGCCTACCACCCCGAGGTGCTGTTGCAGCTGAACATGGTCGCCGCTCAGGTCGCACACCAGCTGCAGGCGGCACGGATCCGGACCAGCTACTCCGGTGTTGACCAGGGAGTGGCCATCGCTGACGTCGATGAGTTGGTGGTGCGGGTCACTCCTGAGGCGGTGCAGCGTCGTATCGAGTATGGCGTCGAGAGCCTTCAGCTGGTCGCGTCGGATCCCGTTTTCCTGCACGAGTGGATCTGGATCGAGGGTTCATCGGGGTCTGAGCGTGTCCTTGTCGTGCAGCACAAGGCCAGTGGGCTCCGCGCTCGTTTTCATGTGGATTCGGGCGACGAGCCTGGGTTGATCTACTCGAAGCCGTACAAGATCGAGTCCATTGATCCCGACGCGCCGGGCGTGCTGCTGGCCTGGGAGGCTTACGTGGGGCTCGGGATCGGTGCTCGTCTTTACCAGGCGGGCGCTGATCTGGTGCCTGGGCAACGATGGGCGCACGGAACGATCCAGGAGCCGGCGAGGGCAGTTCGCCGTCGTCTCCACGCGCGCGAGCCGTACCGGTGGCAATCGTCTTGCACGTGGTGCCAGGAGCGCGGCGTCGATTGGCACACGGCCACCGCCGCGGACTTCACAGGGCATCCGCACGTGACTGGAGGCGCGCAGGGTGCAGCCGCAACCGGGAAAGGCAACATCGCGTGACCCCGTCCGAAATTGACCCCAGACGGCTCCGGCGAGCTCGCCCGGATCGTCAGTGGGCGGAGTCTGCGACAGGTACGGTTGCGGCCAACTTCCACACGCGTCAGAGAAGGTGATCTGCTTGCCCGAAAAGATCATGCGGGTGACGTGGGACGAGGGAGCAGATCTCTCGCGTTCTCGGCAGAAGCCCGGTGACTACAGCCCTCTGACCCGCGACCGAGACACCCACGGGCTCGGCCACGTGACGCTCAGCGACATCGACGAGGACGAGAATGACGAGTCGGGTCCAGCGGCCGGCTACGCGGCCCTGGCTGCCCTCGGACTAGTCGCTGCCGCGACTGCTGCTCCCTACGTCAGGCAGTGGTTAGTGGACAGTGCTGCGCCGGCTTTGAAGGGGCAGCGAGACCGGTTCGCTTCAGCGATCAGACGCGGTAGGCGCTCAAGTGGCACGGTGGCCTCTGACGCCGAAGCGGCGACCGCGGACTCTATGGAGGTCGCCACGAGCGTCAGCTGCCCCGGCGTGAGCATGAGCTCCGCGGAATGGCAGGAGCGCTTCCGCCTGATGCTGTTGGCCGGAGCTGTCCAGGACGAGCAGTGGCGGATGCTGTCGACGGCTCGAATCGAGAACGGTGATCTGCTGGAGGTCCAGCAGGCAATGCAGAGCCTGCCGCCCGAGCAGGTGGCGGAGGCGGTGAGTGTCGCGCTCGAGTCGAGAGGTTCCAGTCTTGGCACGGGGACGGTCGACGAGGCGCTGCAGGTGTTGATAGAGGGGCTGATCGACGGCAGCGAGAGCACGCGCCAGTTGGGCGAGTAGCCCCCCACCGCGTCGTCTGCGCGTTGACGGTCCCGCAGCCCGGGGGCCCCGGCGCCCGCCAATGGGTGTGGGCGTCGCTCGGCGACCTCAGCGCACGCGTACCCCGCGAGCGGTAAGCAGCAGCCGAAGCAAGCGCTGTCCAACCTGATGACTAGCGGGGGCCGCGGCTGCTGAGCTCGAGGTGCCCCTCGACGCACGATCCCCAGGCGGGGCTCGGCTCAGTACCACTTCGACCCCGCACCTTCGACGGCTACGCGTCAAATGCCGAGCGGGCGGCTGCAGCGTCCAGGTCTGTCTTGAGCTCCGCGGCGAGGTTGCACGTCGAGCGCCTCGTCGCGTGGGCCGTCAGGCAGCAGCAACGGTGCGGGTCGCGGCGTAGTCGGCTTGGAGGTCTTGGCGTACGGCGTCGACGAGGTGGCGTCGGGCGCGACTGCAGCGCTGCCGGACGGCGGCCGGGCTGAGTCCGAGGGCGGCTGCGGCGTGGTCGGCGGCCGAGCCCTGCTGGTCGGGGTGCGGCAGGTACACCTGGTACAGCAGCTGCCCGTCGGCGGCGCTGATGACCTGGCGCTCGACGGCCCAGCTGACGAGCCCGACGAGGTCGGCGTCGACGCTGAGCTCGCCGGGGGTTGCTGACGTGCGCGAGCGCTGCGGCTGTGGCAGCTCGACCGGGTCGAGGGGTGTATCGGCTGGGCGGCCGCGGGGGTTGGTGACGCGGTGCAGCGTGTCGAGGACCAGGTTCGCGGCGACTTTGGAGTGGCGCCGCTGCACCGGGTAGGACGCGACGATGTCCCAGAACTCGGCGACGATGATGTGGCGTCGGTCTTCGCTCCAGGCGTTGTCTGAGCTCGTGCCGCCGGTGCGCAGCGCCATCTTGCCGAGCTTGGGCAAGAGCAGCTGCAGCAGCACCCGGCCGGCGAGCTGGTGGCCGGCTTGGGTGAGCCGGATGAGCGCGGCGAGGACCGTGTCCTGCTCGTCGGCCGAGGCTTGGTCGACGGCGTCGACGACGTCTGCCGGGCGCTGGTATCCGGAGAGAGCAGGCTCGGTGTGGCTCCAGCGGCGCACGGCGATCGTCGACGTAGCGAGCTGGTTGAGGTGGATCCAGTCGTCGATGAGTTGGGCGAACAGCGGCGAGCTGACCTGGGCCGGTCTGGTGTCGTGGTAGCGGAACGCTGAGCTCACGCAGGGACTCCCTCGGGGGTTGGAGCAGGAACGGTCTCGACGTTGCTCCAGCGCCCTTGCCCAAGGTCTTGCCCGATCCGGCGGGCGAAGAAATCTTCTGAGTTTGGGCTGTCGGTGCTGTCACACGACGGGCCTGTCCGCACCTTCTCTGGTCAAAGCGACCGAGAGAGGAGGAGCCGGTGGGCGTGAATGATGACGCAGCGCAGGCGCGTGAGCTGGCGGACGCAGCCGAGGTGCACAGTGCTCGCGAGGAGGTCCGGCGAGCGATCGCCGATCTTGCCGCGCGTCCGTTGGACGAGCGGCTGACCGACCAGATGCGCCACGCCCTGCGGCGATCGAGGAGCCGCCCGGTCCGCGACGCGTTGCGCCGGCTCGGCAGTCCTTCGGGCATCGGTCAGCTTCGCGTGGTCCCCACCGACTCGGTCTCGGCGTCGGGGGACGCATCGTGAGGTGGGGACTGCGCCGGCCGCCGGCTTCGCAGCGCAGCGCGGCCGATCTCGATGAGGCTGCCGCTGCGCAGGTGGAGGTCGACGACACGCCCAGGGTGTCGTGGTCGGGTGGGCCGGCGCTGGCCAGCAGGGCCGCGTCGGTGCTGCTTTGGACGTTGCTCGCCGCAGGGCCAGCCGGACTGGTGGTCGGCGGCTACGCGGTGCTGTCCGCAACGCCGCCGGTCCAGGCCGCGCCTGTGCGTGCCGATCTGTCGGGGGAGCGGACCGAGGCAGGCGAGTTCGCCGAGCAGGTGGTGACGGCCTGGCTGACGACGAACCGGGGCAGCGAGGCCCAGGCGAGTGTGCTGCCCGACGGCTACACCGCCCCGCGGGTGCCATTCCGGGTCGGCGACCTGGCGGTGGCCAAGGTCGAGCAGGCACCTGACGGCGTGTGGTCGGTGACGGTCGGTGCCACTGTCACCGACGCGGCGAAGCACGCGAGCCGGCAGTACTTCCAGGTCCCCGTGCAGGCCGGCCCTGCCGGGATGGCCGCCGTCACCGTGCCGGCGGTCGTCGCCGCACCGTCGGTGGTTGAGCCACCACCGTTGCGCTACCGGCAACCGCTGGGCCTCGACGGTGCGTTGGGGACCACGGTGGAGGAGTTCTTGACGGCCATGACCGCGGGGAACGGCGACGTGACCCGCTATGTCAGCCCCGGCACGAGCATCCGCCCGGTCACCCCGGCCCCGTTCCGCACGGTGAAGCTGCTCCGGCTCGACGCAGCGGACGCCACCTTCGACGACAGCAGAGTCCCCGCCGACGGGAACGAGACCCAACTGCTCGTCACCGCGGCCGGTGCGAACGCCAGCGGCCAGGAGCTGCCCCTGAGCTACGCGCTGACCGTGCGTGCCCGCGCGGGCCGCTGGGAGGTCGCCGAGCTCAACCTCTCACCGCTACCGACACCCACGACCAGCTCCAGCACCACCGGCTCCAGCACTGCCGCTCCCGCCAGCGCTGGGTCCAGCTCTGCAGCGAGCGAACCCGCCACCTCGTCCCCGCCCGGGACGGGTGGCGGAGCGACGCCACCCAACACCAACCCCTCGTCCTCGCCGACCCCTCGATAGCTCAACCAACCCCTCGACCGAAGGAAACTCGTCATGCACCTCCTTTTCTCCACCCTCACGCTCGTGCCCCTCGCCGGCGGGACCGGGATCTTGGACTGGGTCGACAGCAAGAACACCGCCGTGCAGAGCACCCTGCGGGGACTCGCCATCACCCTCGCCATCGTCTTCGTCGTCTGGCAGGCCGTGTCCTCACGCGGCGCCCTGGCCCGGATCGCGATCTCTGCCCTCGTGGCCGGGTTGTTCGTCTGGATCGTGTTCAACGTGACCGCGCTGAAGGCACGCGTCGACAACGAGGTCAACGGCGCCGGCTCCAGCATCACCACCGTGTACCACCCGACGCCTCCGACCCGCTGAAAAGCCAAGACCCGCCAGGCGCCGTTGTCCACGTGCGGAACGAAAGGGATCGGTGAGTAGCCGTGTCTGACGACGCGCAGTTCGAGGTCGTGAAGTGGTACACCCGCGCCCGGCGCTTCCCCCAGCTGATCGGCCGCACGCCCGACGGCACCAAGATTCCCGGCGGCCCGTACACCTTCACCCAGGTCCTCGGCGGCGCCGCGTTCCTGGTCGTCGCGTGGAAGACGCTGCCGCTTTGGGGAGCGTTCGGCCTGATCGGCAACGCGATGGTGATGCTCGTCGCGACCTGGCTGCTGATCGTCGGGCTCGGACGCATCCCGATCGGTGCGCGCAACCCGCTCTCGCTGGCTGAAGGTGCCGTGCGTGCGCTCACCGCACCTACCGCCGGCCGCGTCGGGGGTCGGGAGGTCCGGATCCGACGCCCGCACCGGGCCCGCACCGTCCTGGTCGTCAGCCGGCCCAACGTCTCGAAGACGCCTGCGCCGACCCCTCCGCCTGTCGTGGCCGCCGCTGCCGTCCCCACTGCCGCTCCCGCGGGGGCTCCAGGTCCGTCAACCCAGGACGCTCTCGTCGAGGCGCCCGCCTCGAGTCGTTCACTCCTAACCCCGCCACCGCTGACCTCCGTGCAGCGCATCCTCGCCGGCGCAGGCCCGCGCCAGAAGGACTCCTGAGATGCTCACGCCCAACCGCTCCCTCGCCGCCAACCTCCGCTGGACCCGCTCCGGCATCGTGTGGGCCGACTTCTTGCTGCACGGCCTGCCGTACGGGCTGCGGCCCCTCAAGGACAAGCAGGCCGTCCGCGCCCTGCACCAGGCCCTGTTCCGGGCGCTGCCGGGGGAGTCGCTGCTGCTCGGGGTCTGCTCCGGGCTGGATCCCGCCGCCGTGGTCGAGCGGATGCTGACAGGGGTCGACCTCGACCTGAGTCCGGAGTGGGCTGCGGAGTGCGAGGCGACCCTGGACAGCCTGGACCGGGTCGGCCCGGGGCAGCGGATCTTCTGGCTCAGCGTCCCGCTCGGCGCCAGCGGCACCGACCAGGCCCTCGCTCCCATGCGGGCGGCCGTCGCCACCTTGAAGGACACCCTCGGGCTGCCCCGCAGCCACGCCGACGCCGCCGAGATCGAACGCCGCGGCCGCGAGGCAACCCGGATCATGGAGGCCATCCCCGGCCCGTTCCGGCCTGAGCCGGCGACGCCCGCCCAGATGGTGTGGCTGCACCAGCACACCGTCAGCCGCGGCCTCTACCAAGACCTCGACCTGCCCGCCACCTCCGGCGACGACGTCACCGCGTCGCTGCTGACCCCGAAGAGCAGCTCCGCGTTCGGCGAGCTCCGCCTCGACGAAGGCGGCCAGACCGACCTCGACCCGAAGTCGCTGCGCCGCTGGAACCCACTGACGCGCCGCTACCTGAAGGTGCAGGACTCCTCGGGGGAAGACGAGGCTTCCTACCAGGCGATGCTCGTCGTCTCCGACGTCCCCGACGCCGGCATGGTGTTCCCGGGCAGCGAGATCATCGGCCGCATCGACGAGTCCGGGCTCGATGTCGACTGGGCCGTCCGGCTCAACGTCCGCGCCTCCCGCGTCGTGGCCTCTCAGAACCTGCGGGCCCTGCGCAACCTCAACGAGCAGTTCGCGCAGCGTGACGGCGAGGCCTCTCACGGGCTGAACATGCTCAACCGGGTCGCCGCCGACCTCGCCGAGTACGTCGCCGTCCTCGAGTCAGACAAGCTCGAGGTCGAGGTGCAGTCGACCACGATCTTCTGTGTCGCCGCGAACACCGCCGACGTCGTCACCGCTCAGGCCAAGGCACTGGCCTCCTTCATGGGCCAGATCAACTACAAGCTCGCCCAGCCCCTCGGCAACCAGGAAGACCTGTGGTGGGCAATGCAGCCAGGCGTGCCCAGCAGCCGGGTCGTGCGCGAGTTCGCGCAGATCACCACCAGCCGCAACCTTGCCGCGACCGTCCCGCTTGCCAGCACCGACGTCGGCGACAACAAGGGCTCCCTGCTCGCCTTGAACATCGCCCACGGCCCCCTGCTCGACGTCGACACCCCGTGCGGTCCGACCAGCGTGATCCTGCACGACGCGGAGGGCTCAACCGACAAGGACGTCTCCGGGTCCCTGGCGATCGCCGGCGAGCTCGGCAGCGGGAAATCGGTGACCCTCAAGAAGCTCGGCGGCGACGTCGTCGACCGCGGCGGCCGCGTCATCGCCGCGGACCGGACCGCGATGGGGGAGTACGCCGTCTGGGCCCGGTCGGTGGCGCAGGCCGTCGTCGTCGACGTGTCGGACCCGGCCTACTCCCTCGACCCGCTGCGGCTGTTCGCCGACACTCCCGCGGCGGCGTCGCGGATCACGCAGTCGTTCCTCACCCCGCTGCTGAACGTCATGCCCACCAGCCCCCAAGGGGTGCTGCTGTCCGACCTGCTCGACCCCGACTACCTCACCGCCCACCAGCTCGACGGGCTCGGCGTGCTGCACCAGCACATGATCCGCGGCTGCGACCTCGACGGCGCCTCTGACCTCGGCCGGCTGATCAGCGTGTTCGCCCGCCGCGACTTCGGCAGGGTGCTGTTCGACGACGCGCTGCCGCCGCTGCCGCTCGACGCCGCCGCGATCGTGATCCGTACCCACACCCTCGAGCTGCCGTCGCGCAGCGAGCTCGAGCAGAAGCACCTGTTCGACCAGCTGAAGCTGGAGAAGACGTTCGGCCGCGCGATGTACGCCTTCGTCGCAGCCCTGGCCCGCCACATCTGCTTCAGCGACCTCAACACCTTCGGCGCGTTCATCAACGACGAGTGCCACGCCACCACCGCCAGCCCCGAGGGAGAGCGTGAGCTCATCGACTTCGTCCGCGACGGCCGGAAGCACCGTGCCGCCGTCTTCCTCGGGTCCCACGACCCCGAGGCCGACTTCGGCTCCCCGACCCTCCGCGGGCTGATCCCCACCAGGATCTTGATGCGGCACCGCGACAAGACCCTCGCCCAGCGTGGCCTGCGGTGGCTTGACCTCGACCCCGAAGACGACGACCTGGTCAACCTGATCCGCACCGACACCTCACCGGTGCTGGCCGACGGCGTCCCCGAGCACCGACGCGGCGAATGCCTCATCCGCGACTCCTCCGGCAACGTCGGCCGCGGGAAGGTGATGGCCCCGTCCCTCGCGTCGCGGAACAAGGCCGTCCGTACCGGCGGCGTGCGTGAGGTCGCAGCGTGACTGCGATCGTTCGCCTGCGTCCCGGCTGGGCCCGGCTCCTGCTCCTCGCGGTGGGCTTCGCGATGCTGCTCGCCGTCATCACTGCCCAGCCCGCCGCGGCCGCGCCGCCCGTCGTCGGGCAGGCCCCACCGGAGTACTCCTGGATCCAGATCGACGACAGCCACGGCGTCAGCGTGTGGAACTACGAACTCGCGATCGACCGCGGCGGCGTCATGGACCCCGGCAAGTTCGTGTGGTCGTTCGTCGTCGACCAGACCTGGGGCATCTACTGGACGACCGTCGCCAATGCCATCTGGTTCCTGGACTGGGTGCTGGGCTTCGACTGGGTGAAGCTCATCGCCTCCCCGCTGCTGTCGATCGGCGACGCGCTGCACACCACGATGAACGAGCTGGGCCTGGTCCCCACCTTCCTCGCCGCCGCAGCGCTGCTCGCCGTGCTGTGGATGACCCGCGGGAAGTGGGCGACCGGGGTCTGGGAGCTGGCAATGACGCTGCTCATCGCCGCCCTGGCCACCGGCGCGCTCGCCAACCCGGTCCACCTCGTCGCCGACCCCGGCAGCGGCTACCTCTACAAGGCCCGCGACGCCGGCTTCGAGATCGCCGCCGCCCTGGCCAGCGGCCACGCAGACTCCGAGCAGGTCACACCAGTCGCCATGCGCAAAGCGCTCACGGGCCAGCTCGCCACCACCTTCATCCGCCAGCCCGCCGAGATCATCAACTTCGGCCAGGTCCTCGACGGAGGCAAGTGCGAGTCCGCCTACACCGACGTCACCAAGAGCGGCCCGCACGGCTTCGAGTCCGACATCCGCGACAAGGTCGCCGCCTGCGACGACGCCCTCGGCACCTACGCCGACAACCCTTCGGCCAGCATGGCCACCGGAGCTCTGGTCTTCATGCCCGCCGCGTGGGTGATCCTGCTACTCGGCGTCGTCATCGCCGGGTCGGTGCTGCTCGCCGGGGTGAACGTGTTGTGGCAGTCACTCAAGCTCGTCGTCAACCTCGTCGCCGGTCTGCTGCCCGGCGGCACCCGCGGTTCGCTGCTCCTGACGTTGTCCGAGGCGGTGATGTCGCTGCTGCTGCTGGCGTTCACCACCGTCTTCCTGGCGGTGTTCATGGAGGTCGTGCAGGTGCTGTTCCGCGAGGCGAAGGGCAGCCAGATCTCCGCGGCCTTCGTCACCACCGACATCGTGCTCATCCTCGGCGTCCTCACCTACCTGAAGGCCCGCAAGCGGATCAACGAGGCCGCGCACCGCCTCGCGCAGTTCCTCGCACAGCGCCCCGGGACCGGCGCGTCCCCGACGCGGATCCCCGAGCCGGTCGGCTCCGGCGTCGGCCGCACCGCCGGCAAGGTCGCCGCCGCCAGCGCGACCCTCATGTACATGCGGCGCGGACGTGGGAACTCCCCGGACGCGCAACCTGCTGCTGAGTCTGGTCCGGCACCAACCAGCCGCACGGCGTTCTCCGGCGTCGGCCAGCCGCCTGCTGCCAGTGCTGGCCCCGGCCAGGGGCCGTCGGCGCCCGACGGAGGCCCGCCGCCTCCGCTGCCAGCCGGGTCGGGAGGTGGTGGCCTGTCACGCGTCGCAGCTCGTAGCCTCGTCGCAACTGGCCTGCGTGTCGGCGCCCGGGCGGCCCTGTCTTACGCCACTGGAGGCACGTCGACTCTCGCCACGGCGGCCCTGACGGCTGGCCGGGCCCGACGAGTTGCCCAGCTGGTCGGCTCACCACGCCGACAGGCGCTGACAGGCCGCCTCGCACTCCCCGCCGGTCCGCCTTCCTCGGCAAGAGCAACTCAGCCTGCGCTGCCCGCTGCCCCATCAAATCCAAGTCCGGCCGGCCGGCGCGGCGCGGCATCGTTACCGGCAGGGCCAGCGCGCCCAGCGCTTCCGCCCAAACCCAGCCCGCGCAACCTCAGCACCACAGGCCGAACTAGTGCAGGCCAAAACTATGACCGGGTTGTTCGTAACGGGCAGATCGTCATGGTGCCCCGCACGCCCGGCCCCAGCTCGTCGGCCTCAGTCCCGGTCCGGGCTACGCCTCCGACCCCGGCGCCTCCAGCCACGCCGCCTCCAACCACCCCGCCTCGAGCAAAGCCCCAACCAGCGTCCAGTCCGCGCGACGTCCCAGCGGCGCCCGCTTCAGGTCCTGCTCCGCAGCCCAACCCTTCGCCTCGGCCGACCTCTCGCCCGCCCCGACCACGACCCGACCCACGCCGCACGCGTCGATGACCGGCCTGCAGAAGTACAACAACTGCCTACGCCGCGACCCTTGCCGAAGCGCCTCAGGGAGCGGCGCGTGTCGCTACCGGGCCGCCCGATTCGCTCGCCATAGCCTGCGGGCTATGAACGAGTCAGCGAGTCGGGTTCGCTGGTATTGCCCCGACACGGGTACGGAGGCCGACACCTTCGCTGAGCTTGTGCGCATCGTCCGGATCTCTCGTGGAGTCAGCCAGACCGCGCTTGCGGCTCGGCTCGAGGTCAGCCAGCCCGTCGTGTCGAGGTGGGAGAGCGGCAAGTGCGGCCCCCAGCCCGAGACGGTGAGCAGAGTCTCCGCCGCCCTCGGAGTGACCTTCACCATGTCGGCTCAGCGGGTGGCCTCGTGATCTACCTCGACGCGAATGCGACCACTCCTCTCGACCCGCGCGTCCTCAACACCATTGTCGATGAGCTTCAGCAGCTCGGTAACGCGTCCAGCGCGCACGCTGCCGGGCAGCGCGCCAAGACCGCTGTACACGCGGCCCGCGCCGCGATCGCCGACCTCATTGCAGCCGACCCGCGCGAGATCGTGTTCACCGCCGGCGCTACCGAGGCCGACAACCTCGCAGTCCTCGGCCTCACCCCAGACCTGCGACGCACGACAGTGATCTGTGCGGCCACGGAGCACCCGGCAGTCCTCGAGCCAGTGCAGTGGCTCCGCGCCAATGAGTGCCGCGGGGCCGTGGTCACGGTCGACCGGAACGGCGTCGTCGACCTCGACGCACTCGAAGCGATGGTCGACTCCCACACGCTGCTGGTGAGCGTGATGGCGGTCAACAACGAGACCGGGGCGATGGCACCCCTGTCCGAGGTCGCCGAGATCGTCCACCGCGCCGGTGCCTTGCTTCACACCGACGCGACACAGCTCATGGCCTGGGGCCCGGTTGACGTCGACGAACTCGGGGTCGACCTGCTGTCGATGTCAGCGCACAAGCTGCACGGGCCCGCCGGGGTGGGAGCGCTGTACGTCCGTGACGAGGTGCGGCACCTGCTACAGCCGCGGTTGCTCGGCGGCGCGCAGGAGGACGGGCTGCGCTCCGGCACGCTGAATACCCCCGGCATCGCCGGCTTTGGGCACGCAGCCCGAATCGTCGCCGACGAAGGCCCCGCCGCCGCCGCCCGCGTCACTCGGTTGCGTGACGACCTCAGCAGCCGGTTGGCCGCCGCGGTCCCCATCCACGTTCATTGCGGAGACGTCGGCCGCGCACCGGGGACGCTGAACATCGCGATCGCAGACGCGCCAGCCGATCGGGTCCTGGCCGGCGCATCGGAGGTGGCGGCATCGCGCGGTAGCGCGTGCGCTGGGGCTGGGGACAAGCCGTCGCCCGTCTTGACCGCCATGGGTGTTCCGCTCGCGCAGATCGAGTGCTCGATGCGGTTGAGCCTGCACCGCGAGACGACCGAAACCGACGTGACCCGGGCCGCCGAGCTACTCAGCGCCAGCGCCCTCAGAGTCAGGGGTCAAACCATCTCGGAGCCACGCACGCCGCAGTTAGAGCACGTGGGAGGACAACGATGAGCGGGTTGCTGCTGGCAGAGACGGCGAGGCCGACGTTCGCGCGGCACGAGACGTTCCACCCGCGGTTCGGGTGGCTGCGCAAGGCGGTGGAGCACACCACCGCCGACCCGGCGGTTTTCGGTCTTCCTGACGCGCCCGTGCTGCTCGGCGTGGGCAAGAACATGGTCAACGCGATCCGCTATTGGGGCCTGGCGTTCAAGGTCTTGGAGGCGGTACCGAACCCTGATCGGCCTCGGATGCCGCTGTACGGGCCGACAACGTTCGGTGAGCGGCTGCTCGGCGACGGAGGTTGGGACCCGTGGCTGGAGGACTCAGGCAGTCTGTGGTTGCTGCACTGGAGCCTGCTGCAGGCGCCGTGCACGGCTCCAGTGTGGTGGGTGGCGTTCCACGACTTCGCCGCTCAACAGTTCGACGAGGCGCAGCTGACCAGCCAGGTGCTGGAACTGACCACGGCCGCGAACTGGGAGTCGGTGCTACCGGCTTCGGTTCGCAAGGATGTCGACTGCCTGCTGCGCACGTACACCGTCCGCCGTCACGGCCGCTCCGGCCTCGACGACATCCTGGACTGCCCCTTTCGTGAGCTCGGACTGATCGAGTCCGCCCCCGGCGGCGGCGGCTACCGATTCGTCGTCGGGGAGAAGTCTTCCCTTCCCGACGACGTCGTCGCCTACGCAGCTCTGCAGTTCGCCGCCCACGGTGACGCTCGCTCGATCAGCGTCGCCCGGCTCAGTCACGACCCGGGCAGCCCAGGAGCTGCGTTCCGGCTGACCGAGCGCGCGTTGCACGACGCTCTGCGGCGCGTCGCCCTCCGGGTCCCCGCGCTCAAAGTGGTCGAGCCCGGCGGTCTGCGGCAGCTGCTCATCGACGCCGAGCCCACGATCCTCGCCGAGCAGATCCTCGCCAGCTACTACGAACCGGCCGTCAAGGCCAGCAGGGGAGCGGCATGAGCCGGCATCTCGTCGACGAGGTCCGACCCCGGCAGCGCTACTTGCGCTCAGCCAACGTCGAACAGCACGCCACGTTCGGCGTCGACGACTACATCCCCACCGGCCGGGCGCTGGAAGTTTTGCACCGAGTCGCCCGGGCGCTCCGTGACGACGGCGCAGGCCGGGCCTGGTCCTTGACCGGCCCCTACGGCTCCGGGAAGTCCAGCTTCGCGCTGTTCCTGCACGCCCTGCTCGGACCGGCCGACGCACGGCACGCCGCGGCGAGCGCAGCGCTCGACGCGGTCGACCCCGACCTCGCCAACCAGCTCGCCGCCCGGCGCGAGGACCTGTCCGCCACCCAAGCCGGATTCCTAAGAGCGGTAGCCACAGCCCAGGCGGAACCAGCCGCCCGAACTGTCCTGCGAGCCCTCAACGCAGCGGCCGGCGTCCGGTGGAAGAGCAAGCCGCCAGCCGGCGTCGGAGCCGCCCAGCTCCGCGCTCTAGCCGACCCGACCGCCCGCAGCCTCGGACAGTTCCTCGACGCACTCGCCGAGCACGCTCCCGTTGTGATCGTTCTCGACGAGTTCGGCAAGAACCTCGAGCATTTCGCCGCCGACCCCGACGCTGGCGACCTGTTCGTCCTACAAGAGCTTGCGGAACGATGCTCGGCCAGCCGCACCCGGCACCCGGCGCTGCTGCTGACCCTGCAGCACCTCGCCTTCGACGACTACGTCCGTGGCGCCAGCGCCACCCAACGCCGCGAG
>Ga0210040_10005690_pt1 | contig 15782 bp, 14 predicted proteins | sample CryGeyCG12114_NA_FD_185462 | JGI IMG/M metagenome (GOLD analysis project Ga0210040, IMG submission 185462) | Groundwater microbial communities from aquifer - Crystal Geyser CG19_WC_8/21/14_NA (SPAdes) (version 2) | ecosystem: Environmental > Aquatic > Deep subsurface > Groundwater | place: USA... | reverse complement strand
CGGCGCCGGCAAGTCGACCATCCTCAAGATCATGGCCGGGCTCGACCAGCCCTCCAACGGTGAGGCGCGGCTCACCCCGGGCTACAGCGTCGGGATCCTCCTCCAGGAGCCGCCGCTGGACGAGGACAAGACCGTCCTGGAGAACGTCCAGGAGGGCCTGGGCGACCTCAAGCGGAAGATGGACCGCTACAACGAGATCACCGCGTCCTTCGAGGACCCGAACGCCGACTTCGACGCCCTCATGGCGGAGATGGGCACGCTGCAGGAGGAGCTCGACCACGCCGGTGCGTGGGACATGGACTCCCGCCTGGAGCAGGCGATGGACGCCCTGCGCTGCCCGCCGCCGGACGCCGACGTCACGGTGCTCTCCGGTGGTGAGCGCCGCCGCGTCGCGCTGTGCAAGCTGCTGCTGTCCCAGCCCGACCTGCTGCTGCTCGACGAGCCCACGAACCACCTCGACGCCGAGAGCGTGACGTGGCTGGAGTCGCACCTGGCCGCCTACCCGGGCGCCGTGCTGGCCGTCACCCACGACCGGTACTTCCTCGACAACGTCGCGCAGTGGATCGCCGAGGTCGACCGCGGCCGCCTCTACCCCTACGAGGGCAACTACTCCACCTACCTGGAGAAGAAGGCCGAGCGCCTGCAGGTGCAGGGCAAGAAGGACGCCAAGCTCGCCAAGCGCCTCGCCGACGAGCTGGAGTGGGTGCGCTCGAACGCCAAGGGCCGCCAGACGAAGTCCAAGGCCCGCCTGGCCCGCTACGAGGAGATGGCCGCCGAGGCGGACCGCACCCGTCGCCTCGACTTCGAGTCCCTCCAGATCCCGCCGGGCCCGCGCCTGGGCAACGTGGTCATCGAGGTGGACGACCTGAAGAAGGGCTTCGGCGACCGCGTTCTCATCGACGGGCTGTCCTTCTCGCTGCCGCGCAACGGCATCGTCGGGGTGATCGGCCCGAACGGCGTCGGCAAGACGACGCTGTTCAAGACGATCGTCGGGATGGAGACCCCCGACGACGGCTCGGTCAAGGTCGGGGAGACCGTCAAGGTCTCCTACGTCGACCAGGACCGCGGCGGCCTCGACGCGAACAAGAGCCTGTGGGAGGTCGTCTCCGACGGCCTGGACCACATCCAGGTCGGCAACGTCGAGATGCCCTCGCGGGCCTACGTCTCGGCGTTCGGGTTCAAGGGCCCGGACCAGCAGAAGAAGGCCGGCGTCCTGTCCGGCGGCGAGCGCAACCGCCTCAACCTCGCGCTCACCCTCAAGCAGGGCGGCAACCTGCTGCTCCTCGACGAGCCGACCAACGACCTCGACGTCGAGACGCTCGGCGCCCTCGAGGACGCCCTGCTGGAGTTCCCCGGCTGCGCCGTGGTGATCTCCCACGACCGCTGGTTCCTCGACCGCGTGGCCACGCACATCCTGGCCTACGAGGGCACCGACGAGGACCCGGCGAAGTGGTACTGGTTCGAGGGCAACTTCGACGGCTACCTCGAGAACAAGGTGGCCCGTCTGGGTGTCGACGCCTCCCGCCCGCACCGGGTCACGCACCGCCGCCTCACCCGCGACTGAGGGACGGTCAGCCGCCCTCGGCCTCGAGCCGGGCGAGGGCGGCGACCGCCATCTCGTCGCCGCTCGCGGCGCCCAGGCGGTACTGCTCGCGGGCCTCCTCGCGGCGGCCCGTCGCCTCGAGGAGCAGCCCGAGGTTCTGGTGGCAGTTCTCGTCGCCGCCGGCCAGGCCGTGGCGGTAGGCGGCCTCGGCGCCTGCGACGTCGTGGTCGACGTCCCACAGCAGGTTGCCCAGCGGCAGGAACGCGTCGACCTCGCCAGCCGCCGCGCCGGCGAGCAGCACGCTGCGCGCCTCGGCGGGGCGGTCGGTGCGGGCCAGCAGCACCCCCAGCGCCGCGCGCGCCTCGGCGTCCCCGGCCTGCGCCCCGGCGCGCAGGTGGAGCTCGGCGGACTCGTCGTCGCCGTCCGCCTCCTCCAGGTCGGCCAGCGGCAGGTGCGCGAGGGAGTCGCCGGCCGCCGTGGCCCGCTGCAGGGCCTCCCGCGCGGCCTCGACCTCGCCGCGGTCGGCGTGGATGAGGCCGATCTCGAGCAGCGCGTCCCGGCTGCCCGCGGCGGCCGCGCGCCGGTACGCCGCCAGGGCCTCCTCGTCGCGGCCGGCGTCGCGCAGCGCGTGCGCGGCGGCGAGCTCCTCCTCAGCCACGGCTGGTGCGCACCATGCCCTCCTGGGCGACGGTGGCGACCAGCGCGCCGTTGCGGGCGAAGAGCAGCCCCTGGCCCAGCCCGCGGGCGCCGGACGCCGAGGGGCTGGACTGCACGAACAGCAGCCACTCGTCCGCGCGCGCCGGGCGGTGCCACCACATGGCGTGGTCCAGGCTCGCCGCCTTGAGGCCCGGGTGCGCCCACGGCACCCCGTGGCGGCGCAGCACCGGCTCGAGCATCGTGTAGTCGCTGGCGTAGGCCATCACCGCGCGGTGCAGCGCGTCGTCGTCCGGCAGCGCGCCGACCGCGCGCATCCACACGGCCTGCGCGTCGGTGCGCTCGCCGCGCGCCGAGAGGAAGATCGCGCCCTCCACGTGCCGCACGTCCACCGGGCGCTCGCGGGCCCAGTGCCGGGCCACCGGGTCGTCGAGGTGGCCGATGAGGTCGGCCGTCGTGGGCAGCGACTCCGGGTCGGGCACCTCGGGCATGGGCTGGCCGTGGTCCAGGCCCTCGTCGCTCCCCTGGAACGAGGCGATCATCGACAGGATCGGCGCGCCGTGCTGGGCGGCCTGCACGCGGCGGGCGGAGAACGACCGCCCGTCGCGCAGCCGCTCGACCGTGAAGGTGATCGGGGTCTCGGGGTCGCCCGGGCGCAGGAAGTAGCCGTGCATCGAGTGCGCCGTGCGCCCGTCCGGGACCGTGCGGGCCGCGGCGACCAGCGACTGCGCGAGCACCTGCCCGCCGAAGACCCGCCCCCACGGGCGCGGCTGGCTGTCCCCGGTGAAGACGTCCTGCCCGGCCGCGGAGGCTTCGTGGCGCAGGTCCAGCACGGACAGCAGGCCCGCGAGCGGGCCGGCGTCGGGGGTCGTGTCGGCACTGGCGTCGGGCATGGCCGCACCCTAGGGGGGTCGCGGCCGGGGCGCCGTCCGGCGTGGGCCAGCATGGGCGCATGCCTGAGGTGCCTGCGCAGACGTCGGTGGGAGTGCGCGTGCCGGTCACGGTGCGCTGGTCGGACATGGACGCCTTCGGGCACGTCAACAACGTCCAGTTCCTGCGGCTGCTGGAGGAGTCGCGCATCGCGGCCTTCGAGCAGCTGCGCGCCGGCGGCCCGAGCCTGCTGGAGACCGGCGTGCTCGTCGCGCGCCACGAGATCGAGTACCTGCGCCCGCTGGCGTGGAGCGCGCGGCCGGTGCAGGTGGCGCTGTGGGTGACCGGCATCGGCGGCGCGAGCTTCGACCTCGGCTACGAGGTCAGCGACGCCGAGCCCGGAGGGCCCGAGCAGGTGCACGTGCGCGCCGCCTCGACGATGGTCACCTTCGACGTCGCGACCGGCGCGACCCGGCGGGTCAGCGACCGCGAGCGGGAGGTCCTCGAGGGCTGGCGCGGGGAGCAGGTGCCCTTCCGGCGGCGGGCCGGGGCGTGAGCGAGCAGCCGCTCGTCCCCGCCGACCGGCGCGCGCTCGACGACCTCGCGGTCTTCGTGGCCCGCGCCCGCCGCGCCGACCCCGAAGGGGCGGCGCGCCTCGTGGCCGAGGCCGGCGTCCTCGCCGTGTGGGTCTCGCCCCTGCACGGCGCCGGGCTGCCCACGGTGCTGGGCCTGCGCGCGGTCGCCCTCGCCGAGCCCGTCGCGCTCGACACCACCGTGGCCCTCGCGGCCGTCGCCGAGCGCCTCGCCCGCGGCACGCAGGCCCTGCCGGTGCCCCCGGTGCAGGTGCTCACCGCCTCCTGGGCCGGCGTCCAGCCCCCGCGGGGCGGGTGGACGCCGCTGCCGGCCCTGTCGGCAGGGGCGCTGCGCTCCTCCGCGCGCGACGGCGCGGCGCTCGTGGCCGCGGGGTCGCGTCCGGCGCAGGTCTGGCGCGAGCCGCTGCCCGGCGCGGTGGGGGAGGCGGGCGGCACGACGGCGCTCGCCCAGGCGGGCGACGTCCTCGGCTTCCTCGTCGGCGACGAGGCCGTCTCGGCCGCCCGCAGCGGGCCCTGGGTGCGGCTGTCCACCGCCCGCGGCCACGTGCTGGCTCGCCCGCCCCTGCTCGGCTGACCCCGCAGGACCTCAGGCGCGCAGCCAGGCGGTCGCGTTCGCCGGCACGGCCTGGACGCCGTCCGCCCCGGTCGCGAGGTCGGCGCTGCACAGCAGCACCTCGGCACCGGCGGGCAGGGGCAGCGGCTCGTCGCCGAACACCGTCACGACGAGCACGCCTCCGTCCGAGCCGGTGGTGAAGGCGAGGACGTCGTCGCCCGCGCGGGAGGCCGTCGAGGGCAGGTCCACCCACGCCAGGTCGCCCGTGGCCAGCACCAGCTCGCGGCGCAGCCGCAGCGCCGCCCGGTACAGCTCGTACGTGGAGCCGGGGGTGCCCCGCTGCACGTCCAGGGCGTAGCGGGCGTAGTCCTCCGGCTGCGGCAGCCACGTGCGCCCGCTCGGCCCGAAGCCGAGGCCCGGGGCGTCGTGCTGCCACGGCAGCGGCACGCGGCAGCCGTCGCGGCCGGTCTCGGCGCCGCCGGTCCGGGCGAAGGTGGGGTCCTGGCGCACGTCGGCGGGCATCGTCGTGTGCTCGGGCAGCCCGAGCTCCTCGCCCTGGTAGACGTAGGCCGAGCCCGGCAGCGCGAGCATGAGCAGGGTCGCCGCCCGTGCCCGGGCCTGGCCCAGCGCCTCGTCGGGCTGCGGCTCGTCGGCGCTGATGCCGTTCGGGCGGGGGGTGCCGGCGGGCAGCCCCAGGCGGGAGGCGTGGCGCACGACGTCGTGGTTGCTCAGCACCCAGGTGGTGGGCGCGCCGACCTCGGTGCTGGCCGCGGCGGTGCGGGTGACGACGTCGCGCACCGCGGCGCCCGACCAGGCGGTCTCGAGGTACTCGAAGTTGAACGCCTGGTGCATCTCGTCGGGGCGCACGTAGGCGGCGAGCCGCTCGGCGGGAGCCACCCACGCCTCCGCGACCAGCACCCGCTCGCCCTCGTAGGAGTCGAGGATCCGCCGCCAGGAGCGGTAGATCTCGTGGACGTCGTCGCGGTCCCACATCGGGGCGCGCGTGCCGTCCTCGCTGACCCGCAGCGGGGAGACCGGGTGGCTCCAGTCCGGGAAGGCGGGGTCCTTGGTCAGCCCGTGGGCGACGTCGACCCGGAACCCGTCGACGCCCCGGTCGAGCCAGAACCGCAGCACGTCCTCGATCCGCTCGCGCACGACCGGGTTGGACCAGTCGAGGTCGGGCTGCTTGGTGTCGAACAGGTGCAGGTACCACTGGCCGGGCGTGCCGTCGGGCTCGGTCACCCGCTCCCAGGCGGGGCCGCCGAAGACGCTCTGCCAGTCCGTCGGCGGCAGCTCGCCGCTCTCGCCCTTCCCCTCGCGGAAGAGGTACACCGCGCGCTCGGGGCTGCCCGGCCCGGCGGCCAGCGCCGCCCGGAACCACGCGTGCTCGTCGGAGGTGTGGTTCGGCACGAGGTCGACGATGATCCGCAGCCCCAGCTCGTGGGCACGCGCGACCATCGCGTCGGCGTCGGCCAGGGTGCCGAAGACCGGGTCCACGTCGGTGTAGTCGGCGACGTCGTACCCGGCGTCCGCCTGCGGCGAGGTGTAGAAGGGGCTCAGCCAGACGGCGTCCACGCCGAGCTCGACGAGGTGGTCCAGCCGGGCGGTGATGCCGGGCAGGTCGCCCACGCCGTCGCCGTCGGAGTCCGCGAACGAGCGCGGGTACACCTGGTAGATCACGGCGGTGCGCCACCACTCGCGTCCGGTGGACGCGGCGGGCCGGGCGAGGGTCGGGGAGGTCTGCGTCACGGGGGTCGAGGGTAGGCGCGCCCCCGGACGCCGCCGGGGGGCGGGGGCGCCCGGCGGTGGCTACCGTCGGAGCCGGTGGCGAGCGCCGTCACCGGCGAGGAGGCACGACGTGATCACGGTGGGCAACATCCGCGAGTGGAGCGGGCAGAGCGTGCAGTCCGCGGACGGCGACAAGGTCGGCAAGCTCGAGTCGGTGTACGTCGACACGACCACCGACGAGCCGTCCTTCGCGACCGTCACCGTGGGGCTGATCAACCACAAGCTGATCTTCGTCCCGCTCACCGACGCCGTGGTCGGGCCCGACTACGTGCGCATCACCGTGACCAAGGACGCCGTGCGCACGGCTCCGGCGATCGAGGTGGACGGCGAGCTGCTGGCCACCGACGAGCCGGCGGTCTTCGCCCACTACGGCCTGGCCTACGCGGCCGGTCCCGGCGGCGCGCGCCGCCTCGCCCGCCGCTGAGGCGGCCTCTGGCCTGAGCCGGCTCCCGGCCTCGAGCCGCCGCGCACCGGCAGGAGCGCGGCGGCTCGGTCGGGGCGTCAGTCGTCGAAGGTGTTGAGCAGGCTGTGCGCGGCCCGCTCGAGGTAGTCCCAGAGCAGGTCCTGCTGCAGCGGCGGCAGGTCGAGCTGCGTGACCGCCTCGTGCATGTGGCGCAGCCAGGCGTCGCGGGCAGCGGGGCCGATCCGGAAGCCCGCGTGCCGCATCCGCAGCCTCGGGTGGCCGCGCTGCTCGGAGTACGCGCCGGGCCCGCCCCAGTACTGCTCGAGGAACATCGTCAGGCGCTCGCGGGCCGGGCCGAGGTGCTCGTCGGGGTACATCGGGCGCAGCAGCGGGTCCTGCGCGACGCCCTCGTAGAAGCGGTCGACCAGGCGCACGAACGTGTCGTGGCCCCCCACGGCCTCGAAGAAGGACTGCTGCTCGGCCGCCACGGCGCGCCCGATGCGCAGACCCGGGCGCGCGCCGGGGGAGAGGGGCTCGCTCACGCCCCCATCATCCCCCAGCGCCCGCTCAGCGCTTGCGGCCGCGGTCCTGGCGCAGCCGCTCCAGCTCGGGCTGGGCGTGGAGGACGTTGCCGGAGCCGTTGGGGCGCGTGCGCCGGGTGAACCCGATGACCTTCAGCGCCGGCCCGACCACGGCGTCGAACACCGCGGGGAAGAACGTGAAGCCGGCGAGCATGAACGGGTTGCCCCAGCCGGCGCTGAGGTGGCGGTGCGGGCGCTCGACGGCGTGGAGCACCTTGGCCGCGACGTCCTCGGGGGAGACCACGGGCGACGGCGGCCGGTTGCGCCGGCCCATGACCGTCGCGGCCTGGTCGTAGATCGGGGTGTCGACGCCGCCGGGCAGCACCGCGGTGACCTTGACGTCGCGCAGGTCGCGGTTCTCCTGCTGCATCACGCGGATGAGGCCCTGGAGGGCGAACTTGCTCGTCACGTAGGCGCCCATCCACGGGACGGCCACCTTGCCCAGCAGCGAGCTGACGACCACGAGCGTGCCGCTCTCCTGCTCCCGGAAGATGCGGATCGCCGCGCGGCACACGCGCGCCGCCCCCAGCACGTTCGTGGCGATGACGCCGTCGAAGACCTCCAGCGGCACCTCCTCGACCCGGCCGTAGGCGACGACGCCGGCGTTCTGCACGACGACGTCCAGGCGCCCGAAGGTGGAGACCGCGCGGTCGGCGACCGCCTGGACGGCGTCGTCGTCGCGGATGTCGAGCGGGGCGACGAGCACCGCGGCCGCGCCGGCCTCCTCGCACAGGGCGCGGACGTCGTCCAGCACCTCCTCGGCCCGGCTGGACAGGACCAGCCGGTCGCCGCGGGCGGCGCAGGCCAGGGCGACGGCGCGGCCGATGCCGCTGGAGGCGCCGGTGATCCACACCACCCGGCCCTCGCGCAGGCTCTCGGGAGCGGGGCGGGCACTGCCCATCAGATCAGATAGCACGGCTGGGTCTCCATCGGGGCTCGTTCGGATCGAGGGCGGCGGCCTCGGCGGCGGAGGCGATGTTGCGCTGCATGCCGCCGAAGACGACGCCGTGGAAGGGCTTGATCGCCTGCCAGTACAGGAACCCGCTGAGGCCGCGGGGGTGGAACAGGGCGCGCTGGCGGAAGACGGTGCGCCCGGCGTCGTCGGTCTCCACGCACAGGTCCAGCCAGGCGAGGCCGGGCAGGCGCATCTCGGCGCGCAGCCGCAGGAGCTCGAGGTCCTTGACCTCCTCCACCCGCCACCAGTCCAGGGCGTCGCCCACGGACAGGTCGTCGGGGTCGACCCGGCCGCGGCGCAGGCCCGGCCCGCCGACCATGCGGTCCAGAAGGCCGCGCACCCGCCAGCCCAGCGACCACGAGTACCAGCCGTGGATGCCGCCGATGCCCTCGACGACGCGCCACAGCTGCTCGGGGGTGGCGTCGACGGTGCTCGCGCGGTCGTCGACGTAGAGGGCGCCGCCGGCCCAGTCGGGGTCGCTGGGCAGCGGGTCGCTGGGGGCGCCGGGCGGCAGCGCCGTGCGCCACGAGGTCGTGACCTGCAGGTCGTGGACGCGCTTGAGGGCCAGGGAGATCGCCTCGTCGACGCCCAGCAGCCCCTCGGGCGGGTCGGGCACCCAGCCGCGGACGTCGTCCTCCTTGACCACCACCTCGTGGACGATCGACTCCACGAGCGGCCGGGCGATGCTGATCGGCACCGGCGTCACGAGGTTGATCCAGTGGCTGGACAGGCCCGGGGTGAGCACGGGCGTGGGGATCACGCGGCGCGGTGGCAGCCCGGCGGCCGCGGCGTAGCGCTGCATGAGGTCGAGGTAGGTGACGATGTCGGGGCCGCCGATGTCGAAGCCCCGGTTGACCTCGCTGGGCATGGACGCCGACCCGACGAGGTAGCGCAGGACGTCGCGCACGGCGATCGGCTGGATCCGGTTCGCCAGCCAGCGCGGGCGCACGACGAGCGGCAGCCGCTCGGTGAGGTAGCGCAGCATCTCGAAGGAGGCCGACCCGGAGCCGATGATCACCGCGGCGCGCAGCACGGTCGTGGGCACCCCGGAGGCGAGGAGGATCTCCTCGACCTCCTTGCGGCCCTGCAGGTGCGGCGACAGGTCGGTGTCGTCGGGGTAGAGCCCGCCGAGGTAGACCAGGCGCGAGACGCCGGCCTCGCGGGCGGCGGCGCCGAAGGTCAGCGCCATGCGGCGGTCCTTGGCCTCGAAGGTGCGCCCGCTGCGCAGGGAGTGCAGCAGGTAGTAGGCGACGCCGACGCCGTCGAGCGCCCGGGCCACCGCAGCGGGGTCGGTGGCGTCGCCCTCGACCACCTCGACGCGGGAGGACCAGTCGCGGTCGCCCAGGCGGCGCGGGTCGCGGACCATCACGCGCACCCGCCGCCCGGTGGCCACCAGCTCCGGGACCAGGCGCCCGCCGATGTAGCCCGTGACGCCGGTGACCAGCACCAGCGCGTCCGGGTCCGCGTGCTCGCTCGTGCGCTCCGCGACCATGCCGCCATCGTCAGTGCGCCCGGGAGGCCGCGCACGCCCGAGTGACCCAGGTCACCGTGCCGCGGCGCCGGGTGCCGGCGTCACGCCGAGGGGGGTGCGCTCCGCCCGGGCGAGGTCGCGGACCAGCTCCTCGCGGCTCTGCCCGTCGACGTGGTGGTGCCACATCGGCGGCCCTGGGCGGCGCGCTGCTGGTGGGCCTCCGCGCGCGGCGCTGACGTCGAGGCGGGCACTCTGTCGTCGTGACGCCCGCCCCCGCTGCTTGGTCGCCGGAGCCGCTGCAGCTCCTCGCCGCTGCGGCGGAGCTGGACGTCGCCGCGCGGGGACCCGACGGCGCCCTCCGGCGGTGGACCCCGGTCTGGGTGGTGAGCGTCGGTGAGGACGTGTTCGTGCGCAGCTGGCACCGGCGCGCCACCGGCTGGTTCGGCCACGCCGTGGCCTCGGAGCGTGCGCGCGTGCGCCTGCCCGGTCTGGAGGCCGAGGTCGCGGTCGTGGACCTCGGCTCCCAGACCGGGCACCTGCCGGGGGGAGGGCGACGGCTCGGCGAGGTGCTCGACGCCGTCGATGCCGCCTACCGCGTCAAGTACGCCGCCCTCCACGGGGCGCCCACCGTGGCGGCGATGGTCTCGGCGCAGGCGCGAGCGACGACGCTGCGGCTCGACCCGCTGTGACGCGGTGCTCCGCCGGCGGCCGGGTCAGTCGACGCTGACCCGCGGCGACGGCGACGGCGACGGCTGCGACGGTCGGCCCGCGTGCCGTGCGACCCAGGTGACGAGCTCGTCCGCGGGCATCGCCCGCGCGTGGAGCCAGCCCTGCGAGACGTCGCAGCGCAGGTCGGCCAGACGGCGCAGGGTGGCGACGCCCTCGACGCCCTCGGCGACCACCCGCAGCCCGAGCGCGTGCGCCAGGTCAATCGTGCTCGCCGTGATCGCCACCGCCCGCTCGTCGGAGACCAGGTCGACGATGAACGAGCGGTCGAGCTTGAGCTCGGTGAAGCGCAGCCGGTGCAGCTGCGCCAGGGACGACCAGCCGGTCCCGAAGTCGTCGATGCTCATCTCCACGCCGAGGTCGGCCAGCTCGGCCAGCACCGCGACCGTGCGGTCGTCGTCGCGGACCAGGACCGACTCGGTGATCTCCAGCACCAGGCACGAGGCGGGCAGCCCGTGCTCGAGCAGCAGCTCCGCGAGCTGCTGGGGCAGCGCGCGGTCCGCGAGGTTGGTCGCCGAGACGTTGACGGACATGCGCAGGTCGAGGCCCTCGGCCCGCCACAGCGCGGCCTGGCGGGCCGCCTGGGCCAGCACGTGCGCCGTGAGCGGGCCCATGAGGCCGTGCCCCTCGGCCGCGGGCAGGAACTCGCCCGGCCCGAGCAGGCCGCGCTCCGGGTGCTGCCACCGCAGCAGGGCCTCGACGCCGACCACCTCGCCGGTGGCGACGTCGAGCTGGGGCTGGTGGTGCAGCACGAGCTCGTTCCGCACGATCGCCGCCCGCAGCTCCTCGGCCGTCTTGAGGCCCGGCCGGGCGACGGCGTGCCGGGCGCGGTCGTACAGGGCGGAGCCCCCGCCGGAGCGCTTGGCGTCGTACATCGCGGCGTCGGCGGAGCGCAGCAGGTCGGCGCCGTCGCGGCCGTCCCAGCGGACGGGGTGGTGGACGGTGACGCCGGCGCTGCAGCCCACGTGGACGACCGCGGAGCCCAGCGCGTAGGCGGGCTCGAGCACCTCGGCCAGCCGCACGCCCCACACCGCGGCGTCGGCCTCCGCGTCGGCCTCGGCGTCGGCGTCGCCCCCGGTGGGGAGCGGTGAGACGACCGCGAACTCGTCACCGCCCAGCCGTCCGACGAGCGGGGGCAGGAGCGGCGAGGGTCCCGTCGTCGCGCCGGAGGGGCCGGGGACGCCGCGCAGACGGCGTCCGACCTCGACGAGCAGCGCGTCACCCGCGGCGTGGCCCAGGCCGTCGTTGACCTCCTTGAAGCGGTCGAGGTCGATGAGCGCCAGGGAGAAGGCGGCGCCCTCGGCGACGAGCGCGTCGATCCGCTGCAGCACGCCGCGGCGGTTGGCGAGCCCGGTGAGCTCGTCGGTCACCGCCTCCTCCCGGCTGACGGCGAGCTGCGCCACCTCGCTGAGGTTGAGCAGCAGGCGCGTCGCGGCGCCGGCGATGCTCAGGGCCGCTGCGGCGGAGACCCACGGGTCGACCCCCGTGCTGCCGGGCAGCAGGCCGCCGGCGACGAGGACCCCGACGGCGAGCAGGAGCACGCCGTAGGCGCCCACGGTCGCCGAGGCGGCGTCGAGCGCGCGCGGGGCGGCGACCTCGGTGCGCTGGGCGGCGGCCAGCGCGACGCAGGCAGCGGCCACCGCCCAGGCCGCGCCGGTGCCGGGGACGACGCTGTGGGTCCCCTCACCGACCGCCAGGCAGGCTCCACCGACGAGGGCCGCGGCGCAGCCGAGGACGAAGAGCCAGGCCGTGCGGTCGCGGCCGCCGACCATCATCGCCGTCGACAGGGCCGTCCCGGTGAGGGTGATCGCGGCGGCGGAGGCGGCCAGCACGGGCTGCAGCTGCCACCACGGCAGGTCGACGGCGCCGCCGAGGTGGTGGACCAGCAGCCCCAGCAGGGCTTGCCCGGCGAGCACGGCGCTGAGGGCGTTGAGCAGGTCACCGGGGTCGGAGGAGTGGGTGCGCGTGAGGTTCCACCGCACGAGGGCGCTGTAGACGGCCAGCCCGGTCGGGAGCACCGCCAGGGCCACCAGCCAGGCGGGCTCCACCGTCGCCGAGAAGGCGCGGACGAGGAAGGGGTGGGCCGTCACGGCGGCGCCGACCACGACGACGAAGAGCGCCACCGCGCGCCACAGGCGCCGGTCCGGGCCGCCTCGGCGGGCGCGACCGATGACGAGCGCGCTCGTCGCGAGCCACACCACCGCCCAGGCGAGCGGCACCGCGGTGCCCACGAGCGGCGAGGCGACCGGGGCTGGCGAGGCCCACGGCTGCCCCAGGAGGTCGGAGCCGGCGCAGGCGAGGGCGCCGAGCACGACCAGCGCCGGGAGCCACGCGGCGAGGGACGACGGGGACGACGGGAGCGGCCTGCGACCGACTGACACGCGCTGCACCTGCCCCTCACGCACCCGCCCGGACGGCGCGACTCCGGGTGTCATCGGCGTCGGTGGGGGGAGGGTTGAGCCACCGGGCCGCTCGGGCCTGCTCGACGTCCGAGGAGCGGCCGTCGGCCCGTCACCGGTGAGGACCCCCTGAGGGCCGTGGCCCTGGGGTCAGTGGGCGCTGCTGGCGCGGGCGGTCTCGGCGCCGTAGGAGCTCTGGCGGTCGCTGCCGTGGTCGCCGTGCCAGTCCAGGACCAGGAGGGTCGCGTCGTCCGCCAGCGCGGTCCCGCTGGCGGAGATGACCGCGTCGGACAGGGCCCGGGTCGCCTCCCGGGGGTGCAGGGCCCGCGTCTCGCTGATCATCGAGGCGATGTCCACGTCACCGGCGTTGCGCTCGACCATGCCGTCGGTGACGAGCACGAGCCGGTCGCCGGGCAGCAGCTCGACGTCGGCGACCTCGTGGGCGACGTCGGGGAACATCCCGAACGGCAGGCCGACGGGGAGGTCCACGGGTGCGACCGCCCCGCCGCGGGCGAGGAGCGGCAGGACGTGCCCGGCGTTGACGAGGCTCAGGACGCCGGTGCGCAGGTCGAGGCGGCCGAGCAGGCCGGTGGCGAAGCCCTCGTCGGGGCCGCTGGTCTGGTTCTCGGTCAGCGCGGTGTTCGCCGCGGCGGCCTGGTCCACCAGCGACCCGCCGTGGCGGCGGGCGTTGCGCAGGCTCGCCGTGCACAGGGTCGCGGTCAGGGCGCTGGCGACGCCGTGGCCCATGGCGTCCGTGATCGACAGGTGGAGCGCGTCGCGGCCGAGGATGTAGTCGAAGGTGTCCCCTCCGACGCTCGCCGCGGGCTCCAGCCACGCGGAGAGGGTGACGGCGCGCGCCTCGCAGGTGAAGGCCGAGGGCAGGAGCCGGCGCTGGATCTCCGCCGACAGGCTGAACGGGATGCTGCGCTGGCCCCACTCGAACAGGTCGGTGTGGCGCCGGCTCGCGATGACCACGTACGCCAGCACCAGGGCGGTCCGGGCGATCTCGTCCTGGACCTCGGCGCTCGGCTCGCTCGGCAGGGACAGCTCGATCAGGCCGATGGCCTCCCCGCGCTCGGTGACGGGCGCCAGCACCATCCACAGGTCCTGGGGGCGCCCACCGCCGTAGGCGGCTCCCGGGGGGAGCACCTGGACCGTCTGGCTCCGCAGGGCCTGCTCGGCGGGCCCTCCGTCGAAGGGCAGCGAGGTCGCCGACTCCTCACCGTCCGAGCGGTCGTCCTCCGGGGTGCCGTCGCCCTCCGTCCGGGCGGCCGGAGCAGGACCGGCCAGGGGCGCGTGCGTCATGCGCACCAGCGCCCGGCCCGAGAGGTCCGCGACGAGGAAGGACACGTGCGTCGCGCCGAGCGAGGCGCCGAGCTCCCGGGTCACGGACTCGACCGCCTCGACGGGGGAGGCCCCCTCCGCCGCATCGAGCACTCCGCGCAGCGCGCGGCCCAGGTCCGCGGTCCTCATCACCGACCGAGCATAGGGACCGCCGCCACCGCAGCCGCGACGAGCGCGGTCCGCACGTGCCGCGGGGCTCGATGTCGCGGGCGGCGGGTGCGGCCCGGTCACAGGCCGGAGCGGTCCTGGACGTCGGCGGTGCGCGAGGCCTCGGTCTCCCCGGGCGGCGGGGGCTCGCGGCGGTCCTGCTGGGTCGGGGCCTCGGGGCTGATGGACGCCGGCGCCGGGGCGCCGTCCTCGCGCTCGGAGCGCAGCCACACCGTCGACTGCGGGAACGGGATCTCCACGCCCTCGCGGTCGAAGCGCGCCTTGATGCGGCGGCGCATCTCGCGGGCGACCTTCCACTGCTCCAGCGGCGCGGTCTTGACCACGAGGCGCACGACGACGGCGCCCGGCGCGAGGGCCTCCACGCCCCACACCTCGGGCTCCTCGAGCACGAGCTCGGCCCAGTCCGGCTCCTCGAAGAGCTCGTGGGCCACCTCGCGCAGCAGGTCCTGCACGCGCGTGACGTCCTCGCCGTACGCGACGTTGACGTCGAGCACCGCGCGGGCCCAGCCCTGGGACTGGTTGCCCACGCGCAGGATCTCCCCGTTGCGGACGTACCAGACCGTGCCGTCCACGGCGCGCACCCTCGTGACGCGCAGCCCGACCGCTTCGACGGTACCGTTCGCGTCGCCCAGGTCGACGACGTCCCCGACGCCGTACTGGTCCTCGAGGATGAGGAAGATCCCGGACAGGAAGTCCTTGACCAGGGTCTGGGAGCCGAAGCCCAGGGCGACGCCGAGCACGCCGGCCCCGGCGATGAGCGGCGCGAGGTTGATCCCGAAGACGCCGAGCACCAGCAGCAGCACGGTCACCCAGATCACGGCCGTGGTGGTGCTCTGCAGGACCGAACCGACCGTGCGGGCCCGCTGCGCGCGGCGCTCGCCGGCGAACGGCGCGAGGTCGATCGCCGCCGTCGCCCCCGGGTCGGCCTCGGCGGTGGCGACGCCGGTGCGCCTGCCCACGCCGGTCTCGCCGGCGGCGATCCGCTCGGTGAGCCGGCTGATCGCGCGGCGCAGCAGCCAGCGCAGCGCCAGCCCGAGGGCGATGATGAGCAGGATCTGCAGGACCGTGGCGCCGTACCCGGTGAGCGCCCGCGCCAGCCGGTCGTCCAGCCCCCATCCGCGCAGCAGGCCGCAGACGCTGCCGTCGTCGATGAGGCACGGGGTCTCGACCCGGTCGTTCGCGCGGTCGAGGGCGCTCTCGCCCTCGACCGCGGACGCGGAGGGGGACGGCGTCGGCGTCGGCTGCGTCGTTCCGGCGGCGGCCAGCAGGTGGGTCAGCACCCAGGTCCTCCCGTGGTCAGAGGTGGGGGAGCCAGGTCCAGGCCGGTGGCCCGGGCGGCGAAGCACAGGACGTCGGCCGTCAGCTCGACGGTGCGCGAGACGGCCCGCGCGCCGTGGCCGACGTCCGCCTCGCGGCGCAGCAGCACCGGCGCCCGCTCGGGCGGGGACGCCGTGGCGTGCTGGAGCGCCGCGCACAGCTTGCGGGCGTGCAGCGGGTCGACCCGGGTGTCGCCGTCGAAGACCGTGAAGAGCACCGCCGGGTAGGCCGTCCCCTCGCGGACCGCGTGGTACGGGGAGTAGGCGTGCAGCCAGGCGAGGTGCTCGGGGTCGGTGGCGTCGCCGTACTCCGGCGCCCACGTCGCCCCCAGGCCGTGCAGCTGGTAGCGCACCATGTCGAGCAGCGGCGCCGAGCAGACCACCGCGCCGAGCTGCTCGGGGTGCTGGGTCAGCGCGG
>Ga0210040_10005689_pt1 | contig 15783 bp, 11 predicted proteins | sample CryGeyCG12114_NA_FD_185462 | JGI IMG/M metagenome (GOLD analysis project Ga0210040, IMG submission 185462) | Groundwater microbial communities from aquifer - Crystal Geyser CG19_WC_8/21/14_NA (SPAdes) (version 2) | ecosystem: Environmental > Aquatic > Deep subsurface > Groundwater | place: USA... | reverse complement strand
CCCGCCGGATCTCCGCCAGCGACGTGCGCCGCACCGGCAGCGAGATCATTCCGCCCGGCGACTACACTGCGCTGGTCGCGGAAGACACGGGCGGCGGCATCCCGCAGCAGCACCTGGCGAAGATCTTCGAGCCGTTCTTCACCACCAAGGAGCAGGGGAAGGGCACGGGCCTCGGCCTGTCCACCGTCTACGGCATCGTCAAGCAGTCGGGCGGGTTCATCTTCGCCGACAATGTCGAGCATGCGGACGGCACAAAGGGCGCGCGCTTCACGCTCTATTTCCCGGTCTACCACGCGACCGAGGAAGAGCTGCGCAAGGTCGAGCGGGATCGCGAGCCGGAGAAGAGCACCGAGTGGTCCGGCGGCGGGCGCATCCTGCTGGTGGAGGACGAGGACATGGTCCGCGCCGTCGCCGAGCGGTCGCTGACGCGCCACGGCTACACGGTCGTGACGGCGGCTGACGGGGAGGAAGGGCTGGCGGTGGTGCGCGAGGACCCTGACATCGACATGGTGGTCAGCGACGTGGTGATGCCCACCATGGACGGCCCCACCATGGCCCGCGCCATCCGCGAGATCGCGCCCGACATGCCGGTGCTGTTCATGTCCGGCTATGCCGAAAGCCAGCTCCGCGACGAGATCGACATCGAGCGGATGCACTTCATCCCCAAGCCCTTCAGCGTGGCGCAGATCGTCGCCAAGGTGGGCGAGGTGCTGCGCAGCGAACGCGACTAGCGGCCCAGAGGAGGCACCCGCGCGCATCATTTCGGGACAATGTTGTGTTCTCTGCTTGTTCCAACAGAACAAACCCGATACACGTCTCCTACAGCAAGAATCGACTTGCAATCCTTGTGCAGAATGGCGGAGGCGTGACGATGGCAGCGGAACTCAAACTGGTCGCAAAGGACGTTATGGACCGTCAGAAGGCACTCGACGCTGCGCTTGCGCAGATTGATCGCGCATTCGGCAAGGGCTCGGCGATGAAGCTGGGCAGCCGCGAGACGATGCAGGTGGAGTCGATCTCCAGCGGCTCGCTCGGGCTCGACATCGCACTCGGGATCGGGGGCCTGCCGCGAGGGCGCGTGATCGAGGTCTACGGCCCCGAGAGTTCGGGCAAGACGACACTCGCGCTGCACGTGATCGCAGAGGCGCAGAAGGGCGGCGGCACCGCGGCCTTCGTCGATGCCGAGCATGCGCTCGACCCGGTCTACGCGAAGAAGCTCGGCGTCGACATCGACGAGCTGATCGTCAGCCAGCCTGACACGGGCGAGCAGGCGCTGGAGATCGTCGACACGCTGGTGCGCTCCAATGCGATCGACGTGCTGGTGGTCGATTCGGTGGCCGCCCTGGTTCCGCGCGCGGAGATCGAGGGCGAGATGGGCGACAGCCATGTCGGCCTGCAGGCACGGCTGATGAGCCAGTCGCTGCGCAAGCTGACCGGCTCGATCAGCCGCTCGCGCTGCATGGTGATCTTCATCAACCAGCTGCGCATGAAGATCGGCGTGATGTACGGCAATCCGGAGACCACGACTGGCGGCAATGCGCTGAAGTTCTACGCCAGCGTGCGTCTCGACATCCGCCGCACCGGGCAGATCAAGGACCGTGACGAGATCATCGGCAACACGACCCGCGTGAAGGTGGTCAAGAACAAGGTCGCCCCGCCGTTCAAGCAGGTCGAGTTCGACATCATGTATGGCGAGGGTATCTCCAAGATCGGCGAGATCCTCGATCTCGGGGTCAAGGCCGGGATCGTGGAGAAGTCGGGCAGCTGGTTCTCCTATGACAGCGTGCGGATCGGCCAGGGGCGCGAGAACGCCAAGCAGTTCCTGCGGGACAATGCGGAGATGCGCGACCGTCTTGAGGCAGCCATTCGCAGCCGCACCGAGAAGGTTGCCGAAGAGATGATGACCGGCCCCGACGACGAGGACGAGGGCGCCGAGGGCTGAGGCTTCGGCCGAAAGCGCCGCCCTTGCAGGCCGCTTGCAACGCGGTGCAGGGCTGAAGAGGGCGGCTTTCACCCGCGTTGCATCGGCCTTCCGGAGCGATGCAACGCGGTGCAATCGGCTTGCAGGGGCCGGTTCGTCGCGTGGGCGGTTTGCCTCGGCGCTCCATCCATTCATCGTCGCCGGCCGGCGGTGAATGGCTTAATCCGCTTGTCGCCGCGGGGCGCTCGTCCTAATTCCGCCGCATGCAATCCACCAACGACATCCGCAGGGCCTTCCTCGACTATTTCGGCACGCGCGACCACCAGATCGTGCCTTCGGCGCCGCTGGTGCCGTATAACGATCCGTCGCTGATGTTCGTGAATGCGGGCATGGTCCCGTTCAAGAACGTCTTCACCGGGCTTGAGACGCCGCCTTCGCCGCGCGCCACCAGCTCACAAAAGTGCGTCAGGGCGGGCGGCAAGCACAACGATCTCGACAATGTCGGCTACACCGCGCGCCACCTCACCCTGTTCGAGATGCTCGGCAATTTCAGCTTCGGTGACTACTTCAAGGAGCGGGCGATCGAGCTCGCCTGGGGGCTGGTCACGCGCGAGTACGGGCTGGACCCCAACCGCCTCAGCGTCACCGTCTACCACACGGATGACGAGGCTGCGGGTCTCTGGCGCAAGATCGCCGGTCTTCCGGAGGAGCGGATCATCCGCATCGCCACCAAGGACAATTTCTGGGCCATGGGCTCGGACGGTCCCTGCGGTCCGTGCTCGGAGATCTTCTGGGATCACGGACCCAGCGTCGCGGGCGGCCCGCCCGGATCGCCCGACGAGGATGGCGACCGCTTTGTCGAGATCTGGAACCTCGTCTTCATGCAGCACCTGCAGGAACACGACACGATCGTCAGCGACCTGCCGCGGCCGAGCATCGACACCGGCATGGGTCTGGAGCGGATCGCCGGCGTGCTGCAGGGTGTGCACAACGTCTTCGAGACGGACACCTTCCGCAAGCTGATCGCGGCGAGCGAGGATCTCGTCGGCGCACATGCGGATGAGGCGACGCTGCCCAGCCACCGCATCATCGCCGACCATCTGCGCTCCACCAGCTTCCTGATCGCCGATGGCGTGCTGCCGGCCAATGAGGGGCGCGGCTATGTGCTCCGGCGGATCATGCGCCGCGCCATGCGCCACGCGCACCTGCTCGGCGCGAAGGAGCCGCTGATGCACCGCCTCGTGCCCGCGCTGGTGGGCGAGATGGGGCAGGCCTATTCGGAGCTGCCGCGCGCCCAGGCGCTCATCACAGAGGTGCTGGAGCGCGAGGAGACCCGCTTCCGCCAGACGCTGGACAAGGGCCTGCGCCTACTGGACGAGGCGACCACCGATCTCTCCGCCGGCGACAGCCTGCCGGGCGAGACCGCCTTCCGCCTCTACGACACGTTCGGCTTCCCCTTTGACCTGACCGAGGACGCGCTGCGCGACCGCGGCATCGCCGTCGACCGCGCCGGCTTCGACACGGCGATGGCGCAGCAGAAGGCGGCGGCGCGGGCGGCCTGGAAGGGCTCGGGCGGCGCGGCCGAGGGCGAGGTCTGGTTCGACATCGTCGAGCGCGAAGGCGCGACCGAGTTCACCGGCTACGGCTCCGCGCAGGGTGATGGCCGCGTGGTCGCGCTGGTGGTGGACGGCGCCGAGGTCTCCAAGGCGGACTCAGGCGCCGAGGTCACGGTGCTGACCAACCAGACGCCGTTCTACGGCGAGAGTGGCGGGCAGACGGGGGACGCCGGTGCGATCACCACCGAGCAGGGCCTGCTGATCGAGATCGCCGGCACCTCCAAGCCGCTCGGCCGGCTGCACGCGCATCACGGGCGGATCGTCACCGGCACTATCGCCGTCGGCGACACGGTGCACCTGACGGTCGATGCCGATCGGCGGGACCGCATCCGCGCCAATCACTCGGCGACGCACCTGCTGCACGCCGCGCTGCGCAACCAGCTTGGCGCGCATGTGACGCAGAAGGGGTCGCTCGTCGCCGAGGATCGGCTGCGCTTCGACTTCTCGCACCCGCAGCCGCTGACCCCGCAGGAGATCGCCGCGGTCGAGGTCGAGGTGAACGCCGAAATTCGTCACAACGAGGAGGTCGTCACCCGCCTCATGAGCCCTGACGATGCGATCGCCGCCGGGGCGATGGCCTTGTTCGGGGAGAAATATGGCGACGAGGTGCGCGTCCTCTCGATGGGTCGCGCGAACGCGGGCCGCAACTTCTCGGTCGAGCTGTGCGGCGGCACGCATGTTCGCGCAACCGGCGACATCGGCCTGCTGCGCATCATTTCCGAAAGCGCGGTGAGCTCCGGCGTTCGGCGGATCGAGGCGCTGACGGGCGAGGCGGCGCGCCAGTGGGTCGTCGGCCGCGAGGAGACGCTGAAGTCGGTTGCCGCGGCGCTGAAGGTCACGCCGGAGGACGCTGCCTCGCGCATCAACACGCTGCTGGAGGAACGGCGCCGGCTGGAGCGCGAGTTGGCGGAGGCGAAGAAGCAGCTGGCGCTCGGCGGCGGCGGTGCCAAGGCGGAGGCAGCGGCCGAGGAGATCGGCGGCACGAAGTTCGCAGGGCAGGTGCTGCAGGGCATGGAGGCCAAGGCCCTGCGCGGCCTGCTGGACGAGGCGAAGAAGCGCCTCGGCTCCGGCGTGGCGGCGATCGTTGCGGTGAATGACGGGCGCGCGGCCATCGCCGTTGGCGTGACGGACGATCTCACCGGGCGCTTCGATGCGGTGGAACTGGTGCGGGCCGGCGTCGAGGCGCTGGGCGGCAAGGGCGGCGGCGGCCGGCCGGACATGGCGCAGGGCGGCGGGCCGGATGCCGCGCAGGCTGACGCCGCGCTCGACGCGGTGCGCACGGCACTCGCTGGCGCAACGGTGGCCGGCTGACGGGGCGTCACTCTCGCGGCGAATTGCATCGCCTGCCCTCTGAGCTGAACGCAGGAGAGTTTTGACACAGGAGGGCAGGGTGGATGATTTCGTCGCCCGCGTGTCGCGGCGGAGGTTGGGCCTGATCCTCCTGATCGCCGCCGGTTTTGTCCTCCTGGGGCTGTGGATGGGAGGAGTCTTCGGCCCGTCCCCGGAGACCCGGCGCTACTCCGCCGAGGCTTCATTCGTCATCGGATGGGTGACTGTGGTTTTCTTCGGATCAGCGGCGATCGTGGCGCTGCGCATGCTTTTCGATGCGGGCGAACAGCTCCGGATCGGACCTGCGGGAATTCGATACAGGCCGTGATCGGATCAGGCCGTTCCATGGTCGGCCATCGCGGATGTCACGGTCTGGCGCTACAAGAGGCAGAGCGCCATCATCCTCCACCTGGGCGACCCCGCGCAGCATCGGACACGCGGGCCGAGAGCGCTGGCCCGATCGCTCAACAGGATGGTCACTGGCGGTGACGTGGCGATAACGCTCTCGACCACAAGCCGGACCGTCGCCGAAGCGATGGAGGTGATCGACGGGTTCAGGCGGAAGGCGGGGGGAAGCGGCGATCGGCCACTGCTCCCCTCATTCCGCCCCCGTCTTGGCTGATCTAGCCCCGCCAGCCTGCGGTGCCGCGCTGCGTCGGTTCACTGCCGCGGGCGGTGTTCGTCCCCTTCATCTCGCGGTCAAGCCGCCCTGCGCCAATCTGTCCGGCGCTTTCGTCGGTGACGTTCTGCGGCTTGAACTTCTCTTCGTTGCTGGTGGGCTTGGTCGGGTCCTGCTGCTGGCTCATCGCCTGATCTCCTTGCTTTCCCCAACAACGCGCGAGGTCGCCGATGGGTTGCGACGAAATCAGCCCTCCGCCGTGCTGGTGCGCAGCTTGGGCTTGTGGGCGAGGGCGCCGCTCTTCATGATCTCGTCGCGGAACTCGTCGCGCTTCTCGTGGATGGAGGCGATCACCGGCCCCATCGCTACGCCGAGATCAACCAGCACCGCTTCCGACAGCTGGAGTGAGCTTTCGAGCGTCTCGGGCACGGCGGTGCTCGCGCCGCTGCGGTAGAGCTCGGCCGCATGCAGCGGGTCGCGGGCGCGGGCAATGATCGGCAGGTCCGGATAGGCCGCGCGCAGCTTGCGGGTGATGCGCTGGGCCAGCACCGGCTCGTCCATCGTGAGGATCACCGCGGGAGCCTGCTCGACGCCAAGCCGGTCAAGCGCATCCACCCGCGCGGCATTGCCGAACACCGCGTTGTAGCCCTCGCGCTTGCAGCGTTCGATCAGGTCCGAATCGGAATCGATCGCCACGTAGGGCTTGCCGTGGCGGGTGAGCATCTCGGCCACCAGCCGCCCGACGCGTCCGCAGCCAACGATGATCACGCGCGGCTCGGTGCTGGCCGTCTCTTCCTCGGGCATGGAGCCCGGCGGCTCTACCTGCCGCCCGACCATGCGGCCGAGCTTCGCCAGCAGCGGCGTGACGGTGAGGCCGATGGCGGTGACGATCTGCCAGAACTGCGCCGTCGCCGGCTGGATCAGCAGCGCATTGGTTGCGGCCGTCAGCACGATCAAAGTGGTTTCGGACGGGCTCGCCATCAGGATGCCGGTCTCGGTCGCGGTGGCGCGGCGGGCGCCCATGATCCGCAGCAGGACGCCGGTGACCACCGCCTTGAGGGTCAGCACCCCGACCACCGCCAGCGTGATCGAGCCGAGATTGGCCCAGATCACCGTGAGGTCGATCCCCATGCCCACCGTGATCAGGAACACGCCGAGGGCGAGGCCCTTGAACGGCTCCATGATCCCCTCGACCTCCGAATGGTACTCGGTCTCCGCGATCAGCAGGCCGGCGATCAGCGCGCCGACGATCGGAGACAGGCCCACCAGCGCGGTGGCGAGGCTGGCGCCGATCACCACCAGCAGGGTGGCGGCGAGGAACAGCTCCGGGCTCTTGGTGCGGGCGGCCTGCGCGAACAGCAGCGGCAGGGCGAAGCGGCCGACGACCATCATCGCGCCCACCACCAGCACGCCCATCCAGATCGTCGAGAACAGGCCCTCCAGCCCGTCCGCCTGGGCATAGGGGGCGAGCGCGCCGAGCGTGAAGATGATCGGCACGATGGCGATGTCCTCGAACAGGAGCATCGCCAGCGCCGCGCGCCCGACCGGGGTGTGCGTGCCGGCGATCGGCAAGACCAGCGCGGTGGAGGACAGCGCCAGCGCCAACCCCAGGCCCATCGCTCCGGTCCAGTACTGGCCCATCATCGACAGCGCGGCCGCGATCAGCGACCCGGTGATAAGCAGCTCCAGCGCGCCGAGCCCGAACACCAGCCGGCGCATCGCCCACAGCCGGTTGAACGACAGCTCCAGCCCGATCGTGAACAGCAGCAGCACGATGCCGAACTCGGCGAACGGGCCCAGCCGGTCCGGCTCGCCGATGGTGACGTAATACAGCCACTCATGATCATCGACCATCCGCCCGAGGCCGTAGGGGCCGACCAGCAGGCCGACGAGGATGAAGCCGATCACCGGGGTGATGCGGAAGCGCGCGAAGACGGGGATGACGATCCCCGCCGCGCCGAGGATCACCAGCGCGTCCGACATCATCGGGGAGAGTTCTACCGAATGCATGATGGCAGGTATGAAGCCCCTTGCAGGTCACCGCAACCGGGGCTTGCCCCGGCATGGGACAGGCCCCTACGCGCTGCCCCTTAGGCGGGACCCTGCTCCCCCGGCGCTGGTTGTCACGGCACAGGAGAGCATTTGCATGACCGAAGAACGAATTGTCGAGACCCGCGGGCCCGAGGGGGTCACCCACACGCACACCACCGTCGTCACGGACGGGCGGGGCGAGCGGCGCGGCGGCGGCGCAAGCACCGCCATCCTGCTGATCGTGGCCGCGATCGTCGTGCTCGCGGCGATCTGGGCCTTCAGCAGCATGAGCGGGGCGGAAGTCGCCAAGGACAACGCCGTCGCCAGTGCCGCGGGCGAGGTGGGCGAGGCCGCCGGCGCGGTGGGCGACGCAGCACGCGACGCCGCCGGCGCGATCACCAACTAGGCCCGGCTCCCTCGCTCAAGAGGGAGACCGTGAAAGCCGGGGCCAGGGCTGTGCGCAAAGCGCCGCAGCCCTCCCTCTGGCTCAATCCGGCGCCAACGCCCGCGCAGTCGCCTTCGCCTCGCGCTTGTTGTGGCGCACGGACCAGAGCAGCGAAATCCCGATCAGCGTGGCGCCGATCAGCCCGGTGATCGTCTCGGGAATTTCGTACCGAGCCGACAGCAGCATGATCCCGCCCAGCGCGATGATCGCCCAGAAGGCGCCGTGCTCCAGGAAGCGATACTCCGCCAGCGTGCCCTTCTCGACCAGGTGAATGGTCATCGAGCGCACGAACATCGCGCCGATCGACAGGCCGAGCGCGATCACGATCATGTTGTTCGATAGGGCAAACGCGCCGATCACCCCGTCGAAGCTGAACGAGGCGTCAAGGATGTTGAGGTAGATGAAGCCGCCGAGACCGCTGCGCACCGCCGCACCGGCCAGCTTGTGCTTCTCCTCCTGCAGTTCCAGGATCGTGCTGATCCCCTCCACCGCGATGAAGGTGACGAGGCCCAGGACTCCCGCGACCAGGAAGGTCAGCGCCTCCTCCTCCGGCAGGATGCTCGAGATGCCCCACAGCGCCAGCAGCAGCAGCGCGATCTCCGCCGCGGGCAGGGCGGAGAAGCGCGCCAGCTGCTTTTCGACGATCGCGATCCAGTGCACGTCCTTCTCGCCATCGAAGAAGAACTTCAGCCCCACCATCGCCAGGAAGGCGCCGCCGAAGCCGGCGATGCCGACATGCGCGGAACTGACGATGCGCTCGTATTCCGCAGGATCGTTGAGGGAGAGGTTGATCGTCTCGATCGGCCCCAGCCCGGCCGCGATGGCAACGATGGCGAGCGGGAACACCACTCGCATCCCGAACACGGCAAAGGCGATGCCCCAGGTCAGGAAGCGCTTCTGCCAGACCTTGTCCATGTCCTTCAGCACGGAGGCGTTGACCACCGCATTGTCGAAGCTGAGCGAAATCTCCAGCACCGAGAGCACGACGATGATCCACAGCATTCCGAGCATCGCGGACACGCTGCCCGTACTGGCGAGGCCGTACCACACGCCCAAGCCGAGGCAGATCAGCGAGAAGACGAAGGAGAAGCCATAGAAGCGCACCAGAGTGGCCATCGGGGCAGGCACCTGCATTGGAGAGAATGGAGCGCTGCCGCTAGGCACTTTGCCGCGAAGCCGCAATCACTTGTGGCAGGGGGGGCGCATGCGGGCCATAGAACAGGGCTGCCAACTCCCACATCGTCACCCCGGTCTCCGAGCCGGGGTCCCGCTTTCCCACCTATGCCGAGGGCGGAGCGGGTTCCCGGATCAAGTCCGGGATGACGGAGGATGGGGATCTCCTGCGGAAAGAACTGCTGTGCCCCACATCATTTCCGCTACTACGTCATCCCGGCGAAAGCCGGGATGTTCGGCGACGGCGGCAAAGGTCCCTCACTCCGCCGGACGGTAGGTCGTCTCCGGCCCCGGGAAGCTGCGCTCGCGCACCTCGGCGGCGTAGCGGCCCACCGCTTCGGAAATTGCGCCCTGCAGGTCGGCATAACGCTTCACGAAGCGCGGCACCCGCTCGAACAGGCCGAGCATGTCTTCGGTCACCAGCACCTGCCCGTCGCAGCGGGCGGAGGCGCCGATGCCGATGGTCGGGCACCCCACTGCCTCGGTCACCGCGACCGCGATCGGCTCCATCACCCCCTCGATAACGATGGCGAAGGCCCCGGCATCGTCCAGCGCCCGCGCATCGCCCACGATCTTGGCCGCTTCCGCCTCGCTGCGCCCACGCGCACCGTACCCGCCAAGCACGTTGACCGCCTGCGGGGTGAGCCCCACATGGCCCATCACCGGAATGCCGCGCTCCACCAGGAAGCGGATGGTCGGCGCCATCGCCGCGCCCCCCTCCAGCTTCACCGCCGCCGCGCCGCTCGCCTTCAGCAGCCGGGCGGCCGCCGCGAAGGCCTGCTCGGGCGAGGCCTCGTAGCTGCCGAACGGCATGTCCACCACCACCACCGCATGCCAGCTGCCCCGCACCACCGCGGCGGCATGCGCTTCCATCATCTCCAGCGTCACCGGGATGGTGGAGGGCAGGCCATAGATCACCTGCCCCAGGGAATCCCCCACCAGCAGGATGTCGCAATGCTCGTCCAGCAGCTGCGCCTGCCGCGCGGTGTAGGCGGTCAGCATGACGATCGGCTGCTCCGTCACCCCGCCATCCTTGCGCCGGCGGATCGCCGGGACGGTCAGCCGGCGCATCGGCTGCGGGGTGGGGTTCGCACGGCTGGTCGAGGTGTCGAGCTGGTAGGTGGACATGATCCGCTGACGTGTAGCGGCCGCGTCCGTTTCGTGCAAAAGCCGTCTGCTTCCGGCAAACCTTCGCCGGAAATCAACGCAGATGCAGCATTGCCACCGTCACGAAACTGCATAGAAGTGTCGGCCGAGGCCAGGAGGATTGGGGCGGTCCCATCCGGGCCTGAGAGACTGGAACCCGACAGCTCATGATCTTCGGCCGCGTGAAGCCGCTTTCCGCCATCCTGGCGACTGCCGAGAAAAAATCCCTCCAACGGACGCTCGGCGCTTTCCAGCTCACGATGCTCGGCATCGGCGCGGTGATCGGCACCGGCATCTTCGTCCTGACGGCGGAGGCGGCGCAGAAGGCCGGGCCGGGCATGATGCTCAGCTTCGTCATCGCGGGAATCGTCTGCGCGGTGGCAGCGCTCTGCTACGCGGAGATGGCGGCGATGGTGCCCGTCTCCGGCTCCGCCTACACCTATTCCTATGCCGTGATGGGCGAGCTGATCGCCTGGATGGTCGGCTGGGCGCTGATCCTCGAATATGCGGTCGCGGCCGGCGCGGTGTCGGTCGGCTGGTCAGGCTACGTCGTGGGGTTGATCGAAAACAGCTTCGGCATCGACATTCCCGCAACGCTGGTCACCGGGCCCTACGACGGCGGGTTAATCAACCTGCCGGCGATGGCGATCGCCGGCCTTGTCACCTGGTTGCTGGTGATCGGGACCAAGGAGAGCGCCTCGGTCAACGCGGTGCTGGTTGCGATCAAGGTTGCCGCGCTCACCCTCTTCTGCGTGCTCGCCATTCCGGCGATGAACATGGAGCAGTTCACCCCCTTTGCGCCGCTCGGCTTCGGCGGGATCTCGGCAGCGGCTGCGTCCATCTTCTTTGCCTACGTCGGCTTCGACGCGGTCTCCACCGCGGCCGAGGAAACCAAGAACCCGCAGCGCAACATGCCGATCGGCCTCATCGGCAGTCTCGGCATCTGCACCATCTTCTACCTGTTGGTCTCCGCCGGTGTCATCGGCTCGGTCGGCGCACAGCCGGTGACGAGCACGACCGGTGTAGCGCTGGATCCTGGCAGCGTAGAGCTGGCCACGCGCTGTGCCGAGATCGGCGAGGCGGCGGTCACCTGCTCCAGCGAAGCGCTGGCCTGGACCTTGCGCGAGATCGGCTGGCCGCAGATCGGCAACCTGCTCGGCCTTGCCGCCGGCCTGGCGCTGCCCTCCGTCATCCTGATGATGATGTTCGGCCAGACCCGCATCTTCTTCGTCATGAGCCGCGACGGCTTGCTCCCGAACGTCTTTTCGAAGATCCACCCGCGCTACAACACGCCGCATGTCATCACGATGCTGACGGGCGTGTTCGTGGCCCTGTTCGCGGCGTTCTTCCCTGTCGGGCAGCTCGCCAACATCTCCAACTCGGGCACCCTGTTCGCATTCGGCGCGGTGTCGATCGCGGTGATGGTGCTGCGTCGCACGGATGCCACCCGCCACCGCCCGTTCCGCACTCCGGCGATCTTCGTCACCGCGCCGGTGGCGATCGCGGGCTGCCTCTACCTCTTCTTCAGCCTCGATGCGAAGAGCCAGATCCTGTTCCTGATCTGGGCGGCAATCGGTCTCGTGGTGTATTTCACCTACAGCCGCTCGCGCAGCCACGTCGGCCGCGGTCTGATCGAGGTGCATGAGGAGGATCCCGACGCGCCGCCAGTGCCGGTCCCGCCGATGCCCGGCGCACCGACACCTGGCGACAAGCAGGCGTGAGAGTCAGGAAGGGCCGCTCCTCGGGAAGCGGCCCTTCTATTGTCAGGCTCGGTGCGGGCGATCCGCTCCCGCTAGAGCGTCGTCTCGGTATGCTCGTCGGCCGCTTCGTCACGCACGTCGAAGCCCAGCAACATCCGCGTCGTGTCGATGAAGCCGAGGTCGCTGTTCCAGATCTCAGCGCGGCCCAGATCCATCCGCAGCATCAGCAGCGACGGGTCATCCTTTCCGCCGGGGAACCACGCCTCCACCACGCTGTTCCACTGCTTCTCCAGCCGCTCCCGGCTGGTCTCCTCCCGCAGCGTGCCGACGAAGCGGGTGAACATGTCGTGCCCCTTGCTCGCGAAGGTCGCAGTCGCAGGCCCGCCTGCCGCGAAGGTGTGGTCCTTGCGGGTGAAGAACCAGATCGCGCTATCGCCATCCTTGTCCAGCTGAGCCGTCATCGGCACGGCCGTGTGCGGGTCGGAATCGAGCTGGATGAACAGGAACGGGCTGTCGGCCAGTGCCTTCCAGAACTTGAACTTCAGGTCTTCGGTATCGCTCATGTTCGGGCGCCTCCTTCGCAGGATGCAACCGCGATGCGGGCGCCTCGGTTCCATCAGCAAGCCCGATGCAAGCCGCATGCAGGGCTGATGTGCGGCGCTTTTAATCGGCCCTCGCAAGCTCCTTCGCCGGTTCGTCCCGGCTTCGCTGCTCTCGATCGACTTTGCCCGAAGCGGGCGAAACCAGGCGCCCCTACTGCTACCAGCCTCCTCCGAGCGACAGGAACAGCGACACCAGATCGGTCGAGAGCTGGGCCTCGGACTGGGCGAGGGTGGCCTCGGTGAGGGCGAGCTGGCGCTCGGCGTCGAGCACGACCTGGAAGCCTTCACGCCCCGCCTCGTAGCGCAGCCGCGCGATCCTCGCCGCGTCGCGAGCCTGCTCAGTAGCACGGCGCAGCGCCTCCGTCCGATCCAGCCCACGAGCGTAGACTGTCAGTGCGCTTTCGGTCTCCTGCAGCGCCGTCAGCCAGGTGCCGTCGAACTCGGCGAGCGCCGCCTGCTGCGATGCTTCTGCCTGCGCGATGCGCGATCGTGCCACCGCCATGTTCGGAAAGCTCCACGAGATCAGCGGGCCGATGCCGTAGCGAAAGGCCGAGCTCGAGGCGATGTCGCCCAGCGAGGTGGCCGTGGTGCCGATCGATCCGCCGATCGACACGCTCGGGTAAAGATCGGCCGTGGCCACTCCGACGCGGGCCGTGGCCGCGGCAAGGCGCCGCTCGGCAGCGCGCACGTCCGGGCGACGGCCGAGCAGTGCCGCACCGTCGCCGATCGGGATCGGGTTGTCGAGGCTCAGGGGGCTGGAGCAGGAGGCGAGTTCGCGCGGGAAATCGGCCGGCGGGCGCCCTGTCAGCACGGCGAGGCGGTACAGCGCGGTCTGTTGCAGCGCCTCCAGCGTGGGGATCTCGGAGCGCGTCTGTTCGAGCAGCGCACCCGCCTGGCTGGTCTCCAGCGCCGTCGCGCGGCCGCCCTCGAGAAGGCGCCGGGTCAGGTCGAAGGTCTGCTCCTGCACGTCCACGCTGCGCTGGGCGACCGCAAGCCGGCGACCGGCGCTGCACGTGTCGGTGTAGGCGCGCACCGTTTCGGCCACCACGGAGATGCGCGTGAAGTCATAGGCGGCCTGCACCGCTTCCACATCGGCGCGGCTCGCCTCCACGGCGCGCCGGATCCGCCCGAACAGGTCCACCTGATAGCCGACATCCAGCCCGGCGTCGTAGATCTCGCCCTCCGGAGAAGGGATGTCGAGCCCCAGCGCCGCACCGGACTGGCGGGCATAGCTGACGCCCCCCGAGATCGTGGTGTCGATCGAACGCCCGGCACGCACCTCGCGCAGCACCGCGCGGGCCTGTGCGAGGTTGGCGGCGGCGACGCGAAGATCGGTGTTGGCCTCCAGCGCCTCGGCGACGAACCCGTCCAGCCGCGGATCGTCGTAGAGCCGCCACCAGTCGGCAGGCGGAAGGTCCGGCATGAAGGCGGGCTCGGTTGACACATGGAGCGTCGCGCTTGCCTCCGCTTCGGGCAAGGCCGGCTGGTAATCCGGGCCGACGGTGGTGCAGGCAGTGAGCGCGGCCGAGGCGGCCAGCAGGGACGCGAGGCGCATCATGCGACCCCGCCCTCTGTGGTAGCCAGCGGAGCGAGGCGGACCCGACTTTGCGCTCTCCTTCGCGCCTTGAGCCGGCGGTAGCGCAGCGTCCGGCCGAAGGATTGCGTCACGACGTAGAACACCGGCGTGAAGATCAGCCCGAACAGGGTCACGCCAATCATCCCGAACACCACCGCCGTGCCGAGCGACTGGCGCATCTCGGCACCGGGGCCGGTGGCGATCGCCAGCGGAATCACCCCGAAGATGAACGCGAAGCTGGTCATCAGGATCGGCCGGAGGCGGGCACGAGCGGCTTCGACAGCTGCCTGAATGCGCCCCAGACCGGCCTCCTCGCCCTGCTTGGCGAATTCGACGATCAGGATCGCGTTCTTGGCGGCAAGCGCGATCAGCACGACCAACCCGACCTGCGTCAGGATGTTGTTGTCCATGCCACGGATATTCACGCCGACCAGCGCGGCAAGGATGCACATCGGCACGATCAGGATCACCGCGAGCGGCAGCGTCAGCGATTCGTATTGCGCCGCGAGGACGAGGAACACGAACACCACCGCCAGCCCGAAGACGAGCGCGGAACTGCTGCCGGCCGCCTTCTCCTGGAAGGCGAGACCCGTCCATTCAAAGCCGAAATTGTCGGACAGCGCGCCCGAGGCCACGCTCTCCATCGCCTCCAGCGCCTGTCCGGAAGAGACGCCGGGCGCTGCCTGGCCCTGCAGTTCGTAGGCCGGGAACAAATTGTAGCGAATCACGCGGGCAGGGCCGGAATCGTCGCGGAAGCTGGCGACGGAGGAGACAGGGACCATGTTGCCGGTGGAGGAGCGAACCTGCAGCCGGCCGATGTCGGTTGCATCGTCACGGGCATAGGGTTCCGCCTGCGCGGTCACACGATAGGTGCGGCCCATGAAGTTGAAGTCGTTGACGTAGGTGGAGCCGACATAGGTCCCCAGCGCGTCATAGATCTGCCCCGGCTGCACGCCGAGCAGCTGCGCCCGGTCCCGGTCCACATCGGCGCGGATGCGCGGCGTGCCCGTGTTGAAGGTGGTGTAGACCTGGCTCAGCACGTCCGGCTCCTGCGCCGCGGCGCCCATCAGCGGGCCCGCGGTGGCCTCCAGCTCGCGATAGCCGGCGCCGGAGCGATCCTGCACCATCATCACGAAGCCGCTGCCGTTGCCGAGGCCCCGAACGGTGGGAGGCGACACCATGAAGATGTTACCCTGGTCGGTCAGCGCGGCGAACTTGCCGGTGAGCACGCCCGCCAGCGCGTCGGCGCTGAGATCCTCGCCCCGCTCCGACCAGTCCTTTAGCCGCATGAAGATCGTGCCGGAGTTGGAGGAGGTCGCCTGCGTCGTCCCGTCGAGCCCCGCGAGGTAGATCGCAGCTTCGACCCCCTCCTGCTGGATGGCCGTCTTGAACGCCGCATCGAGCACCGCGTTGGTCCGGTCGAGAGAGGCGCCCGGCGGCATCTGGACGACGCCGATGAGGATGCCCTGGTCCTGCTCGGGAATGAAGCCGGTCGGCGTGTCGGCCAGGCGCCAGCCGGCCAGCGCCAGCAGCCCGGCGTAGAGCACCAGCATGATCGCCGTCATGCGCACGGCCCTTGCGGTGAAGCGGCCGTAGCGGTCGGACAGCCAGTCAAAGCCCCCGTT
>Ga0210040_10005688_pt1 | contig 15784 bp, 14 predicted proteins | sample CryGeyCG12114_NA_FD_185462 | JGI IMG/M metagenome (GOLD analysis project Ga0210040, IMG submission 185462) | Groundwater microbial communities from aquifer - Crystal Geyser CG19_WC_8/21/14_NA (SPAdes) (version 2) | ecosystem: Environmental > Aquatic > Deep subsurface > Groundwater | place: USA... | reverse complement strand
CTGCTCGAGGAGTGAGCTCCGCACAGCAAGAAACCGCTGACTCCAACCACGTCCGGTCGAACGACGGGTGCCTGGAGTCAGCGGTTCGTGCTCGAGCTGCTCGCTCTCCTCAGCCGGTGACGACGACGACAGTCGACGTCAGGTCGCGGTCGAGGGTCCCGCGGTGGCTTCCGCGTGGCGGGCCGCGTACGGGGCGTCGGAGCCGCGTGCGGCCCAGAGCATCCCGCGCTCGATCAGGGTGCGCACGCTCGGGTCGTCGAGCACGTCGAGGCTGTGCCCCGGGGTCGCGACGAACACCCGGCCCTCGCCCCAGCTGCGCGTCCAGACCGCGGGCGAGGCCACCGGCCGGTTCCACGGGTCGCCGGGTCGGGCGGCCTGGGTCGTCGTGGCGAGGACGTCGATGTAGTCGTCGGAGATGACCCAGTACTGCTCGGAGTACAGCTCGAAGTCCTCGAGCCCGGCGACGATCGGGTGGTCGGCGTGCTCCGGCGAGATGTTGACCGTGTACGAGACGTAGTTGTCGGTCTGGTCGCCGGTCCGGTGCTCGGGGTCCCGGGCCGGGTGGCAGGCGAACGAGCCGCCCACCAGGTGCAGGTAGTCGCTGGTGTTGCGGAACGAGTCGGCGATGCCGCCGTGCCAGCCGGCGAACCCGGTCCCCGCCGCGACCGCCGTACGGAGCCCGGCGACGGCCTCGTTGCTGGCCGTGCCCATCGTGTAGCACTGCACGACCAGGTCGGTCGCGGCCAGCATCTCGGCGTCGGTGTAGACCTCGGGGCTGTCCTCGACCTGCACGGCGTAGCCGTTCGCCTCGAGGTAGGGGATGAAGCGGTCCGTTGCCTCCACGGGGACGTGGCCAGCCCAGCCGCCCCGGACGACGAGGGCCCGTCGGCTGGGGCTGGGGGCCGGGGTGGAGGTGTGGTCGGTCGTGGTCATCAGACTCCGGTCCAGGTGGATCGGTCGGCGGCGCTGCGCTCGACGGCGTCGAGCACCCGCTGCACCGCGAGGGCGTCGGGGAAGGAGGGCGTCGGCTGCTCACCGGCCCCGATGGCCCGGACGAGGTCGACGACCTGGTGGGTGAAGCCGTGCTCGTAGCCGAGGCCGTGGCCGGGCGGCCACCACGCACCGACGTACGGATGGTCGGGCTCGGTGACGTAGATGCGCGTGTAGCCCTGCAGCCGCGACGGCTGGGTCCCGTCGTAGAAGTTCAGGACGTTCATGTCCTCGAAGTCGAACGCGAGCGAGCCGTCGGTGCCGTTGATCTCGATGCGGATCGCGTTCTTGCGGCCCAGGGCGAACCGGGTCGCCTCGAACGAACCGATTGCCCCGCCCTCGAAGCGGGCGGTGAACCAGGCCGCGTCGTCCACGTCGACCGGACCGCGCTCCCCCGCCGCGTCGCCCGACCCGCCGAGCCCGGACGACTGCCCGGCGACCGGACGGCTCGTCACGAACGTCTCGAGCAGCGCGGACACACCGGTGATCGACCGGCCGGTGATCCACTGCGTCGCGTCGATGACGTGCGCACCGATGTCGCCGAGCGACCCGGACCCGGCCAGCGACTTGTCCATCCGCCAGGTCAGCGGGGCGTCGGCGTCGGACAGCCAGTCCTGCAGGTACTGCGCCCGGACCTGCCGGATCGTGCCCAGCCGCCCCTCCGCGACGAGCTCGCGGGCCAGCGAGAGCGCGGGCACGCGGCGGTAGGTGAAGCCGCACATCGCGTACGTCCCGCCGGCCAGCGCCGCCGCTGCCGCTGCGGTCATCTCCTCGGCCTCGGCGACCGAGTTGGCCAGCGGCTTCTCGCAGAGCACGTGCTTGCCCGCGGCCAGCGCCGCGAGAGCGATGTCGCGGTGGGTGTTGCCGGGCGTGCAGATGTCGACGAGGTCGATGTCGTCGCGCTCGACCACCGCCCGCCAGTCGGTGCTGGCCTCGGCCCAGCCGAGGTGCTCGGCGGCCTGAGCGGCACGGCCCTGGTCCCGGCCGACCACCACCTGCATGACCGGCAGCAGCGGCAGGTCGAAGAAGCGGTGCGCGCTGCGCCACGCGTGCGAGTGCGCCGCCCCCATGAAGGCGTGGCCGATCATCGCCACCCGCAGCGGTGGGGGGGACGTCGTGGTCGTGGTCATCGAGCAGCTCCTGGTGCTGGTCCGGTCGGGGTGGGCATGAAAGCGTCACCGCGCCCGGACGAAGCCCTTCGGACCTCGCACGGCCGGCGACGTCCGTGCCACGCACGATCGTCTCAGGACCCCGGGTAGGCGGGTGACGCAGGTCGTGGTCCGTGCCGAGCGGGCTGCGGCGCAGCGGCGCTGCGGGCGGTCAGGATGCGTGGCTGCCCGGAGGCACCGCGACCGGGCCGGCCGACAGGTGGTCGCGCCACGAGCGGGTCGGCGCCCAGCCGAAGATCCGACGGGCCTTGTCCAGGTCGTAGCCCCCGGCGTCCGGGCGCGCCACCGTACCGACGTGCACCTCGGGGTACCGCTCGGCCAGGGCGGCGCGGATGTCGCGGCCGCCGATGTTGTCCGCCGCCGCCGCGACCACCACCTCGTGACCGGACGTGTCCGCCTCGACGGCCAGCCGCACGAGGTCGGCGAGGTCACGGACGTCCAGGTAGGACCAGAACACCGCCGTGGTCAGCCCCGGGTCGGCCAGGAACGGGCCGAGGTTGGCGGCGTACGTCTCGGGGGTGATGACCCAGGTGGCCCGGATCGACACCACGGCCAACGACGACCGCCGGCACGCCGCGTCGCAGAGCTGCTCACCGAAGAGCTTGGACAGCGCGTACGGGTCGACCGGGGTGGTCGGGTGGTCCTCGTCGATCGGATAGCTCGTCGGCCGGATCCGCCCGCCCGACCAGGTGTAGCCGGTGACGCTGTCGCTGGACAGGTTCACCAGACGTCGGACGCCCGAGCGGACGCAGGCCTCGACCACGTTGAACGTCCCGGTGACGTTCGTGGCGAAGACCTCGTGAGCCGGGTTGCGGGTCGGCTCGGGGATGCCGGCGGTGTGCACGACGGCGTCGACGCCATCGATCACCGCGAACATGTCGCCGGCGTCGGTGACGTCGGCCTGCACGTACGCAGGGCCGTCGTAGTCGGGGCGGGCCAGGTCCACCCCGACCACCTCGTGACCCCGGTCGACGAGGGCCTGGCGAGCGGCTCGTCCGACCTTGCCGTGCACCCCGGTGACGAGGACCCTCACGAGATCAGGCTCTCCGACAGCACCGACGCCAGCGGTGCCACCCCGATCCCCGGGCGGTCGGGCAGGGCCAGCCGCCCGTCCACGATGGCGGAGATCCCGAGCTCGTCGCCCCCGGACTGCGTACGCAGCACGGTGTCGAGGTGCACCGGGTACTCCAGCAGGTCGACCCCAGGAGCGCAGGCGGCGACCTGCAGCACCGCACCGAGCCCGACGAGCCCCGCGTGGTAGTGCAGCACCGCGCGGGCACCGAAGCCGGCCGCGAGCCCGGCGATCTCGCGGGCCTCGGCGATCCCCCCGGAGATGCACGGGTCCGGCTGGATCACCGAGATCTCCCCGGCGACGAGCGCCGCCAGCGCCTCCTCGGTGCTGAACAGGTGCTCGCCGGCCGCGATGGGGACCCGGCTCCGGGCGGCCGCGGCCGCGACGGCCGAGTGCCGGCTCTGCAGGAGGGGCTCCTCGAGCCAGCGCACGTCCAGCTCCGCCATGCGGTCGCTGATCCGCGCGGTCGTGGGCAGGTCCAGGGACTCGCTGGCGTCCACCATGATCTCGACGTCGCGGCCGAGCAGCCGGCGGAGGTCGGCCAGCACGTCCACGGCCCGGTCCGGGTCGGGGCCGGTCCGCAGCTTCACGTGCCGCACGCCCCGCTCGAGCATCGGGGTCAGCCGGTCGAGGTGGAAGGCCGCGTCGTGGTCGTCCAGGAACGGGCTGCTGCCGGCGTAGACCGGGATGGTGTCGCGGACCCGGCCCAGGATCGCCGAGACCGACCGGCCGGCGTCCTGGCCGACCAGGTCCCACAGAGCGATCTCGATCGCGCTGCGGGCCTGCGCGCTGGCCCAGCTCTGCCCCAGCTGTCGGCGCGTGCTGACCCGCAGCTCGTCGACGAGGGGGGCCACGGCGGTGAGCTCGCGCCCGACGAGCAGCGGCGCGAACGCGTCCCGGACCACAGCGGCGTGCACCGCGGGGAAGGAGACGCCGAAGCAGTCGCAGCTCTCCCCGTAGCCGACCAGACCGTCGTCGGTCTCGATCCGGACGACGAAGAAGGTCATCGGCCCGTTCGCGGAACGGCAGCTGAGGGGTAGCGGGGTGACCCGGACGATCTTCATCGGGGGTCCTCCTTCCGGTCGTGGTCGGCGCGGGCCTCGAGGTCGGCGTCGTCGTGCGGTCCGGCCTGCACCACGAGGGCTCGCGCAGGCCAGCGTCCCGGGATCCGCCAGCGGTGGTCCAGCTGTTCCGGCACGTACATCGAGTCGCCGGTCTTGAGCGCGTGGGTGCCTTCGCCGGCGAGGTCGACGACGAGGGTGCCGGAGAGGATGTGGATGAACTCGGCCACCGCGTGGCGCCAGTAGAGCTCTTCGTAGCGGTCGGAGGTGACGTGGAACTCGAGCGGGTTGAGGCTCCTGGAGCCGCGGACGAGCGGTCGGGTGTAGCCCATCTCGTGGGTGCTGACGAGCGGGTCGTCGGCCCGGACGATGGAGACCGGCGAGTCCGAGCTCGACGACTGGGCGCTCGCGGTCAGCGTCGCCAGGGTGGTGCCGAGCGCGCTGGCGATGCGCTGCAGCGACTGCATGCTGGGCTGGGCCTTGCTGCGCTCCACCTGGCTGAGGAACGGGTTGGACAGCCCCGCCCGCTCGGCGAGCTGGACCAGCGTGAGCCCCTGCACCTGACGCATCGTCCGGATGGCCTGCCCGAGCTCGGAGTCGTTCGTGTCCTCCGAGGTCATACGGCGGGCTCCGGAACCTGGAGCGCGGGCCCCGAAGCGACACCGGCGGGCACCGAGCCCGTGTAGATGGAGTCGGCGGCCCGCTCCAGGAGGCCGACCAGGGCGAACACGGCGAAGGACAGCACGGTGACGATGACCACCTCGGTCCACAGCAGGTCGTACCGGGCCGACGTCATGGACAGGATCATGTCGTAGCCGAGGCCCCGACCCGTGGCGAGCCACTCGGCCAGCAGGGCTCCGGTGAACGCCAGCGGAGCCGCGATGCGCAGGCTCGACACCAGGGCGGACAGCGCCACCGGCGCCTGCACCATGACGAACATCCGCCAGCGGCCGGCCGAGAACGCCGCCATGAGATCGGCCGAGTCGGCCGGGATCCGACGCAGCGCAGCCAGCACCCCCACCAGCGTCGGGAAGAAGGTCACCAGCCCGCCGATCACGGCCACGCTCGCGCTGCCCCGGCCGGCGACGAGCACCAGGAGCGGGGCCATGGCCACCATCGGGATGGCTCGCAGAGCCAGCACCGAGCTCATCAGCGCGTTGCGGAGCGTGGGTGAGAGCGCGAACAGCGACGCCACCACGAGCGCGGCGACGACGCCGGTGAGCAGTCCCAGCATGGCGTCGCCCAGCGTGGCCAGCGACAGCCCGAGGAGGCGGCCGCGCGGGTCGACCCGGCCCGGCACCGGCGACGTCGTGAGGAAGTGGAGCACGTCGAGAGGTGAGCGGCCGATGAACGACGACACCCCCGTGATCGCCAGGAAGGCGAACCAGACGCCCACCACCGCCGCGGCGCCGACCACCAGCCCGACCACCCCGCGGACGAGCGAGGCACCGCGTCGGCCGGGCGGCGCCGCCACCGGACCCACCATGGCGGCGGCGTTCAGGTGGGTGGACCAGGGCAGCAGGAGCCGGGAGGCCAGCCCCACGACCAGGAAGGCGACACCGGCGAGGGCGGCCCCGGTCAGCGCCACCGCCCAGGTCCGGTCGATCTGCATCGACTGCTGGGAGCTGATCATGAGCACGCCGAGCCCGCTGTCGGCGCCGATGTACTCACCGATGATCGCGCCGAGCATGGCCGCGGGGGCCGCGATCTGCAGCCCGGCGAACAGCGCCGGCAGGGCAGCCATCGCCCGGACCTTGCGCACGGCGGCCCACCGCCCGCCCCCGTGCGCGCTGATCAGGTCGATGCTCGCCTGGTCGGCCGCCCGCAGGCCGGCGGTGGTCGCGACCAGGGTGGTGAAGAAGACGGACAGGCCGGCGAGCACGACCCGGGACAGGTCGGACGGGAAGACGATGGCGAACAGAGGTCCGATGGCGACGATCGGCAGGCAGTAGGAGAACACCCCGACGTGGGTGATCGGGCGGGCCAGCGCCGGCACCACGAGCGCGACGACGGCGAGCCCGATGGCGACCAGGTTTCCCCAGAGGTAGCCCTGCGCCGCCGCCGCCACGGTCACCCTCGCGTTGACCAGGTAGAGCCCACCACCGTCGGTCCCGAGCTGCCGGACGATCTGGACCGGTCCGGGAACGGTTCCGCCCGCGCGGAGCAGCGTCGCGGACAGCAGCTGCCAGAGCGCGAGCACGGCCAGCGTGCCGAGGAGGCCCACCGTCCGAGGGCCGCGCCACCGGGTCATGGCATCGAGCTCAGCGCGGCGTCGACCGTCTCGGGCTCGGCGGGACCGGTGTGCGGCTCGGCCGACGTCGCCGCGTGACCGTCGCCCCCCAGCAGGGTGCGGACGTAGGCCGTCCAGGGCGAACCCTCGGGGTGCAGCTCGTTCTCCAGCTTGTAGCCGCCCGCCGCCCACCAGAAGTCGGTGTCGCGCCCCAGCTGGACGCCTCGGCGGGTGTGGTGGTCGACGTGCATGTCCAGCACCTCCACGGTCCGCTCCCCCGAGTCGACCTGGGTGCTGGCCCAGAAGGCCAGCTCCATCGTGCTGCGGTCCTTCGCAGCGCTCGCGAGCAGCTTGACCGCGTGCGCGGAGTACATCCACCGCTCCAGGTCGGTGGTCTGCCTGACCCGCTGCTCGTTCATCGCGTACAGCAGCGCGGGTGCGTTCGGCAGACCGGCCCCGACGTCCTCGACGGCGATGATCTCCAGGCGGCGCCAGAGCAGGTCCTCCGTCTGGACCCCGGTGCGGAAGAGCTCGTACGCCGCGAGCGCCGCCTCCTCGACCAGGCCGCGCCGGATCGACTTCTGCAGCACCGAGCGGACCTCGTCCACACGGAAGCCGCCGACGGTGACCGCGCGGCTCCAGACGTCGTCGTTCTGTTCGGGTTGGGGCATCAGGCTCTCACTCTCGGGGGGACGTCCGGGCCGGCGGACACCGGCGGGACCGTGGAGCGCGCAGGCGCTCAACGGGCAGCGTGGATCTCCTGCAGGATGCTCATGTCGAACAGGTCGGCGCTCGCGGTGATCCCGCCGGCGGCCAAGGTCCTGATCGACTCGTCGATCAGAGCCGGGGTCATCGTGAACAGGCCGTTGGCCGAGGTGTCCGCGGTGACCATCAGGTCGTTGGAGGCCTTGCCGGACGCGGTCTGAGCGGCGAGGTCCAGGCCGTTGTCCTTGCCGTACGTCTCGACGGCGAGCTTGGCACCCAGGGCCGGGTCGTCGATCGCGTCCTGCCAGCCCTTGAGGTCGGCCTTCATGAAGGCGACCACCTGCGCCCGCTTGGTGGGGTCCGTCAGGGTGTCGGCGCGGACGGTGTAGGTGCCGGTGGGGAGCAGGTAGCCGTGGTCGGCCAGGAGCATGACGGTGATGTCGTGACCCTTCTGGCGCAGCTCCACGGCGTCGTCGTTGGAGTAGCCCCAGAAGCCGTCCACCTCGCCGGAGACCAGGGGGGTCAGGTCGTGCTGGACGGGGACCTGCGTGAAGGTGCCGGCGTCGGTCTTGCTCAGCTTCAAGAAGGCGTCCCACGCCACCTGGTTCACGGCCTGGATGCCGATCTTCTTGCCCGCCAGGTCCGCCGGCGTGGTGATCGGCTTGGCCATCGAGATGATGCAGAACGGGCTCTTCTGGTAGCTCGCCCCGATGATCTTCAGCTGGGCGCCGGCGGCGACCGCGTTGGCCGTGAAGTCCGGCGAGCTCTGGGAGACCAGCGCCTTGCCCGACTCGGCCACCGCGTCGGTCGCGACGTTGGGGCCGCCGGCGAGCAGGTCGACCGCCAGGCCGGCGTCGGAGAAGTAGCCCTTGCTGTCCGCGACGTACTCGCCGGCGAACTGGAAGTTCTTGATCCAGCTCAGCTGGTAGGACATGGCGGTGGTGCCGCCGGACGCGCTGGCGGCAGGAGCCGCGCTGGAGCTGCTCCCGCACGCGGCGAGGAAGGGGGCCGAGAGCGCCAGACCAGCGCCGGCGGACAAGAAGGCACGTCGTCTCATGAAAGCTCCTTGAGGTGCAGGTCCTGGTGGGATCTTGACTGCATCAAGAATCTCAGGCAGGGGTGTCACCGAGGTTTCCTGCTGTGTCGTTCACGTTTCAGCGTCTGTCGGGCCCCGTCAGAACCAGCCCCGCGAGGATGTGGTCGTGCTTCACCGAGGCTGATCTTCTAGGCACGACCAAGAACTCGACCGGTCAGACCACGACGCCCATGGAGACGAGGAAGCGGGCGTGGCTCGGGTCTCCCTCGGGAGTACGACGGCGGACGCCTGCCTGGATCGCCGGCTCGAGGCGGACCGCTCGATCACCCCGACCCGGACGCACGTCTGGTGACGCGGCTCCCGTCAGTCGGTCAGGCCCTCGGCCTCCCGGGTCGACGCCGTCATGCGGCTGCGCTGCACCCGTGCGGGCTCCCCCGGCATCTTGGGGTGGTCCGGGGGGTACGGCATCTCCGCTCCGCCGTACGTCCCGGTGCCGAGCTCGACCACGTCGCGCGCGTACATCTCCAGGGCCGCGTCCAGGGTCCCGGTCCCAGCCGCGTAGAACGGCGCCCACACGTCGCCCGAGGCGGCGAAGCGGGCCGCCATGGACCGCACCGTGAAGTCCTCCGGCGCCACGTCCGCGAGCTCGTCCCAGGTCAGCGGCGCCGACACGCGCGCGTCCGTGGTGGGGCGGATGGAGTAGGCGGAGGCGATCGTGCGGTCGCGGGCCATCTGGTTGTAGTCGACGAAGATCCGCGCGCCCCGCTCCTCCTTCCACCAGCTGATCGTCACCTCGTCCGGCCGGCGTCGCGCGAGCTCGCGACCCAGCGCGATGACGGCGTGGCGGGCCTCCACGAACCCGTACGTCGGCTCGACCGGGACGAAGACGTGCACACCGCGTCCGCCGCTCGTCTTGGCGTAGCCGGTGAGGCCGGCGTCGGCCAGCACCTCGCGCAGCACCAGGGCCGCGCGGGCCGCGTCGGCGAAGTCGGTGCCGGGCTGCGGGTCGAGGTCGATGCGCAGCTGGTCGACCCGGTCCGGGTCCGCGCGTGTCACCGGCCACGGGTGGTAGCGCAGGGTGCCGAGGTTGGCCATCCAGGCGACGGTCGCGAGCTCGGTCACGCAGACCTCGTCCGCGGTACGCCCGGAGGGGAACGTCACGGTGCAGGTCTCGACCCAGTCCGGCATGCCGCGACTCGGTGCGCGCTTCTGGTAGAACGCGTCGTAGCCGCCCTTGGGCGGAGGACCGCCCCGGGTGCTGAGCTCGATCTCGGGCCGGTAGCCGCCCGGCCAGCGCTCCATGGTGACCGGCCGCTCGCGGAGCGCCGCGAAGATGCCGTCGCCCACCTGCAGGACGTACGCGACGACGTCGAGCTTGGTCAGCCCCACCTCGGGGAAGTACAGCTTGTCCGGGCTGGTGACACGGACGGTGCGCTCGCCGACCTGCAGCTCGACCGCGGGTGTCGTCGACCGGCCAGGCATGGCGGCAGCATAGGAGGACGCCCGACAGCCGGCCCCACCCCCGTCTCGCCCCCGCCTCCGCCTCCGGGGAACAGCGGGAGCGGGAAGACCGTTGGACCGGTCGAACCAGGAGAAGAGGACAACGTGAGCGATCTCGACAACACCCAGACCAGCCCGGCCGCCCAGGTCGGCAAGGTGGTCAAGTCCGAGGAGGAGTGGCGTGCCCAGCTCAGCCGGGCCGAGTTCCACGTCCTGCGCCAGGCGGGCACCGAGCGGGCCTTCACCGGCGAGTACACCGACACCAAGACCGAGGGCGTCTACCACTGCCGCGCCTGCGGCACGGAGCTCTTCCGCAGCGAGACCAAGTTCGACAGCCACTGCGGCTGGCCGTCCTTCTTCGCGCCGCTGGCCGAGGAGCGGGTGCGCTACATCGAGGACGGCAGCATGTTCATGAAGCGCGTCGAGGTCCGCTGCGCGGCCTGCGACTCCCACCTCGGACACGTCTTCCCCGACGGCTACGGCACCCCGACCGGCCAGCGCTACTGCATCAACTCGATCAGCCTGACGCTGGAACCCGACGAGGCCTAGCCAGCCGCGTACGAAGAACGCCCCCTGAGCTTGTCGAAGGGCCCGGCGCGAAGAACGCCCCCTGAGCTTGTCGAAGGGCCCGGAACGGGTCGGCTCTCCTCCGCTGAGGGGAGATGCCAACCTCTTCGAGGCCCTTCAACAGGCTCGGGGGGCGTTTGCGTCGTCCCCGCTCACCGGCCGGTCGGACGCGCTACCAGCGCTCGAGGAGCTGCGCGAGCTCGAGGCGGCGCCCGGTGTAGAACGGCACCTCCTCGCGGGTGTGCCGACGCGCCTCCGCCGAACGGAGCGCGCGCATCAGGTCGACGATGCGGTGCAGCTCGTCGGCCTCGAAGGCCAGCATCCACTCGTAGTCACCGAGCGCGAACGAGCTCACCGTGTTCGCCCGGACGTCCGGGTACGGCCGCGCGAGCATGCCGTGCTCGGTGAGCATCCGGCGGCGGTCCTCCTCGGGCAGGAGGTACCACTCCAGCGAACGGACGAACGGGTAGACGCAGAGGTAGCCCTTGGGGTCCTCGCCCGACATGAACGCCGGCACGTGGCCCTTGTTGAACTCGGCCGGGCGGTGCAGCGCGAGCTGCGACCACACCGGCTGCAGGCGGCGGCCCAGGTCGGAGCGGAGCAGCGCGTGGTACGCGTCCTGCAGGGTGTCCGAGCTCTCCGCGTGCCACCAGACCATCAGGTCCGCGTCGGCGCGCAGCCCGGAGACGTCGTACCAGCCGCGGATCTCGAAGTCGCGGTTGCGGTGGTGGTCGGCGTCGCGGGTGCCGCGCTCGATCGCGCGCAGCGCGCCGTCGGCGACCTGCTCGGCCGCGTCGTCGAGCGGCCCGGTCGCCCGGAACACCGACCACATCGTGTAGCGGATGGTGTCGTTGATCTCCCGCGCCTTCATCGTGCTCCTGCTTCTCCTGCCGTGCTCCCCGCCGGTCGGCGGGCGCCAATCCTGCCACTGAGGTCCGCGACGACCTTCTGCGCGGCCGACTCCGCGCTCGCCAGGCAGGCGGGGACGCCGACGCCGTCGAGGTACGCGCCGGCCACGGCCACGCCGGGGACCTCGGCCACGGCCAGGCGGAGTCGCTCGACCAGCGGCCGGTGCCCCAGCCCGTACTGCGGCAGACCGCCTCCCCAGCGCGTGACGCCGGCGTCCAGCAGGGCCGCCCGCTCCCACCCCGGCAGGGTCGCGGTCTCGGCGAACGTCCGGCGTACCAGCGTCGCGTCGTCGACCTGCAGCACGCCGACGTCGCCGGCCCGGCCCACGCTGGCCCGCAAGGCCGTCACGTCCTCGCCGTACGCGTCGTGGACACGTTCCGCCACCCAGGCCCACTTGGTCGAGGAGTAGGTGATCGCCTTCACGGTCGGCAGCTGACCGGGCGGGACGAGCAGCCCGGAGTCGCTCGGGACGAGCCCGCGGACCAGCATGGTCACGACCGCGACGGAGGCGTACGGGACCTCCGCGAGCTCGGCGACGACGGGCGCCGGAGGCAGCCCGTGCGCCAGGCCCGCGAGCAGCCGGCTCGCCGCCGGCGCCGGCACCGCGAGCACCACCGCGTCGGCCTCGACGTCGCCGGTGGAGGTCGTCACCACGAGCCCCTCCCCCACCCGGCGCAGCCCGGTGGCGGTGGTCGCCGTGCGCAGCTCCACGCCGGCCCCCGCCAGCCGGGCGACGAGGGCGTCGACCAGGCGGTGGACCCCGCCGGCCAGGCCGGCGAACACCGGTCCCGCCCCGGGGCGCAGGGCGGCGCGGGCGTGCCCGGCCAGCGAACCACCCTCCCGGGCGGCGGCGAACAGCCCGGGCGCGACCGCCTCGAACGACAGCGCCCGCGAACGGCCGGCGTAGACGCCGCCCAGCAGCGGCTCGAGCAGCCGGTCGGTCACCTCCGGGCCGAAGCGCTCGTCGACGTAGGAGCCGATGGTGACGTCGTGCGCCAGCGGCGGAGCCTCCCGCTCGGTCTCCGTCTCCGCGTACGCCGCGGCGTCCGGGGTGAGCAGCGGGCGCAGGGCGGCCGGGTCGGTCGGGATGCCCTGCAGCGACGGCGGCAGCCGCCGCGGCTCGCCCTCGACGAGGACGCGCGGGGACGCCGAGGTGGGTGTGGTCCGGCGCCCGCCCAGCCCGAGCGCCTCGACGAGTCCGACCGCCTCCGGCCGACGGGCCAGCAGCGACTCCGCGCCGCCGTCGAGCACCAGGTCACCGATCCGGACCGGCGCGAGCTTTCCGCCCCACCGGGGCCCGGCCTCCAGCACGATCACCTCGAGGCCGGCCTCGTGCAGGCGCAGCGCGGCCGCCAGCCCGCTGACGCCGCCACCGACGACGACCGCTCGCGTCATCGGGGCGTCACGGTTCCAGCAGGTCCGCGCGGATCCCCGGCCCCTCGGCGTGGACGAGGTCGACCACGCGGGCCAGGACGCCCGGATCGGTCTCGGGCGGCACGCCGTGGCCGAGGTTGAAGATGTGGCCGGGCGCGGTCGCCCCGGACCGGATGGCCTCGCGCACTCGCGTCTCGAGCAACGGCCAGGGCGCGCCCAGGAGCGCGGGGTCGAGGTTGCCCTGGACGGCGTACGCCGGTCCGAGCCGCTCGCTCGCCGTGCCGAGGGGGATGCGCCAGTCGACCCCGACGACGTCGGCCCCGGCCTCCCCCATCAGCCCGAGCAGCTCGCCGGTACCCACGCCGAAGTGGATGCGCGGGACGTCGGCCACCGCGGCCAGCACCCGGACGGAGTGCGGCTGCGCGGAGGCCTCGTAGTCGGCGGCGCTGAGGCTGCCCGCCCAGGAGTCGAAGAGCTGCACGGCCGCCGCGCCGGCGTCGACCTGGGTGCGCAGGAAGTGCGCGGAGAGCCCGGCGAGCCGCTCGCACAGGTCGTTCCACAGGGCCGGGTCGCCGACCATCAGCGCCTTGGTCTTCGCGTAGTCCCGGCTCGGGCCGCCCTCGACGAGATAGCTGGCCAGCGTGAACGGCGCGCCGGCGAAGCCGATCAGCGGCGTGGTCCCCAGCTCGGCGACCAGCAGCCCGACCGCCTCGGTGACGAAGCCGAGGTCACCGGGCTCGGTGGGCACGAGCCGGTCGAGCCCGGCGCGGTCGCGCACCGGCTCGGCGATGACGGGGCCGCGCCCGGGGACGATGTCGAGGTCGACGCCGGCCGCCTTGAGCGGGACCATGATGTCGGAGTAGAAGATCGCGGCGTCGACGCCGTAGCGCCGGACCGGTTGCATCGTGATCTCGGCGACGAGGTCGGGGCGCGCGCAGCTGTCGAGCATCGCGATGCCCTCGCGCACCTTCCGGTACTCGGGCAGCGAGCGCCCGGCCTGGCGCATGAACCAGACCGGCAGACCGGCGCCCTGCGTCCGGCGGCAGGCCTGCACCAGGAGGGACGCCTGGTCCTCGGCGACGGACGCCGTCGGGGCAGGCGCGGTCAGCGAGGCGTCAGGCACGCCACGATCCTTCCACGCCTCTCGAACGCCTCCGGTCGAGCGGAGGCGACGGTCCCGGCGCGGCACCCCGTACGGACGACGCCGCGCCCGTACGCTCGCGGCCATGGTCGCGCACACGGAGGCCGTCACCGCTCCGGAGGAGTTCCGGCGGGCGCTCGACGCGGTGGCGACGGCGACCTGGCGGCCCGAGCTCGCCGTCGAGGACATCCCCGCCCCCACCCGGATCGCCCCCTTCTCCGTCGCGCTGACCGCCGACGTGCTGGTCGGCGACGACGAGGTGGGCAACGGACGTCTGGTGCTCCTGCACGACCCCGCCGGGAACGACGCGTGGCAGGGGACGTTCCGCTGCGTCACCTTCGCCCGCGCCGACGTGGACCCCGAGATGGTGACCGACCCGCTGCTGGCCCGGGTGGGGTGGTCGTGGCTGCTCGACGCCCTCGAGGCGCACGGGGCCGCGTACACCGCGCCGAGCGGGACCGTGACGTCGGTGTCGAGCGAGTCGTTCGGCGGCATGGCCGAGCACGACCCGCGCGCGGAGGTCGAGGTGCGGGCCTCGTGGACCCCCCTGCTGGAGGCCGGCGACGGCCTCGCCGCGCACCTGGCTGCGTGGGCGGAATTACTCTGTACGACGGCGGGCCTCCCCCCGCTGCCCGCGGGCGTGGTGATGATGCCGCCCCGCCGGGGCACACCGAGCCGAAGCACCCGGAGACGTTGACCGCCGCGACCGACCACGCACCGCAGGACCCGAGCACCGGGCCGGACCCCGGGACGGCTGAGACCCCGCAACAGGAGACCCCGCAGGCCGCAGCCGCCGAGGTCCCGCTGCTCACCCAGCCCGCCGACGGCGTCCCCGACGTCGTCGACACCCCCGAGGCGCTGCTGCGCACCATCGAGGCCCTGGCCGCCGGGCGCGGGCCTGTGGCCGTCGACGCCGAGCGCGCCCACGGGTTCCGCTACAGCCAGCGGGCCTACCTCCTCCAGCTGCGGCGGGCCGGTTCCGGGACCCACCTGATCGACCCCGTCGCCTTCGGGCACACCGACGACACCGGCACCTTCGTGGCCGCCGACCTGTCCGAGCTGCGCCGCGTGATCGTCGACGCGGAGTGGGTGCTGCACGCGGCCAGCCAGGACCTGCCGTGCCTGTTCGAGGTCGGCCTGCTGCCGACCGCGCTGTTCGACACCGAGCTCGCCGCGCGCCTGCTCGGCTACCCGCGGGTGGCGCTCGGGACGATGATCGAGCAGATGTTCGGCGTCCGCCTCCTCAAGGAGCACTCGGCGGCGGACTGGTCCACCCGGCCGTTGCCGAAGGAGTGGCTGACCTACGCCGCCCTCGACGTGGAGCTGCTCGTCGAGCTGCGCGACGCGCTCGCCGCCGAGCTGGACGCCCAGGGCAAGCGCGTGTGGGCGGAGCAGGAGTTCGCGGCGCTGGTCGCCGGAGCGGGGGCGCCGGCGCGGCGCCGGACCGACCCGTGGCGGCGCACCTCCGGGATCCACCGCGTCCGCACCCGTCGCGGTCTGGGCCTGGTGGAGTCGCTGTGGAACACCCGCGACGCCATCGCCCGGCGGCTGGACCGGGCGCCCGGGCGGATCCTGCAGGACGTCGCCATCAGCGAGGTCGCCGAGTCCGCCACCCCGGGTCGCGACGCGCTGCGCCAGGTGCCGGGCTTCTCCCGGCGGCAGGCGAAGCGCTTCGAGGCCGACTGGCTGGCTGCCATCGGCGCGGTCGAGCAGCTGCCCGAGACCGAGCTGCCGGCCCTGCACCTGGCCGCCGACGGTCCCCCGCAGACGCGGGTGTGGGCGTCGAAGAACCCCGAGGCCGCGGTCCGGCTCGCCCGCGTCCGCGAGGCTCTGACCGCGCGGGCGAAAGAGCTCGCGCTGCCCGTGGAGAACCTGCTGACCCCCGAGCACGTGCGCCGGCTGACCTGGACGCCGCCGGAGGAGCTGACCCCCGCGTCGGTCGAGGCCGTCCTCGTCGCCTGCGGCGCCCGCCCGTGGCAGCGTGAGCAGACCGTCGACCTGCTGACCGCCGCGCTGGCCGAACCTCCCTC
>Ga0210040_10005686_pt1 | contig 15787 bp, 17 predicted proteins | sample CryGeyCG12114_NA_FD_185462 | JGI IMG/M metagenome (GOLD analysis project Ga0210040, IMG submission 185462) | Groundwater microbial communities from aquifer - Crystal Geyser CG19_WC_8/21/14_NA (SPAdes) (version 2) | ecosystem: Environmental > Aquatic > Deep subsurface > Groundwater | place: USA... | reverse complement strand
GCCGGAGCTGGGGAACCATCGCCGCTAAGGGGAAGGCTAACTTAGCTAAGTTTAGGTTCGGTAGCTTGTGGACCGCCTCCCGAAACTACTGCAAGGGCCCGTTCATGTTCACGTTCACGTTCACGTCCATGGCAACCTTGGAATGGATTATGGAAGTGATTGACAGCCATGACCTCGTCAGCGGCGTGGTTCACCGTCATCCCGTGCATCGTTTCATGCAGCCATCCAGACAGCCAATCACTGCTACCACAACATCCTCCAGCCTGGACGTCAATCAGGACCACGCTATGAAACGGCCATTTCTTTCCCTCCCGAATACCTCTCTATGCCAACCTCGCCTCCAACTTCGGTTCGGCTAGTCCGAGCCTGCTAATGGTCGCTGGGCTGGTAACGAAGATTCCATACTCGGACTCTGACGGCTTCTGAAACATTGCCCTGTCCAAAGTGCGGAATGCCCACGGCTATGCTGTGCCACTCAAATCCAACTACAAATTCAATATTCAAAACACGCTACATGCTGTACTCCGAAAATGCTGATCATGCCAGAATGCTCAGCTCGTCTTCACTTTCCTCCCCAACCGCCATCTTGCCATAGCATCTCACCTGCTTCGCAATGGGTCCACTGCTTGTTTGTCGGTCCCCCACCGTGGTCGATGGCGATTTTCGCTTGAGCTTCCTGTATTCGAAATCACCATCTCGGCATACCTCATACGCGTCAAGGCTGCTCATCCGCTGCTTCTTGGGGAAAATGTTGCTGGCACCATGAGTAATGATCATCTGCTCAAGGCTATGTTTCGTCCTTCTCCTGGGCATGGGTGTGTCTGAAGGATCAGCTGTCTCAAAGTCCGTACTTACAGCACGTTCTGAGATGACGGGAAATTTGTTATGGTGAAGCGTTGCTGGTGTTTTGGCGATCCATTCTTCCAAGGCGTCATCCCATCGGTAACCTGAGACATGCTCGGCCATGGACGGTGTCGCCGGCACTACATCCTGTTCGCGAAGTCTAGAAACAAGGCGTTCTTGTACCTCTGAAGCCCACTCAACGTGCTCCTGGCCTTCGACGAACCATGAAAAATCCATTGCCGCGTGTGCTGCGATGTTGGCAAGGAACAGTGCCAAGACTGGATTTTGATCAGTAGGATGAGCCGCTAAGTTGTCCACGAGCGTTTTAAAGGCTGACAAGTTTCGGTGCCTATAAGGTACAGCAGCATAGTTGCGCCCCAGATCGACCAGCAAGCCAGTCAGACTGTTTGTTAATTGCTTGCGGAATTGGCTGCCGACAACAAACGCTTCCAAAGAGCGAGCACGTCTGCTGTCAACCTCCGTGTGATTAGCCAGTCCAACACACACTGTAGCAAAAAGGATGTGTGCCATAAGCTTCTGATGTTCAAGGGAGATATTGGCAGTGTCTTGTATTTCCAGAAGCTGCATGACAGGTACGCACATATCCTGGAGAATATGACCACGGCTCTGCGGTGTATGGCCCACCAGCATATTAAAAATGGCACTGAGCATACCAGACAATACCTTGGTGTCAATTCCGAAGGGCTTGATCATCTGAGAAACACTAATTTGCGAGCCACTTCTGATAGTACCTCGCAGCTGCTCAGAGAGGTCACCACTGGCAAGGCCAAGAGAGCGATGGAAGACGGCTCTAATCAGGAGACCTGCCTCGATCCGGCCGTCTGCCCAGCGACGAAAGCCTTGCGTAAGGAACGACCCCTTCAAGAACCATACAGGGGACAAAGGATCATATTCTCTTTCCAAAGCCCTTCTCAACATTCGCCATCTGAACTCTTGCCTGTAGATGTCAGAATAGCCATGGTTATACTCCGCAAGAGCAGCAAATGCTGGCATGGCATGGCAGTCAAATAGGCTTTCCGTTGGGGTGGACGGCTCGAACATGCTTTGTACGTCGATCATAGATTCGACGATGGCTTCACCTGCATCACTCAACAGGGGACACATGAACGCTTGGATGGCCAGCTCTCTTGCTACATTCGCACGCAGAGTGCCGGATGCAATACAGTCACATATAGCTTGAATGCCGTAATCTCGCGTTATGCCTCGCAAGGGGGACCACCCTACTGCCACGTCACCATAATGTTCTTCAAGCTCCTGAAAAGTGACGAGTGCGGTGTCTGTATCATGGGCAGTATCTTCTCCTGATCTGTTAAATCCATTATCTTTGCAAAGCATAGACTTGGCGACTGCCTTCTGGGACATCGAAAAAAGCGATTTCGCGCCCTGCTCGCCCTTCGGCCGCGACCCTTCCCACTGGCGTGGGCACGACGGCTTGGCTGTGGCTGAGAGAAATGAGTTGAATATTGTCAAACAGTGGGAAGCGAGGACTTCGTAGCTGTCGGATGGGTATTCTGGACGGCCTGCTAAGCTAAAAGTGAATTCGGGCCACTCTTGCGGATGCTTGCAGTCTCGAGACCTCAGCAGAAGATGTATCTCATTCCGCAGCATTTCCCTCTCGTTTTCAGTATTTGGACCAGCTCGCTGCGTATAACTGGGCGTATCCCTTCCTCCCGTTCTTGCAGTCACAGGAGTTAAGAGAATCCTAGCCATCTCACGGGCTTGCTCAGTTCCGAAATCACCTGTAGGGTGTGAATCTATAGGTTGTTCCCTTTCATTACGTTGAGCTGTAGCCCTTTCCGGACATTTCCTCTGTCTTCTTGTGCCGTATGTCTTCGTTTTCCTCTTTGACTGCTTCTGTGCCAGGTTGAGCCAACTCCCGGGACCAGATTCTTGCTCACTTCGAGCCGCAGCTGAATCGTCTATTGAATCGGCTGCCTGAGCTGCTCGAAAGTCTTCATGCCAATCTCTCAACTGGTCCAGGAAGTTTGTCAGCTGCCTCAGTGTCCGTTCGCACCTTGCTGCATTCCATGGTGCTTCGGTGGGTGGCTCGGGTACACTGGAGGCTTCAAAGCGTCGCCGAGGATGTCGCATAATTTTGATACAAATTAAGATACACTAGGACAAACATATCACGTATACTCTGCTAAGCCATGTCAAGTAGACCTGTCGGTATCTCTGTATACGATACAAGTACTCAAGAACTCCGTGGTTGGAACACGGAAGCACACAGCAGCAACAAACAATTGAGACGCGACTTTTGCTCGGTTTGTTTAACATAGAAGCAAACACAGCAAAAAGACGAATGACGCCTCGAATAAGGTTTCCATTGTTGTAGGTGGTCGGTATCCGTTGCTGGGCTTCGCTTCCTGTACATCTTGATCTCACGACCATGCTTGGATGCTAATCCATGTCTGTTTCTGAAATCGTCCTCCGATTAGCTTCAAGTTGCCCACTAAATCCACATCCCAGCGACTACTTTGATCATCTAGGGACCGTATGCTAAAGCCATTCTCATCCTGTCCACTTCCCCAGGCCATTTCTTTCATTCTTTCTCCGCTGTTGATCCAATCATCCGAATTCGGATGAGGCATACAGTGCTCGAGTCCAACCGTAGGAAATGCTCTCAAGTTTCGGTGCTGAGGATGTCAAAAGGTAAGAGACAAATTAGAGTCTGCACGAACCGGTGCCGAAATATTCGAGATAGGGTTGTCGACGAGGAAGAAGCTCATGCAAAGCCTTCGCCTACCTCGATGCCCTCGTATACCCGTTTATTATCGCGCACCTAATTGTCACGAAACGTGCCATACACTTCCCGCCTGGGTCCAGGCCATGAAGCTGTGTGGGCTGAGCTTCAGTCAATGCCCACTGTGTAGGATGCGAGCCGTATTGAACCCATGCTAGTACCTTGGTCGCCATCACAACCTTTGTCAATAGGTGACAGAATCAATTTTCAGATTTTACCATTTCTGACAGGCTTCTTACCGTTTGCAGACTTCCGCACTCGTCCAACTTCCCTGGACATGTCACAGCTTTCACCTGGGGGGTTTTCCTACCACGGCCGCTCTTAAGCCCATCAACCCAAGCCATACGGCCTCCTCGGTCCTAATTGTTCGGCTTCCCTGTCCCGGCAACACGTTAACCCAGTGGTCGAACAACTCTCCCACGCCAGCGGGCGATATCCCCATCTTCGCTAACTCTGCATCGTTCCTTGCTGCTGTCTCTAGTCCCGCCACGCCGCCGAAGACGATAAGCATGTGTTGATACTCCGGTAGCGCAGCTTGGTCTAGACTTGACAGTGCTTCACCGCGCTCAGATGTGCCCACTGATAGATCATAGCCACCATCGAAAGGGCATTCCGTGAAGACAGTGGAGAGACTCGGACAGCGGCGTATTGTATAGCCCCAGTAGTAGCCTCGATCTTCACGAGGTGTGGAAGGAGCAACAGCTGCAGCGCCACTCGAATTGGATGATAGCTGGACCGTGACACGGGTGCTGGAAGGAATTTGCACATCGGGTAAAAGGATATGGTTGGCAAAGCCGACATCCACAAGCGTTCCCGCTGCTGTGGACCGCGAGGTCACGCCTTCCCGATATTCGGACTTTTCGTTCGCGCGGAGATGGTGTGGCATGTCCAGACTCGGAAGGGTGCCGGCTGTGCGTAGGTTAGGATGCATGGGAAACAGAGCTTTGCGAAGATGGGGCGGTGTCTCTAGATATGACAGCACATGTGCTAGGAAGTGACATGGATCCGAGAAAGCAGTGTATTGGTCACCATAATCAGTATTGATGGCTGATGGAGACTCGGAGTCGTCGAAGATGACAACCTCATCAACGCAAAAGACGGCCAATGCGCGGGCGATATTGCCGGCCAGATACGTCTTTGCATCATGCGATTTGGCATTGGCGATTATACTACCGGGCAAGGCGATTGTGAGAGTATAGGTGCGCCCGCCACTGGGTGAGAAAAGAGCTGTAGGTTTTGAGGTATCGACGTCGTGGGACACACCTGACTCGCCATTTGGCTTCGACAAGTTTGGTTTTGTTATGTCGGCTTCTCGCTTCCGCTTCTGGGGAGCATTGTTGGATTTTGACGCCATTCTCGATTATTCATGCACTTCTTCGTTGACCATAGTGCGGTCGGACCTTCTCGAATGTAACAAATAGCTAATTAAGCACGAGTACCAAAGATGTCTAGAATGGCCATGTGTTTCGATGACAAGTCATGGACAGGACAAGGCACAATATTTTCTACACGTTTGTCAGGTTTGCAGTTTTCATGTCCTTGGTCCCACAGATGCGTCCTTCCACCAGTATTCATTGGTTGAGCTTATATACCACTAGCGTAACGTGTGTCTGATGCTCAGCTGTGCGAGTTCAGTGCAAACCTTGGAACCAGTCTGGGCAATAAAAAGCTCCTTGCGACAAACTTGAAAGTGTGGCCTTAGCAGGAGTCGCACGTACGTAATGCCTCAACCAGCCGCCCAGCAGAGAGCAGTCGTCGCTACCAACAGATCGCCAGCTTTTGTGCGATGAGCGATGAAGGTGCTCAGCATCTCCGCATCTGATCTGTCTGGAACAGAGACCACGATGGTAGAAACATCAACGGAACGGTAACGGATGCTAGAATTTCGACTAATCATCCTGACCACCACATTCATCCAAGAAGCCAACTCTACCCATTAACAGAGACGATTTCTCTTGCTCCTGTTTGTCGGCTCTGAAGATCTTGTACTTCGTCTGGTGCCATTGTAACCATATCTGGTGTTTCCCAAGATGGAGCAGCTGGCACCACTCTATGTAAGCATGGCCTTAGCCGCATGCCGCTCTGGAAGCTGAGCGCATCACCGACATTCACATTCACAATGGCGCAATTTGAGACTGGAGGTACCGCGAGTTACAATGGGGTGCCAGGTGAAAAGGAAGTCGTCCTTCCGCATCTCTTACATGCACACCTGCAAGCACTACCAGTCACTACCGATCAGCGTGCCTCAGTCACATTTCAGGCAGTTGAGAAGCTGTAGGACGGCCTGTTCTGAGCTGACGCACTCATTGTCCACACGCCTCAAGTCAAGTCACTGAGTAAGCACCTGCCAGCAGCGGTAGTAAGGACCGCTGATGTTTTCGTCACTCCCGTATGGAAGTGTATATACAAAACTTCAGTGCATTTTACACACCATTCCTTCAACCTGAATTTCGTTGCATGGAATAAAGCCGGTGTTTAGCTTCAGCGTCCTCCCGACCCAAAACTTAAGATCCTAAAGTGAACGGTTTCCGTTTGCTGCAAACCCAGCTCTGGAATCGTCTCGCTGCGGGGTCGAACAGTTTCCTTCTTGCTTTGACTAACTGTCACCTGCTTGTGCTCCCTTTCTCTTCAGTGTCTTTCGTCTTCTCTTCTCCCTCAACCCTCCCTCCTCATCGACTGGTTTGCATAATTGATCTACCGTACGATGGCTTCGACCAAGATCCTTGTGCTCGGAAGCGGTTTGGTTGCTCGCCCCTGCGTCGACTATCTCGTCCGCAATCCCAAGAATGAGGTGACAGTCGGTCAGTCCCCATAGAGCTTGAGAACGAAGTTGTAAGCTTATGACTGATCCTTTCTAGGTTGCCGGACTTTGTCCACAGCACAAGCCTTGATCAAAGGTCTGCCTCGCACAGAAGCCATCTCCATCGACGCTTCGTCCTCACAACAGAACGACCCAGTCATCGCAGCGCACGACCTTGTCATCTCACTTGTGCCTTTCATCTACCATGCAGATGTCATAAAGTCAGCCATCAAGGGCAAGAAGAATGTCGTCACCACGAGTTATGTCTCAAATGCGGTACGAGCACTGGAGGCGGACGCCAAAGCAGCAGGTATCGTTGTTCTCAACGAGGTCGGTGTTGATCCTGGTTTCGATCATCTCTACGCCATCAAGACAATCGGCGAGGTCCACGCACAGAACGGGAAGGTGAGAAACAACCATTAGATCCTCTTTTGACAAGCGACCAGAACTGACTCCAACACACAGGTGCGAGAGTTTTACTCATACTGTGGCGGTGTCCCTGCCCCCGAATACGCAGACAATCCGTTAGGCTTCAAGTTCTCGTGGTCACCACGTGGAGCTCTTCTCTCTCAGCGTAACTCGGCTTCGTTCCTGTCTGGGGGACAACAGGTTGACATCTCCCCACGAAACCTCATGGCTTCCTCCAAACCATATTATGTGATGGACGGTTACGACTTCGTCGCATACCCCAATCGCAACTCGGTTACGTTTCGGGAATTCTATGGCATACCAGAAGCTCACACCGTCATGCGTGGCTCTCTTAGATACGATGGGAACCCAATGTTTGTGCAGGCATTGGCCGACCTGGGTTGGCTCGATGGCGAACAGAAGGAATGGTTACACGATGGTATGACATGGGCCGAGACTTTCCAAAAAGCAATCTCTGCAAGTGATTCGAAAGAAGAGACATTGATTGCGAAGGTCAAGGATATCTGCAAATTTTCGACGTTAGCGGAGAGCGATCGTATCATTTCAGGCCTTCGTTGGTTTGGGTTATTCTCATCCGAGGAGGATGCTCCGGTCGTCGGTGGCAATTTACTTGACACCCTGTGTGGCCGCTTGGAGAAGCTCTTGAGCTACCAGCCAGGAGAGCGCGATCTCGTTATGCTTCAACACAAGTTCGTCATCGAATGAGCCGACGGAAAGAAGGAAATACGTACATCTACCCTCGAGCTACTCGGCGACCCCAAAGGCTATTCCGGAATGGCTCTATCTGTCGGCATCACCTGTGGTGTTGCAACACAACTCTTGTTAGATGGACATCCGAGTCTGAGCACCCCGGGCGTCTTGGCTCCATACACGAAGGAGATCTGTGATCCGATTCGCGAGCTTATCGAGAAGCAAGGTCTCAGGATGGTCGAGAAGATCGTCTGGTAGGGGCAGAAGACTAAACCGGACGTACTGCTCAAGTTTTGTTGCCTTGGAAATGTTGAAGGCATACAGGCAAGCTCACAAAAGTCGAGGCTGTGTTGAACATTGCTTTCCTTGCTTGCGGAGCACTCCAGCCTATGATTGGCCAGTATGCTCTCGAGCACTAGGTCGGGTGGCAATAATTGGACAATCTAGCTATTGGTGTGCTGACAGGGAACGACGAGACCATTGGTTCAACCCCGTCTCTATGTGTGATCGCCGAAGATACACTGCATCTAACCGCCAGCCTGATTGTCCGAAGTCCAGTTACAAGCCGCAGTAGCTTGGCGTCATTGGAAATTCGGACACATCTGAAGCAGCCTTGAGGTCACAGGTGGTTTTACGAAGCTATCATATCGAGGCATCATGCGAAGTATTCCCCCGCCGCACTGAGGTAAGCAGGTTCAGTGCAAACCAAAAGACATTTTCTCCTCTCTCTGCTATCAAATCATCCTTCCCTCGAATCCAGGATGGATCAGGTTAATGACAGCCTCACATTCAGTCTCAACCAATTAAGTCTCCAACCACCGCAAACTGGTTGGGAGTCAGCTCTTCAAGCTGGACTTCGTGACGCAGAGACCCATACAGCCATCAAAGCAAATGATTCAAGACTTCTGCAACCCGCACAGGAGTTTTGTAGAAGATGGCGCATACCTGAGCAGGCAGCAACAAACTTTGCCCATTTGACTTGCGGTCAGACAAGGTTTCCTGTCATTCTTCTCCAGAACCCCACCAACATGCACGACTCACAGACGTTCGAGGAAATGATCGAGGAGTGTAAAACACTCAAGTGGCTTCGAGGAACGCTTCAACTTTGTGAATTGCGAATACAGGATGTCATTATTCTGGACATATGCCCACTCATCTCTCAAGCCTGGATAGAGGCCAGAACCGAAGATGAGGCTGAGGATGTTTCTGCAGCAATGAGTGAGGCATACCAGCTAGCTGAACAGGTACTCGATATCATTCAGCCACGCATAATTCTCACTTGCCAGTGTGCTACACAAATCAAACGGCTCGACACCGCAAGTCCTTACGCCATTAACGCAAACGAGCTTGCGCGGAAGCTATGCTCTTCCCGCGATGGTGCGAAACAGAAACGGGTAGATCTGGTCAGCCATCGAGATCGCAGCATCTACGTTGCTCAGGGTTTCCACCCTATGTACTTCTTCTATAAACGTTCCAAGTCCCTGAAAGAGGCTGACTACTGGGAACGTCTACTGCGGTCCCGAATCGCAGACTTCTTCCGCCCTTGTGGCGTTTGGAAGCACGAAAACGAACCGCGTTTACATGAAGCCAAAGCTCAACTAGAACGGCTAAAATCACAGTGCGAGGAAGGCCAGAGGAGCGTGCAACTAGTACTAAACGAAATAAAACAATCCCGACTTTTACACCAGATCGCAACTGAATTCGCGCAGCTGTCAATACAGTTCGAGAAATGTCCATTCGCCTTGCGGACATCGCGGAGCGAGATGGCGGTACTGGAAGCGATAAAATAGCCGGACAAACCACCATTCCCACCTTGCAAGAACCGAAATATCAACACGCGCGGAAACGCTATCCACACCATGGGTTCTTTTCTCGCTCAGGTATAGCAGCAGGCAATGTGAATTGTGGCCAGGTACTGGGTATTATAACTGACTGATGTTGCGCACTCATGATGGTATGGGGAATGCCGGTTGGCTTGCGAGGACCGATATCTAGGGCAACATGAAGGCACGACTAATATACATAGGAACCGGTGGACTTGACTCGTTTTTAACTTTGCAAGTGTTGTTGATGGTTGGTAGGTAGGTTTGAGACGTGGTTGGGAGTCGGTTGGGAGCAGTGAAGATGAAGGATGTCCTACTATGTTCGAATGTCCTTTGCACTCCCTACAGGTTCCCACCCAGTTTGGCCGCTCCTATCTTCCTTTATCCATGTGCCCTTCTTTTTTCCCTCTTCGCGTCTCATGGCGACAGAACGACGCCTTGTCCAAGTTTGTACAAAGGAACAAAAGTGCCACTTCAAGACGAGCCCAGACGACTCGTGCTCGATTTTGCTGTTCGCTGTGTCACCGAGTGTCGGGGTCAGGTCACGTTAAATAGACATGAACAAGCCGTACTTTGGCCTCTCTAATCACAAACGCGTTTCCTACCAGTGCAAGTGCGTAGCCATACTATGTATTCTCGATCGCATTACTTGGTAATTAGGCCTGGCATGAAATCATCCTTACCTTAGGCTCCCATCTAAAACACCCGCAACTCCGGACCCTCGCAGGAAGTTCATCTTCGGATGCGCTCCCCTTCTTCACAGCACATTCCCTTTAACAAGCACAATTGTCCTTCTGTGCTTTCGCCCTTTCTGCAAGGTTGACTCTGGCTTCCTCGGCCCTGTTAGCGGCTCCACTCAACGCCGCCTGCGTACCGCCTCCACCGGCTTTTGCGCCCTTCAGGCTCGTCTCCGGAATCGCGTTGGCAATCGCCGTGAATACCTCGTTCACGTTTGTCCCCGTCTTTGCCGACGTCTCGAAGAACAGAAGACTTTCTTCCTCAGCATATGCTTTTGCTTCACGCACCGGAACTTTCCGTGCGTCTGTGCTTGCATCGTCCTCTGCCGCAGTTTCCATCTCGGCGTCATTGTCTGTGGCTTCAGAGGAGGAATCGGAGGAGGACTCTAAGCACAGGTCCAACTTGTTTCCGACGAGAGCGATGACAATGCCTGGTGATGCTTGTCGCTGGAGTTCTGCCACCCAGTGCTTTGCCTTTATGAGTGAAGTAGGTTTGGTGAGGTCGTAGACAACGAGAGCGGCTTGCGCATTGCGATAGTACATGGGCGCCAGAGAGGCGAAGCGTTCTTGGCCTGCTGTGTCCCAGATTTCGAATTTGATGATCCGGTTAGGAAGGGAGATCTTTTGAGTTAGGAATGCGGCTGAAACGGTGTTAGTCAGACAACAGGCGAATGGAGGCCAGGGTTATTGTGTATAGGGCAAAGGTTGTATGTACACAGGTAGTTAGAGCATACACACCTCCGATTGTCGGCTCCTTGTTCTCCTGAAAATCATTGTTGACGAATCGAAGGACAAGCGATGACTATGAGAGTCGTCAGCATGAACACTTCATCTCAAATTGCCTCAGACAGCCCGTCCAAGTTCAAGTGTTGTGGCAATAAGCTATCAATATCCCGATGGTAGTGCCGCATTGCAGTCGCAACGTGCTGTCATTGCGCTGGTGGTGTGGGAGGACTGTTGAGCTTTTTGAAGGCATGTACTACACACCTTTCCCACGGCTGCTTCGCCGAGCAACACAAGCTTAACGCTGCTGCTGGGCTTGGGTGCGGCTGCGACGTCTGCCATGCTTTGTGTTTGTGCTTCCGAAATTCCAAATTCCGTATGGATACCGAGACAGCGGTTCGCGATGCCGACGGATGTATGGGGGCAGACTGCAGGGAGTGCTCTCTGACGTAGTCCGTACGCAAGATTTGTTGTGGTGTTGATGTTGTCCACGGAAGAGTGTGCTAAGTGAGGAGACTGAGCGCGACAATACAGATAGAGGGGTGTGTTGGTGGCTGCTGGGACGTTTCGGTGGCGTCGATGTAATCCGCAATCAGCCTTCGTCTGAAGCGACGATGTGGAATGGCTTGAACAATTTTCAGGATCCTGGTCAGGTGAGCCGTGAAGTTGTTGGTATGTCTACGTACTTTAGCAACGGCAGAGGTGACGAGGATCTACAGCCGGTTCTGCATGTAGCATAGCGCCAACCAGAGTCCGGGTTCGACGCAGTCACGTTCTCGCCGAGGCAAGCATGCAAGCCTGAACAACCTAGTAGTTACATTGCTACTGTTTTCTTTGCACTTTCGGATCGAAAATGTTACCCGGACTTCTTTCACAGAGCAGCCACTCTCTGGTGTTCAGTCACTGCGACACTGTGAAATCATGACACAGAGCAGACACGATGACAAATGATCATGTGGTCATCATGCGCAGGTGATGTAATATTATTGCCCATATTATACGGGCTACTGATGGAAGAGGTCGATTCTGACATCCTGTCAGTGACTTCACACACAGAATCGTGCCAGCCTTGACGCGCTCTCGTGTATGCACTCATGGCCACTCAAGCGCCAGATCGGGCTGGCAGCAAGCTCGACGCGCAATTCCTCCTCTTCATGACACAAGCCCAAAATCAAAACGCCGCGACCTGAGTCGTCCTGTCTAAAATGCAATCGCTTGTCCTGTCCTCTCCCCAGCCTGTCTATGTTGGACGCCGAAAAGCGACTTTTGATACATGGTGGTTATACAAGAAGGTCGTGCCGTATAGGAACCCGAAATGTTGCGCCGTTTGATGCAGAAGGTCGCCCAGAACGCTCAGAAAGGATTTGGTAATTGTACAGGGTAGTCGAAACGAAACAGTCGAAGATTATGAAAAGAAATTTTCGGTAGCAAGGGTGCGATCCGTGGTTGTGTCGGAAGAGCATTAAGGTTTGACGGGTAACTGTCAATCGAATTAGTCCGAAAACAGGGGTGGCTTGAGGAAGAACATACAGTGAAATGGCTACGCCTCACACAGAAGTCATGGCGCTCCACAGAAAGGGTTCGTGATGGTGAATTGAGGAGCGTCCGCCAAAAGAAAACTGCTGACTGCGAGGGAAACCCGCTGCAGCTGCTTCGCAGAGTAGCCTTGGTCACCTGGGTTTTGGGGGTGGCTTTGGCTTCGGCACGCCCGTTGTGTCGTATGCTCCTCTGCCCATGTTGCAAGTGGTGGACGTTTGCGGTTGGGAAATCATTTGGGACTCTGTTGATTTGCGTTGTTAGAAAAGTGGAAATTGGCAAGAATCGAAACAAAGTGGTGGACAGAGTTATATAAGGCAAATAGTCTCGAATGACATACCTTGTGATGGAGATGTTGCTAGCCCGATGTTGGGATGGTGCGAGTGGTGGAAAGAGCGACAGGGTTGTTGTACAAGATATCAGTTTCCTGACAGAGGCGCCACAGTGAGGTGTCGAGACTTTTGTAGGGGACTTCGAGATTCGAAGGGAGGAATGCGGGAGGGAGAAAGGAGGTCGTTTTGAGAATTTGAGTTTCGTCCTGTCAAAACGGAGCCAGAGCGTCTTATTCTTTTTGCGACAGGTACTTCGTGCAAGGAAGTCGGAAGTTTGTCGAGTATGGTACAGGTAGAATTGGTGAGGGACTGAGGGTAGATTGATTCTTTGCACGACCGGGCTAGGATGGCAGGATCGGATCTGATGTATCGCAAAAGGTACAAGTTTCGTGGTACTGATGGGGTCGTGGCGTGCCGAGTATAGCAAGTGGCAGCAAGACAAGCGATATTAGAGTACAAAGCGTAAACAAAGAAGATACAGCAACCAACGACGCAGAGTAAGGGAAGGTCAGAGTGATGTGTAACAGCAGACGGGAAGGCAGAGCATATATGTGCCTACCCCTTTCGGTACCTCGGAAGGCGTACCTTTAATTTTTGGGGGGGGGAGTAAGTTAGTCAGGATCAGACAGAGACAGAGACAGACACACGGAGACAGGGTTGTGGAGCTGTCTCGCAAGTGCGAAAGAACCGCAGGCCGCGACGGGAGGGTATCCGAGAGACCACTGGCACTGCCAGCGCGGGCCCAGAGAGATCAGGACGCGCCGGCAATGTGCTGGCACTGCTGGAACGTTTCTACCTCCAGGCCACTCGCTCTAAAACAAGCCGTCCAGCGTTCCCCGAGGCGCGATGGTCAGACTCCTGGCATGCTAGAACGTAGAAGGCAGTGGCGCCAGTGGCACCGTAACTTAGCACCCGGGGCTTGACTGCTGGCTCAGGCTCAATTCGAGAATAATGGAAGTAGTAACAAGGTGTAAGGCTACCCAGTAACCCAGGTACCTAGGTAGTAGGTACCCAAGAGCACCAACTTGAAGGGGGCAAGCAGCAAATGACGCAGCAGGAGAGAGCTTGCAAGCTGGGATTAAATGCGACGACAGGGGACTCCCCTCCAATTTTCAAGCCGGGAAACTGGCACCTCACTTACTTACCTAGGTAGGTAGGTACTCTAACCTTCGCTATGGCGGAAGCGCGTGATGGTGTCCGGGCGGAGACGGTGACTGACCACTTCTACCGTGATCACTGTTTCATTGGGATTGTCGACATGGGCGGCCATTGCGCGATGCGACAGCAGATATGATTCATATTGCAGGCGGGATGCATGTCTACTGTCGCTCTACGTCTACCTGTCGACCTTATCTCGTGAGGCGCATACAAGATAGAATCACGGTGCCTCAGACCCGATCAATGGTTAATTAATAATGGATGCTCTGGAGAGCTGTCAAGAAGCGAGACAAAGAGGAAGGTTCCCCTGCGGATCCCACTGCATGACCCACCGGCCGTTGGAAGATCTAGAGTAAGTTAACTTAGCGTCCCCGAACAGTGGAATGTGGGTCGAAGCCTGTCATTTGGTGGGTGGTGGGCACCCGCTGGCCACTGCCCATCTCCAGTGGACGCGGGCGCCTTGAGTGACTGCGTCAGAGCCAACGGCATGGGCGGTCCCTGCCTATTTGGCCACTAAAACTCACTCGTCACACCCCTGTTCACACCCACCGAACCCACTGTTCCAGTCAAGCGTGTCGGCGGCTTTCTTGTACCTGCACAAGTGGCTGATCAGCTTGCAGGCTCACCTTGCTAGATCGAGAGTCTGCGTGTTCAAAGCGTCGGTTTTCGGAAAAGATGGTGATAAAGTTGAGGAGGACGGCTTACCGCTGCCGTCACAAGCACTTCGTCCATGATGGCCACCGTGCAAAGGCGACAGCACCGCTGTCACATCGTGATCAAGACACCTACCTACCTAGGTACTCTACCAGACAACTGGTCTGGTCGTGAGTCGTGACAAATCGGCAGCGCCGCCTCGAACTGTGAGGCCTGCCAGACTGTCCAATAATGAGCCGTGACTTGGTCGAGTGCCTGAGAGCTGGACCGAGAAAGAGGGCTGCCCAGACCAGCCTTGCTCCTTCGCTTTCAGGTCCGACTACTCTGACGGGCCAGATTTGAGAACATCAGACACTTGCCTGTCACTAGGGCTTCTTCGCGATGCAAAGGACAATTGGCAGCTCTCCGGAGCTGACATGCCGCTACAACACCATCTGACCACTAGGTACGCCGCAAACCCTTCCCTTCCAGACGAAACGCGTCGCGACATGAAAGTCTCGGTAAGCTGATGTTCCAAATTGCAAGTCTCCAGCCACGGCTCTGGTGCATACCCGAATCGCAGCTAGAACGCAGCTAGAAGTCGGAATTTCGCAAGACAGCTTCCGCGCGCCTCGCTAACATTGGTTATCGGCAGCCACAATCGTCTCTCACACAAAAAGGCAAGCGACTGGCATTCACAAGCGGGATCGTTTGCCTCAATCAAGTCTGGCCAATGTGCAGACGTCGACGAGACAGCTACGGTGCAACAGGAAGATCGAAATCGACGTGTAAGATGTTGCACAAACCAACATGTTCAAGATCGGGGGATCTGCGACGTACAATGGTGAAGTATGCAGAGTCACCACACCTCTTCCGCACGACCGATCGCATCGTAGCCACATAAGAAGACAGGGTAGCCAGATTAGGAACAGCACATGGCACGGCTCATCTCTCCTTACCTCCCCGTTGCGCAGGCGTGCATGGTTAAATTCAAATCGCCGGTCGCAAAGATAGGTGAGCTTGACACTGTCTGGATGCCATCATCACTCGCGAAAGTTCTGTCTTACACTCTCCCACGCGTCTTCTTCAAGGGCTTGCAGCCTGGCGCTTGCCCTTATACTCGTCTGTTGGGACACATGCGCGAAGAAGACAACATATCAAGCAAGGCATGCCTATACGCCGAATCTCGCCAGAGCATTCGAACCACTGTCAGCTCAGTTTTCTCATCCACGAAAAACCAAAGAAAAAGAAACCTCGCACATCAGAAAGCTGCAAGCGAACGTTATTGTGACTTTTGACAGGCAACGGAAGCAGGGATT
>Ga0210040_10005685_pt1 | contig 15791 bp, 15 predicted proteins | sample CryGeyCG12114_NA_FD_185462 | JGI IMG/M metagenome (GOLD analysis project Ga0210040, IMG submission 185462) | Groundwater microbial communities from aquifer - Crystal Geyser CG19_WC_8/21/14_NA (SPAdes) (version 2) | ecosystem: Environmental > Aquatic > Deep subsurface > Groundwater | place: USA... | reverse complement strand
CCGATTACCGCCCCTGCGTGGGCACCATGCTGGTCAATGAAGCGGGCCGCGTATTCGTAGGCAAGCGCTTCGACAGCACAGAGGGGGACCGTTGGCAGATGCCGCAGGGCGGCGTCGATCCGGGCGAGGACATATCAGCGGCCATGCTGCGCGAGCTCTACGAAGAGACGGGCGTCCGGCCTGAAAAGGTCGAGATCATCACCAAGCTTCAGGAGGAGCTTTATTACGACCTGCCGCCGGAACTGAAGGGCAAATTGTGGGGCGGCAAATATATCGGCCAGCGCCAGACCTGGTTCCTCGTGCGCTTCACCGGCAGCGACGATGCGATCGACCTCGCAGTGCACCACGATCCCGAGTTCAGCGAATGGAAGTGGGTCGAGCCTGACGAGCTTCCGGATCTGATCGTGCCCTTCAAGCGGGCAATCTATCAGGCCCTCGTCGACGCCTTTGGCGATCGCATCTGAGCGCGGCTAGTCCGCGCTCAGGGCATTGCAGCCTAGTTCTGCGTGACGACGTTCTGCCGGGGGAGTGCCTCAGCGGCCAGCACTGCGGGGCCGCGGTCGAGCGCCGCGGCAAGCTCGCGCGTTTCCTGGCAGCTTGCACCGCACAGCGATTCGAGTTGCGCGAGATTGCGCCGCGCCTTTTCCACCGCGCCCTTTTCAAGCAACGCCTCGCCTTCGCCGGAAATCGCCGCGTAATTGCGCGGTTCACGCTCGATCGCCTCGCGATAATAGTGGATCGCTTTGCCCTGCAGGCCATCCTGCCGCGCGGCGGCGGCAAGATCGACATAGATCGGCGTGTAACCGGGGTCGATCACCAGCGCGGCCTCGAAGCTGTCGACAGCAGCCTGCGTGTCGCCGCCGGCAAGCGCCGCACGGCCCTCCGCCACGAGCGTCAGCGCCCGCGGATCGGCCCGCCGTTCCTCCCCCTGCCCGATGCTCGCCGTGACCGCTGCAAGAAGCGAAAGGGCGGCGGCAGCGGGGAAATAACGCATCACTGTCTCCTTGAGACGGGTCAGGACGGGCGGGTGGCGGCGAGCCATGAACATGCTTGTTAACATGGCTTTGCTAAACGCGCGATGAAGAAACCGTCGGTCCTATCGTGAAGCGGAGACAGGCGGATGCCGCTTCCACGCGGGCGGCCGACAGGCAGGTCGGGCGTTTCGGCGCGCCATCCATCAGCGCGGGCGAGAAAGGCATCCACCTGCCCTGCCCCTTCCTCGTCGAGCAGCGAGCAGGTGACGTAAATCACCCTTCCGCCGGGCCGGGTAAGCGCGGCGGCGAGATCGAGCAGGCGGGCCTGCAAGGCCACCAGCCGCGTGAGCTCGCTCTCGCTCATCCGCCAGCGCGCCTCGGGATTGCGCCGCCAGGTGCCTGTGCCCGAACACGGCGCATCTACGAGGACGCAATCGGCCCGGTCCTGCCAGCCGCCCAGCTTCTCCATCTCGCGACCGGGATCGAGCAGCAGCGTCTCGGCGATTGCGGCGCCGGCCCGCTCGGCCCGCGGCGCCAGGCGGGAGAGCCGCCCGCGATCGGTATCGGCCGCGATCAGCGTGCCGCGATTGGCCATCGCCGCGGCCAGCGCGAGGGTCTTGCCGCCCGCCCCGGCGCATAGATCGATGACCGTCTCGCCCGCTTGCGCCCCGGCCGCTTCGCAGGCGAGCTGGCTGCCGCCATCCTGCACCTCGACCAGCCCTTCGATATAGGCCGGCCATTGCTCCACCTGCGTGCCGCCGGGCAGGCGCAGGCCGTGTGATGCAGGCAGGCATTCTGCCGGTTCGGGAAGCTCAAGCGTCGCCCGCTCGGTTTTTAAGGCATTGACCCGCAGATCGAGCGGCGCGCGATCGAGCAGCGCCGCCGCTTCTTCCCCCGCAATCCCCGATCCCGCCAGCCGCTCGGCGAGCCAGCGGGGCGCCACGCCATCCTCGGCAGCCGTTTCACCGGCGGCGATCGGTGCGGGTCCGTGCGCGACCCCATCGAACAGCTCGGCGAGCAATCCATCGGTCTCAACCAGCCGCAACATTGCCGCGCGGCCGCTTGCGGGCACAGGGCCGCAGGCGCGGATTGCGCGGTAGACCAGTTCGCGGATCGCCCGCCGGTCCTTGGATCCTGCGAAGCGCCTCGTGCGGAACCACTCGCCCACCAGCCGGTCCGCCGGCGCGCCTTGCCGCATTGCCGCGTCCACCACCTGGTCGAGGATCTCGATGGCTGCCTGGACGCGGGCGGGAGGGGTCATGGCCGCCCCGCAATACGATGGCGCAGCTTGGGATGAGGGGCCAGGTTTGTGGAGCGCTTCACCATTTAGTTATTGAAGCACAGCCGAGCGGGTACCACCACCTTGCGGTGTAGGAAATCGCCCCTGCTGACGGGATGGCGCGCCCACGCCGGCGCATTGCGCGAGATTGTGCGCGCCCTTCACACCTCACCTTGTGGGATAATTGGGCGCCTCGCGCGTGATCGCGACGTCGTGGACGTGGCTTTCGGACAAGCCGGCATTGGTGATGCGGACGAACTTGGCCCGCGTGGCGAGCTCTTTCAGCGTGGCGGAGCCGGTATAGCCCATGGCGGCCTTGATGCCGCCGACCAGCTGGTGGACCACGTCGCGCGCCGGGCCCTTGTACGGTACCTGGCCCTCGATCCCTTCGGGCACCAGCTTCATCTGGTCCTTGATGTCCTGCTGGAAATAGCGGTCGGCCGAGCCGCGCGCCATCGCCCCCACGCTGCCCATGCCGCGATAGGATTTGTACGACCGGCCCTGGTAAAGGAAGGTCTCGCCCGGCGCTTCCTCCGTGCCCGCGAGCAGCGAGCCGACCATCACCGTGGAGGCGCCCGCGGCCAGCGCCTTGGCCGCATCGCCGCTGGTCCTGAGGCCGCCATCGGCAATGACCGGAACATCGCCCGCCGCCCGTGCCGAATCCATCACTGCGGTGAGCTGCGGCACGCCGACGCCCGCCACCACCCGCGTCGTGCAGATGGAGCCCGGGCCGATGCCCACCTTCACGCCGTCCGCCCCGGCGTCGATCAGCGCGCGGGTGGCCTCGGCCGTGGCGACATTGCCGGCCACCACCTGAACCTCGTTGGACAGGCGCTTCACCCGCTCCACCGAGCGCGCGACCTCCTTGTTATGGCCATGCGCGGTGTCGATGATGATGACGTCGCAACCGGCATCGACCAGCGCGGCGGTCCGCTCGAAACCCTTGTCGCCCACCGTCGTGGCTGCGGCCACCCGCAGCCGTCCGCTCGTGTCCTTGGTGGCATCGGGGTTCAGGACGGCCTTCTCGATGTCCTTGACGGTGATGAGGCCCACGCAATGGTAGTTCGAATCCACCACCAGCAGCTTCTCGATGCGGCGGGCGTGGAGCAGGCGGCGCGCCTCTTCCTGGCTGACCCCGTCGCTGACTGTGGCCAGGTTCTCGCTCGTCATCAGCTCGCGCACGGGCTGCAGCGGATTGGCGGCGAAGCGCACGTCGCGATTGGTGAGGATCCCCGCCAGCTTGCCGTTGCGGTCCACAACCGGAATGCCGCTGATATTGTGCTTGTTCATCAGCGCCTGCGCCTCGCCCAGCGTGGCATCTGGCTCGATGGTGATGGGGTTCACCACCATGCCGCTTTCGAACCGCTTGACCCGGCGCACGGCATCGCACTGCTCGTCCACGGTGAGATTGCGGTGCAGCACGCCGATGCCGCCCATCTGCGCCATGATGATGGCCATCTCGGCCTCGGTCACCGTGTCCATGGCCGCCGAGATGATCGGGATGTTGAGCGCGATGGCGCTGGTCAGCCGCGTCTTGGTGCTGGCCTGGCTCGGCAGGATCTCGCTTTCGGCCGGCCTCAGCAGCACGTCGTCGAAGGTGAGGCCGGTTTCGATTTCCATAAGTGCCACTTGCTCTTGCCGGAGGACGATTCGTGGCAGCCCATGTAACCGTGACGTGGCGCAATCGCTAGGGGGCGCTGGTCACGGACATTTTTCACACCCCGAGGGGGCGCCGGCATTGGCGCCGTTCAGGCGGTCCAGCCGCCATCCATGCTGTAATTGGCGCCATTGATGTTCTGCGCCTCATCCCGGCACAGGAACAGAGCAAGCGCTGCGATTTCCTCGGGCTGGACGAATTTCTTGGTGGGCTGCTGCGCCAGCAGCACGTCCTCAATCACCTGCTCGCGCGTGAGGCCCCGGCTCTTCATCGTGTCGGGGATCTGGTTTTCCACCAGCGGCGTCCAGACATAGCCGGGGCTGATGCAATTGGCGGTGATGCCATGCTCGGCCCCTTCCAGCGCGAGCACCTTGGTGAGGCCGGCAAGACCATGCTTGGCCGCGACATAGGCGCTCTTGAAGGGGCTGGCGGTGACCGAATGCGCGCTCGCCGTGCAGATGATCCGGCCCCAGCCCTTGCCCTTCATGTGCGGCACGGCAAGCCGCGACGTGTGGAATGCGGCCGAGAGATTGAGCGCGATGATCTTGTCCCACTTCTCGGGCGGGAAATCCTCCACCGGCGCGACGTGCTGCATGCCGGCATTGTTGACGAGGATATCGACCGGCCCGGCGCCCTGCATCAGCGCTTCGACGCCTTGCGTGGAGGTGAGGTCCTCATTGACGTAATCGGCGCTCAGTTCCTGCTGCAGCTTGGCGATCTCGTGCTCGTCCCCAAAGCCGTTCAGCACCACTTTGGCGCCTTCGGCGGCGAACGCACGGGCGATGGCGAGGCCGATGCCCGACGTCGATCCGGTGACGAGTGCGCGCTTGCCTTGCAGGACCATTTTGAGACTCCGTCTTTGCTGAATTCAGCCGATCGCCACGTGGGGGTTGCAGTGAGGCCGGGTATCCGCTTGGGAAAAGCGCGACATCGGCGGGAGGTACCATGCGGCTCAATCCATTCAACCCGGGAAATATCAACGTACGCAATCACGGGGCGGGCGGATTTCCGGGCGGTGGCGGCGGCAAGCTGGGCTGCGGCGGCCTCATCATCGTGCTCATCGGCACGCTGGTGTTCGGCATGGATCCTGCCCAGATGCTGGGCACGATGGAGCAGACCGGCATGGGTGGACAGGCGACGCAGACCGCGCCCGTCCCGCAGGACGCGGCGCAGGCCTGCGCCGCCTACGAATACGGCACGGAGAGCTGCAACGCGCTCGCCTCGCTCGACCAGACCTGGGCGCCCATCTTCGAGCAGGCGAATGTTCCCTTCCAGCAGCCCACGCTCAACTTCTACCAGGGCGCGGTGCAATCGGCCTGCGGCGCGGCCGAGAGCGCCATGGGCCCGTTCTATTGCCCGGCCGACCAGGGCATCTACCTCGACACCAGCTTCTATTCGCAGATGCAAGGCCAGATGGGCGCGGGCGGCGATTTTGCCCGCTATTACGTGATCGCGCATGAATATGGCCACCACGTCCAGGCGCTGACCGGCATTGCCGACCAGATCCGCAGCGCGCAGAGCGCCAATGGCGGGCAAGCCAACCAGCTGCAGGTGCTGATGGAATTGCAGGCCGATTGCTATGCAGGCGTCTGGGCGGGCCGCAACCGCAACCTCATTGAACCGGGTGACTTCGAGGAAGGCATGACCGCCGCGAGCGCGATCGGCGACGACACGCTGATGCGGCAGGCAGGCCGGCAGGTTAATCCCGAAAGCTTCACCCATGGTTCAAGCGAGCAGCGTATGCAGGCTCTTCGACTGGGATTGGAAACGGGTGATGACACGCAGTGCGACCGGATCGTGGAATTACGCTGAGGACTTGCGGCGCACCACGCCCATAACCGTGGCGCTGGGCGCGCTTTGCCTGGCCTCCGTGCCTGCGCGCGCGCAGGAGGTCGTCACCGACAGGAAGGTGACGGTGGGCGATGTCATGCTGACGCCTCTCAACGATCTCAACATCAGCAAGGATGCGATTCCCCCCATCCTCGTGCAGGCCCATGCCGCCCCGTATGACGATGTCGGCCTGACCGATTGCATTTATGTCGAGCAGGAGATCGGCAATCTGGACGCGGTGCTGGGCGAGGATTTCGACACGGCGAGGCGGCCTCCGCGGGCGGAATCGCCCGAGGGCATGGCGCAGAGCGTGCTTGCCAGCTTCATCCCGTTCCGCAGCGTGATCCGCCACTTTTCGGGTGCCAACCGCCATGCGGCGGAGTTCCGCGAGGCGATCACGGCAGGCCTGGCGCGCCGGGCCTATCTCAAGGGCCTGGGCCAAGGCATGGGCTGCGCCTATCCTTCGCGGCCCGCGCCGCCCGGGTTGCTGGTGCGCCCCGAGGGCATGGGATCCGAGACGGAGACCCAGACCGCCGCGCCTGACGAGGGCTAGGAAGCGTCTCTCCTCACCCGGCACCGGCCAGAACGGGCGGCGCGTCCGCGGCTTGAGTTCAGACGATGATGGCCGGCGCTGCGCACTCGTCCCGCTGCGCTGCGGACGCGGTGAAGGGCACGTCGTAACCGATGGCGAACGCCGCCTGCATGGCTGGCCGCGCCTCGAAGCTGATCGATGCCGAGATGCGGCGGGCGGACATGCGTTCCAGCTGCCGATTGATCTGCCGCAGGATGAGCGCGCGCCTTTCAGGCGAAAGCCCTTCCTGCCCGGCAATGTCGCGCCGCGCCTCGCGCAGGCCGCGCACGGCCTTGGCATTGATCGCATCGTTGCAGATCACGATCTGACGGCGGCCGTCGCCAAGGTCTCGCTCGATCACGGGTTCCTCGCCCTTGCAGCTGTCGCTGGAGATGACCTGCGGCACGCTGCGCCGGGCAGCCTCGGCGCTGGCGAGCGCTTCGCGGCGGGCCACGGCAGCCTCGGCCAGCGCTTCGGTGCGGTGTGTTTCAGCCCCGTGCGCTTCGGCCCCGTGCGCTTCGGCCCGGTGCGCTTCGTGCGCCAGCGCGTCTGCGCGCGCCTCTTCGGCATCGGCATGGGCTTCGGAAAGCGCCTCTTCGCGATCGGCCATGGCTTCTTCCAGTGTCTCGTAGGCCGCTTCCTGCGCGTCCATCTCGTCCTCGAACCGCTCCATGCTGTGTTCGAACTGGGCCTCCCAGTGCTCTTCCGCTTCCGCGTGGTCCCAATCGGACGCGCCATGATCGCGACGAGCGGTCTGTTCGCCATGCGCCTGCACGTGATCGTCGCCGGCGGCCTGGCGCGGAGAGTGGGCCTGCGGATGGGATGCGAGGGGCAGATCGGCTTGGGCAGGGAACATCGCCATCGCCGGTGCCGGGTGCGCGCCGTGGATGTGCGGGGCGGAGGGGAGCGCCGGGTCGGGCGCGGCATAGCTGATCGAGGCGGTCAGCGGCAGGCCCAGCGCCACCGCGCCAATCGCGGCGAGGCCCGCGCGCCGCTTGCTGGTGGGCACTTCACCGGTGGCAAGGCTGCGCAGGCGGTGGATGATCGATTTCTCTCCCAGCACCGGGCAGGCCATCGGCGCCGCGAGCGCCAGGCGGTTGTCCCCGGCTGCGAAGCCGGCGATGACGGAAGCGTAGAGCACACGCTCGGCCCGGCCGCGCCCGGCAACGACGCGCGCATCGCAGGCCGCTTCCTGGTCGCGCCGCATGGCCCGCCAGCCGATCCAGGCGAGCGGATTGAACCAGTGCAGCGCCAGCAGCGGTTGGGCGACGATGTTGGCGAGCAGGTCTCCGCCGCGATGATGGGCAAGCTCGTGCGCGATCGCCATGTCGCGGGCCTCGCGGTCGTGATAAGCCATGAAGAATGGCGGCAAGGCCACGACCTTGTCACGTACGCCGAACGCCACCGGTGAGGTGACCGCCGGGGATTCGACCAGGCGGACCGAGCCGGCCTCCCCGACGGGCCGCCCATCGGCCAGCAGCTCGCGGCGCATGGTGAGATAGCTGCGCGCACGCCAGAACAGGAACAGCGCCGCCCCGCCCAGCCACAAGGGCAGCAGCACATCCATGTAGCTCAGGCCCGTTCCGGCGGGCCTGGCGGCGCTTGCCAATGATGCGTCGGAGATCAGGATCATGACCGGCTCGGGCCCGCTTTCGCCACCGAACGCCACGGACTGCTCGGCCGGCGCCATCCAGGCCGGCAGGACCAGCGGCGGCAGGGCGAAGCGCAGCAAGGGCAGCCCCCACAGCGCATAGGTGACCTGCGGCCCGAAATGACGCGAGACCGGTCGTCGCACGAGCAGGACAAATGCGATGAGCAGGCCGGTATAGACGAAGGTATCGGTGAGCCAGCTGGAGAGTTGATCGGTCACTTGCGCATCTCCTTCAAGAGGCGTTCGATCTCGGCAATGTCATCTTCGCTCAGCGCCTCGGCTTCGGCGAGGTGAGCAAATAGCGGCGCCGCGCGGCCGCCGAACAGGCGATCCACCAGCCGGCGCGATTCACCGCCGACATAATCGCTGCGTCCAATGATGGGGGAATAGAGGAAGCGGCGCCCGTCAAGTTCGGTGGTGACGGCGTTCTTGGCCACCAGCCGGGCGAGCAGCGTCTTTACCGTGGGCATCGACCAGCCGCGCATGGTGCACACTGTCTCGCACACTTCGGCCGCGCTTTGCGGGGAGCGCTGCCACAGCGCCTCCATGACCGTATGCTCAGCCTCGCTGATCCGCTCGGTAGGCCCGTTGCCAGTGTCCGCGCTCATCGCAGGCTCCCGTCATCAACTACGCGTGTAGGCGTTATGACTACGTCTGTAGTCCAGCTGGTGATTCGATGCAAGGGGATGCGCTTTCACGACCGCATCGCAGGCCGCGTAAGGGGCGTGCAGCGTAGCCTTGGGATAATGCGCGCGGATTTACCCTGCGGCCGGGCTGGGGCAGAACATTGGCCATGCTCCATCGATTCGCGCTTGCCGCCAGCTTCACCCTTGCGCTCACCCTGCCCATCGCGCCGGTCGCCGCGCAGGAGGAGCCGGCCAGCACCGCTGAGACGACCGACGTGGTGCTCGAAACCGCGCTCGGCGACATCGTCGTGGCGCTCGAGACCGAGCGCGCCCCGATCACGGCGGCCAATTTCCTGCGCTATGTCGACGAGGGGCGGCTCGACGGTACCGTGTTCTACCGCGCCATGCCGCTCGACTGGGGAGAGCAGCCCAACGGCCTCATCCAGGGTGGGACGCAATTCGATCCCGAGCGCATCCTGCCCCCGATCGCGCATGAGCCGACCAGCAGCACCGGCCTCAGCCACACGCGCGGCGCGATCTCGATGGCCCGTAACGCGCCGGGGACGGCGACCGGGGATTTCTCCATCATGCTCGGCGACCAGACCGGGCTGGACGCCGATCCGGCCAATGCGGACGCCGATCTGCAGGCAGGCTACGCGGTGTTCGGCCATGTCGTCGACGGCATGGACGTGGTCGAGGCGATCCACGCGGCGCCGACCGATCCCGATGCCGGCGAAGGCTGGATGAAGGGCCAGATGCTGGCCGACCCGGTGGAGATCATCGAGGCGCGCCGGGTGGAGCCAGCTACCGGCTGAGCAGGCGCTTGATATGGCGCGCTCATGGAACAAGCCGCGCCTGCCAAGGGCTGGGGCCGCGCTCGGCGGCAGGCCGCGCGTCGTCCCGCGCACCAGCCTTCGCCGTGATCCCGAGATCGTGTGACGGCGGAAGAATGCTGACAGGCTTGGCTGTCCGCTCCCGCAGAATATCGCCTGCTTATTGGCTTGCTTACTGGTCCGCTTGTTGGCGCGGCTCCTGCGCCAGCCGGCTCATCAGGATGGCGGCACGCTTGGCCTGGCGCTCGAAGCTGGCGAGATCGACACTCTCGCCGGGCGCGTGGCTGCCGGAGCTGTCGGGCCCCAATCCGGCAATGCCGTCCACCTGGTCGGCAATGAAGTTGATGTCGCCCGCGCCGCGCAAGGCCGGCGGCAGGATCGGCATTTCGGGCAGGCCCAGATCGGCGTTGACGGCGTTCAGCCTGCCGAGCAGCGCACGATTGCCCTCGGTGGGAGCCATGGGCGGGTAGCGGAACTCGAAGGCGATCTCGGCATCGGTGCCGGGCAGGTTCTGGTCGACGATGGCGCGCATCTTGCCGACAACGCGATCGGTCTGTTCCTGCGAGAGCGTGCGCAGGTCGCCGCGCGCGAGCGCCACGGGGGGAATGATGTTGCCCTTGCCGGTGGCCGTGGCGCCCAGCCCGTCTTCGGACAGCTCGGCGGTGCTGCCACCGGCGACCAGGCCGACATTGTATGTCAGGTCCTCCTCGGGCAATTGGGTGCGAAAAGCGGCCAGGATGCGCGAGAGTTCGTAGATGGCGCCATCGCCCGCACCTTCGCTGAAGATGCCTGACGAATGCCCCTCGCGCCCGCTGGTGCGCAAGGTCCAGCCGTTCGACGAGCGGCGGGCGATCACGCCCATGTCGCGCCCGTTCTCGATCGACAGCCCCTCGAAATCGAGCGCCACATCGGCCCATTCGGCAGATGCTGCAAGGTCGGCGCGCGCGGTCTCGATCGGGTCGCCGACATCCTCCTCGTCACCGGTTATCGCCACGACGATGTTGGCGTTCTCGAGCGTGCCGGCGGCCTGCATGGCCCGCAGCGCCATCAGGATGATGACGATGCCGCCTTTATCGTCCCCCACGCCCGGCCCGGTGGCGCGCATGCCTTCGCGGGCATAATCCTGAAAGGAGGAGGCAGGCTCGAACACGGTGTCGAGATGCGCGATCAGCAGCATGCGGGTGGTGCCCACAGCGCCCTCATGGCGGGCGAACAGATGGCCCGCGCGCCCGGCGGCGGACTGGTCGATCCATTCGACATCGAAGCCGAGCGCCTCGAATTCGGGGCGCAGCATGTCCGCGACCTGACGCACGCCGGCAGGATTGTGCGTCCCGCTATTCGCATCCACCAGGCGCCCGAGGAGCGCAAACGCGTCCTCCTGCCCAGCCTCGACGCTGGTGGCGATCCGCTGCTCGGCCGGCGCGAGCTCGGCGGAGGCGGGCGCGACGGCAAGGCCCGCGAGCAGCGCACAACCCCCTGCGAGAGCGCGCCCCAACATGCTCAGTAAACCCGCTTCTTGGGCTCGATATACTGCGCGTCGTCAGTGAGCGTATATTCGTGGACCGGGCGATAGTCGATCCGCACCGCGCCACCCTGACCGCCCCAGCCTTCGAACCAGACGGCCGTGTGCTTCATCCAATTGGCATCGTCGCGCTCGGGGAAATCCTCATGCGCATGGGCGCCGCGGCTTTCCTTGCGGTTGGCGGCCGAATGCATGGTCACCTGCGCCTGGGACATGAGGTTGTCGAGCTCGAGCGTCTCGATCAGATCGGTGTTCCAGATCAGCGACCGATCGGCCACCGCTATATCGGTCATGCCGGCATAGATCTCGGCCAGCTTGGCCTTGCCCTGCTGCATCACCTCGTCCGTACGGAACACGGCGGCATGTTCCGACATGGCGCGCTGCATGGCCTCGCGCACGCGCGCAGTGGGCGTGCCGCCATTGGCGTTGCGGAAGTGGTCGAGCCGGCCGAGCGCAAAATCGGCGCTGTCCTTGGGCATGTCCTCCTGGCTGGCACCCGGCTTTATGATGTCGCGCAGGCGATGCCCGGTCGCGCGGCCGAAGACGACGAGATCGATCAGCGAGTTGGAGCCGAGCCGGTTGGCGCCATGGACGCTGACGCAGGCTGCCTCGCCCACGGCGAACAGGCCCGGCACGATCGCCTCGGGATCACCGTCCGGCCCGATCGTCACCACTTCGCCGTGATAATTGGTGGGGATGCCGCCCATATTGTAATGCACGGTCGGCACGACGGGCAGCGCCTGGCGTGTCAGGTCCACGCCGGCGAAGATCTTGCCGCTCTCTGTAATGCCGGGCAACCGCTCGGCCAGGACCTTGGGATCGATATGGTTGAGGTTAAGGAAGATGTGGTCCTTGTTCGGGCCCACGCCCCGCCCTTCGCGGATCTCGAGCGCCATCGAGCGGCTGACCACATCGCGGCTGGCAAGATCCTTGGCGCTGGGCGCATAGCGCTCCATGAACCGCTCGCCCTCGCTATTGGTGAGGTATCCGCCCTCGCCGCGCGCGCCCTCGGTGATGAGCACGCCCGCCCCGTAAATGCCGGTGGGATGGAACTGCACGAATTCCATGTCCTGCAGCGGAAGCCCGGCGCGCAGCACCATCGCGTTGCCGTCGCCGGTGCAGGTGTGCGCGCTGGTGGCGGTGAAGTAGGCGCGGCCATAGCCGCCGGTCGCCAGCACCACGGCTTGCGCGCGGAAGCGGTGGATCGAGCCGTCATCAAGGCACATGGCGATGACGCCGCGGCACACGCCATCCACCATGATGAGGTCGATGGCGAAATACTCGATGAAGAAGTCCGAATTGTACTTGAGGCTCTGCTGGTAGAGCGCGTGCAGCATGGCATGGCCGGTCCGGTCGGCTGCAGCCGCCGTCCTCTGCACGGGAGGCCCCTCGCCCATATTCTGCATGTGCCCGCCGAAGGGGCGCTGGTAGATCGTGCCATCGGCGTTGCGGCTGAACGGCACGCCGGCATGCTCGAGCTCGTAGACCGCCTGCGGGGCCTCGCGCACGAGGTACTCGATTGCGTCCTGGTCACCGAGCCAGTCCGATCCCTTCACGGTGTCGTACATGTGCCATGACCAATGGTCGGGCGAATTGTTGCCCAACGATGCGGCGATGCCGCCCTGCGCCGCCACGGTGTGCGACCGGGTGGGGAATACCTTGGTGATGCAGGCCGTCTTGAGGCCTGCCTCGGCGGCGCCCATCGTGGCACGCAGGCCCGATCCGCCAGCACCGACCACCACCACGTCATACGTATGGTCGACGATGGTATAGGCATCGAACCTGGGGCTGGCCTTGCCGTGCCCGAGGTTCTCGCCGCCGCCCCGCGGAACTTCGCCCGTATTAGGTGCCGGATTGGCCATCAGGCGCCTCCCACCAGAGGAGCGCCCAGGGCAAGGCGCGCAATCGAGAACAGCCCGAAAGCCGCGCCGCCGAATGTCGCCAGGTTGAGCGCAGCGATGGCGGCGAACTTGTTGCCCGGCGTATCGACATAATCCTCGATCAGCACCTGCAGGCCGAGCCGCGCATGCCAGAACACCGAGATGATCAGCAGGGCAATGACGGTGGCGGGAATTGGATTGGAGACCCAATCGCGCGCGGTGGCGTAGGACAGGTCGGGCAGCAATATGAGCGAGACTACCAGGAACAACACCGTGAGCAGATTGCCGATGGCGGTGAAGCGCTGCAGCAGCCAGTGATGCGCGCCCTCGCCCGACGAGCCAAGCCCGCGGACATGGCCGATGGCGGTGCCCTTGTCACCGTAGCGCTCGAGAGTGGTTCTTCTGCCCATGGGTGGGAATTCTTTCTCAGAACAGGAGGATGGCGCCCCAGAATGCGATTGTCAGGACGATGCCCGAGGCGATCGAGACGTAGGAGAACTTCTTATTGAGCGAAATCTCGTACCCGGCGCCCATGTCGAGGACGAAATGGCGGATGCCTGACGACATGTGGTTGAAGAAGGCCCAGCTTATGCCCACCAGCACGACATAGCCGATGGGCGAGGTCATCACGCCGGCGAAGCTCTCGTAAGCCTCGGGCCCGCTGGCGAGCGCGCCCAGCCACCAGAGCAGCACGGGAAGCGCGATGAAGGCCATTCCATCACCCGCAACACGGTGGAGGATGGAGACCAGCATATGCGGGCCCCATCTCCAGATCGACAGGTGTGGCGAAAGCGGGCGGTCGGCCATGCAAGCAGGTCCCCTGGTGCGCGGGCGGGTGAACGGATGCGCCCCATCTAGCGCCTGATCCGCCGGTGACAAGGACAGGCTGAAGGAGGATGGCTTTTGCTTTTATCTTCCGCTCGCTAGAGGTGGGGCATGAACACTGTCCTCCTCACCGGATCGAGCCGAGGCATCGGCCGCGCAATCGCCGCCTCGCTGGCCGCGCGCGGCATGCGCGTGATCGGCCATGCAAGCGCGTCCCGCGCGGCGGAAGCGGGGCAGGCGGAGGCGATCGGCGCCGATTTCACCGATCCCGCGGCGCCCAGCCTGTTGTGGTCGCAAGCGCTCGATCGCGCGGGCGGCAGGATCGACGTGCTGGTGAACAATGCCGGCCTGTTCGCCCCCAGCCTGTTGGAGTCCTCCGACATTTCCTGGCTTGATGCCTGGGAGGAGACGCTGCGCATCAACCTCACCGCCGCCGCGCAGCTCAGCCGCCTGGCGGTCCGCCACTGGCTGGCCGAAGGCATCGAGGGCCGGATCGTCCATGTGGCGAGCCGCGCCGGCCATCGCGGCGATTCGCCCGCGCATTGGCATTATGCGGCGGCCAAGGGCGGGATGCTGGCCATGCACAAGACCATCGCGCGAGCTTATGCGGCGCAAGGCATTCTCAGCTTCGCCATTGCGCCCGGCTTCACCGACACCGCGATGGCCGGCGACTATCTTGCCAGCCGGGGCGGCGCGGGCCTGCTGGCCGACATTCCGCTGGGCCGCGTGGCCGAGCCCGAGGAGATCGCCAGCATCGCCACCTTCTGCGCACTCGATGCACCGCCCAGCATGACGGGTGCGGTGATCGACGCCAACGGAGCAAGCTATGTCCGCTAAGGCCTTCCTGGCCGGGCTTGCGGCGACAGGGCTTGCGGCGATCGGCCTTGCCGGGTGCGAGACCGCCATGCCTTCTGCGCAAGCTGTGCCTTCGCAAGCCGTGCCTCCTGTGCAAAGCGCCGCGAACCATGACTGGGCTGCCGGCGAGTGGCTCGCGGCTTGCCCCGATCACGACCAGTGGGACGAACCCGGACCGCCGTTCCGCATCCATGCCAACACCTATTACGTGGGCACATGCGGCATTTCGGCGATCCTGATCACCGGCGAAGACGGCCATGTGCTGATCGATGGCGGGACCGAGGCGGGCGGGCCGCTGATCGCCGCCAATGTCGAGCGCCTGGGATTTGCTTTGTCGGACGTGAAGATCCTGCTGCTGAGCCACGAGCATTTCGACCATGCAGGCGGACTGGCCTATCTGCAGGAACAGAGCGGCGCGCGGCTGCTCGTCTCCCCAGCCGCGGCCCGGGCGATCGCCACCGGCACGCCGGCACCCGAGGATCCCCAGGCGTCGCGGCTCGACCCGTTCCCCCCTGCCCCAATCGCCGGGACGATCGGCGATGGCGAGACGGTGCGGCTGGGATCGCTCGCGATTACCGGGCTGGCCACGCCCGGCCACTCGCCGGGGGCGATGAGCTGGACCTGGCGCTCCTGCGCCGGTCAAAGCCGGGGCCCGGGTTCTGGCTTTGGCTCGGGCTCTGGCGATGACTGCCGGCAGATCGCCTATCTGGACAGCCTTTCGGCGGTGAGCAGCGACGATTACAAATTTTCCGCCCATCCCGAACTGGTCGCAAGCTTCCGGGCGAGCCTGGACAAGGTGGCGCGGGTCCCCTGCGATATCGTGCTGACCCCGCACCCCACGGCGAGCGCCATGCCCACGCGCATCGCCGGTGCAGCCGGGCTCATCGACCAGACCGGCTGCGCGCGATATGCGCAGACCATGCAAGAGCGGCTGAACGCGCGGCTGGCGCAAAAGGACGCCCGCTCGTGAGCGGCAGCTGGAAACTCACCGCGCGCGGACCGCGCCAAGCGGTGGAGGAGGCGCTCGCGGCACAGGCGGCAGTGGACGACTGGGAGGCTGACTTCGTGGTCGGCGCAAGGGAGCTGCCCGAAGCGCCGCAGGACTGGCTGCTCGAAGCCTGGCTGCCGCGCCGGCCGACGAGTGGCGACACGCAACGCCTGCAGAACCTCTTCGCAGGCGAGGCGCCGCAAGTGACCAGCGAGCGACTGGGCGATGTCGACTGGGTCTCCGCGAGCCGCCAGCATGCACGGCCCGTTGTTGCAGGCCCGTTCCGCGTTCGCACGCCGG
>Ga0210040_10005684_pt1 | contig 15792 bp, 11 predicted proteins | sample CryGeyCG12114_NA_FD_185462 | JGI IMG/M metagenome (GOLD analysis project Ga0210040, IMG submission 185462) | Groundwater microbial communities from aquifer - Crystal Geyser CG19_WC_8/21/14_NA (SPAdes) (version 2) | ecosystem: Environmental > Aquatic > Deep subsurface > Groundwater | place: USA... | reverse complement strand
CATCTTCGGCACCAGCTCTGCACCAATGAGTGTGTCTTCGGAACTTTTCTGCACAGCTGCTATACCCAAAGTCACAGACATTGCTATGCATATTTTGTATGCTTCTCGTAGAACATGTACTACGACGTATTCCCTGCCAATAGTATTGGATTCATATTCATACTATGTAATGTTGTTTGTTTTGCATAAAGAAAGTGACTCGAGTTCCCCTTTTTTCAAACCCACACACAAAACTATGAAAAGAATAGGTCTCTGTTTTACGCACGTAGTCCATAGTAAGTAGTAGCTTCTATGAAAAAGTTCATCCATCTTCTCACATCCTTGTGTATTTGACAGGTTTGCTGCAGTTGGCCAATGTTTCTTTTCTCTTTCCACTGGATTCGGGCCGATAATCATGTTTGCATCCTATAACCCATTTGATCGCAACGTGTACAAGTAAGTCAGTTAGACGATATACCATGCAAATGTAATAAATAAATATCAGCCCGAGCCCCCCTCCCCAAATAACAAATCAAATCAAATCCCGTGTGATGATAATCAATTCATATTCAAAGCAAATTCCAAATCGCTATAACTGACCTTGGTTCATTTTTAACTAACTATATCTAACCAACTTTATGCAGAGACGCATTAATCATCAGCTTCATGGATACTTTTACCAGCTTACTAGCCGGGTGCACAATTTTTGCAATCCTGGGCAGTTTAGCAGAAGGTCTGGGAGTGAAAGTTACGGAAGTTGTACGCAGTGGGCCTGGCCTTGCTTTTGGTAAACTTAAAACATATTTGCACTATATAGCAGCAGGCTCACCGAAACGTCAATAACTGTCCTGGTCCTGTCCACATCCTTTTCTCCTAACCAAAAAGAAATGCATTACTAACAAAAAGTTAACGCATAATGTTTTTTTGCATTCTATATTCCACACAGTGAGTTATCCTGACGCCATCAGCCAGATGCCTGTGAGCCAAGTAAGCCCATAATTTACAAAATACGTTTTAGCTAGTCTCTTTTGGAAAACTTTTCGGTGACAGTTATTATTATCCATGTAACCTTGAACTCGGTCATTTCATGCATAAAGTCAGTTTCTTAGACCATGGTGAGTTTGTAAACTTTTTTTTCGTACTCATAGGTATTTGCGGTTCTGTTTTTCCTCATGCTCTTTACATTGGGGATTGGCTCCGCTACTTCTTTGACAGGGGGAATTATCACAATCATTTGTGATCAGTTCCCCAATGTGACCAGATGGAAAGTTACCGTTGTGATTTGTGCTGTAGGCTTTTTTGTTGGCCTCATGTATGTGACTCCAGGCGGCCAATTTATGCTTACTCTGGGTTCGTTTTCAAAATAAGTAACACCATGTAGTGTAGTTAGTTAGGATGTGAATGATGTGTTATGATTACATAATGTGGTGTGGTTTTGTAACTAACTTGACTAACTGTGACTTGTGGTCTATTTTTGTCCACAGTCGACAGGTTTGGAGCCAACTTTGTCATCTATGTGATGGCAATTTTTGAGATGATAGGAATATGTTGGGTATACGGATTAAACAATGTTTGTGAAGATATCGAGTTTATGCTCAATATTAAAATCACATTCTATTGGAAGTTTTGCTGGGCTTTTTTCATCCCAGTAGGACTGAGCACAATCCTTTTGTACACATTTGTGAATCATGAAGAACTGACTTACAATGATGTGACATTTCCCGATAGTTATATTAGTGAGTGGAATATAAAAATAAAGATTTTTGACATAATTTGTGTGGATTTGATGGGAAACTTTTTCCATTTTTAGCATGCGGTTGGCTTCTGGCCGTTTTTGCCTTATGTTTAGTCCCAGTCTGGGCCATGCATTCCATATACTCCAGAAAGGCGACTACATTTAAGGGAGTAAGCACAATTCTCAATCTCACAGATTTTTAATGCTGCAGATTACGTATTCATGATTTTTCTTTCATGATTTTCAGAAAGTTTTAGAGTCCTTCCAACCAACCAAAGATTGGGGTCCCAAATCACAAAAGACAAGACAAGAATGGTTGGACTACAAACGTGAATTACGTGGATTTGCAGACTGTGTTTAGTAGCAAACGAATTTACTAGATGAGAAAATTTTAAATTGTAGACAATAAAAAATTACGATTGTTGTTGTAGACATTACTATGTACATTTGGATAGACAGACTAACTAGTCGTGATAGATTTTATTATGCGAGAGAAAAGCGAGAGAGAGAGTCTTGACTTGAACATTTACTTTGCTACAACTTAACGACGATCACTCACCGATTTATTCGTGTTATTTGCATAATATATTAGACAATACAAAATACAAGCTGCCAAGTTTTAATGAAAACAGGGAGCGCGAGCTAGTTATTGTTGTTGCTAATTAACTAACTCGTTACATGCAATACATAATGTAATTTTAACTCCAAATAGCTGGCACGTATGAATGAAGGTGCTCAAAAATTAAAAACAATGCCAAAAGTTGGGAAAATTGGCAAATATTTTTCTCCGTTTGTGAATTACGTGCAGGTAATGGAGCGGAGTTTTCTTTTGATGCTAACTAAATTGTATGACAATAATAAACCCATGTTGTGTAAAGTGTGTTCTAATTTAAGTAATTTAAGCAAGAATCCCTACAAAAATGCGATTTCTGTACAAGTATCAATGAGTATAATTTACTACCGGTATAGTATCCCCTATTTTTGTTAACCCAATATTAGGTATGAAAAGAGGTAGGGGCTGACAGTGTAAAAATTGGCACCCAAATCTGTCCATGGTTTACGAAAATTGCATTTCGTAAACTTGCAGCTGCTGACAGAATTTGTTTAAAATCTGATGCATGCAAGATTAACTTCATTCTCTTGTCTGCTGTGAATGAGCGAAAATAACTTGGTTCTTTGCCATTTGTGTAGCAGTTGAAATAATTAGCGAACTTGGCCAGCTAGTCATAAATCTACAAGCAATATTAAACCGAGATAATAACTAACAACAGTAATAATATTTTAGCGAGGAAAGCAATGATCCATCATATAGTTGTACTTTTGATGCAGCCGGTTTTGCAAATAGAAAAAATATAGTATTAATTTATTCTTGTTTAAGATGTATCACGAAAGATACAGATGGAAACATCTGTAAAAATTTCGCATTCTTTTCAAGAATTACAGTTTAAATAAGTGAATAGTTGTTTGTTGATAATATCGTGAAACTTTGAATCAATTATATAATTTTGGTGGTGTGATTAAAATTAATCGCGCACATGAATATGAGAGAAGAGACAAAAGATAAGAAATAATATTCGTAGTTCGTTCATAGTCAAAGAATTTAAAACAAACAGGGAATATATCAGCCGCTCGATGAATTTGGTAAAAAATGTAAATCCACGCAATGCTTTATTTAGCAAGTAAACAAAGAAAAGTAAACATAGCTTTCTGGCGCAAGCAAAGTATAAATTACAGGGTGGTGTTCAAAATCATCGTCAGCATTCCTGTGCTTCCTTGAAAACGCAATCAAAATCAATGAGTCAATTAAATTTGCAACAACTGTTTAAATTCGAAATATAATGTAACATAGTCTGCCAATTTGGACAATTATAAAATCAATTATGCGCTTAGAAATGAGAATTTTATTTTATAAAACAGACTAACAAACACTTAAACTTATCAAGCCACGAAAAAAATGTGATGGAAATGTTCATAGCTCATTAACTTACTTTTCTATCATTTTTTTCAGTCACTTTTTAAGTATAACTAAACTACCTATAGGCATTCAAGGTTTCTTTAAATTCAATACATTCTGTTGATAAACAAAGTCCGAGTATTTCCATTGTGGACAAAATAACTTATCAGTATTCCATTATTGTTAGCCATCTATCAATCATTCTTTATTTACAAACCATGTTTGATTGCGGCCCGGTTGTTTGTGATTTAAAAGTTTACATTAGATAGTATATGAAATAGTTGGATATATGAATAAAGAGTTTATATAGTTAAATCCTAAACTTGTTTCAAATGTGTTTCCTGTTTTCATCACTTTCCATACATCATTTATACGGCATTTATTAGATGCTCACTTATTACTAACCAACTGCCAACTACGCCATGTCATCATGTCATTTCCATTTCATTCAAAAGGACGCCCCTGTTAAATATTTCGAGTGGTGGGCTGGCTAGCACACGTCTAACTTGCGCTTGACTTTGAGAGAGACCTAATCGGTGCAAGCAAACGATATAGTGTTGTGTTATGTTTGTAAGTTGACTGTAAATACACTAGGGACTAGGCAGTAATCTTTACACTATTATTTATATTGACTATCTGTTCAGTTCATTTGAATTTTTTCAATGAACTGTAGGTGAATGGAATATTTTCAGCCAAAATCCACTCATATGCATATAGATTATATTCAATGGTTAGTTAGTCTTATTTATGCACCACAACACTGCAGTCCCAATTCACATTATACACTTCATTGATCTTTTCCCCTGCAATGATTATATACCTATTGTATTTTGTTTGTGAACAATTTTTTGAGCAAACATGTATCGATTTCAAATCCGTCAAACTATTGCCATCGCTAACTACTAGTATGAATCACTAAACTATTTTTTATCATGCGATCAACCCATTGTAATTTCTTTGCCAATCCATCATTCTATTGAGTTAGTTAGTTTTTTAATGGAATAGGGAATGCAATTTTGTCTAGTTTTGTAACAACCAAAACAAGCCCGTAAAAATGCGTTTACATGCATGCAATGGATGCAATCAATAAGTCACGTCTCGTCAGGATTCATCTCAGGATTTTGATATTTTGCCATTTTATAGAACTAAAAAAATAGATCCAAACTGGATTGTAACCGGAATGATGAATTTTAGGACAACATAACTTTTGTTAAATGGGTCAACTGCTCTATTTTTAATTCAATTTATTTTTACATCCAAAACACACATCTTTCCGATTTGAAAATAGGGATCTCAAATTGTGCCAAAATGACTCTACTAGACAACTAACTCTCTAGGCTATTGTAAATATTTTGTCTATTGGATTTTCAACTAACTAACTAACCTCTACGGACCAGATTGTTTTTATATTACAAAAAATTCGGACCAGCGTAAGTGCATAATAATGTTTTCCAAATATTGTAAACAGCAGTAAAAAGATGTTGCTTTCTTCCCGTCATGAGATGACAAGTTTTTTTTCGTACGAGCTTCCTGTTCTCCCTCACTTAAAAATAGACATTCGCACAAATCCCATGCACATGGCTCGAGGTCATAACTCAATTCATACGTACGCTAAGCATCAGGCGTCATATTCTTCTCTTTGTACGTTAACAAGTATTCAATTATGTGACTCAATGTACACATGGCTATACATAGAAAGGAAAACTCAAAGATAGGCAGTATTCTATAACGGTTATAATTAATCTTCGAGAAGAGAAAAGTTTCTGAGCCAGCTCAAATTTTGGATATGCGAGACAGTAGTTAGCTATAATGTAGGTTTACGCCTGTCTGCGATAACACAAGATAACCAAAATGCTAGTCTTTGTATTCATGCACGCGAATTCACAGAGGTCGACATTTTCTTTTAAGGCAACGTGAAAGCAAACTAATTATGGACAGGCAAAAAATTGCGTGAATCGGACATCCAAGTCGGCATTTTTCGTTTGCTTAATTCTCCAATCCAGCTTAGTTAGTGAGTCCAGTTAGTTAGTAAATTCGAGGTCTATCTATAAATCCAAATTTTTTAATCCATCGTATCAAGTAACAATGTAAAAGTAAATTTGAGGCTCTCAAATTCCTCATCCAATTAACCCAGAAGCCAACGAAAGTTTACATTTTGACTATACGGGTAGACTTAATTCCGATATCCGATCGATCGATAAACAGGTGCATAACATGTTTTGAGATGTGCATGCTCTAGTGCGTGTATACCTTTTCCCCGTGTATTTTGCAATATATCTTTTGTAAGAACTAACTAACTAACTAACTTATGTTCCTACCTACACACAAAATATGTCAAGTGCACATTGTCATATTATATAGTCACATATATATAGTACTACAGAATGAATTAAGGGGGATCACAACTGAGTAAATATTTTCACTTGCTACTGATAGAGTTCATTCCTGGTTTACGGGTTGTGCACACATGTTCATACAAAATACAGTTCCAGTCAGCAGTTAATACTAAAAAAGTTGATCACTCTGTTTCTGTGGTTTGGTTTTGTTCCCTGGTCACCTGAACTTGAATTCAATGGCGCACCGCAAAGGGAAGTATACATTGGATTCTAAACCACGGGTAATTCCTTGCTCCAAAGATTGATTGGCTGACATTGATTTACTTAAGGATTGTTGCATTTTGCAGGAACTTTTAATTTTATATAAGTAACTGAGCTATTGACATTGACTACATACATGCAAAGATACAAAGCTGCAAAAAGCAGGACAAATTCATGCAACTTTTTCCCGCGCATCCCACTATCCTAGCGAGTACAAATCAATTGTCGGTTCTGCTCGACTTTTACGCCACTCATAAATCGATAAACCGGAAAATGGAGCAGGCTCTGCGAATTCAATTGCGTAGTTTGAACGTAACCTTAACATTGTCCTGGAGAGCTCTAGAGAAAGTATTTAATAAATTTTGATCTAAACCGATTTTATCTATTCAAAACTAAAAAAGCATGTGTAAATGCTGGGTAGTCGACAAGATTATGTCGATTTGTTTAAAATACTTGTTCATGTTTGTGAGCATTTGCAAATCTTTTTGCTATTTACGAAATTTACGATTGACGCAAGCTAATAACTCAACACTTGTAAGTTTTCTTTAAATTTTTCTTCTCTTGTCGGGTTTAACATGACCTTGCATCATCTGTAATGATACCTTGCTAACATAGAATGCCTAGTTTAAACCGTTGCAGAAAAATTTGTCCAGCTCTTTGTTTCCAAAAAAATCAATGCCAAAGATAAAGATATAAGGGGTACACCCGAGGCCGTGTAAACTCGTACATTTCTACGTGCGTAAATCTCCCAGCCAATCAGATCAGTAAGGAGAAGTTGGAAGTCTGCTCTGATTGGCTGGGAGATTTACGCACGTAGAAATGTACGAGTTTACACGGCTTCGGGTGTACCCTTATAGTATGTCGTTAGTTGTTGTAAGTCTTCTATACATATCCCTATGACGTAAGCTATACTATATATTGACTGAGGGTACATGCTATGCCTATTCGTTACGCTTAATGGGAGCATTATGCTCACAAACGAGTGAATGCTTTGTTTCACTGATATGAGAGAATTTTTTTCTTATTTTGATTAAATTGAAGCAATTTATTATCCACAGTTAGTTAAATGCACTTTTTAAAAATTCAGTTTTATATGTTTTTGCACGTAGGAGACTCTCAAAGTTGAGTGAATGCCTACGTGACTACGAGTTGTTTACATTGTTTAAAAATTGTGTATTGTTATGGAACGAAATATTCTCTCGATGAACTCATTTGCATAGGATCGTTTACCTATTGTACAAATATGAGTAGATTGGGAACCAAACCAACCATGCGGTGGCTCTGGCTCGCATTCTAACTTTAGTTAGTTAGTCACTGCAAACATTTATCCATTCAAGAAGGAAAATGTATTTACGTTAGCAATTTAGTGATTAACCTGAGGAGCTACTACTCATTTACGCTAACTGAAGCGCAGAATTTTTTGGTCTAAATAAATTAATACAATTTTTTACCCTAATTTTATAATCCTTTAGTATTGTGGTTTCCGTGTTCTTTTTGGCACGTTATTGATCAGTAGACTAGGATGTGGGAAAAGCGCAGCTACTCGATTTCTTCCACCGTCTTGGTGCCGGTAACGGTAAGTTGTACCCAAATAATTTAGTCAGCTAATGTATGTAAGTTAGTAATTAATACATTTAGACACATTCAATTTGCGTTAATTGCGTCAGGGAGACTACTATAAGCTACAGTTAATTAAATGGTTTCAGTCCCAATTCAATTGGGAAATTGGGAAGCCCTGTTGAATCGTTTTTTCACAATATGCTATTACATCATGTGATCGAAGATGGACTAGTTATTATCTAATACTGTGTTATGGAGAAAGCTGACAACTTATGTAATTCCTTATGCTGTGCACCGATTCTCTAGATGACGCCTCGTGCATGTCTGCCCGCTGCTCCGGCTATGGAACCAACGGGCGGCCACTCAATTGACTTGACACTCCATTGGACGCATGTTACTATTTTAGCAAGCCGTAATAATAACAATAATCACTACCCTCATTTCTATTGTATGTAGCATTGTTAAGAATTCCTTATGTGAGTCGCGTCTAGACTAGACTATAAGAATTAGCTAAGACTTGTGTATGCGATATACATGTTCCAAAAAGCGGGTAAACTTGCAAATATTACAACCGTGATCTTGCTGTTTAAGCAACAGGGTGTAGCGTGGGTGTTGACGTTATACCGATCTCGAATCTCGATCTCAATTAGGATTAAAATATGGCGCCAATTCAACCCTATGGTAAACACTACTGTATGATTTTCAGTGCGACAGTATAGGCAACTACTTTGCGTTGGGTTTATCATGAAATTGTTCTAGTAAACATGTGAATTCCATATTTTTCGTTCGTTGGGATTCATTGTGCACAGCGTTGATTATCTAGTGGACGAATTCAAGAGTTTTTATTTGATAAATTGCGGTATGCTCAAGGTCCGCTATGCAATGATCCAAATGGAAACCTTACGAATGAGTTCAAAAGATTATCAAATGCATTTGTGGAAGTTTCACATGCTTACGTGTGCAATATATTGTCAAATAGGGATTCCATGTTTACGGGACAGAGTACGAGATGTGTGTACTAGTTTAAAAATAGCAAAAAGTTCGGTTCGTACCAACTTAACAACCAACTCTTTCTGACCTATTAAATAATAAATGTGTAGGATGAATGCACATCATATAGTAGTGTTACTGGCCTGATTTTTCTTTTCCCAATGAATCCTGACAGTATGACATTGGTTTTGTTCGGAGCGGACAACTTTTCCCATTTCATTAAATAGATAATAAGAAAAGAGTTAGTTTTACATAGTTGGATTTGCAATCTAACTTTAGCAATATCCCCGGCATACCTTAACTCATTTATTGGAACATGAACAAACATGGTATTCTTTAGTGGGTGCTAAAATTCTTCCTAAAGCCTACTTTTATCTCCATTTGTACAGGAGTCCAGCCCGGACATGCCAAACGGGAACATTGCATCGACAGATCCGCCACTGAAACCGGCCAAGGTAAGTTTTACATTTAGTATCATAGAAGTTTTAGACCTATGGGGGCAATAGAACCATACTTTTAGCATAAATACAATCAAATAGTTCACTAACAATGCCTTTTGGGCTGATTTTTTGCACTTATCGATTCCACAGTTTGCAATGGAAAACCCTGCTTTCGAGCCAGATCTTCATCATAAGGTAAAAAATTAAAATTATAAGTTATTTACTACACCTATTCATATATGAAACAGCTTTTTAATCGGGTTAATTTTCTAGAACGGAAAAAAGATTCGGGAACCACCGCCGACGTACAAAACAGTAGTAGAATTCCATTCGGATGATGACAGTGTTGGCTCCTTCACAATAGGATGCATCAGCAAGAAATCCAATCAAGTACTTGTTTACATATTGTCTCTGTAATTAGCATACGAACTAACTAACTAACTAACTAAATCAGAGTTTACTGAATTCACTTATTTAATTGTCTCTGATTGATAACAAGTTGACTGAATGGAATTGAATGTGTGTGTATATTCATTTTTCATGTGAATGAATAAGTGAATGGATAGGATTTTGTAATGCTGATAAGGTTCCGTCTGATGGAAATTTTTTGGCATCCCAGACAGTTTAATAGCTAACAAACTAACTACATAATATACTGTCCATTTCCACGCTGCGCACTATTTAGTGTACTTGGCCCTTGGAATAGCGTTATTAATGGGTAGATAAACACTCAACAGATTATTTTTTGGATTAACTAATATTTATGAATTTTTAATATCTAAATAGTCTGACTACAATAACAATACTGAAAAGTATGTTTAGTAGTGTATAAAATGATGCCATGGGTGGTTCACTAATTCACTGTTTATAATAAAAGGACGCCGAATCGGGCATTCTGTCACTAGATGACAGTACAGGGCGGGATACTTACGACAAACCCATAGAGTTTTTGCTCTCATGCATTTCTATGTCTGTGGGGTTTGGCAGTCTCTGGCGTTTTCCGTTCACAGCGTACGAAAATGGCGGCGGCGCATTTCTCATCCCATATTTTGTCGTCTTGGTTGTCATCGGCGCACCTATCTACTATCTGGAAATGTGTATGGGACAGTTTTCGAATTCGGGTCATATTAAGATGTGGTCAATGGCACCTGCTTTCAAAGGTTGGATTCATTTACAGAAGGCGCATTACATTAAACAAAAGGGCAAATAAAAAAGTTTTTTTTTAATTTAAAATTTTAGGCGTCGGATATGGGTAAGTTGAAACAATTCCATTCAAAATGTTTAATAATTGGAGATGACTGACTGAGAGAATTATTGTATTTTTATTATTCCAGATCTACCTTTGCTGTAGTCTGCATTGTGAGTCTACTTAACAAACTATAATTTTTGGAAATTTTGCATACTCTTTTGACTAAATTATCGAGTTCTTTTTTCAGATAAGTTACTACATAATGCTGATAGGGGTAGTGGAGTTTTACTTTATAGCCGGGTTTTCAAAAGATCTGCCTTGGGACACATGCAATCCGTCCTGGGAAGGCTATTGCTTTCCAAATGGATCCGTAGTTAACCAGGAGACTCCCAAGGCTCAATTATATTACGAGTAAGAATTTTGCACATCCAAGGTACGATAAGCTAAAATGTAAAAAAATCTATATATTTAATATCCTCACAGACTAGAAGTGTTTCCTCAAAAAGACAATATCGATGACGGAATCGGGCTACCAGAATGGCGGCTCACATTATGTCTACTGGTAGGATGGATCTTCGTGTTTCTCACACTAGTAAAAGGCGTGAAAGTCTCCGCGAAAACAACGTACTTCACCGCACTTTTCCCCTATTTAGTCCTATTCATTTTACTTATCCAAGGGTGTACACTCCCAGGGTCATGGAAAGGGATAAAATATTTCATCACCCCACAGTGGGATCATTTGTACAGCACAGACATTTGGTTTGCAGGTACATGAAATCCCATTACACCATGTGAAAACAAAACCTTGAAAATAACTGCTGGGTACTGCCGGTTACCAACTCATCCGTGCAGTCAAATTGCTGTCGTTACGCTTTCCTTGCAGATTTAATGACATACGAATTTATAATTTTTTCCACAGCTGCTGGCCAATGCTTGTTTTCTTTAGGAGCTGGAATGGGTGCTATTATTGTACTCGCTTCGTACAATCCATTTAGACACAACGTGCGCCGGTAAGAATAGAGTACTTTTAGACATGTTTGAGTTATGAGCACACGATGGGATTATAAAGTGCAACACAACCATTTATCCTTGCAGTGATGCGATCATAATGACTGGCGTGGATGCCGTAACAAGCATGTTGGCAGGATTCACTGTTTTTACTGCGCTTGGAAACCTGTCGGAAACAACGGGATTGCCCATGTCAGAGGTTGCAAAAGGTAACATTGCCAGAAAAAACTGTCCTACGCGACATTTAACAATATGATTTTTCGTGTTATCTGACTCGGAACTTATTCATTTTATAGCTGGACCTGGATTAGCGTTTGTCAGCTACCCTGCTGTCATTGCTACGTTTAAATGTATGCATGTGAAACTAACACATTTTTCATATTGGTTCATGTAAACATGTTTTTTGGCTAATCTATTTTCCTTGTCTTTTGTTTGCAGGGGCGCCTCCAGTAAGTTGGAAGAATAGTGTGTGGTATTGCTTGGCATGCATTTTATATGGATTTTTAAGTAAATTTAATTGATTAATTTTGGATTTTGTTCTATTGTTAATAGCTCTTCAGCTTCCTGTTCTTTTTAATGTTGCTTGCCATCGGCGTAGGCAGTGCTGCAGGCATGACCGAGGGAGTCATCACAGTAATTTGCGATCAATTCCCAGGTTATAAACGATGGGCTGTCACACTAATAGTTTGTGTCATTGGTTTTTTCATCGGATTGGTTTATGTGACACCCGGTGGACAATATTTGGTCACATTAGGTAACCAAAAGCGTTTAACATTATCTCCCTTAGTTTATGTAAAATAGATTACAAATTATAAAAAAAATTCTCGTACTATATTCCATTCTAGTTGACTACTTTGGGTCTACAAATGTTATCTATTTGATGGTCATGATTGAGGTATAACAACTTGAAAATTCTTAAAAAAGCATTGGAATTTTTCGGAGATATCATAAAAACAATGTTTTATATAACATTAATAGGTGGCCGCGATATCCTGGGTATACGGACTGAATAACTTTTGCAGGGATTTAGAGTTCATGAATGGCTACAAAGTAGGTTGGTACTGGAAGATTTGCTGGGGCTTTTTCATACCGGTTGGACTATTTGTCGTGTTTGTTTACACATTGATAACTCAGGATGAGCTGACCCATGAAGGGAATTCATTCCCTATAGCCGCAATTGGTAATTGATTTGAATTGATGACTGTATTACTTTTGATTTGACACACTTTTTCTGAAGTAGGTTGTAAAGTTTTAATCAAGAACTTTGCAGTTAATACTATTTATGACCATTTTTACTGTAGTGGTCGGTTGGCTTTTGACGGCAATTGCTTTGCTAATGGTGGTCGGTATGGGAATCCATGGGGTAATTTCACGGAAGGCTGACACTTTTACTGACGTAAGTAAAAAGTTATTGAAGTTTGAGTGTTGCAAAACTGATAGTAATACGAGTAATACTAATAATTTGTCTATGTGTTTTGTTTTCAGAAATTGTATGAATCATTAAAACCCTCCAAAAGTTGGGGTCCAAAATCTCCCAAAATCCGAGCAGAATGGGAGCAATGGAAAGCTAATACGCAATAGATGAAATAAATAGGAATTTTAGGAACATTTTAGATTTTAGTGAAAAATATATATTTGCCATGTTAAGTATTTAGTGTGTTTGAATATTCTGATTTAACCGTGCTCACATATACGATACGAAAATAATTTTATACTTTTAGATCGCAATAAGCATGTTTCTTGTTCATTTTACGTTTAATTTTATAGAAAAAGCTCTAAGCTAAAGCTCTACAGAAAGAAGTACCTGCGTCTGTTTTAAAAGTCAGCCATTTTTATAAAGATGTTGAAATAACTAAGGATTTATTAGCATTTAAGAATGCCTTTCAACATTCGGTGATATCTTGATAGTATTACTAGTCATTAGCGGATAGTGATATACATGATTCACAGATACAATAATAAAAAAAGTGCAAGAGCGCTCTAGTTTTAAAAGCATACTGGTTTGTTCAAAATTATTTTTTGTAAACAAAACTGACCGATGACTTTGATGGATTGAAAATTCCCTGATAAGTTTAATTGATCAAGATTATTTTCACAGGATTTAAACATACTGGATTACTGGTATTCATTCAACTACGGGAAAATTCACCGACAGAATCATAATATGTTTATTACGTTATTGCATCTGATGTAATCACTCACTACGAATTTACAAATATTCCTTCCCATCGTAAACAAATTTATGGAACTCAAAAAAGATTTGAATTAAACATGACATGAATGACACGCTTATAATATTTCAAGGCTCATCTTTAAATAGTAACTCAAGTGCCATATTATGATTACTGTCTCTAGTGATTTGAATTACAATTAGTTTGGCGATGAATTCTCTAATGATATTTATGATCGGGCATAAGCTCTTTCAATTATAAAATTCTCACCTGATTCAACTCCTGTTCATGAAAAACTATATTATAGAAGTCTGAAACGCATCAACTCAACCTATGTCCAGCGCGTCAGACGCATTCTGAATACTACACAACAAACTGATGCAATAATATTATGTTTCTGATCCAGCAAAAGATATCGAAATAGCTGTCTAGATGAACGAAATGGTTTGTAGTACCAAATTTTCTAGATAAACCGCAAAATTTCAATGAACATGGCATTGATCACACATATGCGGTAAATTGCAGGATTGCATGATAATCATACATCCAATAAAGTACCCAGCTTAGCATTATTTGCTAACATGTGAGCCTAATCCTAACTCAACTAACTAATAATCCCATTCCATTAGCCTGTGGGATAAACACGCCTCATAAATATGCGATCCAATGAGTTCATAATCAATATGGAATTTTTCATTGTTTTCAACACCGCATAAGAGAAACCTCACTGGAAATTCAAACTATAACAAACATAGATTACAAGGAGTGCGTTCATTCCTCCAGATGGAATAATAAGCACGTCTCAAATAGAACATCATCATCAGGTAGTTAATCTAATGGGACTCATAAACATTCTATACAGTTTATTCGACAGTTTAGTTAATCATTGAACCAGAAAGCAAGTCACATTAGAGTTGCCAAAAATGGAACACCAATATAATTTAAGTAAGCCGCCCAATCAAGTAAGTGAAACAGATTGTCAAGCACAACCTCACATAGGAATTTTTGCCAAAAAACATTGACAAATCAAATTTTATAATTTTCATAGAAAGAAGAAAATGGTATTCTTAATAAAGGATACGTATTCGCAGAATTTGATGATGACGCCCAGTTGAATAAATTCACAGCAAATGGGAATCCAAAGGCGAGACAATACTACAATTACAAAATTAACTGATGATAAAAATGTTCTCAAACTTGCTTACGGGGGGAAATTTTAGATTCAAAACGCCGAAAAAGATGCACAAGTTGGGAAACCAAGCACACAAGAGGAAGATGATGAAGTAAACAGGGATAATTGGGACAATCCCGTCGAATTTCTTCTCTCATGTATTTCAATGTCAGTTGGACTCGGGAATGTTTGGAGATTTCCTTTCACTGCCTACCAGAATGGCGGTGGTGCATTTCTGATCCCCTACTTGATCGTGCTAATTTTTATTGGCAGGCCCATATATTACTTAGAAATGTGTATTGGACAGTTTGCCAGTTCAGGACAAGTCAAAATTTGGTCTGTAGCTCCATTGTTTAAAGGTGAACAAATAGTCAGCGATTCCCACGACTTCAAAAGTTGTGCATAACTTACTTTATCGCATGTATTTAAGATTTTAATGCACTACATTTTTTACCCAGGAGTTGGATACGGGTAGGTAAAAAAAACATTCAAAAATTCAACTTGGTCAAAAAAAGTATGTACTTATCAATTAAGGTCTGAAAGTCTGAATTTTGAAAACTGTTAAACTGTGTAGGGCTGCAATCGGAACAGCCTGTGTAGTTTCATACTACTGGTACGTAAACAAGATTCTAAAATCAAATAAAGTTATAAAATCTGCAAACTAGAAAAATTTACCTAATAACTTTTTTTTCAGCTCACTCATGGGTCTTACGATCTTCTACTTTTGTGCATCTTTTCAAAAAGACTTGCCCTGGGGTAAATGTAACCCTGACTGGACGACACATTGCACGGCAAATGGTAGCCTAATCAATTCGAACGATACGTTAGCCCAGTTGTATTACAAGTACGTTAATGAGAGCACAGTTTGAACAAAGGACCCCGCACCGGTAACACAGAAAGATGACATTCAGATGAAATTTTTTCAGAAATTCGTCAAATGTTAATTTTTTTGTGCTGAATCCGAATTTGCAATCAGATTTCCCAAATTCGGTTTCAAT
>Ga0210040_10005682_pt1 | contig 15805 bp, 10 predicted proteins | sample CryGeyCG12114_NA_FD_185462 | JGI IMG/M metagenome (GOLD analysis project Ga0210040, IMG submission 185462) | Groundwater microbial communities from aquifer - Crystal Geyser CG19_WC_8/21/14_NA (SPAdes) (version 2) | ecosystem: Environmental > Aquatic > Deep subsurface > Groundwater | place: USA... | reverse complement strand
CCATGCTCCTTCATCTTATCGGCCACTTTATATCCCTCCAGAATGTGCGTGAACGTATTCACCCTAAAGCCCATCTGGTCGGCCACCTTCATCATCATGTTAATCTCCGACTGCACGTACGAGTGGCAGGTGATGTAGCGCTCGTCGTGCAGGATCTCCACCAGCGCCTCCAGTTCCAGATCGCGGCGGGGAGCCGGCGTTTTGGCCTGCGCACGCTTGCTCAGCTTGTTGTAGGCCTTCCAGGCCTGCTCGTACTCTTTGGCGCGGGTAAAGGCATCCACATACACCTGCTCCACCCCCATGCGGGATTGCGGGAAACGGATGCTGTGCAGATTGCTGCGGTTGGAGTGCTTCACGTTCTCACCGAGGGCAAACTTGATGAACTTCGCGTCTTTGATCAGCATCTCATCGGCGCTTTTGCCCCAGCGCAGCTTCACCACCGCCGACTGCCCACCTATCGGGTTGGCCGAACCGTGCAGCAGTTGCGATGTGGTAACACCACCAGCCAGTTGGCGGTAAATGTTGATGTCTTCCGGGTTCACCACATCGGCCATGCGTACTTCAGCGGTAACAGACTGCGTGCCCTCGTTCACGCCATCCAGGGCTATATGCGAGTGCTCGTCTATGATGCCTGGGGTGACATGCTTGCCCGTGCCGTCTATCACGCGGGCGCCCGACTCGCTCAGGTTTTTACCTACTTTGGCTATTTTACCGTTTTTCAGCAGCACATCCGCGTTCTGCATCACGCCTTCCTTCTCATTCGTCCACACCGTCGCATTTTTGATTAGCACCGTTTCCTGCTTTGGCAACTCAGCGGCACCAAAAGCCTGGAAAGGGTAAATCATCTGGCCGAGCGCCACAGGTTTAATCGTCTTTGTGCTGTCTGATTTGGCCTTTTGGCTCATCGCCTCTGAAAAGGTAGCCGACCATTTTACCGGCGTTGCATCCGGCATCTGCCCTTCGCCCTGCAGGTTTTTGTCGGCAAGCCAGCCGCTTAACCGAATGCTCTCCGTGCTCTTTTTGTATTTATTGAAAGAAAGCGTCACCAGATTGCCCGTGAAGGAAATCTTTCCGTTTACCGTGTCCTGTGCCACCACTTTCAGCTCCGGTTTTACAGGCGTTCCTGCAATCAAAAGCTTTCGCACGGGCTGGCTTCCCATTTTCAGAGTATATACCCCACGGTAGTCAGCGGGTACCTCCGATACTTTATATTGATTCCCCTGCACCCAGTTCTCCAGAATCACGCTCTGCGCATCAAACAGGCTTGCGCTGGTGATGATGAAGTTAGCCAGCATGCCGCTGTTGAGGCTGCCCACTTTATTCTCGGCATGCAGCAGCCTGGCCGGAGTGGCAGTCAGTGCCTTTAGTGCCTCCTCTTCCGGCAGGCCATAGGCAATGGCCTTGCGCAGGTTCGGCAGAAAGTCTTTTTTATCTTTCAAGTCTGATGCGGTGAAGGCGATCGTGATTCCGGCTTTCTGCAGCAGTGCCGGGTTAGCAGGCGCCATCTCCCAATGCTTCAGGTCTTCCAGCGCCACGCGCCGTGCATCAAACGGATCTTCCACATTGTAGGCATTCGGGAAGTTCAGCGACAGGATGATGGGCGCGTTGGTGGCTTTTACCTGCAGCAGCATCTGGTATTCGTCGCCTGCCCCTTTAAAGATATACTGCTTGCCAAACTCGTCGCCCACTTTATCGGCGCGCAGCACGTTCAGCTTGTTTTCTACTTCAAATATCTGCGGGTACTTGTTCGCCTCCGCAAAAGCCTTCAGCGACAGGTTTTGCTCTTTTTCATTGTTTTGGGCGTTCCACTGCGCATCGAGGTAGGTCTGGCGCAACAGGGCCACGGCTCCCATCAGCGAGTTCGGGTAGTCCTGCTTCGAGGAGCCCCGGTCAAAAGAGAGGGTTCCGGCGGCTTTGTCCAGTACCACTACCTGGTTTTCGCGCTCTTCCGCCAGCGTGACCAGCGCAGCCGTGCCGCGGGCGATGCCATCGCGGTGCACCGACAACACAGTGCCGAAACCCAGCTTGCGGAGCTCTACCGCCTGCTTCTTATCCACTTTAAAAAGCTCCACCGCATTAGTTTCCGGCCTGATCGCCTGGTTCCAACTGTAGGCCCCCTGTTTGTCGGAGCCAGGGTGAGGAGGCGAGGCATAGGACCTGCGCTCTGTTTTCACTTCCGGTAAGCCATAGCTGGTGTACATGTCCACGAGGCCGGGGTATATATGCTTCCCTTTGGCGTCTACCACCACGGCCCCCGCCGGTACTTTTACATTGGCGCCCACGGCCTCTACGCTGCCGTTCCGGATAACAAGCGTGGCGTTGGTCAGCGTGGTTTTGTAATCGGTGTGAATGGTGGCGTTGGTGAACGCTACCAGACCCGAACGCTCGTCATACACCCCGTTGCGCGGAAAGGTGTCCTGCGCCATTACGTTGCCTGCGCCTAGTGCCAGGCAGGCTGCAATGGTTAAAATTTTCTTCATCAAGCGATTAGTAAGGTGGAAAAGGTATTGTTAGATCTATCAAATGTAATCATGTCGCAACTTAGATTCCAAGGTTTCATTTTTATTTTCTTCCTTCTCCTGCCACCTGTAGTTTCTGTTCGCAGAAGATGCTATCTTTCCTTTATGCAACTAATTTACCTGAATTATTAGCTGATTATCAGTTATATACAACTAAAATTCTTTTTTTTATGAGCAGTCTGTATAGGAAGAAGCAACTTTACCTCCTGCTGCTGATAGGCTGCGGGGTTTCCTGTTTCAGCGCCAGCGCCATGGCTCCCGCAGCACATGATTCCACAGCCACTGTTAAAGCCAACGATAACGTGAAAGGGCTTATCCCGATCCCGGTTATATACTATACCCCTGACACTCGCCTGGGCCTGGGTGCTGCCGTGATTGGTTTTCTGCGACTGAAAAGCCATACCGACTCGACTTACACGCGCCTCTCCACCGCCCGCCTGCTCGCCGATTATACCCTGAACAAGCAAATGGATCAGCAGCTGATCTGGAGTGTGTTCACCCGAGAGGAAAAATACCTGCTGCGCGGTGAGCTGCGCCATCGTGTATATACCGATCGGTTTTACGGGATCGGGAACAACACACCAGTAGCGGACGAAGGGAAATATAAATACGATTATGTAAGTGCGCAGCTCGGAGGGCTTAAGAACCTGGGCGGCCGCATCTTTTTGGGGATTGATCTCCTCCTGACAAACTACTATAACCCGAGCACCGATTCGCTAAGTGAAGGCAGGGAGAGCCTGCTGGAGGCGCAGCAGATTGCCGGGTACAAAGGCGGGCTGAACAGCGGCGCTGGTCTGGTTTTCCTGGTGGATACCCGCGACAACACCGCTTTTGCCAGCAGCGGCATGCTCTTCGAAGCGTCTGTCTATAACTTCGGCAGCATGCTGGGCGGCGACTTTAACTACCGGAACGTGAACCTGAACTTCAGCAAGTACTTTGAAGTGCGGCCGGGGCGGGTGCTGGCTTTCAACACGGTGCTTAACCTAAACAATGGGGAGGTACCGGTGATGCGCCTCGCTCCTGTTGGCGGTGCCTTGATTCTTCGTGGCTATGCCCGTAACCGCTTTTTAGATGACAACTTTGCCGGTACGCAGGCAGAGTATCGCTTCCCGCTGTACCGCCGCCTGGGGCTGGCAGCCTTTGCCGGGGTGGGCGATGTGTTCGGAGAGCCATCTGATGTACACTTCTCTACCCTCAAATACTCCGTTGGCTCCGGCCTGCGCTACGCCTTAAGCAAGGAACAGAAACTGAACATCCGTGTGGACCTGGGCTATGGCCGCGAAGGCAGCAATTTTTATATCGTGATCGGGGAGGCATTTTGAGCCTATGGTTTTGGATATAGCAATGGCTGGCGAAACACAGCTGTAACGGCACCTGTAGAACAGCTTATTAGCTCAAGCATTCCTGACCTTACCTGAAGACCGCCTTCTACCACATGGTCCTATTTAGCAAAGTCTTTAACTTCTGGGGAGCTAGCAAGAAATTCAATCTCGCCCTTCACGGGTCCGTAACACGCTGTTCCTACGCCTAAAATCCCGTCTTCTACAGCCAAACGATTTGTAAGTGCTGTGTCGGACCAGCATTCATCTGAGTCAGCAGACATTGGTAGTTTCTTACCTTCAAAATGAAACTGCCTGTGCGAGCTATAGAAGTCAAGTTTAATTACTTCTGCACTTTTGCTTCGTGGCATATATACAGTGGGTTTGCTTAATGTTAGAAGTAAGCTTAGTAGAAGAAGGCTTCATTCTACTATTTATCATTTGCCATCATAGTCTCGCATATGGCTTATAGCAGTTTTCGACCTGCTTCTATGCCAGTTTTGCTTTGACAACCTATAAGCGTAGTGAAAAGGATAATGGAATAAAGTCTCAATAGCTTCAATGACACCTATAATTTATTAAATCCTGATTTGTGCAAACAGCTGGATAAACCGAACCGAAATCCTGAATATAGTAATATTAGAAGCGGAGATGAGTTTATGATCCGGTTGAACTGATTCAAAGCAACTTCGCTCCTATTACGGAAAATGCTATCCCTCAAACTATACCTGTTCTTCTCCTGGTAATTCATCAGCTTCTTAAGCTAATAATATAGGATTAACCTATCATATCATCGTTTTAATCGATTTGATATATATAGTAAACCAAAATGTTTTTGAGGCATCAACATAAACCTCAACCTCTCAACCATGAGTGATAAAGAAAAAAACACCCGCCTGACCACTGCCTCCGGTAAACCGATATATGACTATGAAGACAGCCAGTCGGCTGGCCCGCGTGGCCCCCTGTTGCTGCAGGACTTCTTCCTGCAGGAAAAGCTGGCGCATTTCAACCGGGAGCGCATCCCGGAGCGTGTTGTGCATGCCAAAGGCTCCGGCGCCTACGGCACCTTCACCGTAACACATGACATCACACCATTTACCCGTGCGAAAGTGTTCAGCGGAATCGGGAAAGAAACCCGTGTCTTCCTGCGCTTCTCCACGGTGGGCGGCGAGAAAGGCAGCGCCGACAGCGAGCGCGACCCGCGTGGCTTTGCTCTCAAGTTTTACACGGAAGACGGCAACTGGGACCTCGTAGGTAACAATACCCCGGTCTTCTTCATCAAAGACCCAAAGAAGTTCCCGGATTTTATCCACACCCAAAAACGCGACCCTTACACCAACACCAAGAGTGCCACCATGGTGTGGGACTTCTGGAGCCTTAACCCGGAAAGCCTGCACCAGATTATGATCCTGATGAGTGACCGCGGCACCCCTGTATCTTACCGCCATATGCACGGCTTTGGCAGCCATACGTTCTCCCTGATTAATGCGGAGAACAAGCGTGTGTTTGTGAAATTCCATTTTAAAACGCTGCAGGGTATTCAGAACTTTACAGATGAGGAAGCTACCCGCATGAAGGGCCTGGACCCTGATCAGGCACAGCGCGACCTTGTGGAGGCGATTGACAGAGGCGATTTCCCCCGCTGGGCAGTAAGGGTGCAGCTTATGACTGAGGAAGAGGCGGCTGCCTATAAATGGAATCCTTTTGATGTCACCAAAGTGTGGTCGCAGAAAGACTTCCCGCTCATAGAGGTGGGTGTGCTGGAGCTCAACGAGAACCCGGACAACTACTTCGCGCACGTAGAGCAGGCGGCCTTCGCCCCAGCGCATATCGTGGACGGCATCGGTTTTTCACCTGATAAAATGCTACAGGGCCGCATTTTAGGCTACCCGGATGCACAGCGCTACCGACTAGGGGCTAATTACGAGCAGATTCCGGTAAACCGCTGCCCTTTTGCCGTCAACAACTACCAGCGCGACGGGGCTATGCGCGTAGACGGAAACGGCGGCAGCAAACCGAACTACTTCCCGAACAGCTTCGACAATAGCTATACGGACGAGAAGTACAGGCAACCGGCGGAGTACCTCGGCCAGGATGTGGTAGCCGATGCGTTTGACCGCAATGCCGCAGGCGAAAACGACCATTACACGCAGCCAGGCGAACTGTTCCGTTTGATGACGCCGGAGGAGCAGAAAAACACGATCCACAACATAGTGGGCGCCATGAGCGGCATCAACGGGCCGAAGCGTGAGCAGATCATCAACCGCCAGTTGTGTCACTTCTTCCGGGCTGATCTTGGCTTAGGAATGGCCATCGCACAGGGCCTGGGCGTGGACGTAACACAGCATGCCAGCTCCATGCAGCTGAATTGATTACCATTTCCTGCGTTTTCTGTAGTTGATGCGAAGCAGCGCCGGCTATGCCGGCGCTGCTTTTTTAGCTATATAGGCACCGCTTCTATGATAGCCGCCATATACAGGCAAAGCAGTTCCTGAACTGGTGCCCGCTGTTGTTTTGCCTGCAGCAAGTGCGGCAGTTGTAGCTGTGTGGCGGCGGCACAGGAACTTCGGCCGCATTATAATTGTCTCTTTATTCATATATGAATACATGTCCATATATAATGCGCTTACAAAATCCACTTGTGTATGAGTAGTTTAAAAGTAAGGGTTGAGCAGAAGAGACTGGAAAGGGCCGCCTACGTTCTCAAGTGCATGGCACACCCCATGCGCCTTGGCATTATCGATTTACTGGAACAGCGCGAGCGGCTAACAGTGAGCCAGCTGCAGGAGGTGCTGCAGATAGAGCAGTCGCTGCTCTCGCACCACCTCACCAACATGCGCGACAAAGGCATACTGGGCACGCACCGGGAAGGGAAGAACATTTACTATTTCCTCACCGATACCACCATCACCAACATCATCAGCTGCATTCATGGCTGCAAAAACTTTTAAAGGTGTGTGGCCCCCTGAACAGCCATAATATTTTGCACAGAACCCGCGGGCACAGCACCACAAATACTTACCTTTACACGTTGTACATCAGCAGGCATAACACTTGTACTATGAGAGCTATCCTTTTGTCCGTTTCCTTTCTGGCCCTGTTAAGTTGTGCCGGACCGCAGCAAAGCAGTGTGCCGGCACAGGTGCAGAACCTGACGCCCGGGCAGTTTAAAGAGCAACGAATGAGCCGGAAAACGATGCTTGTGGATGTACGTACGCCGGAGGAGTTTGCCGCCGGCCACCTCGACGGCGCTCTTAACTCCGATTACCGCGGCGGAGCCTTTGCGGAGGAAATCAAAAACTGGGACAAGGACAAAGTGTACTACCTCTATTGCGCCTCCGGCAACCGCAGCGGCAAAGCTGCCGAATTGCTGAAGGAGGCCGGCTTCAGGCATATATACAACGTGGGTGCTTTCACCACACTCAAAGAAGCCGGATTGCCTACAGAGGCAGGCACGGAGCAGCAGTAAACATACATATGCAGGTGTACCACCTGCTCACGTGCCATTTCAAACCGTTTAACTCCCAAGACAGGGACCAAGCATTTCTCCTTCTGTGCCGCAGTCACCAAGAACAATAGCCGGCACAAGTCTAGTCAACTGCAAGCTTATATTGAAAGCATATAACTTCCTGATGTTCATAACCTGTTGATAAAACCTTCTGCGCTGGTTTGTAATATCGCCCGATCATCCTGTATCTTTAAACAGTATTGGAAGAAATGACTGGGACATGCGCATACTACACACCTCAGACTGGCATTTAGGCCAGCGCCTCGTTAACCTCGAACGAACCGAAGAACACCAGCATTTCCTGAACTGGCTGCTGCACACCATTGAACAGGAGCAGGTTGAGGTGCTGCTGATGGCCGGTGATGTGTTCGACAACGGCGCGCCCTCCAACACGGCCCTTAAGCTTTACTACGATTTCCTGCGCAACATCTGCGCCACCTGCTGCCGCCACATCATCATCACGGGTGGCAACCACGACTCTGTGTCCACGCTTAATGCCCCGCGCGAACTGCTGGAGTGCTTCAACATCTATGTGATTGGCGGCGCTACCGAAAACCCGCTGGACGAGCTGATTGAGCTGCGCAATGCGCAGGGCGAGTTAGAAATGGTGGTGTGCGCCGTGCCTTTCCTCCGCGACCGCGACGTGCGCCTGTCAGTGGCTGGCGAGAGTTATGAGGAGCGCGAACAGCGCATTAAACAGGGTATAGCCGCGCATTATGAGGCTTTTGTACCGCACCTGCAGCCCTACAAAGCATTAGGCATACCCGTGGTAGCCACCGGCCATCTTTTTGCTGCCGGGGGCACCGCTTCCGAAAGTGAGAAAGAAATACACGTGGGCAATTTAGGGCAGATAGGGGCAGACCAGTTTCCGAAGGAGTTCGATTATATAGCCCTGGGCCACCTGCACCGCCCGCAGCAGGTCAACAACCGGCACCACATCCGTTACTCGGGCTCTCCCATACCTTTGAGCTTTAGTGAGGTGTCCGATAAAAAAGTAAACTATATACTGGAGTTTGAAGGCGGGAAACTGGCAGTTCTGCGTGAGCTGGAAATCCCCTGCTGCCGGAAACTGGTACGTTTCAAAGGGCCGCTGGACAAGGTGAAACAGCAGCTGGCGGCATACGACAACAGCGGCTATACCCTTGCTGCCTGGGCGGAGCTGCAGGTAGAACTGGATGCGCCCCTCCCCGACCTGAACCAGCAGTTAGACGAGATCCTACAGCTGAAACCGGGGCTGCAGTTGCTCATTCACCGCCCTCCGCTTATCAAGGCCCTGCTGCAGACACTGGAACAGCAGGTGCAGGAGGAAGTAGACCTGCACACCCTGCGTGAAAAAGAGGTGTTCCTGAAGCGTTGCGAGAGCGCCTTCCCCGACAGCGACCACTCCGAACTACTAACTACATTTTCGGAGCTGCTGGAATTGATGAGCCAGGAGGAAGATAATTAATTTTTACAATATCAAATAGACCTCGCAGCGTGCGCAGTTCCTGCGAGCGTCTGCACCAGAAGCTTTGAATTGGAACTAAGGTCTCGGGTCTTATATAGCTCCTTGGTCTCGAAAAGTTACTGGAAGTCTTGCAGATTAAGACACTCGCTGGATTTGCGAGGTCTTCGCCATCAAAAACCTTTTTTATATTTAGTTGCTCTATAAATGAAAATCCTCTCTGTCCGTTTCCTGAACCTGAACTCGCTGAAAGGCGAGCACGAGATCCGTTTCGACCAGAGCCCGCTGGTGGACGCGGGGCTTTTTGCCATCACGGGGCAGACGGGCGCGGGAAAAACCACTATCCTGGATGCGATCACGGTGGGGTTATATGGGCTGGTGCATCGCCACAGCAACGACAAGCCGCTCGAATTGATGACCCGCCACACGGCAGAGTCGTTCTCGGAGGTGGAGTTTGAGGCCAACGACAAACGCTACCGCGCGCGCTGGCATATACGCCGCAGCCGGGGGAAGGCAGACGGTAACATGCAGCCCGTGCATATGGAACTCTGCGACCTGGCAGATGACAAGCCCTATGACCTGAAGCCGAGCCAGGTGCCGGAGAAAGTAGCCGAAATCTGCGGGCTGGACTACCACCAGTTTCTGCGCTCCGTGATATTATCCCAGGGCGATTTCGCCCGCTTCCTGAAGGCAAACTCCAACGAGCGCAGCAGCCTGCTCGAAAAGATCACGGACACCGGCATCTATTCCGATATATCGAAAGCAGCCTATGAAAAAGCAAAAGCGGAGCGCCAGAAGAAAGAAGAACTGGAGCGCCGCCTGCAGGACAGCCAACTGCTGCCGGAGGAACAGCGCCAGGCCTATGCACAGAACGTGGCCGAGCTGCAGGAGCAGGAAACCCTCCTCCAAAAGGACATACATACTGTGCAGGAGCAATTGCATTGGCTGCAGCAGTTGCAGCAGCTGGCGGCAAAAAAGCAGCAGCAGGAACAGGCGTTGCAGGTGCAGGAACAGAAACTGGCCCAACTGCAACCGGAGTTTCAAAAGCTGCAGCAGCATGAGCAAGCACACCAGTATGTGGGCGAACTGACCGAAATCCGGAATGCCAGCAGTAAGGTGGTGGAAGTGCAGGAGCAGCTCCTGACGCTCGGGCAGCAGCTGCCGGCGCTGGAGGCAGAACTTGAGCAGGCAGGGCAGCTGGCAACTGCGGCGGGCAAAGCTCACCAGCAGCAGGAAGAGGCGCTGCACAAGCTGGAGCCGCTGCTGGAACAGGTTATCCAACTGGATCACCAGCTACACACTGTCCGGGAAAGCTACACGAAAGACAAAGCGGGTTATATGCAGCTCGAAGAAGGCCTGAAGCAGGAACAGCAGCAGCAGCAAGCCAAACAACAGCAACTCGGCCAACTGACGCAGGAGGCAACCAGCATAAAAAAGTGGCTTGGTGAACAGCAGCGTTTACAGGACCTGCAGGAAAACCTGCCTGAAATAAAGAGCACCGTGAAGGCCTTGCAGGAAGTAGCGCAGCGCATCAGCCGTTACCAGAAAGAGCAGCAGGAACTACAGGCGCAACAGCAGCAGCAGGCTGCACAGCAGGAAGAACTACAGGCAAGGCTGCAACAGCACGAAACACAGCATCAAACCCTGCAGGCACAGAAACAGGAAAAGCTCACACAGCTGCAAAGCCTGCTCTCTGACAAGACGCTGGATGAGCTGGAGCAGTCGGCACAGGAGCAGCCGCTGCTGCTGGCGCGGTACGAGAAACTGCTCGAACTGGCGAGGCAGCATCAGCAGCAAACGCAGAAAAACCAGGAACTCGCGCAGCTGCTTGCGCAGCAGGCACAGGCTATACAGGCACAGCAAACGCAGCTAACTGCAACGCAGCAAAGGCACCAGGAAGCTTCGGAGCGCCTGGAAGACCTGCAAAAGCTAGTGCTGCTGCAACAGCAAATACAGAAGTACGAAGAGGCGCGGCTCTCGCTGCAGCCGGAACAACCCTGCCCGCTGTGCGGATCAGAGCACCACCCGTTCGTGGAAGGCAGTTATATAGTTAATATTTCCGAAGAAGAGCAGAAACGGGACAAGCAGCTGGCGCTGGTAAAAGAGCTGCAGCAAACGGTGCACACGCTGCAACTGCAGCTAAATACGCTACAGCAAAAGCAACAGGCAACTGTCGCCGCACACCAGGAAACAGAGCAGGAAACAAGCCGCCTGCAGCACGCCTTCTCCGGCACGGCGGCAGGCACGGAAATGGAAATAAGTGAGACGGAGCGCCTGGCGGAAAGCCTGCAGTCGCAGCAGCAGGCGCTGGGGCAGGTGCAGCTGGCACTATCGCAGGCCCGCTCGCTCAACCGTGAACGGGAAAATATCAGCCAGTTGTCACAGCAAAACCGGGAGGAGCAGTTGCGGGTACAGGCGCAGTTAGGCCGAATGGAGCAAGCGGCGCTGCACCGGCAGGAGCAGTTGCAGAAGCTGCAATCTCTTCTGCAGGATGAGCAGGAACAGCAGCAGGCGCACACCGAAACTGCCGCATCCTTCGCCGCGGCCTATGGACAGCCCTATAATGCGGAAGCACGACAGGAGCTGGTGCAGGCGCTGGAACAGCAGGCGGCAGCTTATCAGCAGAAACAGCAGGCCCTGCTGCAGATGCGGGAGGAATATGCCCAAGTGAACGCTGAGATGAAACACCTGAACGAGCGGGTGCAGGAGAAAGCGCAGGAACTAAAGGACCGCCAGGCAAACCTGACGCTGGAACATATAAAGCTGACCGAACTGAAGGAGGTGCGTGCGCAGCTCTTTGGGGAAAAACAGCCAAAGGAGGAGCGGCAGCTGGCCCAGCAGGAACTCAGCGACCGAGCCAGACAGGCGGAAGAAGCCCGCGCCCGGCACCTGCAAAAGCAACAGGAACTGCGGGAAGCGCGCCAACGGCAGGCCGAGTGCACCTCTACGCACCGGAAAAACAAGTCGGTGCTGGATGCGTTGCGTGATGGGCTGCTACAGGTGCTGCGGCAGAAGGGCATCGCCACCATAGAAGCGCTTAGCCAGATGTTGCTTGAGCGGGACGAGGCTGACAGGCTGGCAAACCTGAAAGCTCAAACAGAGAAACACCTGACAGAACTGCGCAAAAGCCACAGCGATGTGCGGCACGAACTGGAAGCAGCCCAGGCAAAGGAGCTGACTTCTGAAAATGCTGAAAAGCTGCAGCAGCTATATGCCATCAAAACAGGGCAACAGCGGGAGTTGATTGCACAGCGCGCCCGTGTCCAGCAGTTACTGGAGCAGGATGCCGTGCAACGCGAGAAAAACAAAGCGCTGGCGCAGCAACTGCAAACGCAGCAACTGGTATGCAACCGCTGGAACCAGCTGGCAGAACTCATCGGTTCGGCAGACGGCAATAAGTTCAGCCGCTTTGCGCAGGGGCTTACCCTGGCAAGGCTGGTGGAGCTGGCAAACCGCCACCTGCACAAACTCAACGACCGTTACCGTATTCTGAAATCCCCGGAAGAAGACCTTGAACTGCTGATCGTGGACACGTACCAGGCAGAGGCTGTCCGGCCGATGAACACTTTGTCCGGTGGCGAGAGCTTCCTGGTGAGCCTGGCACTGGCGCTCGGCCTCTCCGACCTTGCCGGTCGCCGTACCCAGATCAACTCCCTGTTTATTGATGAGGGCTTCGGCACGCTGGATGCGGAGACGCTGGATGCGGCTGTTTCTACCTTGGAAAACCTGCAGGCCGGCGGCAAGATGATCGGAATTATCTCGCATGTGGAGGCGCTGAAAGAACGTATCGGCACACAGATACGGGTGCAGAAAAAAGCCGGCGGGGTGAGTAAAATCGAGGTAACAGGCTGGTAGCACTAAAGTTTTATGAGGAGATTCAGAGCAGCAGATATAGCCCTACTGACTATTTTCATGAAACAAGCTCCACAGAAGCCACTACAACCTTTGCCGCTTTCGTATTTCCTTACACACAACCATATACTCTATTTTATGAAGAACAAGATGTACAAGCTGCTTTTGGGTTTATGCCTGTTGGCTGGCTTTTCCTGCAGCCAGAGCGACTCAACAGAAGAGGCAGCAACTACTACCACTAACGAGGCAGGCACCGCAACCGAGGACACAGCCAAAGTCAGCAACGAGGTGCCCGAGTCGCTGCAGCATCATTAAACATCCAACCAGAATCCCTGGCCGTAAAATGTCGGGGATTCTGGTTTAAAATCCGCCGGATATATACGAAGACGCAAGCATAGGTAATTATCGCTGCCAGCCTTCCTTCTGTAACACATAAACCGATATGACAAAGCATCTTTGCATCCTCCTTCTCACCATCACACTGCTCGCAACATCAGCCTGTAAGCAAAGCAGCCGCGAGGAAGCACAGGAGCAGTTCAGGCAACGGCAGCAGGCGATACTGGAGCGTGAAAGAAGCCAGGCCTCCCCTGTTGATTCCGCAGCCGATGCGCCGGAAGCATCCGCAGGGGACAGAACACCAGCAAAGCCCGGCACTACAGCCGGAGACAAAGTAGTGGCAGTGAAGGATGGCGATACCATTGAACTGCTGCAGAACGGAAAGACAGTGACCGTACGCCTTTTTGGCGTGGACACCCCGGAGAAAGCACAGGATTACGGGCAACGGGCCAGGCAGTTCACTTCCGACCTGGTATTCGGTAAAAACGTGCGCCTGATTGCGCACAACACTGACCGCTATGGTCGCACGGTCGGCACTATCCTGCTCCCGGATGGCCGCAGCTTGAATGAAGAACTGGTGCGCAACGGCTATGCCTGGCACTACAAAGCGTATTCTAACGACAAAACGCTGGCGAATTTAGAAACCGATGCCCGCCGGTTCAAGCGTGGCTTATGGCAGGATGCGCACCCGGTAGCTCCCTGGGACTTCCGCAAAGCCAAACGCAGCGGGAACGCAACGGCTACTGCGGCGGTCAAGCCAGTACCTGCCGGGGCCGCTAAACGAACAGTTTACCTTTGCAACAGCACCGGCTCGGGCGTCTATCACCTCAGCAAAACCTGCCACGTACTTAAGCGCTGCAAGCAGGACGTGCTTACCGTTACAGAGGCCGTGGCCATACAAGACTATGACCGCAGAGCCGACAAAGCGTGCAGTATGCCTTGAAAGCTACCGCATAGCCAGTTCCGAATCAGCTAATCTGGCGGCGGAAGGGATATAATTGGCGCAAAGCCAGCGCTTGCAAGCCAGACTATTTAGGAGATATAGCTAAATTCGCCCAGCTATCTACTGTCATCCACATACAAAATGAACTTCACCCTATTCAAACAAGCCGCTACTATCTTACTGCTCCTAGAGGCCTGCCACTTATCAGGCTGTCAGCAGACGGAGGAAAGAACCGGGGCCACAGCGACAGAGGCTACTGCTTCCACGAATGCTGCGCAGGCGGCGGCCCGGCCTGCTCCTGACTTCTTTGTGATCCCGCCGGATATGGCGGGCAACCGCGTCTGGCTATGCGTGGACGAGGCGTCAGATGTTTTCCATACCAAGCATGACTGCCCCGTGCTGGTGCAGTGCAAGGGCTCCTTCCGCAACGTGACGCTTGTGCGTGCCGTTGAGGACTTTGGCCGCTACAACTGCCAGGCATGCAGCCAGCACCTCGACCACATTTTTGATGAGAACATGGTGCGTTAGCCTGGGTGAAGCAGGAAGCACTTTACAGTTGAAGTGCCTCCTGTTTAGAACACTTCCATTATGAAGTGAGTAGCTTTTCGCCTTGCAGCACCAGCAGCGGTACCTTTGCCTGGTACGTCAGTCGCTCTGCCAGGCTCTGTGAGAACAACTCCTTCAGGAAACCCTTCTTGCGGCGCACAATGGCCAGCACTTCACCACCGGCATCCTGAAAATACTTCTTTAGCCCTTCATCCCGGTGTTTGCTCGGTATTTCGTGGAAGCTGAGCGGCACGCCCGGAAACATTTGCTGCAGTTCCGCCCAAAACTCTTCCGCACCCCCGTTGCGGTTCTGGTCTTTGGGCTTCACCACGTGCACGACATCGATATGGGAGCCGAAATAACTTCCCAGTTTCACCACCTCCCGCAGGGCTTGCCTGTCTTCTTCGCTATAGTCACAGGCATAAATGATCTTGTCAAGTGTCGGCGGCGCCGCCGTGGCAGGTATAGAGAGCACCGCGCACTTCACCTCTTCAATCACCGCTTCGGTGTTGCTGCCGATCAGCAGTTCCTCCATGGCATTGTCTAAACCCGTTGTTCCCATCACGATCATATCGTACCCTCCGTCCGCAGTGAGTTGTGCTGTCATATCCGTCAGCAGTGCCTCTTTCAAAATATAGTCGCACGTGAATCCCCCATCCCCGTTTGCCCCATATTTAACCTCCAACTCCCTGCATGCTGCTCTCAGCTTTTCTGTGGCATCGCGCATTTGCTCCCCCAGCAGTTCGCTTGCTACCAAAGCTGTTTCAGATGTGTCTACTATTGGCAGGTGCAGCACGTGTGCAAGCGACAAATGCGCCCCCGCGTGCTGTGCAATATAGACAGCATAGTCTACCGCCTTCGCCGATGTACTCGAGAAGTCGGTTGGACATAGAATCTTTTCCATATATAGCGTTGTGTTGTTTGGTTTCTCATGTGATTGTATCACTTTTTCGCTGTATACGGAAAGGGTAAATTTTAATAGAAATTTAATATATGATTATTCCCCTGTTAGGCCGGAAAGGCTAATTTTATTTAAATTAAGATGGCAATAGTGTAAACAAGCTGACTATCAAATTAGAACAAAGCCAAGTTGCAGCGCCCTTTCTGTACTGCGTGTCGCCCAGTTCTTTTATTTCTTTCCAGGTCCAGCGGTACTTTGGCTGGATGTGCTGATAACCTTGCCTGTAGTAGCGCACCACCTCTTCTTTGAGCTGCGGCACAGGGATGGATGAAGGGTAGATTTCCCGCTCAGTGGGGTTATCGTAGGCTTCGGTGCGGCTCAGTTTGTCGCCGTCGAGGCGCAGCAGCGGGCCGGTATTGGTCACCGAGTCGTGG
>Ga0210040_10005681_pt1 | contig 15807 bp, 13 predicted proteins | sample CryGeyCG12114_NA_FD_185462 | JGI IMG/M metagenome (GOLD analysis project Ga0210040, IMG submission 185462) | Groundwater microbial communities from aquifer - Crystal Geyser CG19_WC_8/21/14_NA (SPAdes) (version 2) | ecosystem: Environmental > Aquatic > Deep subsurface > Groundwater | place: USA... | reverse complement strand
CGTGAGTTGAGGCAGAAGGGCGCCTATGTGTTTGCCACTAGTCTGGTCGACGACTTTTACGAGAGCTTCGGCGACTGCTGGAAGGACTTTGTGGACGCGATGGAAGTGGGGCAATAATGGAATGTACACAATTTGGCTTAGCCATCTAGAACGCCGACAATCCGGTCAGTCCGAACATGGGGAAGTGCTGGTTCGTTCCACATTCTGCTGATCGATTCGAATGAAGACAAGCGGTGCAATCGTAGATTTACATACCGGTATCTGACAGCTGCCCGTCCCACATGAATCCTGATCCTCCCACAACACGTGGCTGGCAGCGCACCTGTAGGTGCGCCTGGTGTCCCTGCTGCTTGACATCTGTTTGGAGACCTCTACGATCGCGCATGCCGTATGAGATGCGCCTGCTTGCACTTCAGAAGTGTAGCGCGGCGCTGAGGCAGCCTTGCCCACGGCTTGACTGCATAATTCCACCAACCGTGGCGTACGCCACTTGCTTGGAGAAAAACGTCTCGAGGTTAGCACTGCGAGCAGAGCGGCCATTGATTCGTCCGCCAGGATCCTCGTCATGCCGTGTGGCTTTCCCATGTTCGACCACCAACAGCGACAGGTAGTGCGCAAAGATCTTGCCACGTCGTCGCGTGCGTGGACCTTGCATCCCGGGTCAAATCAAATCTCCGAGTACTTTGGATAACGAGGACATCAACGCTGTGGCGCCACACGCTACTTAAGAACCGACACGGTTTGAAGCCCTAATCAGCATACTAGCGCATTCCAGTGAACTGGCGGCCTGGTCGTTGGAAGGGGCCAGCCAGAGAGCCTGCTACCGAGTGCGGCAAGGTATGTCGCACGATCTCTCCTGAAGCGGCAGGAAATTCCTGTTCCAGGCAAGGTTGGTAGATCTAGTGGCCGGGGTATGCTAGATTGCAATTGGAGATAGATAAGGCGCGTGGGCTAAGCTTTTTCCATGATTGGTAGCTGTAGCCCAACGGGCGGGGCACCCTCGGTGCTGGCGCCACTGCATCCGAGTTAATCAGGATGACGGAACCTTATCGTAACAACGTCCTTCGCGTTCCTCTCGTGTTCTGAATCCACCACAGCGCAAAATTTGCACAAGCGGCAGTGCACAAACGCCAACGCTATCGAATTATCGCAGGATTTACGAGCACTCTGATAATGTCGCGACATCAGCACCGAATCGCTGGATTGCGCCGTCACAAGGTGCGCTCCGTCCAGCCCCCACTCTCCGACCATTAGAATTTACTACGTGAGATATACGGTACGCTAACAACGTCAAAGCGCGTCAAGCCTCCAATTTACACTTACTTGACGCCACAGACGCGAGGCGATATGAGCGTACCCCAACAAGGAACAAAATCTGCGACCTGCCGCACATCCACCAATCACAGCCATCATGCTAGAACAGCCGTGGTGAAGTCAACCCAATCAGTGCCAAATTTCTCGTAGTAGTGCTCGTCGTTGGACGTCACGAAAAGGTACTTGGCATGCTTGCTCAACCGGTCCACAAAACTGCGAAGTTTACCCTTGTCCATACCAGACAAGGAGTGCACCATGTAGCAGTGATGGTCTCGACCATCCCTGAGAGTGGACAATTCGGCTTCCTTTGTTTGATACTCAGCATATGACTGTTCGAATACGACTGAGATGTCAGTGTTGGCGTCGTCGAATTTAGCGTCGGGGATAACGCCCGGGTTGCGGATAACCTGTCCCGCCCATGTGTCAGCTAGCGGCTACTAGTAGCAGATCTTACGGGCCAGAAACATACCGTCCTTGAGCCCTGGAGCCCGGTGGCCTCTTTGACAGCACGAGATGCTCTGAGCATGAAATCCACTGCTTCCGCGGTATATTGGTGGGGCGATTCGTCGAAGAAAATGCCGTCCATCGCGAAAGCCGGCCCCTTTGACGACCATCCAGCGTAGACATTCAGCTCAGAGATGACGTCGGACAAATTTCTCGACGCGTATCCGGTGCGGACATAACCAAACTTCTGAACGTTGGGGTACGTTGCCAGCTGTTTCAGCGCAGCGGTGTACTGCTCGTCCGGATACTGAGACCCAGGCCCGGAACTTGGGTTGATAATGACCATGAAGTCGAGATCTGGTTTCGCTAGCAACCTAGTATCGGTGTCAGTAGCTGCATTCAATCGGCGACGAGCATTACCCACGCCTCATACAAAGGTGCCCATGTTGCATTTTCCTTTGGATATATGTACAACGGCAACATAACCGTGGTATCGTTTCCTTTACTCTTCTTCGGGAGGATGACAGCAAGCGGGACGACAACAGCGATGACAATGGCCACGACGACTGCGATCGCAACGCCAATGAACCATAGTCGCCTGTAGAATGGTTTCTGCGCCGAGGATGATTTCTGCGGTGCTTCGACTGAGGGACTTGACGACTCGTTCCAATCCCTGAAATGGGAGGGCAGTTCGACCTTGGAAGCCATGGTATTGGCGAAGCTGAACTGAAAAACGAGGTCCTGCAACGCACGACGATTATCTCAAGTTCGAGGATGTCCAGCAGCAGCATTCGTCAGACCCATGAATTAGGAGCGTGCGGGACCTGCAGACTGCGGTCTAGCCCGGGGAAGACCGCTGGCCTAAAAATAACGGGCGGCACAGACGACCATCTTGGTGAGTGTAAGCCTTGTCCCACCTTATCTGCATCTTCCCTGAAGTGGCGCCAGTCTGCGACAATAGCATGTGCTGCGAACACGAAGCGAGCTTGCCACCCCATGTATGCGCCGAGACTATTGATGTTTCCCCTTTCGTAATTGCGGCCTACACTGGTTACTTGCAGCCTTCGCCAACGTTTGCCATTACGAAGGTCAACGTCCGGCCGAAGGTGCTTCCGCTGGTCTCCTGTGTGCCGAACGCCTTCGTCAATGGCGGGCGGACCAAACTGCTAATACCACCATCGACTCTCGAGTCGGCAACCACTCGTTTTTCCCACGCTCTACGTGCTTTCGTCTTTCGTTGTTGTCCTTCGTTTAGTTTGCTGTTCACTATGACCGTGTCCTACCTAGGGTTGTCAGCCGTGGGTTGGCATGATATGCTGGACTCGTGGTGGAACAAGGTATGAAGAACTGTTCTTGCGTGTTGAGTATACTGACGAGTACCGTAGGCCATTGCAATCTTCCTCCTCGCAACCGTCGCCCTGGGCACACTCTATCTAATATACCGACTAGTCCTAAGTCTACGGACCTATTGGCGGGTGAGTAACCCCCGCTTCGGAATCGGCAAGGACGCATACTCATCCATTGTGTAACTGTAGGCTAGGAAGCAGCGTGTTGCGATCCCGAGATCCGTTGCACAACACATCGCTCGCTTGAAACATGGCGTCAAACCCCTTACTGTCGCTCGATCATCGGAAGAGCTAAAATCATTCGGTGTTTACCTCGGAACATTCGATTACCCAGCCACTTCTGCTCAAGCTCGCCTGTTGTCGCAATGGGATGTCGTCGTTCTCAATCCACTCGCAAGCGGCGTCACAGATGCTATATCTTCTTGCGCATATGCATCGCCTCAGGTCCTAGGTCGCTTGGACGTACAGTCTTTGATGGTGTCGGAACGGGGCTCGAACGAAGAGCAAACCATTCGCTCCATCCGGATCCTGGAAGAGACTGTCACCACCTTTTTTAAAGGTGCGGGCAGCGCAGATTCACCGTTCACTGCAGTTCTTCTGGCAAACTTTGTCGATCACTTTTCCCCGCCTGTCTTAAATGAGCTTGTCGGGTACATCAATTCCCTGGGGTATACAGTATGGCTGGAAATTTCCATGACATCTCCAGGTCACCTCTCTGATGCTCAATGTCGCGGCATCAACATGAGATCAATCAACGGCATTATCTACCGGAACGGGACTATCCGCTCCGATGGTCAGCAGCAGGACTTCCACCAAATGAGCCCCATGCGGACAGCAATGAGAGCCATAGCCGCGCAGAGAGTTCCACATGGCCCGCCAATGTTTCTCTGGGAAACAGTCGAAGACGAATGCGAACACCAGTACGCAGTTACCCAGCGCAGCTTCAACTGGTGCAGATTCAATAGCGCGATATGCTGGATCGGTTCCGCATCTGCCCTGTTGGACGCCGAAGCTGCAAAGTTGCACACGATAAGCGAGAAGCCTTTAGGTGCTTTGATGTGGATGAAGAACGACAAGAATATGAAGGCGCATAACATCTGGTGCGCTAATGACAAGGTGAGTTTCGACAACCGCAAGTACATCACACGCTAATTGTCGGGCCAGATCTCTCAGGAAAACCCCGACAATCGCGTATTTTATGATAGTCTTGACCGATTCATCCCAGATCTCGCCTCCAGGCTGGAGTTCGTAACGTCAAGTGCGCTCGAAAAACGGGCAAAGCATGGCAGCACACTTATCGACGCTGTGCGTTACTCGCAAGCGCTCAAAGATCCACACGCTAATCCACTGTCACGATCGTCGGATGGTGAGGATTATACCAATCTTGGTTGCTTCCAGCTGGGGCTCGAAGTCACGGCGGAGCAGTTTGATGAGCTTCTTCAAGCTCAACGGCACCTGAAAGACCTCGAGCTTCTCCAAAAGCTCAAGTCGGATGAGCTTCAGTCGATGAGAGACCAAATTCAAATCCTGCAAGATGCTCGCGGATCTCGAGCTCTGTCTTTGGCTGTATCTTCGGCGGTCGACGATCTTCTATCTATGCTTGAGACTCCTCAGGGTGGTCAAGACGCGCAACTCAACGTCTTCATCGGGTTGCACTCCGGCTTTCAGGCAGGTGCAGACGTCCAGGTCTGGGGCCTATATGACAACGATGCAGTTTACGGCGGACTGGACATCTTTGTTTCAGGATTCACAAACGATCGCGCAAGCACAATCTTGCACACCTTCCTTTCCAGTCGAGGGTGCACACGCGCGGAGTGTTTCATGGCCGAATTTGCCATGGCTGAGCTAAGCAATAAGCTGTCAAAGACTTGGCTCCTACCTGTCCGGGTTGTAGCCGACATTGAGAAGCTATCACCTGCTGAAGCCATCTTGCTCCGCCAACGTCTTTCGCCGAAGCCTGAACACGACTCTTTCCTTCTGGCTAGGATTCGTGCTTGTCTCAAGTACCAGTTGATGGATCGTCCATCGATGGCGCAGCTACGAGCGATGAATTCCAAAGAATACCTCGGCCGCAAGATCTCACCGGAAGGCCTCATTCAATCGCGCCTTGCCTGGTATCGTGAACGTGGTTTTGAGCATACCGATCCGGATCAAGCCATCAAACTGTTCCAGGATGTCAGTATCCGCCTACATCGAGCGTTGATGGAGGGCGAAAGCGAGCTGTACGAACGCATTGGTACCGTCATGCAAGCTCTCATGCGTGAAGGTAAGATTGACGCAGGAGCTGATTTGCTAGCCCTTGCTATCTTTTGCGCATTCCGCAGTCTCGCACTCGACGAGATCTACCTCGAGGTTCTCGATCGCAACGCCTTTCCGAATCATTCTACCGATCAAGCTGGTGTCTTCGCAGAGAACTTCGCAGTCGGCTCCCGATGCGATTCATTCTTTGACTTCAGTCCACGCGTCCTCGGCACTATCCTGTCCAGCCGCTACAGGGCGTATTACATGCAGCATCAGCCGCCAGACCGCAAGGACGGTTACACCGAGCTACCTACTGCTTACGCTGCCATGCAAGTTGACTCTGATCCGGACTTCGGCAAAGAAAAGGTTTCCAGCATCTACAAGGTCACTTTCTTGGCTATATTTGGTGTGCCTGCCCTTATCGACATCGGATTGCTCACGACAATCGGCCGTGGTCTATATCTTACAACGTTTATGACGTCGAACCAGAAGACATTCGCCACCACCGCCCTCATGTTGGCGCTCCTCGTGTGCGGCTCAATCGGATCTTGGATAAGCTCAGGTGGTTGTTATTACATATACGCAAGCGCTTTCCCTGCGATGAACATGTTTGTCATGACTCGCTTCGTGGCCGGCGTTGCAGTCATCTTGCTCGGCGCCATCGTCTCATTTGTGGTAATCACAGTTACCTACAGTGCTGGGGATGCCGCCATTTTTGTGTTCTATTTCGCGATGCTGGCTACCTACCTGCTGGCCTTATCTGCTCTCTCGATCTATCAAATACCTGGCACCAGCTTCCAGTCGGGACGTACAGTCATCATGATGGCCGTCCCGATTCTCTTCATCTCGCCGGTTCTCACAATTTTCGTGCAACACGATATACCCGTCTACCTCTCGGTCCTGACAATCTTCCTATGCTCCCTGCTCTACGGTGGACGCAAAGTCATGTCGGATTGGGCCACTTGGTACCTCCAGATTCCGGTGGTAACGGATGCTGAGGTTGTGGACTGGTACGCGAAGAAAAATGGTATCATCGCTTCTGGCGAGGATTTGAAGGAGCTGAGCGCGACTGGTCAACCGCGAAACGAACTGCACGCTGCAGTGAACAAGGAGGCCAAGCGCCACTTCTGGACCGCAAAGACGAAAGACCCTCTCGTTGCAAAGATGGCAGCCGGTTATGTCTCAACGAAGTTTCTGATGAGTAAGTTTGTCCTTTGACACATTGAGTGTCTCTCAGTACGCCTTAGGTTCGGGCATGTGTCTGACGTCGTACAGCTTGGTACTGCCGCCATAGGCGCACCGCGATGCCACTGCCGTACAGCCCCACCTGGAATCTTACTCTCAAAGCCGGCCTCGAGAACATCACCAATATGCAGAAAGGTCTCAAACTTCACAATGCCTTCCTTCATTGGCGCCATACCGGCTCAGATGTCTGGTCTGGTATCCTCTACTTTGTCGTTGCATTGCTGGATAAGTGGGCGGGTAAGTTTTACGAAGCATGAACTTGATATGAAGCATCCGCTGACCTCATACCCTCCATCTTGTAGCTCTGGTTACGGACGGAGGTCTAGTCGGTCTTTCCGCTGCCAGCACTGAGACATACCGTCTAGCTGTCGGCTTCGGTCTCTGCTACTATCTCCTCGGCGCGGTCTCCCTTGATGCTGTCTCGCAGCCGCTCTGGATTGCGGCGAATGAGAAGACCGTCCAACCCATCACATCGCTCAATGCACTCAGACAGGCCACTACCAATGATGCGAGCGCGAGGCGACGACTATATTGGACGAATCTAGCCAAGTTCTTCTTCCTCCATCTATGGGGCGCAGCTTTGACCTCCGCCATCATGTGGACGTTCGACGACTCCATGGATGCTATGATTATGTATCTGGCATACGTCGGCGCGTACTCTGGTCTGCTCTTCTATCAATACAACAAGATCTTCTGTGGCACGAACGCTGCGAAATGCTTGGCACTCGCGTCGATTCTGGGCCTGCCTGCGGGTATCGCCTTGCACAAGCAGTTGCCAGAGTGGGGATACAGTGGCGTAGCAGCTCTAGGCTTCGCGACATGGATCGCCGGGTTTCACTCGCTATATGTGACGAACATTGGAGTTCCAGAGATGTTCAAGTTCAGATCAAGCGGTTCATCGATCCCGGGTAACAATGCCGACCCAAAAGAGAGCCCGTCATTTTACTCCTGCAGTTCGCTCGAGCCTTACCCGGATCTTTCTCAATCGACTTTAGCGAAGTCGTTCGACACAGTCCAGGGTCTCCAACCCGATCAACGCTTCAGGCTCAAGCCATCGGAGCATCCCGGTGCGCGTGTACTGGAGTTCTTGGTGCACCGAAGCAAAGCTCACCGGTCGGAAATTCTGGATAATGCCTTCCCACTAGCACAGCAGATGATCGAGCGTACTGTAGAGCTCTGGAGCTGCGGTAACACGATCGTCGAATTAGTTGGCGCTCGTCAATTTCCTCGAGGCGAACAGCAGCTTCGATCCATTTCTCGCAAGTCCGACGGTCAGGTCCACCTACTCGTAGCCCTGGGTGCGCATCTTGATCACGACGAATTGACCACGGATATCCACCGCAATTCGAGGATCATCGCTGAAGCCCTCGTTCAAGCTACGTGTGAGCACCATCTCGGCATGTCGCACGACCACTCGACTCTCGCAGAAGTGATCGTAGTTGATGATATCAGTGGTGCCGAGGCGATCGCAATCCCGGAAGGTGTCAGACGTCAATTGGAGACTTCGGCAAAGCAACGCGCTCATTTCATCCGTAACGGCAACAAGATACTACTCCGCCATTTACTCCTCGGTGTAAATGTGGAGACTGAATGGGACGATCTACCGAAGAGTATACGAGCTTTCCTCTTGGAGCACTCCACCGGCGAGTCACATATGCTCTCTGCTGATGAGGAAGCATGGATCACTTCGCGGACCTGTGCAACCGACGCCTTCAACTGCAACGAATATATCGGTCGATATGATCTCAGCGCCGCTCTTACTGCATCTATCATCGCTTACGCAAAGGCCTTTGGCCCAGCTCACGGCTCATATGACAACGAATCCGATGGGTTCTTTTTGAACGATGAAGACGTGTTCGCCAACTCAGAACTGGCGATCAATGCTACCTCGCGCGGTCCCGTGAAGCGGTTCTTCTGCCACCTCCAGAGAACATGGAAAGCATGCATCAAGTTCGTCATACTGTCCCTGGTCGCAGACGCAGAGTATCAGCGCGAACTTGATTACATGATCCGTACTCAGCCTCTGTTCATCCACTACCCAATCACTCTTCTGCTCAACGGCATTTGGATGTACGTCAAGTTCTTGCAAGGTCTTATCATTCCCGTGGTCCTCTTCCATGGACGTGAGAATGTCAAGCAGCTGCAAAGCAACATGAAGGGCATGAAAACTGTGTTGAAGAAGAATCGGGTCGTCATCGAGAACCTCCGCGGCCCGAGCACATGCTTTTGGTCTCAACAAGGCGATGGCAGCGTTCAACTCCGCCAATACAATGGCAAGCACGTTCAAGAGCCTGAGGATTCGAAACACCTTATCGCCATCAACACGTATGGCGACGAATTTCTTCTGCGCCAGCGAGAAGAATACAAGGGCGATAAGCTACTCAACATGTTCACATATGAGTATCCTCAGGGCAAAAAGTCGGCCAAGCTGCCTCTTCAGAGGCAGTGCATTCAGGGACGGCTCAGCGGCGAGATCGTACAATATGATTGGAGGGGCTACGTCACCACTGGATCGACTTTCAGAGGCACTAATCCAGTCGCCTTTACCTATTGGTATCGACGCAATGCAAGATTCGAAGACGAGCTGCTTCGTGGGGAATACGTCTTACCCCATATCACCATCCGAATCATGTGGAGCATGCCTCCGCGAAGGCATCCAGAACGACTTGATGACTGGATACCTTTTCCAAAGGTCACCGAGGCTACGTTCATGGAGGGCTCGGACGTCTATCATGCGACCTGGGCCTATGAGCACAAGTTCCATCCATCCATCTCGACGACTCTGAACGGAGAGCCTATCGAGACCCCGAAGATGGTTAGCGAAGATTGGTTTCATGTCCTAGAAAAGCCACAGAAACTTGGCTTCCTGAGCGATAACCCCTTGATCAACTTCTCATCAGTCTCGACCAACATCATCTCCCGGGTTCTTGGATTCAATGTCAAGCGCTATCCTATGTCTACTGCGCATGCTCGCACGCAACTTTGGAAGCTGTGGAAGAACGGCCGAGAGCTCGACGCGGTCACCGCTAGGTGGCTCGATGAGGATTTGGTGCGCTCTGATAGCTCATTGAAGTCCTACTGGCGTTACCGTGATCTTGGCCTTCTCGACCGCGCCACAAAGTACCTTGATGTGCACGCTGATACTATCATGGCGAGGACCGACGTCGACTCTGAGATCAGCGCCTGGGTGCATGTCGCCTACCAGATCTCCGATCTTTATAGCTTCGGATCAGGTGGTGACACTACGATCAATACTCGAACACACAGCGGGCATATTCAGGATAGCGACGATGAGCTACATGTTATGGCTATGGACACTTCCACATGGCCGTATGAACCTGGCGGCGTGTCGGCTTGCCGTAGAGATATGGTGAATGACCTCAAAACGACAAAAGTAAGGTCCATGTACGAATCAAATATGAAACAAACACTAACTTCGTACCTGCACATTCTAGTGGCATATCGTCGCCGAGATGGCGCATGACTACGGTGTCCCTCGCTTCCAGATTGAGAGAAATGTCAAGTCTCTGACCATTTTACCATTATGGGGTCTTGACTTCCTCAACCCCACTCACGGTATGCTCCGGAACTGCCTCGATTCGGAAGTTGTGGAGAGAACATACGACACAAGAACTGCCGACATACGCAAGCACTTCTTACCTATCTTGACAAGCTTGGTGAGATGCGCAAGAACAAATCACCACACTCGTCAACATCTCGAGGAGGCTACGAAGGCTTTGGTGGATCTCAACACGTACTTTGAGTCTTCGCGTAGCTGGAACGATGTCTGGAGTAGCGAGATCGTCAAAACCACCTGGCGCGAGCTGTGGTTGTCAGATATGCCCGACGCATTGACGGTCGCCGAATGGTGGGACTTTGAGAAGCCAACGATGGTGCAGCTCGATCAAGCCCTCAACCTCTGGTGCCGTTATCTCTTTATCTTCTCGATCCCGGTTCCTGAAAAGATCCCTGACATCTTCCAAGCTTCGCATCACTTGTAAGCGCAACCCTTCCGTTAATCAACACTCCACATTCTCCGTTCCTCGATCGAACTGTTGCGAGTGCCTTCAGGCTATCGTTGCACATGTTATCATGATACATCTGCTAACCCGGGACTGCAGTACCGGAGCCACCTACGGTATATTGTGCAAAGTCAAGCGCCGTGTGTCTCTCCATGTATGGGACCATTGCATCAGCTTCCGGGAGTTCACTACATTCATGTCGTCTGCCGTGTCTTTCGACATGCCTTTCGTCAACAGCTCACTCATGTCGCTCGGCCTCCTCAGTTGTGTACTTCTGGAGCATCACGCCGACGTCGTGCTACCTTGCTGTGACTACTACGTAAGTAACCTACATGTGAGCTGCCTTCGAACATACACTGACTTCGTGTTAGAATCCTGGGTGGGAGGCCGAACTCGGTACGGCTGAGGGTGCACTCGAACACCGCCGGACTTTCGCGCGCAAGATCGATCCCGTGGTCAATGGCATCTGCAACATGGAGAAGTTCGAGCCCATCAAGACGATCAAGACCGAGACGCCAACAGTTGTCATGTTGTCGCACATTCAATACGTCAAGGTATACCTAGCCCCTATCAAGTACCTCATTATGCGCGCCAGGCTAACTTCGTATCTGCACCAAAAGGATATCAAGAATTCTATCTTGGCCGCAGATCTCATCGTTAACAAGTGGGGTTTCAAAGATTACCGCCTACACATCTACGGCGACATGGAACGCGCTGCCAGCCACTCCACAGAGTGCCAGGAACTTATCGCCTCGAAAGGTTTGGGTGAAGCGTGCGTGTTGAAAGGACTTGGAAACGCTTCCCTCGTACTTCAGGACGCTTGGGTCTTTCTCAACTCTTCCATTTCTGAAGGGCTACCGCTTGCTATGGGCGAGGCTGCACTTACAGGCGTTCCCGTGGTCTGTACTGACGTCGGCGCATCTTATTGCGTAGTCACCGACCGAAGAACTGGCGATCAGTTCTCTGAGGTTGTCCCACCCAACGACTGCGAATCCCTTGCTCGCGCTCAGATCAACATCCTAGCGCTGCTCGGCAAGTGGGCATCGCAAGCGGAGGATGCACCTGGTACCATCCCTCCAGTTCTATCGTACCCAAACCCTACCGCCGAGGAAGTCAAGGCGATCTCGCAGCGCATGTACGACAAGAAAGACCAGCGTCGCAAGCTTGGTATGCTGGGTCGCGAGAACGTGCTCAACAATTTCAGCGCCGATAGATATCTGCGCGAGCACGAACAGATGCTTTGGATCGGAAAGTATCGATCGCCAAACTACCGCGCTGCACTTCGCGCTCACAATGTGAGAGTGGGCAACGGCATATACCCATTCGCAGGGCCATCCGCTGGTCCCAGTGCGAACAATTCATCGACATGGCTGGGCGGCGCTGGTGGCATGCCCGAGAAGAAGGGATTTGGGGTGTCGGTCACTGCGCTACCCCGACCGCTCAGTACGCCAAGATTGACACCAGATAGGTGGAGTAGCGCGCCGAGTAGTCGAGCAAGCAGCATCTGGAAGTTGAAGGAGACGGTGCCGTGGTAGACAAGACGGCAGGTTGCGAGCGTGACGATACCCTTACCCCCAAGCTTTAGCGTTTCGAGTACATACATTTTTCTTTTGTGTAGTATACGTGGACGGGTATGGGCAAATAATAGCTCATGTTCATCGATGTAGACCTGCGTAATGTTTGTTGTAATACACAGGATTCTTATTCTCCGTATGGACAGCGAAAAGACACCAAGACAGCTACAACTAAGTGTCATGTAGCAACACTTGCAGGGAGGTAGAGATTTGGTGCCAGCCCATCTCGTCTCGCTCTCAAGGGTCACTTTTCCGTCGAGAACTCGCCGCCACGGTGAGCCTCGAGGAAGAAGCAAGTCATTTGCCGGCCTAACTTGAACATGCAGAAAGATCGAGTGTGGGCGGCGTCATTGCGAACAGCTGACGTATGAGGAGACCGGGTGGAGAGGGTAGTGGCTACGGCAATGTTAGATGTCGAGCAGGCCATCCCGTTGGTCACATTGTCTTTCGGAACAGCCGTCGCGAATAAGGACTGTATCGTCTTCTAGTCGTTTTCATCTCGTTGGCACGCGTATACGTGCGCTGCTTAGGCAATCCTACGAGTATAAGACAGCTACTGCGGCCGAGGACTCAAGAGCGTGCAGTACACATAGTCTCATAACAATTCAGTGTGTGAATTGCTCTAGTGCGGGTACAAGTAGAACGCGCCTTCACTGGCGTGTCTTGCAATGGGCACAATCATGGCCTGTGTTCATGTTTGAACGATTCGCAGATACAGGTTCATATGACTACTACTCAAGTTCTTTTCATCAAGAGCGTCTCGCGCTCGCTGCAGTGATCGTACCTTCTACCCTGTAAGTCGAGTTGCTCCAAAAGGCAACGCATGGAAGCACTTTGATGACACCAGCCATGCCTCTCAGTGTTCAGGAGAAGTGCAAAATAGACTTGGTCCTACCCCACCAACATAACAAAGCGCTCGAAGCCCTGAAGATCGACGGCATATGCCATACTTTACGTCCATATCGATGAATAGCCGATCAGGTACTCAGTTCCGCTCATCAGGTTGCTACTTCTCAGCAACATCCTCCGGAGCCAGAAACACCTTGTAGCCTCCACCCTCAAAGAACCCAACCACATCATCAACATGAATAGCTCTCAAAAACTTGTTCTCGAACAACTCTCCGATGAAGCCGTCTGGATTCCATGACGTCAACCTTGTTCGATTCGCATCAAGGTAAATGCGGTTGAGTTTCAGCGTCGAAACCTTCAACGCTTGCATCTCGGACATGAACTTCTCATAAGGCCACGTCATATTCTCCAAGCTGAGAGTCTCAAGGGCGGGAAACGTGCCTTCCCTAATGGCTTCAAAGAAGGCAGTAGCCATCAGCGAACGCTCAGATATACGTTGAAGATGCAGCTGTCGGAGATGTCGAAATTTCGTTCCAGAGTCGATGCGTACTGGCTCCGGCGTATACCACTTGGTTTGCTTATCCACTGCCATAGACAAATTTTGTAAGTGAGGCGAAGACACATGTAGGGCTCTAAGGACTTTTTGGAAACCCGTCTCTAAGCACAGTTGAAAGTCCAAGCGGATGTCGTCGACGCGGTTCGCACACGAAGAAAGCAGAGCCGACAGGCTATTTGCAGGGTGAGGATACTGTTGATATGGCGCGTAATATGATGGGTGTAGAGTCTGCTGCCTGTCCCTCCGATCACAGAGCGAGGCAGCCTTCAAATGCGGTAGCTTCGTCATGACTTCCCGGAGTGGTTCGACCCAGGCTTTCTTTGTCATGAAAGTTATCCATCTGTTGAGTCGGTCCGCCATGTCAGCAGTGATAATTTCTCCAACCCGGTAGTTCTTCATCGACCATATCAGATCACCGGGACTGTGACTTCGAACAGCGTTCTGGAAGTAGGGCGTTTCAAAGACGTGCATCTGCAGTAGCACATCCGTCGCCTTGCGCTCTTCCTTGTTCACGAAAGCTAACCGCGTGAAGTGAAGATACTTCATGGTGCATGCTGCTCGCATCACATGGTCCTCAAAGCGGACCGTGAGCGTGTGTAGCTCGCAACTGAGATGTGGATTGTTCGCGACAGCAACCAGATTGCTGATTCCGTCCGGGGTGATGTCAACGACCCTCCTCTTAAAGTAGCTCTTGCGGTAATGATCAAGCGACTTGGCTTGCAGGGCGCGGGAAGAAGCTCGAAAGCTTTGCAAATCTTTGAGACGGAGCGGAGTGATGATTTTGTCGATGAGCTCTGCCGGGCAGGCAAGTATTGATGCGGTACTACTCATGGCTGTTGTGTTGGCGAGAGCAGCACTGGCGTGATCTGTTGGGTTCGGTGTTGCCGACACGTTCGCGTAGTCCATGTTTGCAAATGTGTGTTATGAAGATATGCGGCTGTTGTGGCGGCAGATCGTTGCGACGTCGAGTAGCTGTAGGTTCTTGTTGGAGGTGCTCGTCTAAAATCTGTCTGTGGTGGTGGGTGCAAGAGTGTAAGGTTGATGGAGCACAAGTCGGGGAAGATAGCCGGACTTCGGGAGCTTGGTTGGTGGTGAAAGCTTTGCAGCTTAGCCTACCATGGTCGAAGCAAACCCTTCCAACCAAAACTAGGACACGTAGCTGGAAATACGCTAAGACAGACCATCGGTAATATACGCTGGTTCCGAATGAAGTGATAATTTGAGCACGCCGTCAGAACTGGCGCAAAGATCTTGGACACGACCTTAATACGATCGGACATCTTCCTCAAGGTCAGTCCAAAGGACAGGACTCTCAATGAAAATGTGGTAACGCTGAAGCAGGCCTTGTCTGACACCAAGTCTACCTCGCGCCCCGGAGATTTAGTAATAAGTACAGAACTTGCGAACCTGCTCATCAGCCTCGTCACGTCGCTCGATGACAGCCAGCATGTGGGTCCATGGTCATGACCGGGTGCTCCGCATTAGCGTGCTGACCTGAGTAGGGAAATGCTGCAGCTTCATCGAGTCCAGTCATCGGGACAGTGAGAGGTGCATCAAGCTTGTCCGTTGTCCGTACTCGCCAGAGTAACTGCCGAAACAGCTAGCCCGTTCCAACAGTGGAAGAACTTGGTACGCGATTCGAGTGCGTCGCCGAAGAGAGTCAGCTCTTCAATCAAACGCATGAGTCCCTAGGCGATTGCGTCGACAAGCTCACAGGATAGCCCATGAATCATGTCGAGCAGCAATCCTCGCACAATTGTCGGCTCATCAAAGAAAGCCGCGTGCTCCTGAGAGCAGTGCATTCTTTCTGAGAAGGAGACGCTTGAGTTCATAAGAATCACATGTCGTGCTCAAAGCTGATCCATGATTGAGAAGGGCAGTACTGTCGTTCGTAAGGAGAAAGAGGAAGAGAAGGCGGGGCAGGCGAGGTTTAAGTGATTCTGAGGGGGAAGCTGGGCCTGCGTGCGCAAAGCCCTCGTGACCGAACCGTGCGCGGGTCGTGAGCGGGTCGTGAGCGGGTCGTTGTCAGCGAACGCTGCAGTGGCTGTGAATAGTCCGGGCGCAGCCAGACTCTTTTATTGTGCAATCTGGCCGCCTCAACCGAAAGCATAGACCATGCTCGCTGTATTCAAGAGCTGACGCCAGTAGAGCATTTAGAGGACCCGACGATCCTCCACCAAACACATCTACCAGGCCAACTCTCAGGCCAGCTTCTA
>Ga0210040_10005680_pt1 | contig 15807 bp, 16 predicted proteins | sample CryGeyCG12114_NA_FD_185462 | JGI IMG/M metagenome (GOLD analysis project Ga0210040, IMG submission 185462) | Groundwater microbial communities from aquifer - Crystal Geyser CG19_WC_8/21/14_NA (SPAdes) (version 2) | ecosystem: Environmental > Aquatic > Deep subsurface > Groundwater | place: USA... | reverse complement strand
CTGCGCGACCAGCTTGCCCGGATTGTCGCTCAGCTTGGGCGCGGGCCCCGGATTGCTGTTGGTGCTCAGCTGGCCCTCGGGCACCGCGCCCTGGTAGACCCGCATCACGCCTTCCGACTTGTCGACCACCACGAAGTCGCCCTTCGGCTGGCTGGGATCGACATTGAACAGGCTCAGCAACCGGCCCTGCTTGTCGTCCACCGCACCGGCATAATCGCGCGACGCGGGAAGCACGTTGGGCAGACGCAATGCCTTACCGGCGCCGATCAGCTTGTCGGGCCCGTTCAGCGCAACGATCGTGTCCGGAGTCGTGTGGAAGCGCTCGGCGAGCTTCTCGAGCATGTTGCGGTAATGCAGCCCGTCGAGCTTGGCCTGGTCGGCCGCATCCTTGGGGAAGGGATAGACGAACGGCCCGCCGACGTCGGTGTCGGTCAGCTGCAGCACCCGGGTCGACGGGCGGTTCTGTTCGAGCAGCACCGCCCTAGTCCGCGGGTCGAGCTGACCCGTTGCCGGAAGGCCACGGCTTTGCTGGAAGCCGCGTACCGCCTGCTCGAACACCATGCCCTTCTTGCCGTCGATCACGCCGCTCGGGAAACCCGCGACGTCCAGCAGCACCTGCGCATGGAAGACGGTCCCGTCGATCGGCGAGCCCGACGTTCCCGGCGGCACCCACGCTGCGCGGGGCTGGCCGCCTGCCGGCGCACTTGCGGGCGCCGTTGCCGCGGGCTGCGGCCGGCGTGGCCGCCTTCGCCTCGCCCTCGTGATTATGCGCCCAGGCGAGCGAACCCGCCCCAGCCAGGGCCAATCCCACCGCACTCGTCACTATCGACCGCTTGCTCAACGCCAATCTCCCGATCACTTGTTGGAGCCGGAACGACCGACCGCCCTCACGTATCCCTCGCAAGTCCTTGTTGCATCATGGTCAGGCTGTGGCGAGTTCACCGCAACCGGCCTTGCGGCCCGTCAGCCTTCTCACTAGGGGCCGCCGCCGAGGCCGCACGTTGCGGTCTCTTCATGTTCCCAGGGGGGAAGTTTCACCATGCGTATGATGATCGTGAGCGCCGTCGCGCTTGCGGCCGCGACTCCCGCGGCTGCCCAGAGCAACTATGACGGCTTCCGCGCCGAAGCCCGTCTCGGCTACGAGACCCCGACCGTCAGCGGTGACGGCGACATCTACAAGCTCGGCAGCGCGGTCAGCTATGGCGCCGAAGTCGGCTTCGACCTCGCCGCCGGCACCAATGTCACCGTCGGCCCGTACGTCAGCTACGAGGAAAGCTCGGTCGAGCTCGAGGACGAGTCCTCGACCGCGTCGATCAAGGTCGGCCGCAACTATCAGGTCGGTGGCCGCATCGGCCTCGGCCTCGGCGGGCTGCTCGGCTATGCCAAGGTCGGCTATTCGAACATCAAGCTGAGCTTCGAGGACAGCGGCTTGGAAGAGAGCAGCACCAAGGGCGGCATCGGCGGCGGTATCGGCGTCGAGGGCAATGTCGGCAAGAACGCGTATTGGGGTGTCGAAGGCAATTACTCCGACTTCGGCAAGTTCGAGGGCATCAACCTCCAGCGCCGCCAGGTCGCGGCCAAGGTCGGCTTCCGCCTGTAAGCGGAACGATCGGTTCGCCTGACGGAAGGGCGCGGTCGGCAACGGCTGTGCCCTCTCGTGTGTTGGGGGCGCATGCCCAAAGCCATCCTCTTCGACATCGACGGAACGCTCGTCGACAGCAACGAATACCACGTTCTCGCCTGGGCCGAGGTGTTCCACGCCGCCGGCCACGACTTTCGCCTCGCCGATCTCCACGCACAGATCGGGAAGGGCGCAGACAATTATGTGGGTGCCTTGCTCCCGGACCTCGACCAGGAAACGGCCGAGCGGCTCGGCAAGGAGCATGGGCGTATCTTCAAGGAGCGCTACTTCGACCGGTTGCAGCCCTTTCCGGGCGCCCACGACCTCCTGGCCCGCTGCCATGACGCCGGGCTCAAGGTCATGCTCGCCACCTCTGCAAGCGCGGCGGAGCTCGACCGCCACCTCGACGTGCTGGACGCCCGCGAGCTGATCGACGGCGCCACCAACGCCGACGACGTCGGTTGCTCCAAGCCCTGCCCGGACGTGTTCGAGACCGCCGCCCGCAAGGCCGGCGTCGGCCCGGGCGAAGCGCTGGTCATCGGCGACACCCCCTTTGACATCGAAGCTGCAAGCACGGCCGGGATGCGCACGATAGCGGTGCGCTCGGGCCTGTTTCCCGACGAACAGCTGTCCGGGGCCATCGCCATCTACGACGACGTCGCCGATCTTCTCGCCCGCTTCGACAGCAGCCCGCTCACCGCCCGATAAGGCAGCAGCAAGCAAGGAACACGCTTTCAAGGGCGAGACACGGTGCCTGGACCGATCAGCGACTTCGGCCGCCGACCGGGCAGCCGAAGCTCCGGATCAAGCGCGCTTGAGCAGGGGCTGGAAGGCCGCGACCACCGCCGCGGGATCCTCGGCGTTCCACACCGCGCCGCTGACGGCCAGGAAGTCGGCCCCCGCACGGACCAGCTCACCGCCATTGTCGGGCGTCACCCCGCCGATCGCCACGCTCGGCAGCTCGAACAGGGTCGCCCACCAGCCAAGGATGCTGGGCTCGGCACGGTGCTTCACATCCTTGGTAGAGGTCGGGAAGAAGGCGCCGAACGCGACATAGTCGGCCCCGGCCTCGCCCGCTTCCATCGCCAGGTGCCGGCTGTCGTGGCAGGTGACCCCGATCTGGGCGTTGGGGCCAAGCAGTGCGCGCGCCTCGCGCGGGTCGCCGTCCTCTTGGCCAAGGTGCACGCCGTCGGCGCCGATGCGCTTGGCCAGCCCCATGTCGTCGTTGACGATGAAGGCGACCTGCCGTTCGGCGCAGATCGCCTGCAGCGGCTCGGCGAGCTTGGCCAGGCTATGCTGGTCGACCCCCTTCACCCGCAGCTGGAAGGCCGCGACGGGTCCGCCGCTCAAGGCCGCCCGCAGACGGTCGGGGAAATCGCCCCCGACCTCCTGCGGGCTGATCAGGTAGAGGCTCGCATCGCCCCTGCCCTGCGGCTCGAACCGCTCGGCAAAGCCTTCCACGGTCAGTTCATCGTCCAGTGCGTCGTCGTTCATGGTTCCGCCCTAGCGGGTCGTGCCGGCCCGGAACAGGGCGGCCGAGAACAGCCATAACAGCCCGAACACCGCGCTGAACACGGCCCCGCGCGGGTCCATGCCGTAGCCGCCGAACGCGATCCCGACCTGCAGAAGGGCCGCCAGCAGCGTCGCCTTGACCATGGTCGAGGGACGCAGCCGGCTGGCAACCCCGCCGATGAAGGCGACGGCCATCGGCAGCAGGAACAGCAGGTTGTAGGGCTCGTCATCGCCAATCATGCCGACCGCCAGGTTGACCCAGATGGTCAGGAAGGCGCTCAGCACCGCCATCACGGCGCCAAGCCGGACGAACATGCTGCCCGACTGGCGAACCAGGAACTCGATGCCGAGACCGACGCTGCCGAGCAGGACGCCCATGATGACGAAGTCGGATAGGGTCCAGGGGAAACGAAAGATGGCCGGGATGGCCAGCAGCACGGCGATCGTGCCCCAACCAAGGAGCCGCCACGGATTGCGGCGGCGGAGGGAAGCTGCGTCGTTCATCGAAATGGGTCCTTGTTGCCGAAGTGACGCTTGTCTCCTGCCGCAGCCTTCTGCTGAAAGGCATGAGCGGAGGATGATGATTTGCTGAGCGGGTTGAGCAGTGGCGTCGTCGCCTTTGGAGACTTCCTTCTTGAACCGCGCGAGCGGCGGCTGAGCCTGGCCGGGCGGCCGGTCGATCTCAACGCACGCTACCTCGATGCCCTGCTGCTGCTGACCGATCGTCCTGGCGAACTCGTCACCAAGGATCGCTTCATGACGGAGGTCTGGCACGGAGTGCCGGTTACGGACGAGGCCCTGACGCAGTGCATCCGCACCTTGCGGCGCGCGCTCGGCGACGACGCGGCCCGCCCCCGCTTCATCGAGACGGTGCCCCGCCACGGCTATCGCTTCGTGGCTCCGGTCTCGAGTGCGGGCGGGCAGACGAATGAATCCCCGGCCCCCGTCCAACCCTCAGTGGTCGAGCCCGCCCCTCCTCCCGCCGCTGCCGGGAGCAACGCGCGCCTGCTGCTGCTGAGCGCGGCAGGGCTGAGCGGTGGCGCTGCGGCGGGACTGATCGGCGGGGTCGGCTACGGACTGCTGGCCGCGACCAATCCTCCACCCGGAACCGGTGCCATCTCGGTCGTGCTGGTGATGACCTGCCTGTGCCTGCTGGTCGGAATCCTCGGCGGCGCAGGCGTGGGAGCCGGCGTGGCGCTGGCCGCCCGCTGGTCGGAAGAGCGGCTCTTTCGCTTGATGCTCGGCGGAGCGCTCGGCGGCATGCTGGTCGGAGCCCTCGGCCGCCTGATCGGGCTTGACGCCTTCACCCTGCTCATCGGCAGCCGACCGGTGGCGATCACCGGGGGAAGCGAGGGCCTGATCATCGGCGCAGTCACTGGCGCAACCGCCTGGCTGTCGCTGCGCCAGCGCCGCGACCCGCAGCGGGCCGCGCTTGCCGGAGGGATGCTCGGAGGCGCGGCGGGGCTGCTCATCGTGCTGGCAGGCGGGCAGATGATGGCAGGAAGTCTGGCTGTGCTCGCGGCGGCCCACCCGCAGGCACCGCTCGGCAGTCTGCTGGGCGGGCCCGTGCTGCCACTATGGGCGCGGCTGGCCAGTGGGATCGTCGAAGGCGCGACCTTCGTCGGGGCGCTGAGCCTTGCCTTTGCGCTGTCGGTTCGCTCGCCGCCGCCCCGACCCTGACGGCCGGAGCAGCGGCGACCGGGGTTCAGGCCACCGAAGCGGCGTGGATCTCGTCGATGGCGGTGCCGAGCGTCGAGTCGAACTCCTCGTCCGACTGGCCGTGGCGCAGGTCCGACAGCAAGGCACGGCTGAAGCTTGCGATCATGCCCGGGTTCTGCGCCAGCTGCTGGCAGGCGTCGCTCCGGCTAAAACCGCCGGACAGGGCGACGACGCGCAGCACGCGCGGGTGGTCGATCAGCGGCTGGAACAGCCCGGCCTCGGCCGGAATGGACAGCTTCAGCATGACTTCGCTGCCCTCGGGCAGACGGTCGAGGTGACGCAGCAGCTCGTCGCGCAGCAGCCGGTCGCAGGCGTCGCGGTCGGCGCTCTTGATGTTCACTTCCGGCTCGATAATCGGCATCAGCCCGTGCCGCAGCACCTGAATCGCGACCTCGATCTGCTGAGCGACGATCGCTGCGATGCCGGCCTCGTTCGCGAGGTTCACGACCGAACGCTCCTTGGTCCCGAACACGCCAAGGCTCTTGGCGCGGCCGAGCAGCTCGTCGAGCTCGGGCATCGGCTTCATCAGCTGCACGCCGTCGGCCTCGTCCTCCAGGCCCTTGTCGATCTTGATGAACGGCACGATGCCGCGCTCGATCAATGCCTGCGGGGTCGATTTCCCATCGACATCGCCGTCCATGGTGCGCTCGAACAGGATCGCGCCGATGACCTTCTCACCCGAAAAGCAGGGCGAGGTGATGATCCGCGAACGCATCTGGTGGATGAGGCCGAACATCTCCTCATCGTTCGAAAAGGCATCTTCCTCGACGCCATAGCCCTTGAGCGCCTTGGGCGTGGATCCGCCCGATTGGTCGAGCGCCGCGATGAAGCCCTGACCGTCCGCGATCTTCTGGCGCATGTCGTTCAATTGCATCTGTTCCTACCCTTGTTGCTGCAGAAGCGCCGCGACGCCCGGAAGCGTGCGGCCTTCCATCCACTCGAGAAATGCCCCTCCCGCCGTGGACACGAAGGTGAAGTCCCCGGCCACCCCCGCATGATTGAGTGCAGCGACCGTGTCGCCGCCGCCGGCCACCGAAACCAGGCTCCCGTCCTGGGTCAGCGCCGCCGCGATCCGTGCCAGCGCTACCGTGGCCGTGTCGAACGGCGGCGTCTCGAAGGCACCCAGCGGACCGTTCCAGACCAGGGTCCGGCAGGTCTTGAGCGCGTCGCCGAGCGCTTCCACCGCGGCAGGGCCTACGTCGAGGATCATCTCGTCTGCGGCGACCTCGTGGACGTTACAGGTCCGAACGCTCGGCGGATTGGCGGCGAACTCCCTGGCGACCACCACGTCATAGGGCAGGTGCACCGTGCAACTGGCCTGGTCGGCCCGCTCCAGGATGGCTTCCGCCTCGCCGGTCAGGTCGTGCTCGCACAGGCTCTTGCCGACCGCGACGCCGCGGGCCGCAAGGAAGGTGTTGGCCATGCCGCCGCCGATGATCAGGTGATCGACCTTGCCGACCAGATGCCCCAGCACGGCCAGCTTGGAGGATACCTTGGCCCCGCCGACCACCGCCGCGACCGGCCGCTGCGGATTTCCGAGCGCGGCCTCCAGCGCCTTCAGTTCTGCTTCCATCGCCCGGCCCGCAAAGGACGGCAGCAGGTGTGCCACGCCTTCAGTGGAGCTGTGCGCCCGGTGCGCGGCGGAGAAGGCGTCGTTGACGTAATAGTCGCCCAGCGCCGCAATCCCCTGGCTCAGCGCCGGATCGTTCTTCTCCTCGCCGGCGTGGAAGCGGGTGTTCTCCAGCACGCCGATCGAGCCCGGGGTCATGGTCGAGATCGCCCGCGCCGCCTGCTCGCCCGCGCAATCCTCGATGAAGCGGACCGAGCGGCCCGTGAGGTCGGTCAGCGGCTTCACCAGCAGTGCGGTCGACATGTCCGGCCGGTTCTGCCCCTTGGGCCGACCGAAGTGGCTCAGCAGCAGGACGATCGCGCCCCGGTCCGCCAGCTCCAGCACGGTCGGCAGCAGCGCCTGCAGCCGCGTGGCGTCGCTGACCGCGCCATCCTGCATGGGCACGTTGAGGTCGACACGGACCAGCACCTTCTTGCCGGTGAGCTGCTCGGGAAGGTCGTCGAGGGTCTTGAAGGGCATTCGCTTCTCCGTTCGTAACGAGCGAAGTCGAGGCACAAGGTGCGCCCTCGACTTCGTTCGGGGGCGAACGGTGGCTCGGCTTCTAGCCCAGCTTGGCCATCGCGCAGGCCGTGTCGACCATGCGGTTGGAGAAGCCCCATTCGTTGTCATACCAGCTGAGCACGCGGACCAGCTTGCCTTCCAGCACGGCCGTTTCGAGGCTGTCGACGGTGGAGCTGGCCGGATTGTGGTTGAGGTCGATCGAGACCAGAGGCTCGTCGGTATAGGCGAGGATGCCCTTCAAGGGCCCGCTCTCGGCCGCCGCCTTGAGGACGCCGTTGACCTCGTCGAGGCTGGTGTCGCGCTTGGGCGTGAAGGTCAGGTCGATCATCGAGACGTTGGGGGTCGGCACGCGGATCGCCGACCCGTCGAGCTTGCCCTTGAGCTCGGGCAGCACTTCGCCGACGGCACGTGCAGCACCGGTGGTGGTCGGGATCATGCTCATCCCCGCGGCCCGTGCGCGGCGCATGTCGGTATGGATCTGGTCCAGGATCTTCTGATCGTTGGTGTAGGCATGGATGGTCGTCATCAGCCCGCGCTCGATGCCGATGGCATCGTTCAGCACCTTGGCGACGGGCGCCAGGCAGTTGGTGGTGCAGCTGGCGTTGGACACAACCTTGTGCTCGGCGGTCAGCTTGTCATGATTGACGCCGTAAACGACGGTCAGGTCGGCACCCTTCGCCGGGGCCGAGATGAGGACCCGCTTGGCGCCGGCCGCGATGTGCTTCTCGCCGCCCGCCTTGTCGGTGAAGAAGCCGGTGCACTCCAGCGCCAGCTCGACGCCAAGGTCGCGGTGCGGAAGGTTGGCGGGATCGCGCTCGGCGGTGACCGCGATGCGCTTGCCGTTGATCACGATGGCATCGCCCTCGGCCTTGACCTCGCCCGGGAACTTGCCGTGGACGCTGTCGCGCTGGAACAGCCAGGCATTGCTCTTGGCGTCCGCCAGGTCGTTGATCGCGACCAGATCCAGCCCGCAATCGGGACGCTCGAGAATGGCGCGAGCGACCAGACGGCCGATGCGGCCGAACCCGTTAATGGCGACTTTGGTCATGCTTTGAGGGCCTCCATGATTTGTGGCGTGATGTCGTCGGCGGTGAGGCCGAAATGCTTGAACAGGTCCGGGGCGGGAGCACTTGCGCCAAAGCCGTCCAGGCCGAAGCGAAGGCCCTTGGCCATCGTCAGCCGCTCCCAGCCGAAGGTCGTTCCGGCTTCGATCGAAACACGCAAAAGCTGTTCGGGGTCCACTGACGGCAGAACTTGTTCGCGATAGGCGGTGTCCTGCGTTTCGAAACGGCGCCAGTTGGGCAGCGACACGACGTCGGCGCCGATGCCCTCCCCTTCCAGCCGGGCGGCGACCTCCAGCGCGATCTCGACCTCCGAACCGGTGGCGATCAAAATTACCTTGCGCTTGGCGTCCGCCGCCTTGAGCGTGTAGCCGCCACGGGCCGACAGGTTCTCGCCTGCCGCTTCCAGCCGCACGGGCTTGAGGTTCTGGCGCGACAGGCAGAGGACGGACGGGCCGTCCTGCCTGAGCGACGCGGCCCAGCATTCGGCGGTTTCCACCGCGTCGGCCGGGCGCCACACTTCCAGGTTCGGGATCAGCCGCAGGCTCATGATGTGCTCGACCGGCTGGTGGGTCGGACCATCTTCGCCAAGGCCGATTGAATCGTGGGTCATGACGTAGACGACCCGCGCATTCTGCAGCGCTGACAAGCGGATCGCCGGCCGGCAATAATCGGAAAAGACCAGGAAGGTCCCGCCATAGGGGATCACGCCGCCGTGCAGCGCCATCCCGTTCATTGCCGCAGCCATGCCGAATTCGCGGATGCCGTAATAGACGTAGCGCCCCGAATAATCCTCGGCGGTGAGCGGCTGCAGCGCCTTGGTCTTGGTATTGTTGGAGCCGGTGAGGTCCGCCGACCCGCCGATGGTGGCCGGCACCGCCGTGTTGATCACCTCAAGCGCCATCTCCGACGCCTTGCGGGTCGCGACCGTGGGCGGGCTCGCCAGCAGCGCGTCGAGGTAGGGAGCAAGCCAGCGCTCGTCCGCTTCGCCGGCCATGCGCTTGGTGAACTCGTCGCCCTTGCCGCTCGCCGCCAGCCGCTTGGTCCAGGCCGCCCGCTCGGCGGCGCAGCGTTCGCCGGCCTTGCGCCAGGCGGAAAGGACATCGTCAGGAATGGTGAACTCGGTCGGCGCGAGCCCCAGTCCCTTGCGCGCGGCCTCGACCTCATCCTTGCCGAGCGCGGCACCGTGGGTGGCGGAGGTTCCCTGCTTGTTGGGCGCGCCATAGCCGATGATGGTCTTGCAGCGGATCAGGCTCGGCCGCGGATCGGCAATCGCCTTTTCCAGCGCCTGTGCAACCTTGCCGGCGTCCAGCCCGTCGCATTCCACCGTGTGCCAGCCGCTCGCCGCATGCCGCGCCATCACGTCCTCGGAGCGCGACAGGTCGGTTCCGCCGTCGATGGTGATCTTGTTGTCGTCCCACAGGACGATCAAACGGCCGAGCTTGAGATGCCCGGCCAGGCCGACCGCTTCGTGGTTGATGCCCTCCATCAGGCAGCCGTCGCCGGCGATCACGTAAGTGCGGTGATCGACGAGATCGTCCCCGTAGAGCGCGTTCAGGTGCCGCTCGGCGATTGCCATGCCGACGCCCGTCGCAAGGCCCTGGCCCAGCGGACCGGTGGTGGTCTCCACTCCGGGCAGTTCGAAATTCTCGGGGTGACCGGCGCAGGGGCTGCCCAGCTTCCGGAAGCGGCGCAGGTCATCCAGCGTCGGCCGTTCGTAGCCCGTGAGATGCAGAAGGGCGTAGATCAGCATGGACCCGTGCCCGGCGGACAGTACGAAGCGGTCGCGATCCGGCCAGTAAGGGTCGGCCGGATCGAACTTCAGGGTACGGGTGAACAGGGCAGTCGCCGCATCGGCCATCCCCATCGGCATGCCGGGATGGCCGGAGTTGGCGACCTCCACTGCGTCCATGGCCAGTGCGCGGATGGCATTGGCAAGACGGCGCTGGGTCGGCTGCATCGGGGCTCCGCAGGCAAAATAGTGGCAGCCCGCACCGACAAGCGATCGGCGGGGCCGATGAGGAGGCCCCTTTGGGCGGTGAGCCGTTGAGCGTCAACCTTTGCGCCGCTTGGCAAGGGGCCCTCGCAGTCATACGTCAGGGCCATGACACAAGAGGCATTGGAAGCAGCGCTGACCCGCGCCGAGCGGGCCCTCGCGCGAGTTGAGCGCGTGGCCGAACAGGCGGCGCATCGCGGGCAAGGCGAGGAGCAGCTTCGCACCAAGGTTCGCGCCGCCCTCGCCGAGCTCGACTCGATCATCAAAAAGGTGGAAGCGTAACGCGCATGGCCGAAGTCGATATCACCATTGCCGGACGGCATTATCGAGTCGCCTGCCGCGACGGCGAGGAACAGAACCTCACCCGCGCTTCCGAGATGGTCGACGCCAAGAGCCGGGAAGCGCTGGCGGGGCTTGGCGCCTTGTCCGAAAGCCGTACACTGCTGTTCGCGTCCCTGCTGCTGGCCGACCAGCTGATCGAGAAGAAGGGCGTTCAGGCTCCGCCGCCGACCATGCCGCCCGACCCGCAGGTCGTCCGCCGCGTCGACGCCCTCGCGGAGCGGCTGGAACGCCTCGCCGGACACCTTGAGAAGGAAGCGGCGAACGCCTAGGTTGGGTAGTGACGGGCACTGCCTGGCACGAGCTTGAGAAATCCCTGAGGCTATTCCCGATCCATGGGGGCCGTCTCTGGCTGGGCTACAAAGGATACTTTGGGGTCCGGCACATATGGTTCCCACCTGACGTAACAGGCGTCAGTGGATTACAGAGCAACGACCTCATGGTGGTCCCGTCACCCTCCTCTTCCGCGTCCCCCAAGGATGCGCTTCGCGCCGAGCTCCGGGGCAAGCGCCGCGACTATGCGGCAAGCCTGTCATCAGACACCCGCGCTGCCCTGGAGGCCGAACTGGTGCGGTGGGCCGAGCCGCTCCTGTTCGCCGCATCCGTGGTCGCCGCTTATCAGCCGATGAAGGCGGAGATCAGCCCTCTGCCCCTGCTCGCCCGCGCCGCACTCCTGGGCACGGAGACTGCGCTGCCCGCCTTCGTCGCGCGCGACAGCCGCATGACCTTTCGTCCCGGCGAGGCGACCGAGCCGGGACCGTGGGGCCTGCTCCAGCCGCCGCTCGGTGCCCCGGCGGTGACGCCCGACCTCATCTTCGTGCCGCTGGTCGGTTGCGATCGGTCGGGCAACCGGATCGGCATGGGCCAGGGCCATTACGACCGCGCCCTTGCCGGCCTTCGCGGGTCCGCCCGGCTGGTCGGCGTCGGCTGGGACTTCCAGCTGCTCGACGAGCCCATGGCGGCCGACCCCTGGGACCAGCCGCTCAACGCCTTCCTGTCCCCCTCGCAACTGATCGAGTTTTCCGCATGATCCACGAAGAAGAGCCACGCTCGCGGCCGACGGCGGCGGTGTTCATGATCATGTCCGTCATCATCGTCTGGGCGGGGCTGATCATGTCGCTGGCCGACGTGATCGGCGCGTGGCCAGCGCTGGTTCAGTTGATCTTTTACATCGTTGCGGGCGTTGTCTGGATCTTGCCCCTGAAGCCCATCCTGCGTTGGAGCGAGACCGGACACTGGCGGAACGATCCGCCATCGCCTTGAAAAACAGGACTGCATTAGCTAACTAGCACACTTCCCATGACCGCCTTGGCCCTCCTCCACGACCGGCGTCCGTCGGTGCAACAGGCGCTTGACCTGCTCCGCCGCCACCCGCGCGAAAGCGCCGGTGCGGGTCTTTTGGCCATCGCTGCCTGCCTGTCGGTCGCGGCGGTCGCGAACGAGAGCGGGGCCACCCCGGTCCGGCCCGACGGCTCCGAACGCGCCGCGCCGACCGTGCAGGAGAAAGCGCAGGAGATGACCCCCTTCGCCGTGCGCCAGGTCGCGCCGGACGAAGCGCTCAAGCTCAATGCGGCAGTGCCGCTCGCCAGCGGGCCCAACCCGCCGGCCACGTCCTTTGTCCTCAAGACGGACACCAAGACCTACGCCCGTGCGCTCGAATGCCTGACCCAGGCCATCTATTACGAGGCGGCCCGCGAGAGCGAGGAAGGCCAGCGCGGCGTTGCGCAGGTGGTGCTCAACCGGATGCGCCACCCGGCCTATCCGGCCAGCGTCTGCGGGGTGGTCTACCAGGGCGCCGAGCGGCCCACGGGCTGCCAGTTCAGCTTCACCTGCGATGGCTCGCTCGCCCGGGCGCCGATGAAGAGCTATTGGGATCGCGCCCGCCTGATCGCCGACCAGGCGCTGCGTGGCTACGTCCAGGCTTCGGTTGGTAACGCGACCCATTACCATGCCAATTACGTGGTGCCTTACTGGGCGCCGACCCTGGTCAAGAATGCCGTTATCGGCGCGCACATCTTCTACCGCTGGTCGGGCGGCTGGGGGCAACCGGCGGCCTTCGTCCAGCGCTGGAGCAAGCGCGAAAGCGATCCCAAGGCGCTGCGCAGTGCGGCCCTTGCCGCCGAGGCGCGCTACGCGGCGCTGGAGGCCACCAAGGCGATCACGGCGGAAGACACGCCTGCGCTGGCCGAGGCCAAGCAGGAACTTCCGCCCGAACTGGCCCGCCTGGTCGAGGCGGAGATCGGACCCGGGGGCGAGAGCCGGGTCGGCCTCAAGATCAGCCAGCCGCGCCGCGAGGACGCCAAGCAGCCCGATCCGCTGTCCAGCTCGGCCTCGACCAGCCTGCAGTGGGGCCTGACGGGCAGCAATGCGAGCAGCAGTGACCAGGCGCCGCTCGGCACCAAGGCCGAGCCTGCAGCCGCCGCCAGCGCCGGGGCCGGCGCAACGGGCGCCGCCGCCCAATAAGCCCGCCCGCCGGGCGTGTGCCTGGCATCTTGGAAGCAAGAGAAATGGAGCGGCCATGCGCTGCCGCGTGCGCGCCGCAATGCGGCTGTTTTCCGTGGACGGAAAATGGCGCGAGTGACGGGGCTCGAACCCGCGACCTCCGGCGTGACAGGCCGGCGCTCTAACCAACTGAGCTACACCCGCGTTCGGTGTGGGCGGCCAACTAGGGGACCCCCGGGTGCCCGTCAACCGCTAATCACGCCAAGCGCTTCGGCCAACCCGGCTCAGGTCGCTGCCGGAGGCGCGGACGCCGGCGCCGGATCGTGCGCGTCTTCCTCTTCACCGGCATGGGTCAGCGTACCCTGCTCGAACAGGAAGCCGGCGATGTCGGGAGTGCCCGCCGCCGCGAACACGGTCTTGAGGATGATCAGCAGCGGGATTGCCAGAAGCGCCCCCGTGGTGCCCCAAACCCACGCCCAGAAGCTCAAGGACAGGAGGATCAGCAGCGGGTTGATGCGGACGCGCTTGCCGACCACCGAGGGAGTGATCGCATTGGCCTCGACCACGTGCATGCCGATGAAGATCAGCGGGGGCAGCAGCGCCGTCCAGGTATCCTCGAAGCTCACCAGCCCGCCCAGGGTCAGCAGCAGTGCCGAGGCGATCGGGCCGAGGTAGGGAATGTAGTTCAGCACCGCGACGATGCCGCCCCACATCAACGGGCTGTCCATCCCCAGGTACCAGAGGATGCCGGCGACGATCGCCCCCAGGGTCACGTTGATGAAGGTGATGGTGCCAAGATAGGTGGACGTCGCGGCGACGACCTGCTGGATGACCCGCGCGGTCGTCAGTGCCCCCTCGAAGCTCCCGCGGCTGGTGATGGTCGACTTGCGCATGGTGGTCCAGCCGGACAGGAAGAAGAAGATCACCAGCAGCGCAAAGAACAACTGGATCAGCGCGTGCGGTGCCGAACTGGTGAGGAGGTCCAGCATCGAGTTGGGCGTCTCGAGCTGAACGGTGCGCGTGTTGCCGGTCGGGGACGACGGCAATTGCCGCAGGATCCGGTCCACGAACCGTTCGAGGTTCTTCACAAGGTCGAGCAGCGGCTCCAGTTTCTCCCGCACCCGCCCGATCCGCTCGGGCAGCAGGGCGACCCAGTCGATCGCCGGGATGACGATCGACAGGATCGCGAAGGTGACCACCGCCAGGAACACCAGCACGCAGGAGAAGGCCGACAGGGCCGAAGGCAGGCCGCGCCGCTCGAACCACTCCAGCAGCGGCACCAGCGCGATGGCGATCACTAGCGCGGCCGTGACCGGCAGGAAGAACTCGGCCCCGGCGCGAAGCGCGAAGGGAATGGCAAAGACCAGCCCGATTCCGGCGATCAGGGTCAGGGAGGCGAGCAGTCGATCGCGCTTGAGCGTGATCTGCTCGGCAATGGCGGACGCATCGTCCTCGACAGAATGAGGCTTGGCGGTGGGCGCATCCATGTCGCCCACCCTAGCTAGCGCGGAGCGGCTCCGCCAGCATTGACGCCGGCGGCGCGAAGATGGGGTCCAAGACGGCCGCTGACCGCCAGGAAGAACATCCGGAAGTCGCTCCACAGCGACCACAGCGGATACGTGAAGGTGGCCGGCCGGTTCTTCTCCACGAAGAAGTGGGCGAACCAGGCGAAGCCGTAGCCCGCGAGCGGCATGGCGAGCGCCCACCAGCCATTGCCGGTCACCAACAGCGCTGCTGCGGCGGCGAGCACCAGCGCCGTGCCGACATAATGGAGGGCGCGGGTGCGCGCACTGGCATGCTCGCGAAGGTAATGCGGCCAGAATTCGGCAAAGGTCTTGCAGGTACGTGTCGCCATGTCGGCAGCCTATCCCGGGCGGGCAGCGCCCTCAAGCGGCTCGCCGCCTTCGTCCGCGCAGCTTGCCGGCTCCTCGGCCGCGGCCTCTTCGCCGGTGACCCGTTCCAGCGCCAGGCCGGCAGTCAGGCCGTGGACCACCGTCGAAAGCAGGATGGTGCAGGCGATCGTCGCCCAGAGTTCATATTCGTTGGTGAGTTCGACGTGATGGCCGGCGTAGGCGAGGTAGTAGATGGAGCCGATGCCGCGCACCCCGTAGAAGGCGACCACGGCCCGCTCGCGGCCCTTGAGGCTCGAGCCCAGAAGCGCCAGCCAGGCGAGCAGCGGCCGGATGACCAGGATCAGCGCGCCCGCGATCAGCAGGTTGGGCCAGGTGAAGTGCGGCCACAGCACCGGCAGCGCCGCACCCAGCGCCACCAGCAGCAGCGAGGTCAGCGCATGCTCGAGCGATTCGCTGAAGTCGTGCAGGCGGCGATGGAAGTCGTGCCCGGATTCCGCGCGCCGCAGCGTCAGGCCGGCGACAAAGGCAGCGATGAAGCCGTAACCCTCGACCAGCTCGGTCGCGCCATAGGCCAGCAGCACGCCGGCAAAGGCGATGACGCCGCTCTCCGTCCGGGAGAGCGCATTCTCGCGCGGCCAGTCGAACAGCAGTTTGCCGAGCAGCCAGCCAACCGCCGCGCCCGATCCCGCACCGACCGCGACCCGGTAGATGAGGTCCCGGAACAGCCATTCGCCGGCAAGGCCCAGCGTCAGGCCGCCGGCCGTCGCGACCATGATGCCGAGGTGGACGAAGGGGAACGCAAGCCCGTCGTTGAGCCCGGCTTCGGTGGTCAGCGTATAGCGCACCGGATGCTCGCCGCCTTCGCGTGGGGGGCCGACCTGCACGTCGCCGGCCAGCACCGGGTCGGTCGGAGCAAGGATGGCGCCCAGCAGCAGCGCGCCCGCGAAGGTCAGCCCGGCGACAAGCCAGCCGAACAGGGCCAAGGCGACGATGCACAAAGGCATGGCGATGGCCAGCAGCCGCACCGTTGGGAACCATTGCTGGCGCTTGACCAGTCGGTCGATCCTCAGACCCGTTCCGAACAGGCCGACGATGACGCACAATTCCGCCATCACATCCCAGCTGCGCGGCTG
>Ga0210040_10005679_pt1 | contig 15807 bp, 14 predicted proteins | sample CryGeyCG12114_NA_FD_185462 | JGI IMG/M metagenome (GOLD analysis project Ga0210040, IMG submission 185462) | Groundwater microbial communities from aquifer - Crystal Geyser CG19_WC_8/21/14_NA (SPAdes) (version 2) | ecosystem: Environmental > Aquatic > Deep subsurface > Groundwater | place: USA... | reverse complement strand
TTAAGGTAGCCAACAATAAGCCTTCGCCGCCAAATATCATGGACTTTAAACCGCCGGCCCGCTGAATATCAAAGTTAATGCCGCTCTCAAAAGCCACCACGCAACCGGTATCCACCCGTAGGGTCTCATTATTTAATCGCTTTTCTATTACGGTACCGCCGGCATGCACAAAAGCTAAGCCATCGCCTAGTAAGCGTTGCAAAATAAATCCTTCGCCCCCAAAGAAGCCGGCACCCAGCCGCTGGTTAAAATGTATGTTGATCTTGGTGCCCAGCGCCGCTGCCAGAAAGCCGTCTTTTTGTACAATTAAGCCTTGCGGTATCTGACTCAAATCTACGGGCATAATGGTGCCGGGATAAGGTGCCGAAAAGGCTACCCGGCTTTTCTGGTTATAACCCCGGTGGGTAAAATGCGTCATGAATAAAGATTCTCCGGTAAGCAGCCGCGAACCAGCCGAAAATACTTTGCCCAAAAAACCTTGTTGCGGCTCGGAGCCATCGCCCATCTTGGTTTCAAAGGTAATTCCTTCTTCCATGTATACCATGGCGCCAGCTTCGGCAATAACCGTTTCGTTTTGGTCCAGTTCTACTTCCAGTACCTGAATATCGTTGCCAAAAATGCGGTAATCTATTTCGTGTGAACGCATCGTATTCCGTTTTTAAAGACTAATTTTTCCGGAGCAAGTATACTAATTTTAAGGGCAAAACCGGTAGGTCGCCGCTATATTTTATTTCTTACCCCGGGCTTTAGGTGGTAAATCTTCGTCATCATCTGTTCCGCCCAGAAAATCCGGATCATTTTCATCACTCGCATCGGATTCCTGAATCGGGTATTCGTCATCTTCCGCGTCGTCTTGTTTTACCAGTTTTTTATCGTATACATTTTTATCCAAAAACTTATTTATCTGGTCGATGTCGTAGTTAGATGTTATTTCGCCGAGAGGATTTACTTTTATTTCGAAGCCTTCGAGTTCCTGGTGAACCCGGGCTTTTTTTTCGGATGATTTTTTCTTTTTGGCCATAGTTTTAGGTCTTTTTAAAACATTTCTGCGGTTGAGAAAAGGTAATGAGTTTAATCTCAGGAGCAGGGTTCCTATAAAACGAAAAAACCTACTTCATGGATGAAACAGGTTTTATTTATCTTTAATCAGGATAATTTAAATCTACCTAATCCAAGTTACCTCTACCGAAAAAGTACCTTTAATAAAGTTATTTAAACGTTATGCTTTTTTACTGGACCGCATAGGTACTTAGCTTTTGTACGGCGGCATCAATGCGGTTAGCTGTTTCTTCTGGTCCGATTATTTCAATAATAGCCATTAAATCGGGGCCGGCTTCCAGGCCGGTAAGCGCCAGTCGTAAGGCTTGCATTACCTGCCCGATCTTCATGCCGTGGGCCTCTAATATTTGTAATAAAAGCGCTTTTATATTATCCGCGGTAAAATCCGGAATGGCCGTTAGTTGGTTCCGGAAATCTTCGAAAACAGCCACCGCACTAGTATTCCATTTTTTAGCCGCTACTTTCTCGTCGTACGTGTCCGGGGCAATAGAAAAGTAAGCAGCTTCGCGCCAGAAATCCTGCGGAAACGTAACCCGCTCTTTCATTACACTGGCAATTTTAATTGCTTTTTCTTCGGAACAGGTAATGTTGTGTTCGGCTAAGGCTTGCAGCAGGTACTGAGCCAGTTCGGCATCGGGTTTGGCGCGTAAATATTGTTCGTTAAACCAACGGGCTTTATTAATATCGAAGCGGGTACCGGATTTACCAATCCGTTCAATCGAAAAAGCTTCGGCTAACTCATTCATGGTAAATAACTCTTGTTGCGTGCCCGGGTTCCAACCCAGAAACGCCAGGAAGTTTACAAAAGCATCCGGCAAATAACCACCTTCACGGTAGCCGCTGGATTTTTCTCCGGTAAACGGGTCGGTCCATTGCAACGGAAATACCGGGAAACCTAGTTTGTCGCCGTCGCGCTTGCTTAGTTTGCCATTGCCATCGGGTTTTAAAAGCAAAGGTAAATGGGCAAATTCGGGCATGGTAGCTTCCCAACCTAAATAACGGTACAGTAGCACGTGTAAGGGCGCCGAAGGCAACCATTCTTCGCCCCGGATTACGTGGGTAATTTCCATTAAATGATCGTCTACAATATTAGCCAGGTGATAAGTAGGCATGCCATCCGATTTCATCAGCACTTTGTCATCGATAGCGGACGAATGCACCATCACCCAACCCCGGATTAAATCTTTTAAGCGAATTTCTTCTTTCCGGGGTACTTTTAACCGAATAACATAAGGTGTGCCGCTAGCCAGCAATTGCTTTACTTCATCTTCGGGCAGGGTAAGGGAGTTGCGCATGGTGTTGCGCGTAATAGAATTATACTGCGGCGTAGCTACTTTAGCCGCTTTCAGGCGGTCGCGCATGGCATCCAGTTCTTCGGCCGTATCAAAGGCATAATAGGCGTGGCCCGCTTCTACTAATTGCAGCGCATAGTCCATGTACATAGGTTTGCGTTCTGATTGGCGGTACGGCGCGTGCGGGCCACCGTGCTTTGGACTTTCGTCCAGTTGAATGCCGCACCAGGCCAACGCTTCAAAAATATAATCTTCGGCACCGGGTACAAAGCGGTTCTGGTCGGTATCTTCGATGCGGAGCAGCATTTTGCCGCCTGTTTTTTTAGCGAATAAATAATTGTATAAAGCGGTACGGACGCCGCCAATATGTAGAGGTCCCGTGGGGCTGGGCGCAAATCGAACTCTTACTTCTCTTTCCATATTCAGATATAACCTTTTTGAAGAAGGCTGGTTTTAAAAATCGGGGCAAAGGTACGCAATAGATTGCTGATTTGCGCAGGTTTTAACAGGTAGCCGTTTCTGCCTGGAAATATTGTTTTGCGCCGCCTAAATCAGGAACATCGGTTAGCAGCAAAATAAATCAGACTACTTTTTCTGCAAACCAATTTTTTCGGATATAGTATCATCAATTAAATATTATGGCGTTAGGATATCTATGCAGACTAATAAGAATAAGTCGTTTTTTAAATTACTGTCGCAGATAGGGAAAAGCTCCTGGAGCCTATTCCGCGAAACATGGCTGGAGTTTTCGGATAATAATGCTTTTGATAAAGGCGCTGCCCTGGCCTATTATACTATTTTTGCTTTGCCCCCCGTCCTCATTATTATTATCAGTACGATTGGTTCTTTGTTCAGCCGCGAAGCCGTAACTGGGCAGATTTTCCGGGAAATAAGAGGGTTAATTGGTGATGCCGGTGCGCTGGAAGTGCAAAAGATGGTAGAAAATGTAAGCCAATCGAACGAACTCACATTTGCCACGGTATTCGGGGTAGTTACGCTTTTAGTAACGGCTACCGGGATGTTTATTTCCATGCAGAGTTCTCTCAATGCTATCTGGAGTGTAAAGCCCAAACCTCGCCGCGAATATTTAAAGATGCTAACCGACCGGTTAATATCATTTGCTATGATATTAAGTATTAGTTTTTTATTGCTGGTGTCGTTAATTGTGCACGCGGTAATTGCCAAAATAGGCGATATACTAACCCGGATAATGGGCGAAACAGCTATTATTTTTATTCAGTTCTTTAATAATACTTTTTCGCTGGCCGTAGTTACTATTTTGTTTGCCGCTATATTTAAATTCTTGCCCGATGCTAAAATTCGCTGGCGCGATGTGTGGGTAGGCTCCATTGTTACGGCTTTGCTTTTTACTTTAGGTAAGTTTTTAATTGGCTTATACCTGGGTAACAGCAATCTGGCCTCGGTTTACGGCGCGGCCGGTACGGTAGTGGTTATTTTAACCTGGGTCTTTTATTCGTCCCAAATTTTGTTTTTCGGATCTATTTTTACGCTTATTTATTCGCGCAAATACGGGTCTAATATTTACCCGTCCAGTTACGCGGTACGCGTCATCCGGGAAGAAGTAGAAGCGGGTAAAACAGCCATTAACAAAGAGCCGGGTAAGTTTGCTTTACCGGACGAAGAGGCAAAAACAACCGAAGCCAAGGAATAAACTAATTACGGGTAAGTTTTATACCAGCTCAGTTTTACCAATTCTACCTAATTACAAGTACTAAGCTTGCACCGCCATGCAGGAAATTTCTACGTTTACATCTTTGGGCAAGCGGCTTACTTCTACGGTTTCGCGGGCCGGTGCACTTTGCGCAAAATACTGGCCATAAACCGCGTTTATCCGGCTAAAATTATCCATGTCTTTCACGAAAATGGTACATTTTACAACTTGCGCAAAGCCCAACCCCGCTTCTTGTAATACGGCCTGTAAGTTTTTCATAACCTGGTGCGTTTCAGTTTCGATATCGTCTTGTACCAGGTTGCCGGTAGCCGGATCTAAGGCGATTTGCCCGGAAGCATATAAAACGCCGTTTGCAAGCACTGCTTGGCTATAAGGCCCGATAGGAGCAGGGGCTTGTATAGAAGTTATAATGGTATGCGCCATAGTTTGTATGCTTTGTTTGTCTAATTACATTCAAATGTAAGATAAATTATAAATAGTTGTTGCGGACTACCCGTTTCGAAGCAGAATTTTATCTAAAGAACACGCCCAACTTAATTATAGATCCGGAATTTGCTATCGAACTTATTCTTGGCGTGTTTAATTGAGTCTGTTGCATCAGGCATTTAGAAAACAAAAAAGGCGGTAAAAACCGCCTTTAAGTTCAATATAAATTTTCACGTCACGTTTATTCTACCGTTACCGATTTAGCTAAATTCCGGGGCTGATCTACGTTACAACCCCGCATAACGGCAATGTGATAAGATAACAACTGTAAAGGAATAACTGATATTAAAGGCGTCAGGTATTCACTGGTTTCCGGTACTTCAATTACATAATCGGCCATTTTTTCGATAACGGTATCGCCTTCGGTTACAATGGCAATCAGGCGGCCTTTGCGGGCTTTTACTTCCTGGATATTCGAAACTACTTTTTCGTAAGAGCTGTCGCGGGTAGCAATAACCACTACCGGCATGTTTTCGTCGATTAAGGCAATAGGGCCGTGTTTCATTTCTGCGGCCGGATAACCTTCCGCATGGATATAAGAAATCTCTTTTAATTTAAGAGCGCCTTCCAGCGCCACCGGGAAATTATAGCCCCGGCCTAAATATATAAAGTTACCCGCATCTTTAAACTCTTCGGCAATTTCTACTATTTTATCGTTCAGCTCCAAGGCTTTTTCTATTTTGGCCGGAATATTTTCCAGCTCAATCATTAAAGCGCGTAGTTTGGTGTTTTCGATGGTGCCCCGTTTGCTGCCCATAATCATGGCTAACAAAGTAAGTACCGTTACCTGGGCGGTAAAGGCTTTCGTGCTAGCTACGCCAATTTCGGGACCGGCGTGGGTGTAAGCGCCCGCATCAGTGGCCCGGGCAATAGAAGAACCTACCACATTACAAACTCCAAAAATAGTAGCGCCTTTTGATTTTGCTAACTCTATGGCCGCTAAGGTATCGGCGGTTTCGCCGGATTGTGAAATAGAGATAACAATATCGTCTTCGGTAATGATCGGGTTGCGGTAACGGAATTCCGAAGCGTATTCTACTTCTACGGGTATGCGGGCCAGGTCTTCTATTAAATATTCGGCAACTAAACCGGCGTGCCACGAAGTGCCGCAGGCTACAATTACAATGCGGCGGACATTTACAAACTTGTTTTCAAATTCTCGGAAGCCACTCATCACCAGTTGGTCGCTATCGGCTAGTAAACGGCCGCGCATGCTGTCGTAAATAGAGCGGGGCTGCTCAAAAATTTCTTTCAGCATGAAATGCTCGTACCCTCCTTTTTCGATAGATTCCAGTTCTAAGGCCAGCGTTTGGATATAAGGAGTCGTTGCCTGGTCTTCGCGGGTACGGATGTTTAATTCGCCATCTTTAATAACCGCAATTTCGTAATCGTTTACATATATTACTTCGTTGGTGTATTCAATAATGGGCGTGGCATCAGAAGCTAAAAAATATTCATCTTTATCTTTGCCTACCCCAATTACCAAAGGGCTGCCTTTACGGGCGGCAATAAGCTGGTTGGGCTCATCTTTAGATAATACCACAATGGCATATGCGCCCACTACCTCGTGTAAAGCCAACCGTACCGCTTCTTCCAGCGAGTAATTATTTTCAACCTGAATATCTTCGATTAAGTTAATGAATACTTCGGTATCGGTATCGCTGTAAAAAGTAAATTCTTTCGACTGCAATAAAGTTTTTAAAGCGCTGTAGTTCTCAATGATACCATTATGAATAATAGCAATGCGGCTGGAGTTGGAGTAGTGCGGGTGCGCATTAACATCGTTAGGTTCACCGTGAGTTGCCCAGCGGGTATGACCCATACCAATAGAACTATGAGTATCTTTTCCAACGATAAATTCTTCCAGATCTTTTACCTTGCCTTTTTTCTTATAAACATTTAAGGCTCCGTTCAACAGCGCTATACCGGCGCTATCGTACCCTCTGTATTCTAATCTTTTTAATCCCTTGATAATAATAGGACAAGCTTCCCGGTGCCCAATGTAGGCTACAATTCCGCACATATCTTGTTGGTAATAATTTTAATACTGGTATTTTGCTGATAAGGGATTAGGGCTTTTGCGTAGTATAATAAACCCGTAACATAATTCGCTTTTCGCCGGTGGTATTTATGATGGTTTGCCGCAGGGTTTGTAAAGCTAATAATGCACTTGGGCCTTCTGTTCCCATAGTTTGGGGATCATAAATAAAGGAAGCCGGCGAGATAATAAGGCCTTGACTAGGCGATACAGCAGTCGGCATAGTATTAGAAAGCAAGGCTTGCACGTAAGAAGTTATATTTATCTTGTAACCCTGTACCTCTCCGGAATAAACGCCACGAGCAGGTCTGGTGTAATCAAATGCGTAAACATTAGCATCGCTTAAACCACGGGGAGTATTGTTATTATCATTAGCCCGCAAAATTCTATTGCTTTTATCTGTTTCGAATAAGTAAACATAAGGCGAAATAGTATTATACGGAACCGAAGTTGCCGGAATAATAAGTTCAGCCCGGTTAATAGCAACATCACCTGCCTGTTGTTTTAGATTCTTTAAATCCGGGAAGGATATTTTGGTTTTAAGCCCGGTTGATTCCTGCAGATATACCTGGTTGTTGGTACTGCGAGCCGGCAGCGAATCCCCGGCTAGTTTTAAGGCAGCTAATGGCGTGCCGGTACGATCTGTAGCAATATTAGTAAAATAGTCGTTATCGGCAGCTATATTAAACTGGTAAGAATATTTGGTACCCCCTGATTTATAGTATATTTTCAGGTAAGTGCTGTCAGCGCCCGGTCCGAAACTTACAGCAGAATTGGCATTAGTACCACCAGTTAAGGCAATACCCGGAAAATTAGTAACAAATTGTGCCTGATTTGAAAGACCAGTGGTGCCACTTTGGGCCAGAAACTCTGCCGCTAAAGCATTACTTAACCGAATACGAACCGGCGTGGGCTTTCTGATTTTGGCAGTGCCATTTACCGGAACATAAGACGGACCTAAAGGAGTGGGCTTAAAAATAACCGAACCCAAAGGCGTTGGATCATATTTCAGGCTTTTAAAAGAATAATATGTTTCCGTTTCTTGGAATGGCTCTTGTAACCGGTGCACATTAATGGTAAGATCCTGCGTGGTATCGCCGTAAGCATCATCATAATCCAAAGACAATACCATTGAATCTACCTGGGCGCCGGTGGCGGCCGTAAAGGTCGATGAACCTACTCCTACTTCGAGAAAAGAAGTAGCCGTAACCGATCCGAAAGTATTATTCGTAACCCGGCCGGCTAATAAACCACCGCGGCGGTAAGCCAGAATAGGATCTGGTAATAATACGGTGGAGGCTTCCACCACAAAATCATCTTTGTAAGCGGTTCCGAGTTCTGTTTCGCTACCTACGCCCTCCAAAGCAAGGTCGGTAGAGTCTTCGCAAGAAAAAAGGGTAAACAGGGAAAAAATAAAAAGAACAGTGGTTCTAGTTGGCCAATTCATTATATAGGTTGTAATAGGAATCTAAAAAAGTTTCTTCGGAATCGTTGCTGATTTGCCGGGTTTTGGTTTCTGCCGTAAATAAGGCGTTTATGTTTTCACTGAAGTTATCTTCGTGCGATTTTACCACGATATCAGCATACTCCATGCCCATTTTTACAAAACCTTCAAAATCTGCCGATTTCAGGTGCGTCAGCATGCTGTCGTCAATATCCAGCATTTTTACTTTTTCCAAAAGATCGCCTTCAAATTTATAATCAAAGCCATTGTTGTACACCGTAAACATGGATTTGGCATCTTTAAAAATAGGATCTTTCTTGTAAGTCGTTTTCAGGTACATGGGTATCAGGCCCGTCATCCAGTCGTTGCAATGCACAATATCCGGCGACCAGCCTAATTTTTTTACTGTCTCTAAAACGCCTTTACAGAAAAATATTGCCCGTTCGTCGTTATCCGCATGAAATTTATTGTCTTTGTCTACCAAAACCGATTTGCGGTGGAAATAATCTTCGTTGTCAATAAAGTAAACTTGTAATTTCGCGTTCGGAATAGAAGCAACTTTTATAATCAAGGGCTTTTCTTCTTCACCCACGGCAATGTTAATACCCGATAATCTTACTACTTCGTGCAACCGGTTTTTACGTTCGTTTATCAAACCAAAACGGGGAACAAAAATACGGATTTCCATACCTCTTTCCTGCATTCCCTGGGGCAACATGCGCAGAAACTCTGCTACTTTGGTGGTTTGTAAAAAAGGATTAATCTCGGTTGCAGCGTATAAGATTCTTAGCTTTGACATAAACTTGAAAAAGGTTGGTTTGGATAAGGCCAAAAATTCGGCAGTACAAAATTACATATTTTTTCTCGGAATATCAATTTTATTCTTTTAAACATTACCTTTGCGCGCTTTTAAGCCCACTATTCTGTAATTGGCATGCATGTAATTACCTCTCTTTCCGAAATAAAAAAGCACACGGCCCACTTGCGGAGTTCCGGGAAAACCATTGGCTTTGTACCTACTATGGGAGCTTTGCACGCCGGGCATTTGCAACTGCTGCGGGCCGCTGCCCGGCAGAACGATGTTACGGTATGCAGTATTTTTGTAAACCCTACCCAATTTAATAACGCCGAAGATTACCGTTTATATCCGCGTTTGCTGGAAGAAGATGCTCGTATTTTAGAAGAAGAAAAATGCGATATTTTATTTTCGCCGGCAGCAACCGATATGTACCCCGAAACCACCCAGTTAAGATTTGATTTTGGCTCTTTGGAACACGTTATGGAAGGGAAATACCGGCCGGGCCATTTTAACGGCGTGGCTATAGTAGTGAGTAAGCTGTTTCACTTGGTGAATCCGCACCGGGCTTATTTTGGGCAAAAAGATTTACAACAATATACCATTCTAAACCAGCTAGTGCGGGACCTTGATTTTGATTTGGAAATGGTGTGCCACCCCATTGTCCGGGAAGCCGATGGGTTGGCCATGTCGTCGCGCAACCGCCGGCTTAACCCGGAGCAACGCTTGGTCGCCGTTCATTTGTACAAAGCATTAATGTTAGCGGCGGAGTTGCTCCAAACCCAGGATATTGTGCAGGTAAAAGAAACCGTAGCGGATTACTTGCGCCAGTTCGAGGCGATACAGCCGGAATATTTTGAAGTTGTAAACGTTAAAAATCTGCAACCATTAGCGGAACTGGATGGATCTGGTGGCGCTGCCTTGTGTATTGCGGCTTACCTCGGCGACATCCGGCTCATTGATAATATTATCCTGCCGTAGCTTGCTGCGGCCCGCATGGGCGGCCCAAACGGGTAGCTACTATGAGGCAAAATTAGCTACCTTTGTATTTTATTATATTATATCACCATGTTAATTGAAGTTTTAAAATCTAAAATACACCGGGTAAAAGTTACACAGGCCGAATTACATTATGTAGGCAGCGTTACCATCGACGAAGATTTAATTGATGCCGCCAATATGGTGGAAAACGAAAAAGTTACCATTGTAAACATAAACAATGGCGAGCGTTTCGAAACCTATATAATTAAAGGCGAGCGGGGTACCGGTACCATTTGTTTAAACGGCCCGGCTGCCCGCAAAGTGCAGCTAGGCGATGTGGTTATTATATTTTCCTATGCCCTCATAGAATTCAGCAAAGCGAAAGAACACCAGCCCACGCTGGTTTTCCCCGATCAACATAACCGGCTTGTTTAAGTTACTGCCATGAAAAAGTTACTGGACCTTCTGAAATACGCCGTTATTTTTGGATTGTCGATTTTTCTGATGTGGTACGCTTTAAAAGGCATTGATTTTAGTTTGGTTCTGAAGCATTTAAAAGAAACCAACTTTTTCTGGTTGAGTGTATCGTTGCTGGTGGCTTTGTCGGGTTTTCTGAGCCGGGCTTACCGCTGGAAGATGCAACTCTCGCCGATTAGTAATAAAGTGACGTTTGCAGATACCTATCACGCCATGATGATCGGCTACCTGGCTAACCTAGTGTTACCACGGATGGGTGAGGTTTTCCGGTGCAGTGTATTAAAGCGCAGCAGCGATATTCCGGTTCAGGCCTCTTTCGGTACCGTTATAACCGAGCGCCTGATTGATATGGTGATGCTTTTAACATTGATTGGTATTGCCTTTCTGGTGGAGTTCGATCGCTTAAGTACCTTCTTTTTTTCTTTTATAAACGATCGGTACCATTCGGCCCAGGAAAATCAAACCTTGCTGTATGTGGTGGTGGGTTTATTTATCTTGGGGGCCATTGGTACCATTGTAGTTCTGGTATTTTTCCTGAATAGCTTGCGCGAAAACCGGTTTTTTCAAAAAATAGTAGCTTTAGCCCGGGGCTTTTTAGACGGTATATTTAGTATTGGCAAGCTCAAAAATAAAACTGGTTTTACTGCCCATACTTTGTTTGTTTGGTTAACCTATTATTTAATGGGTTACTTGTCGTTTTTTGCCTTGCCCGCTACTGCCGGCTTAAGTCCGCTGGCTGCTTTTTCGGTACTGGTAATTGGCAGTTTGGGCATGAGTGCCCCGGTACAGGGCGGTATTGGCGTGTTTCACCTGATGGTAACCAACACCTTATTATTATATGGTGTTTCCAAAGAAGCCGGAATGGCGTTTGCCCTCATTAATCATACCTCGCAAACCTTGATGGTGGTGGTGTTGGGCGGCATTAGTTTTATATTAAGTTTAGCAAAAAATCCCCGGAACAAAGAAGTGCTGGAAACGCCCACTGTTGGTTATGACCTCCCAAGATAAAATATTTACCCGCGAAGATTTAATTAAACAAGTAACCGTTTGGAAACAGGAAGGGCAGCGAGTGGTTTTTACCAATGGTTGCTTCGATATTCTGCATTTAGGCCACGTCGATTACCTGGAAAAAGCCCGCGCCCTGGGTGACAAATTAGTAGTGGGGGTAAATACCGATACCTCCGTTAACCGTTTAAAAGGGCCTTCCAGGCCATTACAAGACGAGTTGTCACGGGCGCGCATTATGGCATCTTTATTGTTTACTAATGCTATAGTATTATTTGACGAAGAAACCCCTTACGAGCTAATTAAAAGCGTTATGCCCGATATTTTAGTGAAAGGCGATGACTATACCGTGCAAAATATTGTCGGTCACGATATCGTTTTACAAAATGGAGGCGCCGTTAAAACCATTGCGCTCGTAAAAGGGTATTCTACATCAAACGTCGTAGCAAAAATTAAAAACAACTAAACTAAAGGATAAAATGGGTGGGATATATGTAATAATGATCATCTTCATGCTAGCGAGCATGGGGGTGAGTTGGAAGTTAAAAAGTAAGTTTAAGAAATATTCGGAAATTGGTTTGCGCTCCGGCATGAGTGGCCGCGAAATTGCCGAAATGATGCTGGCCGATAATAACATTACCGATGTACGGGTTATTTCTACGGAAGGAATGTTAACCGACCATTATGATCCGAGTAATAAAACTGTGAACTTAAGCGAAGGCGTATATGGCTCCCGGAGTGCAGCCGCGGCGGCGGTTGCCGCCCACGAGTGTGGTCACGCCGTACAACACGCCAAGGCTTACAGTATGCTAAAATTCCGGTCGGCCATGGTACCGGCGCTAAGTGTGGCTTCCCGGTACATGCAATGGATACTGCTGATTGGTATATTTATGATGCAAACTACTTTAATACCCTTAGGAATAGGAGTAGCTTTATTTGCCTTAACAACCTTGTTCAGCTTTATAACATTGCCCGTGGAATTTGATGCGAGCAAACGCGCACTCGCCTGGATGGATACCCGGGGCATTGTAACGCCGCAGGAACACGCCATGGCGAAAGATTCTTTAAAATGGGCTGCTATGACTTACGTAGTGGCGGCTTTAGGTTCGCTGGCTACCTTGTTATATTATGGTTCTCTTTTATTAGGAGGCGGCCGTCGCGATTAAGTAGCAACTTTTATCTATAATCCGGAACGCTGCGTTTAGAAATAAACGCAGCGTTTTTTTTTGGTTTTAAAGTAACCGGATCAGGTATTATCGTATGCTTGCATAATAATTGATCCTTTCGCCTGTTTTAATTATACTTGCAAGCGTATCCACTACACTATATATAAATACACTTACACATGAATTTCGAACTAACCGAGGAGCAACTGGCCGTGCGGGAAGCCGCCCGCGATTTTGCTCAAACAGAATTGTTGCCCGGGGTAATTGAACGGGATGAGCTCCAAAAGTTTCCGGCGGAGCAAATAAAAAAAATGGGAGAGCTAGGCTTTATGGGCATGATGGTCCATCCTAAATACAATGGCGGCGGCATGGATTCTGTGTCGTATGTGCTGGCAATGGAAGAAATATCCAAGATAGATGCTTCTGCTTCCGTCGTCATGTCGGTAAATAATTCTTTGATTTGCTGGGGACTAGAAAAGTACGGCACCGAAGAACAGAAACAAAAATATTTAACGCGCCTAGCCACCGGCGAAATTATTGGGGCCTTTTGCTTGTCGGAGCCCGAAGCCGGTTCGGATGCCACGAGCCAGCGCACCACCGCCGAAGATTACGGTGACTATTATCTTTTAAATGGAACCAAAAATTGGATTACGAACGGTAGTTCCGCCTCGGTTTATCTGGTAATTGCGCAAACGCATCCCGAAAAAAGGCATAAAGGCATAAATGCCCTTATTGTGGAGCGCGATACGCCGGGTTTTGTAGTAGGCACCAAAGAAAATAAGTTAGGTATTCGGGGCTCCGATACGCATTCGTTATTGTTTACCGATGTAAAAGTACCCAAAGAAAACCGCATTGGCGAAGATGGCTTCGGGTTTAAGTTTGCCATGAGCGTACTAAGCGGCGGGCGGATTGGCATTGCGGCCCAGGCTTTGGGCATTGCTTCCGGTGCTTACGAATTGGCGCTGCAATACGCCAAAGATCGCAAAGCGTTTGGGGTGCCTATTTCCCAGCATCAAGCCATTCAATTTAAATTAGCCGATATGGCTACCAGCATTGAAGCGGCGCGCTTATTGTGTTTGCAGGCCGCAAGCGACAAAGATGCCGGCCGCGATTATGTAAAATCGGCGGCTATGGCCAAGGTGTTCGCCTCTAAAGTGGCCATGGATACGACCATTGAAGCAGTGCAGGTGCACGGAGGTTATGGATTTGTTAAAGAATACCACGTGGAGCGTTTAATGCGCGATGCCAAGATAACGCAGATCTACGAAGGAACCACCGAAATCCAGAAAATAGTAATATCGAGAGAAATTTTAAAATAACTTAAATAGCTGTTGTAGAAATAGTCCTGTAATTAATACCATGCTTTTCTAAATTTTTTTATAAATTATCTTGTTTAATTTTTGACATATTAAAACTATTCTATTAGCTTTAAGGGATTAAATATAACTATAAAGGAAAGCATTAAAACTGCCGCATCATGGAAGATTACAATAAGGTTATCGAGTCTTTAGGCGTACGATATATTAAATCTAAGAATTTAGTTTTGCAACAACCTTTTATGGTGCGCAATTATTATGATGTAGGCAACAATATAATATTATTGCACAAAGGCACGATTGCATTCGGCGACGAACAGCAAGTAGTAGAAGAAGGCGAAATGCTGTTTGTACCGGGTGGCCGGAGTACGAAAATCTACTACGGCGATTTGGAAGCGCGTACTATTTCGAACGATGACCTGATTTCGAACCGGGATAAATTCTTTAAAAGTAATTCTGATCTGGATTTAATTGGCGATGCCGATGACAGCCACAGCATGGTAAGCTTTGAAGCAAAAGTTTTCGATTCGGTAAACTTCTTTGCTTCTTTAGATGTACCGGCCTTCTTAATTGCGAATAACTCCAAATTGGCTAACTTAATTATTAAAGTAATTGAGGAAAGCCTGCAGGATTTGCCGGGTAAAGAACGCTTAATTAATATATACACCGAAAATATTGTAGTAGAAATTGTTCGTTACATCTTGCGGAACCGCATGTTTGTGGAACAATTGGCTACTAACAGTACTTACTTTAAAGATCCGCGCCTGATTGATCTATTTAATTATATTAAGGAGAATATTGGCGGCGATCTTTCCAATAAAGTATTATCAAACGTTGCGAACGTATCAGAAGATTACGTAGGACAGTATTTTAAAATGCTCACCGGTATTAATCCGCAGGATTACATTGAGTATCAACGTATGGAACGGGCCGTGTTCCTGCTCCGCACCACGAAAAAGAGCATCCGGGAAATTGGCAAAGAAGTGGGTTACAAAGATACGGCGTACTTCTGCCGGCGCTTTAAAATGATGTTCGGTATTCCAGCTGGTAAAATGCGTCGCCGCGAATCGGCCATGAATGAATAGAAATTTATAATTTAATACAACAATAAAACAGAATCCCCGGCTACCAAGTCGGGGATTCTGTTTTTATCAATCACGTATACTGCGCGAACGTCTGCCCTAAGAATAAGCTTCTTCTGTCCATTGGCTACTGATTGGCAAAATATATTTGGCTGGTAAGGCAAGCCGAGTATACAAATGAAGTGAGCAGAACTCTAGTTGGGAGACCTTAGGGAGGGCACTCGCGCCAGATGTAGCGTATGGGAAGGCTATGTTTTTCTTACTTCTCTACGCGTATGCCGTTAAAAGCACTAATTACTTCGGCTATCTCCCGAATAAAATTCGGATTTTTTTCAATATGATTTCCGACCACAATAATATCGGCACCGGCGGCTAAGGCCGTACTGGCTTTTTGCACCGTATTAATACCACCGCCTACAATTAAGGGCAACGTAATGGTTTTACGTACCGCCTGAATCATATCGGAACTAATGGGATGCAGGGCGCCGCTACCGCCATCTAAATAAATAAATTGCAGACCTAATAACTCGCCAGCCAAAGCCGTGCTGGCCGCAATACTGGGTTTATCGTGGGGCAGAGGCGTGGTACCGCTCATATAAGAAGCAGTCGTTTGCCGGCCCGAATCAACCAAAATATAGCCGGTAGGTAAAACGGTAAGTTTGCTTTCTTTTAATAAGGGAGCCGCCAGTACGTGTTGTCCGATTAAAAATTCAGGATTTCGCCCCGAAATAAGGGATAATAGTAAAATCGCATCCGCCTGCGGATCGATGTGCAAGCTGTGGCTCGGAAATAAAATAACCGGAATAGTGGTTAAGCTCTTTATTTGGCGAATGAGGGAAATTTGGTTGCCTTTGGTGACGAGGCTGCCACCCACAAACAAGTAATCAACTTTATTCTGATTGCAAAGGCGGATAATATCCGGACAACTAGCTTCGTGTAAGTTGTCCGGATCCAACAGAACCGCAAATGATT
>Ga0210040_10005678_pt1 | contig 15807 bp, 4 predicted proteins | sample CryGeyCG12114_NA_FD_185462 | JGI IMG/M metagenome (GOLD analysis project Ga0210040, IMG submission 185462) | Groundwater microbial communities from aquifer - Crystal Geyser CG19_WC_8/21/14_NA (SPAdes) (version 2) | ecosystem: Environmental > Aquatic > Deep subsurface > Groundwater | place: USA... | reverse complement strand
AACCGCCATATTTACGAGCATCTAAGCCATCAGATATTTTAAAGGAAATTAATCAAGATGTTTAAGTACATAAGGTGTGGGTGGGTGGGAACCCTTTATTCAGGAACCTTCAGTGGTTCATATAACTACGGTCAAGCTTCAGCTTACAGGTAAGCCTCGCTTAACCATAATTTATATTTCACCACTTCTGGTTCCTTTCTAAAGGGTTTACCAGATGTAGATGTTTAAAGCCAAACATCTTGATTTTCTTATAATTATTTATTTATTGAAAATTCAAAAAACCAGACAAAACATATAAAACATATTACTTACAGACTTAAGACAGCATTACTATAACCTTCTGAGTTATCAAATGGTCTATTATAAAATCTGGCAAAAGTCCTAGAAGAGTTTGACCAACCTGCACACTTATAAATTGTATCTATATCTATTCCTTTTACAAATGCTTTAGACACTGAACAATGCCTAAAACTATGGCTTTTATATTTATTTACATTGATGCCTGCCTCTTTTAACACTAAAACAAGCCATCTAGATAATGTTTGTTTAGATACAGCTCTATGAGGCTTACAAAGGGATACAAATAACGATTGGGATTTTCGCATTTCTGCTGTTCGATACAAATAGGTTTCCAAAGTACTCGCAACACATATTGATTTTAATTCATTGTAAGGTAAGATCAAAGTAGGCTGTGGTCTACCTAAGCCGGAAGTTTTAAGTCTATCAGGAATTAAAATTTCTACTCGAGAAGATAATATAATATTATCAATCTTGATCGAGTGTATAGTCTGAACTCTTTGTCCTGTACTTAATAATAGCAAACTAACAAGCTTATAAGACAGTTGAGATAAAGATAAATTTTCATTTTTGGGCCACTTATCAAACATTTTTAGCAGGGTGTTCGTATCCCATGTTGTTTGGTAACGTGGCATGGGAGGACGAAGGCGTGCAACACCTTTTAATAACCTCACAACCAAAGGGTGATTTCCAACAGTGAAACCATCTACCGTGTTTAATACTAAAGATAAACATGACCTTGCCGTATTTACGCTACTGTAACTTAAATTATTTTCAAATACATTTGTGAGAAATTCTAATACATTATTCAGATTTGAATCCATAGGATTTTTATAATTCTTCTCACAGAACCGCACCCATTTTTCATAGACACTGAAATATTGTGATTGAGTAGCTTCAGAACAGGAATGCATTAAAACTTTTATAACATTAGAAGTCAATCCTCTTCGTCCAAACGAGAACCTGAAACTATCGCCACTTCTAGACGTAATGTTCGATGCAACGGGTGCGGCTCTCTAGAGAAAGGTGAATATAACAAGTCAATTGAAGGTCCAAATACTAATATTTCGGATATACATATGGATTTAAAAATTGGATACCACGGTTGTGAAGACCATGAAGGAACCACTATAATCCCACGAGTCTTCTCTCTTATGATTTTATCTACGACCTTGCTAATTAAACAAAAGGGCGGAAATGCGTAAAAGTTTTCTAGCCAATCAATGGTAAAGGCATCAACCGCCGAACATAGAGGATCCGGATGCCATGATACATATTCTGAACATTTATTTGTAAGATATGAAGCAAACAAATCTATTGATGGGGAAAAAAATTTTTTGCATATGCAACTATAAGTTTCATTGTTTAAACTCCATTCGGAATCATCTGTTTTTGCCCTTGATTCTTGATCAGCTATGAAGTTTTCATGGCTAGAGATATAACTAGCAGTTAACAAAATGTCTCTTGATTCACACCATTTCCAAATACGCTTAGCTATGTCTTGCAGGACAGTAGAGTGACAGCCGCCGTAACGATTTATGTATGCAATTGCGGTAGTGTTATCCACTCTCAGCAAAACGTGGGTATTTACAGCAGATGAGCAAAAACAAAACAAACCAAACTCAACTGCCAACAATTCAAGAACATTTATATGAAAATTCTTCTGTTGAAAATTCCAAAATCCTCTAGTTCTTTTCTCGTTACATACAGCTCCCCAGCCACTTAAGGAGGCGTCTGTAAAAATCACTATAGCCGGCTTAATCAATTTTATTGGCCTTAAAAATTTTCCACTGTTTTCCAAATGATGCTGCCACCACTCTAAATCTAATTTGGCTTCCCTAGTTAAAACCATTTTAGCTGTATAGTTTTGGTTACAAAGCGTTAGGTAACGATTTTTTTCTATTTCTAGCTGCCTACAATATAATAAGGCATAGGAAAAAGCAGGACAAGCTGCAATCAATGAACCGACTAATCGAGCGCAATCATGAATAGAAATAACTACTTTTGCTAGGGCTGATTTAATTAACTGACAAATAGCATAAATCTTTCGTTCAGGTAAAGAAATAGTCATTCTAACTGTGTTGAAAACGAACCCTAAATATTCTATTTCCTGAATAGGATTAAGCACAGACTTATCATAATTTATTGTGAATCCCAGCTTTTCTAATAACTCGACGGTGTTGAGTATATTATCAAGACATTTACTAAAAGTATTACCCACCAAAAGCAAATCATCTATAAAAATGATAGAAATAAAGCCTATTTTCCGCAAATATGAAACAACCGGTTTCATTACTTTAGTGAACAATCTAGGAGCTGTGCACAAACCAAAGGGAATGCATGTATATTCATATAAAGTATCCCTCCATTTAAACCTTAAGTATTTCCTAAAGTGCTCATGAACAGGAATAGCATGATAAGCTGATCGAAGGTCAACCTTGCCCATGTAATTATTTAATTTTAAGATATTCAATACCGTCTTTACATCTTCCATTTGAAAATGAGAAGTGTCTATGAATTCATTTAATTTTTTGAGATTCAAAATCAGACGAACTCCCCCGTCTGATTTTGGAACAATAAATATATCAGAAATAAACTGCCCTTTTTCTTTCTTTGCCTTTACGATAGCACCAGAGGTGCGAAGTTGTTCAATTTGATTATCGATTAGTTGGATTTCATCTTTTGAAAACTTACGAGTGAAAGGCTCGTGGGATTGAAATGGCTCAGTAACAAATGGAATCTTATACCCTAGCACTATATCTAAAATTGTTTGATCGCTACAGATTTCTTTCCAAACTTCAATCCTAGAACTAAGGTTACAAGCAGTATAACGTACCTTACTATTTACTGTCGCTGTTTTATTTGAAAGTTGGGGCCTTGTCTCAACCCTCCTCTCATTGCTGACTGACCGCCTCCCCGCATTCGGTTCAGCGGTCGACGGAAGTTTAAATGTCGGAAGTAACTTCCTCTTCCTTTAGAATTCGTAGCAGGATATGGTCCATATCGACCAGAATATTGAGAAACACCAGCTTTAATCACTCTGGAAGTGCTTTGCGCATTTTTTAAATCTTGTTCCAATGTGTCGCCAAACAAGAACTCGTCCCCAAAAGAAGACTTGTTGCAAATAAGAGAAAATGGTTTGTTCAGTGCCGGTTTAATTAACGCTCGTCTTCGTGAAGACATTTCTTTATCAGCTTGCGCTTGACAATAAACTGCATCCATTTCCATCCGCATTAAATTGTCCAATGTCTCCTTCGGTATTTTATCTGAATTCATCAATAACATTTCCAGTACCTTGCTAGATGCAATCAGGCCCCTTGAAATGGTTTGTTGAATGCCTTGCAATGCAACGTCATTTGCTCTAATTGTGGCTGGCAACTCGTTCCACAGTTGTGAATTCACTTTTGGTGCTCGCAAGCAACGGCAATTCAATGGAGTCTTATGAGTATTCTTAAGTTTCTCAATTAATTCTTTGCTGAACTCCCTTTCATGAATTTTTAATACGGAAGACGCAACTTCGTCATTCAAACTTGAGCCAAAATCATCTTCACAGACTTTGCTGTTAAGCACTGCTAGTACAGATTCTTCTGTTGGATTTAAAACATTTGTTTGTCCAGTTGCAGCAGCAAGTAAATTATCAACCATTACATCGTCAATTCGCTCATCTAGATCATTATTTAATTTTTTGAGATTCAAAATCAGACGAACTCCCCCGTCTGATTTTGGAACAATAAATATATCAGAAATAAACTGCCCTTTTTCTTTCTTTGCCTTTACGATAGCACCAGAGGTGCGAAGTTGTTCAATTTGATTATCGATTAGTTGGATTTCATCTTTTGAAAACTTACGAGTGAAAGGCTCGTGGGATTGAAATGGCTCAGTAACAAATGGAATCTTATACCCTAGCACTATATCTAAAATTGTTTGATCGCTACAGATTTCTTTCCAAACTTCAATCCTAGAACTAAGGTTACAAGCAGTATAACGTACCTTACTATTTACTGTCGCTGTTTTATTTGAAAGTTGGGGCCTTGTCTCAACCCTCCTCTCATTGCTGACTGACCGCCTCCCCGCATTCGGTTCAGCGGTCGACGGAAGTTTAAATGTCGGAAGTAACTTCCTCTTCCTTTAGAATTCGTAGCAGGATATGGTCCATATCGACCAGAATATTGAGAAACACCAGCTTTAATCACTCTGGAAGTGCTTTGCGCATTTTTTAAATCTTGTTCCAATGTGTCGCCAAACAAGAACTCGTCCCCAAAAGAAGACTTGTTGCAAATAAGAGAAAATGGTTTGTTCAGTGCCGGTTTAATTAACGCTCGTCTTCGTGAAGACATTTCTTTATCAGCTTGCGCTTGACAATAAACTGCATCCATTTCCATCCGCATTAAATTGTCCAATGTCTCCTTCGGTATTTTATCTGAATTCATCAATAACATTTCCAGTACCTTGCTAGATGCAATCAGGCCCCTTGAAATGGTTTGTTGAATGCCTTGCAATGCAACGTCATTTGCTCTAATTGTGGCTGGCAACTCGTTCCACAGTTGTGAATTCACTTTTGGTGCTCGCAAGCAACGGCAATTCAATGGAGTCTTATGAGTATTCTTAAGTTTCTCAATTAATTCTTTGCTGAACTCCCTTTCATGAATTTTTAATACGGAAGACGCAACTTCGTCATTCAAACTTGAGCCAAAATCATCTTCACAGACTTTGCTGTTAAGCACTGCTAGTACAGATTCTTCTGTTGGATTTAAAACATTTGTTTGTCCAGTTGCAGCAGCAAGTAAATTATCAACCATTACATCGTCAATTCGCTCATCTAGATCATTATGAATTTCATCGATGGAGTCTCCCACGGAGTACTCCGAGTCATCATGTTTTTCATCAATTTTCTTTGCTATTGCGCTGATTGCTGCAGCTTGATCAGCAAGTAAATCAGGAATCGATTTCAAACTTTCAATGATCGTTTCTACAAACATAAGTGACGGGGTTATTTTTGATCACCAAAGTACGCATACAATGGGAAAAGAATAATGTTGCACCACACGGGTAGCAACGGTGGCACAAATTGAACTTACTTTGTTCATCGAACTGCGCTTGAAGCCTGTTAAGTTCGCCTCTTAACTCAGAATCACCATCATCAATGAGATTCAAATTATCTTGGGAGCCTGAACCAGGAAATCTCCCGCCACCTTGATTCCCTTTTTTTCGTTTCGCATTAGACCTAATTTTGAAAACAGAACCAAGCGCTTTAGATCTGTTTGCTGTTTTAAAACTTTGCTGGTCGCTCGTATGGCTGCAAAAAGTAAAAAATTTTGCTCTTACCTTGTATTTGTAGACATCCTGAACATAAAAACACTTCAAATTTATTGATTCAACTTCGATTTCTTTCAAAAATTTCAAACAAAATTGAGAATAAAATTCTTATGACCACTCTCCACAAGCATAACGAAATATCTGATGGCTTAGATGCTCGTAAATATGGCGGTTGGCGGTAGGTATGCTCACCTTTTTTCTAGTCTAGATTGGCGTTGAAGTATGGCACTCTCCATATAGTGTAGCGGGACTCTACATCTGGTAAACCCTTTAGAAAGGAACCAGAAGTGGTGAAATATAATGATAATAAATTCCACTCTCCTATCTATCCAACTATCCCTGTCTTCTACTTTGATTGTGTGAGCGAGTTAAAGGAATTCGTGGAAAAATTCCACTACCGTTACAATTATGTCACTCATAACTCTAAATACGATTACTGATTACGCATTTACTAACTACAGGCGACTGCACAATCCTTTTGACTTTGTGAGCCAAGCAGAAAAACGTTACGCATATGTAAAAAATTATTCCACTGACCTTTACACTTGAATCCATTGCCTTCATATCCTGGATAACAGGTGCAACGGAAACTGCCCAGTGTGTTGGTACAATGAGAGAATACATCACAGGGTCGAAATTTGCACTCATTCTCATCCGGCATCTCACACCCTTTGCCCCCGAAGCCATCATTACAATGACACTGGGACTCAAGGCATGCTCCGTTCATGCACTCTTTGCCAGTAGCTAGAGCGCAATCGTCTGAAAAGAAAAACCATTCTCCCCATTACACAACGGTACAAAAATTGTCAACAACGAATAATCAAATTACTAACCAAACTACTGCATAAAGGGTTCAGCGAGGCATATAAGCTTGGTTGGGTAGTTAGTTAGTTTACAAAAACTGGTATGATAATACCAAATATAAAGATTGGGAACACCCATAAGGTTCTATCCTTTCTTTGTAATCAACTACACAAATAATTTAATCACTCAACGGAGTTCACTTACTTGTGTCTACGTGGATGACAAAAAAGGTTGACTAATTTAGTGAACAAGTCTACTTGAGAAATCTTAAGAAAACTTGAACAACATGAAGGCACATTTTAATGCATAGTCAAGGATGTCAGTAATTATGACATTGATGGCCTATCTATCTTTCCATCCGTCTTGTATTATGATGACTGTCACTTGATTGCTCACATACTAAATAGTGTGCAACTCACTAAAGCTCACTAACTAACAAATATTAGTTTTGTGCAATCCTTCCCCCTTTGGCATTTCGTGTACATTTCAGCATAGTGTGTGTTCAGAAGTGTGCTCTATTGTGATACGCCGATGACATGAATGGAACCTCAGAGAATTTATTATTGTTTCTGTAATATGCATACACAAGGTGTTCCGCATGCATACTATCATATGATGTAGATAGGATCATTATCATTGAACAGGAACATGCAACTCGGATTCAGTCAATGGTGGTAATGATTGGAAAATAAATCGCACCTATTCTTTGTGGTGGTTGGACACGGATTAAGTGACACAATGTACATGGGAAACTCTCAAATGATTGCCTCCATGGTTTATAAATGGATATTTATTTGCTTGCTTATATGTTGTTGGTGTTTTGTACTATGCAAACGATGCGTTCCCATTGTTGACACAAACTAAGGGCCAACTATAACAGCCTAATGTGCAATAAATGTGTTGAGTACTCTGTCTGAATGGACTAATAATAGAAAACTGTATGTATTATCGCCAATATGAAGGCTACAGGATGAACCCTATCATCATCAATAATGCATCTCATCTTTTCTGTTCAATAAAAGCAAGGTAAAATGGATTATTCCTTGTGTACAAACATTTGTCATCGTCAAGTGCTCACTGGCTATTAAGTTGAGAAGGAATAGTTTGTGATGTACAGGTTTATGAATACTACTGTCTTTAGTTTCAGGAGGACGGAGAGAGTGTATACTGATGAGAAACAAAAGTATAGTTAGTTATAGTATATTGACTACCTAAGGATATGTCTTGTTATCTGGTATTATTATTATTGTTATTATTTGTGTCTAATCGCATGATCGTCACAGTCAAATCGCAGGGATGAGAATTGTTTAAAATTTCGATGGCTCTGAGATTATTATTAGTGATTAGCGAGGAAACCCCTGGAGCTTTATTAGAGACAGTTGAATTGTGTTCCTATTTCCCTTCACCTTAACTAAAAAAATTGTTTTTCAGAAATTGCATTTGGCAAAGTTTACTTGTTACACGTAGGCAATTGGAAAAAATAATCAGTCATCCTTTGCGTCTTCTTGATCATGACTGCATCATTAAAGCTTTTGTGCACCTATGTAATCACCATAAATTCTCAATAGCCATGAAAATTATGGATCATTTTGCATACAATATGAGTTGTTTCAGTTGAGTTGACCATATGAGACGTTATTTGTGTAGCCATTTGCTAATTTTACCTCTTTTGAGCATATTTATTAATGAGTATGGTCAACGTAAATAGCTTGTAACTTTAGTGATAGTATGAGCATCTTTAATAGTTAGTTTGCAATTATTTGTAGCAAGTAATGGAATCAAAGACCTGCCAAATAAATTCTTGTTTAATGTGTGGGCAAACCATGGAGTATAATAATTGATGCATTTTTTTACTATGGTATGACGCCATATGAAAAAAAAGTTCGTTATTAGTATACATCTCACTACGGGTTGATGATGAGATGAGATGCATTGTTTTTATTATTTTGTCTGGTACCACAAGCAAGGAGGCAGGCTACAAAATTTAAATTTTTAATTTTCTAGCTGTACAAATAGTTTATGACCTTACCAGTGCATTTTAATTCCGTGTGAAGTTCATCAGATCCCATGAAACATTGAGGCGAGCCATCACATAGCTTAGACAGCTCAAAAAGCTGCAGCACGTCAATAGATTCATTTACTTGGCAACCAAAATATCCATCCTCAAGATTGAGGAAAAATATTTCTCGTTTCAGTCCTGTTGCAGTCTTCTTTTGAGCATTAATCTGTTGCAGATGACAAATTTTATATTAATTCACCATGTAATAACAAAATTATGTAACAATAAACAAAGCAATTTGTCTTCTCATTCAATTTCAGTCAACACCCAATAGCTGCTCCAATATTATTAGCACTGAGGGACCGGCCGGTGGTTTTTATTACCAAGACAAAAAAAAACTTATTGCATCTTTCCCAAAATATAAGTTTACACACACAGAACTACAAACTGCATACATTACTCTCGTTTTCACTGCATTGCTAGACCTTTTAAAAGTGCATTCATCACTACAGTATGACATCATCTCATCATTTGTTATTATATAGAGCTCGCAAGTAGCAATCTGCGTGGGTGACTTGAAAATGGTGTTAGACGTGCAATCGTCCTTCAAAACCTATTTGCTCCATTTCGCCCCCTTTTTTTATTTTGTGCAACTCATTTCACTTATTACTGACTTCATAGTTCATATCTAAGTAACTAACAAACTACCTATAGTGTACTTCACTTTTATCATACAACCATCTATTCGCGGTATGTGTGCTCTCTCGTCTATATCTTAAGTGGCTGCAACACGGTCCACACCCTTATATAATCTTTTTCGATACATTTTTCTCCACACCCGAATGATCATAAAACGCTCTTGTATGTAACCATCCCATGCAGTATCAACGTATAAATAGTGTACGTACAAACAATATACGATACTTACCAACAATTAAGAATCAACCAAACCCTATGAAAATGCACTGCTCTGCATGTTGTTAAAAAGTTCGACTCAAGTGCTCCATTATAAATGATACTCCCTTTCCCTATTTCAATTCTGATGCGTATGAACAATGTGCGATGGGATATGAAAATGATGGAAAACTACATAATAAGACAAGCATGAACAGACAACTCTCACTGACAATGACAGCAATTGCACGCATTTATTGGGAACAAAGGGCTCTTTCAGTAATGGTGTGTAAGTGAGACAACGAGTGCTGACTACAGCCTGCCTATCAATCTATAATATTTATGCATGTATAACAGTAACAGTAGTGCATACTATTGGGCTGGTCAATCACTCTCTTAGTTAGGATAAAACGTGAAAAGAAAGTCAGGAAAATGGAGTATGCAAGCAAGCAGTAAGGACTAACTAAGTAAGTAAGCGAAATTCATGATCTCTATATAACTGCACTCACTCCCTACCATTTACGAGTTTACAACTTTTTGATGATCAGCCACTTAAATGTGCTACAATTTTGTTATCCTTTGTTCATTGTTGTGTGTAGCAAACAGAGGCTTCTATAACATTCCGTGTTTTCCGCTTCATTATTTATTTTGGCCCAGTGTGATCATCAAAAGTGTCCATTTTTTTCGCCCTTGTTGGCAAACTTTTTTTTCACAAAGAATCCTCTGTTTTTGTAGAATACACATGACCCGTAAGTATCTAGCTAACTAACTATAAATGACCTGCTACCTGCTGCGTTAGCATCATTCTAACTTGTCATTGATTCTTAATTAAATTGAAATCAAGAAACTACCAGCGGAGTCCACATTGTAAATTTATATAGCTTCCTACAAAACATGGCACGAACTAACTGTTGATTTAGTACTCTTTTAACCCATTAAAATACTACAGATTGAGTATGAAACAGTTGGAAGGGAATAATCTTAAGTGTGCCTAAATATTTTGGGTACAAACTGATCATTAAAAGTTCTTCTTCCTTTGTGTACACTCTTTGGCCCACAGTTATAATTGTCTACCTTCAATCTAACAACAAGATTGCCATGTGTTTATTTATTTATGACTAAGTCACGCAGCTTGATTTTAATTTCTCACAAGTTGTAAGGAAGTTATCTTGATTGATTGCTACTCTTCTTTGTCATCAATAGCCGTGGAATATTGAGTCTGTAGTTAGTTAGTTAGTAACTGGTAGCAGACGCTGGTCAACTCTATTTATATAAAAAAACATGGTATCCTTGGGATATTGGATGAGATTCATCATGGAGGATTCCTTACATCATCAAGTGTTTAATTACACAAAATTTGCTATGTGCATAATACAAATGTGCTACGATTTGTTTACCGACCACTTGTGTGGCATGTGTTTGTTTATAAATTAAAGCACAAGTATTGTTTTGCCAAAAACGTGTTTATTTATTGCAACCTTTGAAAAATAGAAACCATCATTCATACGCTACTACTAATTATTGTTGATGCTTATCGAATTCTCTATATACACAGTGTTTTATCCACTAGTTATGATAAACAAATGCAACTATTTGAATCCGTGGTTGGTTACAATCAACTGATATACAGTGTGCAGCGAGAGCTATAAAGAATTTCTTACAAAGTTTCTATTCACGAATACATTTTGCTCTTTTAAGATTATTATAACTCTTGCGTTGGCCAAAGGGCGGATTTTCTGAAAGTGAAACATAAGTAACTACTACATAGACAAGAAATATTATAGAAATACACATGAATTCTTGACCATTGGGCACTAACATAATACAGGTGTATTAGAACAGTTCTTTGCATGCTGCTTCGCTTTTGTGCACATTCTTCTGTACTCGTGTGTACAGAAATTCACCCACACAATTCTACAACAAGGTAGTATCTATATCAAGTTATAAAAAAAAGTGCATATGGGCTGTTAAAAGGGAGCAATAATGGTTTCTTATAATTCATTACTCTACAGTGGAGTTACAACTCATTTTAAAAATGAACATGTTATGTTCAGCTTAAAAACCATTGTAGCCTAAAAGATAATAGCAATACAACTTAGTTAGTTAGTCAGCTTTAGCTTGTTAGTGTACAGAAAAAGTGGTCAGCATTCTGCCTGCTAGTTTTAAATTGAATTATATACATAGTTACAAATTCAAGTCATTCATCTCAAATCCTATCATTAAGATTGCATGTCCAGCCAACGTAAAAAAAAGCCAGAGAACAGAGTTATTAGATCATTACACATTTCCATATTGTTTGCATGCGAAATTTCTTGCTGATGTCAATATAATGACAAAATGAGTTTGTCCCTACTCACACGGAAACATTTTCAATTGCTTGGGTCGAGATGATTATTATGTCTTTCTGCCCACGCATTACTATGCATGTATCCCAAGATAACAACCTAAGAGCAATCTGTGCTTGCATTGAGCTTTAGCATGTAGGCCATCAGCCTTTGTGCACAAAAAGTCCACAAGGTCGCTCCTATATGCATTCAATCTGTGTATGCTATATGAAGACTCAATTTAGTTTACAAGTTTTGTGGGACGGCCTTCAGTCTCTTTATGCTATCACATTACCATGTGCTGGTAAAGATCTATGTGCAGTCAAAAGGTGATTATAATTTCATTTAAGACAACAATGTGGAGTGCCTGCTTACGAAGTCAAATGAAGGAGATGACTATAGCATACTCTGCATGAATAATAATACAAATCAGTCAGTGGCAGAGCCATAATGGTCACCCTTTCTTGTTCATGATCACATATTTGTAAAAGGTACATCCCTATTAACATGGACGTTATGATGAGACAATGTAGACTCCATATGTGAAAATTAGTGACCAAAAGGCTTTGTCTTCACCAAACGACAATAGGACGACCATAATGTTTTTCTCAACACGAGTCCACCTAACTATCTGTTTTCTTCCTACACAGAAATATCATGTCCCAGTAAGGTGCTTTGGTGTTCAATGATCTCATCTGTTGTCTCCACTCTTCAATATAATGATAATCATGTGTTCTGCGATTAATGTATGCGCATGCAATCTTCAGGTACAAATGAGAGCGTTTGCCTGGTATGCAGTCATAAAGGATGGAGGCAAAAAATAATTCAGGTAGATCATTTGTTTTAAACTTGGCTGCATGCACCATGAGCCCAAAAGATAATAATAATAATAATCGGAGATTGACCGTGGGTAATGTGAATTAAGAATGCAAGTAAACTTTTAAGGGATCCTAAAGCTATATATTGACTATTTGGGATGTGGCCAGTCCAAGTCTGAGCATTATGGGGTAAAAAACTTGCCAAACGTGTATTTATAATCTTACGTGTGCATATAAAGGGCAAAATTGTCACAAACTGCTCTTTTTTATGGCTCCTGGGGGAACAAATAAGGCATGATAAATTATTGGGTTCATGATAGTGGCCAAATCAACGTCAGTTTATTGACATGTAGATAGAATGAGGGAAGTCATTTTAAAATATAAAGTATTATTTGTTAATTAAATATTGCGTACAGGATTTTAATTTCAAGTTTAAAAAAATATAACGCCAAACACGGTGTATACTTCAACTGCACAAGTACAAAACAAGACAATCCTGCATTGACTTGTGCTTACGATGGCTTAATAAGTTGTGTGAATCAAATACTGGTTTGCGCACATGAATGTTAAGAAGTGACACCCTGCCGTCCTTTGAATGCATTTTTTACTTTTAATGCATTCTTTAATCTAAAGCGAGGAAGAACACTGAGTTGCAAATCATACTAATCTATTCAGTTTCTAATTTGCAACTACTGGAAAAGCTTTATGCATTCGTATAGTTGTATAGTAACTAGCTAACAACAAACGCGTCAAGTCCTCATTAATTATAAGTTGTCAAAAACTGGTCTACAGCATCATTACAAATATCCCTCATGCTACAATTAACGAATAACAATGGAATGCATTCAGAAGAGTCTCTACTATATCATTATACACAGTGAAAGAAAATATTCAAGTATTCTACTTGTTTGGTGTTCCTTTTTCCTTCTAACTACTAGCTAATAATATTTCATTCCAGATGTCAAATTCACAATAGTACGGCCACATTCATGTATTGTTTCCAATTCAAGTAGCGATGCGAAATCGCTTTCTGAATACCTTGGCATGAAGATGAACTACCATGCATTTACATGCATTGTATATAAATGTGTGCATGGATGGGGCTACGGGTAGGTAAACACATGAATATTACAAACTAATAATGCACCCTGAGCATTATTGTTGCACCTTACATTATTAGAACCATATGATTATTGCTATTATTATTCTTATACAGAGTATAGAAGACTCCTAGTGCGGTTCATCATGATAGTCATGGTGGCAAGAGAAAAGTGAAATGAATGCAATAAACTCCCACGGTGGATTCAATGATTACCATAATAGGAGTCAACATGAATGTCATATTATTGTAATGCATGGACATGAACCTTAAGAAACGAGTGCAGTGGGCCCAGCCCTAGTACACAAATAGAAAAAGGTAGCAAGGAGCACAGAATGCGCAATTCAGTAGGCGACTTGGGCAAATTTGTCACCATCAGATGAGTTAAATAGAAATTCACTTAATTTTTATCATAGCTTACAGCAGGGGAAACCAAATGCATAGTGAAATGAGAGAACACACCTTTATAATTCGAAAAAAATGTCAGAAATGTATTATGCCAAACAAAGTAGTGTAAAATTAAATGAGTGAACAATATGAATTGCATGTTTTCTAGGTCACCGTTTCCGCCTCTTACATATAAGACAATCATTTTTTCTTCGTTTTGCACTCCAACCATAACCGCAGTGCCACCATATATTGCACATTTATGAACTTTTATTCTGTGAGTTCTAAGAACCTTTGTGCATAATATTCCTACTAATAACAGTAATGCAGTTAGTTACATGTAATTTTTTTCAAGTCATATCGCTACTAGCTATATTGTTGATACTTGCATGAAGTCACAACATGGTAATTGCACCTGTTGCAAAATCGCTGCATTTACTCACAGGTTAAAAGCCATTCAAATGAGTAGGTACAGTCAATACATTGGATTCTCAGATGCATAGATAATGTCACACTCTTCTCAACCCATGCATTATGTTCAAAGTAAATGTGCTGCTGCTGATAAAACATGGACGCACGGTTCAATGAATAGACTTGACGCACACAAGAAACGTAGCAGGGAGTTTTATGCACACCATGTCAATAGTCACGCAAATAGCAAGTATAGCACAAGTCGTAGACATAAGACTTGCTAAGCCTCCATTGTGCACACGAATTTGCAAATCGTAATGAGGCGAGCTATGACAATCTTTTAATGACGGACTTTTTTAAAGACGTGTATAACGAGAATTGCTGCTGATGCCTGAATAAACCCATGAAAGGCCAATATGGTGCCACCGCTGTGACGTTAGAAATTTCCAAAGCCTGAACATGGAATGGGAGATATAGGATTTTGTGGTATTATTGAGACACCACATTGCTTTGGTATCATGTAACAGTTAGTTAGCTAAGCTACAACATGCACGCATTTCGTTGCCCAGAGTGCATCATACTTCATACACTTTTAACATGGGTTGAAGTATTTACTCTGGGCTCAAATGTAAGACACCATGAAACTGATATTTATCAGATAATAATATAAAGGATTCCTGATGAGGTGTGAGAACCGATGAATGCACATTTTCGCAACCTGCCTCCCTGTGATGAGGGCACAACAATTGCAAACGTCTATCACCACTCATTTTAGTTCCCATTTCGATCCCTTGTTTATGCTGAACAAGAAATCTCGGATTGTTAGCTAACTAACTAACTAACAAGCAGAAAATTTTCATTAGCATGACCACAAATTGAACACGGTATCTGACAAATAAATCAATGCTAGGACTGAGCATGCATGGGAGCGTTCGAAACTCTCTTCAGTACTGCCTAATATTCACTAAAAGACGTTCACAGCTGCTGGTAATTCACCCCGAGTTAACTTGACTAAGCAAATTTCAGTCACTTTTATCATCAAATCCACACAGAAAATGAATGGTGCATAAGAAATGAGCTCCACTCAAGTGCCTTGACCTATCTGACTCGTTTACCTACTCAAATCACTTGGGTTGGTTCCTAATATTTGATTTAGCACTCACTTAAGATCCGACTTGAAACATCTTTGTACATATGTACTAATGAATGGGTGAACCAAAGTGAATGGGAAAAACAGAGGGTAAAAAAGTTCCATCCAGTGATTGGTGAAAAGACATGCAACCCATAGTTTTGCACTTGTTTTCGCCATATGTACAATCATACTAAGGCATTAGAGATGATACTCCCGGGAATTCCCGTTCCCGGGCTCCCGGGAAATGGTCGTTTTTTCCATCGGGAAAATTCCCGGGAATTAAAACCGAATTCCCGGGAATTTCGGGAAAAAATTAACGATTTTAA
>Ga0210040_10005677_pt1 | contig 15808 bp, 7 predicted proteins | sample CryGeyCG12114_NA_FD_185462 | JGI IMG/M metagenome (GOLD analysis project Ga0210040, IMG submission 185462) | Groundwater microbial communities from aquifer - Crystal Geyser CG19_WC_8/21/14_NA (SPAdes) (version 2) | ecosystem: Environmental > Aquatic > Deep subsurface > Groundwater | place: USA... | reverse complement strand
ATTACAAAATCTGTTAGCAACGAGGTCAAAAATGACATTTTTGACCAGTTTATTACCCTTAGCAAGGACACCGTTGCAGCGACTGTAATCTTTATGTAGCAAACAGGTGCGCAAAAAAGCAGGGAATTCAAAATGGGTAAAATTTTGAAGATCCGTTGCTTTCTTCAAAAGTTATTGCGAAAAAACCAACTCATTTATTCCTACTTTGAAACCAAATCGAATCCTTTCTCGATTTTTTCAAAACCTTCGACGGAAAAATAGATTTTTTTTCGGTAGGTTATTTGGCATTATGGTTGTTTTGTTGTCAACAACATATTAGATAACATCATAAACAACAATTTGTTTCAAATAGTTTTTTTTTAACTGAGAAAATGAGCAATGAATTATTGTTGCCACAATACCTTTTACAGAGTTAGTGGTTTACTTTTTATAAGTCGACCATTTGTCGGGGATAGCCAAATAACATGAGGCAACTTTTTTTTTTACTTTGAAATGAACTATAAATGGCAAACTCACTATTGGAAAGGCATCATACATTTTGAAACAGACAAAAGCATGTTGTCAAAATGGTTTCGAGCCAACTCGAGATCGACTCGAGATCGACTCGAAATTATCGAGCGAGCTAAAGCTTTGGTCAACTCGACTCGAATAGGCCTCGAGCTGGGAAAATGCGTGGTCAACTCGACTCGAACTCGAGATCGTTGAGAGCTCTATTTCTAAGTTCCAATGAACAAGAAGCCAATAGTTTGTTGGGCATTCACATTTCACTGCAAATGAATCACTAATGCATTTGAGTTTGTTCAGTGCTTTATTCTCATTCGAGAGTACTTTTGTGGGAGTGGAAGTAAGTTTACATAAAGAGATAAATAGGAGCAATGATTATTTACGCTCAAAAACAATTTTATTCATGAACCCATGTTCACTACATAATATGTCCTTTGAAAATCAGTTCACCATTTCGAATTACTCATTGAAGAAGAGAAGATTTGTTTTACTTTGCAAAACTGTAATAAAGAATTTACCTAGCAGTCTGCCAACTATACAAATTATATGATTATTCGACAGGTTTACGTTACGGAAGACATAGTTTTTTATTTGACCAAGCTTTCGTTGAAAATCTTTCAACTTCGTCAGGGTAAATACTTGTGGGAATAATAGTATTACTAGATTATTGTTGGAAATGCCTCCAAAGCTATTCAAAAATGAATAGCTTTGGAGGAATTTTGGAGGAGAATCAAATATAATACAAATTATATTTGATTTAAAGAATGATATGGAAAGAATTGTTTGATAACAGGATTAGGCATGTTATGCATTCTCTCATCCTCACAGCATTGAAATAACTACTATAATACTTACTAATGGATGACATATTGCAGATTTCACATATGCATAGTTTTTTGTTCCACAATATTTGGTGCATGCCAACTAGGCAATTATTGAGATCCAACATATCACTTGTACACAAAAGTATTAAATATATGGATTATTTCTTCCATATGTCGTTTTTCTCGCAGTTCATTGATTGGTATGCATGCAAGAGCAGCCCGGGACCAGCGCAGTCAGCCGACAGTATAGTTTTTCTTTTGTTGACCAAATGCTATATGAATAATAACATTTCACAAATAAAATATAATTTTGAACAATTCAAGGCAATACCTATCGTTCAATTCTCCTGTCGATTATAATATCTTGATTATGAAAACACAAATATACATGAAGCCAAACAAAGCAATCATCTACGGCATTCTCTGTGGGCTAAACCAAACAGGCAATGAAGCATTATAGCTACTCACTTAAATATGAACCTCATGCCACATAATAACATTTAGTAACCCTCACACGGAAAAAATCCATGAAATGTTCAACTGTACCAAAACACGTACAGTTCACCACACAACAAGTTCAAAAGGATACACCGTTTTAATACACGAAACACAATCAAATCCTATAAATGGTACCTAAAGATAGATGCTGCATTTACACACAATCTTGCCGCTACTTACACTACTGACTTAGAAATTCACAATAAAGTCCGTCAATAATACCATGAGCACAGTAGAGCAAACGATTTTTTACCCTTCCTTATTTTCGCACATGCCCTTCTTTTTTACGGGTTGAGAAAACCATACCATACCATGGCCCGATGACTTCCACACTTGGCCTCATTCTTTGTTCCCTTCTTTCTTATTATAACAACAACCAAGTGATGCATGCATGCATGAACTTTCAGTCAGCTAACTAACTATCCCCTCGTCATATCATGTCTATAATAAGGTGGTTAAGAGATCACTCAAGTTTGCACTCATGCTCCAACATTATGCATTATCCTGTGCAATTACTTACTTGTTGTGAACTCCCTGGCTCGCACACAGTTCAGTTTAGTTAAGGCTTTCCAAAAATTACACAGCCTTGGCAATTTCTTTTCTCTTGGTTCTGTTCTGGGCCAAACCTGTGAACTATGTATAGTTGTTTTTTCTATACTCATTCACTATACCAGTACTCCGAGTGTTATAGTAAGTTAGTTACCTAATGCCTTGTTTCACATGTAACCACTGTAGTTACATTTTGAATACTATTCACTGACTTGAACTACATGACCATGCAAACTACAATCTGCCATTATGGTGTTGAAGTTAGTTAGCTAAGTAGTTATTACACTAACATATTTAATAGCAGTGTTTATTATCTACATAGTACGAGTAAATGGCGCATATTTTTGGAAAACTCACCGAATTTTTGTTAGTTATAAATACATTGAGATAAAATAGCATTTGAAACACAAGTCTAACGTAACGTTGATTCATGATTACAGTGGGAGCATCATAGTCCGACCACATGTTAGATTTGGATGCAATTTCAGTTCATAGTTGTGAGCATGAGTTGCATCACAATGAATACCAAATTTTTGTCCAAGTCACATTTTAGTGTAGAAAGCAACTAATGCAATCCGGTATGTTGACATCTGATTTTCCTGATCTTTTTGAATTTGGTAGCAAAGTAAAGAATACGGTGATGGATGAAAGAAATGGAAATTTGAACCTGCATATAATGCTGCATTGCAGAGGAAATTACATGAGTTGGCAGATTCTTATAATGTTCCAGCAGTACATTTCTACGGAATGTGTGTTCAGATTCTTGTTATGGTTGGATTACGATTACCATAATACACATTGGACTTGATTACATTGAATGCTACTGTGAATACAATAAGAGATATAATGGATTCCACATTTTGTCATTCCTTAGCGCAGGGCTCAAATATTTTCTAGTCATAATGTTCTGCTCAAACTACAATTCGTTTTTGGAGTTGTAAAATCTGTGCTTGTATCATGAAGAAAACTTAATGAAGAAAAAACCTATAATTATAATTCTAGTAGTGTCCACTTAGTTAGTGTAGAATCATTGTACATTGGATCCCTGTTGCAGAATGATATTTGATGTCAATAGTCAAGCTGTCATATTAAGCCTACATATAATTCTAGTGAAGCATCATCTGTCAGTGAGCATCAGTCTACTAGTCATTCAGGACCTATTTGTCTTCCTGAAAACACTCAAATTGTCATCTAACTTTGATACCAAACTAACTAACTACATTAAGTTAATATATATTGGAAATTGATCAACAGAGACTTGTTATAAAAATTAAGTGAAACTCCTTCATAAGTCTAGAGCATAAAACTATATAGTTAGTTTAGTATCATGTGTATTGGAAGATGAGAAAAGAAAGCAAAGGAGTATCCACCAAAGCAAACATTCATAGTGAAACAGTGAGAATCTCTATAAAATTTGATTTTTTAATCTAAAAGTTCATCTGCTTCTGCCAGTAAGTATATACAGCCAAGGGAACTAACTAACCGAGACCAAGTAATAATGTTCACAATAGTAACAATTGTACGGTTACATTAAGGAGCAATAAAATAGTGTAAACTACACAAATTTGAATCACAACAAACTATATGGTGTGCTCGCAGATGTTCAATAAAGCATGGTGCACGCACAACAAACTGCGCTCTGTACAAATGAGCACAATGATGCATTCTTCTGTAGTATATGTAGAGTGCATGTGTATCACAAATTTATTTTGACTTCTTATAGTCACCTTGCGTACCATTGACTTTATGTGCGTTTTTATAGAGTAACACTACAGGTGCAATTACAAAAGCACTTTTTTTTGCACCATGGCTTCTGAAGTCTGTGTAAGACTTTATACAGTGAACGGTAATTACACCTACATGGATGGCTATGCACCTTTTCATGGTTTTTTGCACAAACATGGTTAATATATATATACATATTAGTTGTATTATACAGGGAGCGTGCATGCAATAAAGCTATTTTCAAAAATCAAATCTTAACTCCATCTTATGTATTATGATTATTGTTGTGAACGGGATCTACCACCTGACTGCCTCACTTTTCATGCAACTCTCTATTCCCCAACAATGATTTTTAGTTAGGATTTTGACCACATTGCTCACTATGCACGTGATTAGTACTGTTGCTTTTATTAGAGTACATATCTTTTTCAGTTGGAGTACTAAGGTGTGTGTACTTTTTTATAAATGGAGTAAAACCATTTCCTTTTTTGAGTCTGGCGAGGATACGTGCGCTTATTTGTTTGCAGTGGATTCAATTTCTGAGTAGTAGCAACTATTGGTTACGTGTCGAAATGAGTGGCAGGAACTGGAGATTCCGAGAAAGTTTTTTCCCTATTCTGCTAAGTTCCAGGTACAAACTGATCCCTGTGACATTTATTTGGCATCCAATTTTGCATAGCCAACCAAATAGTTTCAAGTTGTATCATCAGTGAAATTGAAGACTTTGCACTAGTTTACTTCAATGCATTTTGTGCATTACGCATACAATGTTCTACAGTTGACAAAAAAATGTTTTTGCTCTTCATTTTAACAAGCATCGATAAAAACTACAACTAAGCTACTTATCTAAACTTTACATGTACCCTTTGAATCTTCGCAGAAATATAGTGGTTTTGTGAGCTCCAGTAAGTACTTAATGCATACATCCTTATATTGATACTGACATTGGTTCTTGGGACAGCTGATTTCCATAAAACAAGCAAAATTCAACAATGCATAATCAGATCTTACCTTATGCAACAACAAAAAATCACACGCAACAGCTGCTATCCAGACTGGAAGTAATAGTGAACAATTTTGCATAGTAAAATGAAAGCTGACGCTCTAAACGAATCTAAAGTGATTATTATTGCTCTTTTGATTACTATTGTGAATTTATATTAAAATAATTAATCACAAACCAGTGCATGAAAGTTGCTAAAACGCGGAAAACATGGGTGCTAAAGACGTATTCATGAACCCACAGTTTCAACATCCGTCACTGAGCAGTGTTCAACATGCAAGCAGCTTACTCCTCATAGCAGACAAATGCGGGACATTGCAAAAGCGGGAGAAAAAAAGGAACAGCTCTACTAATACTCATAGTGACTGTGCCACCCCAAATAATAATACTATTGATGAAGAGTGGCATCAAAAGTATGCCTACATAATTGGTTTACTGCGGAAACCTCATTACTTGCTGGTCCGGGAATCTTTGATGCGGGAGAGGGAGAAGTGCACAGACAAATTGAATGCCTACAGATTGGAAAGGAAACTTTTGCATCAAAGTCTTACTAGACATGATAAGGAGACAAGGTAACACGTTTTTCTATGTGGATAGATTTAGTATATTTGATTACAGCCAGTCTTACTGCTAACTTTTCTTATTTTTCGGTAGTTACTTCTAATTATTGTGGAGGACAAAAAATACAATAATGTGTTTTGTTCTCTAACGAGTGGGTTTACCCAGTAATTTAACCCTTAACCTGGACTAAAAATACTCGAGCAACATACATTTTTCTTGCATATTGATTGGTCTTAATTGCTGAGAAGCTCACGAAAAAAAAAACAATTGTTGTTTCATTACATGCGTGTGTAGAGTGATGCTGACAACGGTCACTTAGGCAAGATGTTTCTCAATCACTGCTCAATACAATATATTTCTCTCTGCAAGCTGACTTCTTGACATTTGACACAACAAATATCAAATCTGAGTAGGTACTGTACTACACAAAGCATCTCTCAATACCATTTCATGAGTTATTTGGCAGGAAATGCATAATGTACATATGTAGGATAAATACGTAGTTCTGTTCGCCATTGTAGATTATATTTGGTATGTGAACGAACACACACAATAATCGCATAGTAGCTATAGTTTCCTTATTTAAGAACATATTTAATTCTGAACAGTGTACTTTTGTATACCTTTAGTATTTATTTCCTTGTTCTTCACTCTATAAACTTTTAGTTAATACATATTGGTTTTGACTCGGGCTATTGAGGGCAACCAATAACAAATTTGTTGATCATACAAAGTGCAGATAATAGAAGTCAAAGATGAATGCAATACAGCAGTAGCTAACTGCAAAAACTGGTATTGTTGGGTTTTGTTCCATGAGGTTCACAAAATCACTTTTTTCTGGTTTATCAATAAGAGATGTTTAGAAACTTCTGATAACGCCAAGCAACTGCAGGTTGACATTTCAAACATGGCCAACTTTTCTAAAATTAGGAATCTAGATAGGCATTTCTGACATTAAACCACCGATTCAGGAAAAACGACAAAGCTATAAAATGTTGATCAAAATTTTTAAAGTTTTAACATTTGCTTTTGTCGTATTTGCATTCGTATGCACAGTAGTTGTGTTTCCAGCATGTACCTATGGATCTATTTTCTAATTAACAAAAAGTAAGTGGTTTGATAAATATCCCATTAAAAACTTCCACATCATTCACCAACACTGAAAACTTGAGAATAGGATGGTATTTTACAGGAAACACCTGTTGAATGGAAATGCATACGAGATGCGTTACTACTGCGGCATTTGATCATGCACTTTGCATTCATACGAATGCGACCTTCATGTTAACAGTTTTCACTCAACCGAATCATGATTCCCCCATGTTGTTCCAACGTGTGCACATCCTAAGTGATCTCCCAAATTATCGCCAAGAGTATAATTGTCTCCTTGCAAGTGTTTTCATTGTCAAATTACTTTTGGTTACAGTATCTATTTTTGCGCATCCAATTGAATTCAATTGTTCCAAGCAGCCAATAGGAATTCCCTTCCAAGGGTTGAGTATACCAATTGCATTGCATCCTTAATGAATTGTTGAAAGTTCAGTTCCCAATTTTAAACACGATAAATTTTGAATGCAAAAAAAGTCCAGTAGTTACATGGATAAAATAATAGAAATTTAAGTGATTATCATGCTGTACTAGTGTTTAAAAAGTAATTAACCTTGTATTCAAAGGAAATTAAGTAGACAGCCGCAAAAGCTATCAACAGATAAAAATAATGAGCAACAGTGTGACACAAAAGATCAAATACTGTGACTAGATTTCATCATTGTTGCATTGTTACTCAAAAAATTCGCTTGAGTACAATTTAGTTTTTAGATTTATTTGCTGTCATTCTTAAACACTTATAATGAATATTTTATGTCAATTTTTTGGCACTGTTTTGTCAGCCGTCTTACTGTAATATTTTCTAATTATCTTGTTTTATATATGCTGAACTCTGTTCACACATTGTGCGTTCCATTACATCGAAGTTAACCTTTTTTTCAAACACAAGTACTTCCTTCTGTGTTCTGTCTTTAATTAACATTGCTTGAGCTCATTTATTCAAATGCGACATTTTTCTGATCATTTTTTACAAGTACACAAATATTAGATTGAGGGTACAAAATTAGAACATATTCATTTCTAACCAGAAACCTCAAGTTGAAGACACCTTGTCAGTGCGAATTGGTCACAAATCGTTAAGTTCTTTATAGCCAACCAAATACTTCTAATTTTGACCCATTTATGAACAGCCTTGATGCTGTGGTTTTTCCTCACTTTATGTAATATTTCAATTCATTCTAACACAGTTGTAAGTTCTGTTTAACTAACTAATCTACGATACTATGGACATAGAACAAATTTTTGGGTTACTTTACCCAAAAATAATCCTAAATTCAGAATATATATAGAACGCAAGCTTGACACAGTCGGTAAAGATGCTTCACAAGTTGGATACGAACCTATTCTATCCCGATTAGATTCATTCATTTATGATGTTATTAGAAAGAAAAATTCTGTTCAATGTCAAGTCGTCATGATTGCCTCAAAAGCTTTGTTCTCACTACCCATCTAACATGATGACACTGTTGAAACTGACACCAAGACCAAATCATACAAAAACAAAAGTGAGAGTGCATATTTTGCCATCAAATAAGTATTCAAATAGCCCTATGATTCGTACCAAATGCTTTCAAGCCTCATTATCATCATTATATAGTCGCACATAAGGAGCTGCCGTCTAATGCATACAATGGCAAAAATGACAATGGTGACGACAGAGCTATCAAAAAGACATTACCACAATATCCCCTGAGCCCCAGTAGCAATCATCATAACAGGATATTACAAAAATGAATGTGAAGCTAACACAGCTGAAAATAAGTAAAGGATTACATCTCACACAAACTACTAACTATTCATTGTTATCAAACAGATCTACGAGTGTGCACAATCACGGTATCTCAGTCAGTCATTCAAGTGGTAGCCAAGAAAGAAAAAAAAAACAATTATTATCATGAACGACTGTCGCACATATAGTATACAACAGGTACGTTACTCTCGTACATTATACTACAAAGTACTTTAGTTCGTAGTTAGAGCTCAGCAAAAAGAATGCACAAGTTGAACATTGTCTCTGCACATGTAATCCAACATTAACATTCATGCATTCCTGACTGCGAAGGTATTAGGAAGAAAAAAGAGTTAAAACCATTTTGGAACTGATCAATGCAGTTATAGTTGCAAACTTCTTTGTTATCGAGTCCATTTGCATGTTATTTCTTCTCACTGTGTGTGTGTGTTAGTGTTTGTGTACTAGTCGATGACAAGAACTTGTCGTGATTTCTTCCCCCTTTTCATTCTGCATTGTACACAACGAACAGAATGTGTTCAGGTTGGAAGGGATGTTTTTGCCCAGTTTTCTGTGCTCACTAGTTAGTTTGTATTTTAACTAACTTCAAGTGGCAAGCATTTCCTTTTTTCAGTGTGAACAAGACAAGCAAGGAAATGTGTCAGTATTGTGGCCAACTTATTGTTCCCTGTGTTCATCCGAACGTATACACTCCCACACGTGTTCCTCTGTGTGTGTCACTTGTCTGAACTGAATTTAGCTAGATACGCGTATTCTTCGAATTTGCATCCAGTTAGTTAGTTAGTTGGCAGTATTTGGATTGTTGGGCCTAAGCTGCGAGCATAGGAAACAATACAGCGGATCAGTCAGGAGCTCATAGGGATGCGATGAGAATTTTCGTCAACAGCTGCGAGTACGACGCCGATCGGCAGAGTTGTGTGTTTGTGTTAATTATGTGTTGTTTGGGCGTTGAATGACAGGGAAATTAGTTAGATTGTTAACTGAAAAGTTTTCTTCCAGCTTAAGTGCCTTCAATTCAAATGATCATAAATTAATCCGTGTATTCAATGCATCGTTCGTTTCGTTCATAATCGCCCAGTCAGTCAGTGTTTGTGTCCCCAAAAGATATTGAAAGTTGGCAGTTTGGCAGTAAATCATTTTAATTAGACCAGGACGTGTTGGATGCTACATGAGTTTGTCAATGAATACAAATATGTTCTTTTCAAGAGCCAGTGGTTTGACGATTGACTAAATACGAAAATATTTTGAATTTCACCTGGAAAGGAATTCCAATTCATCGTGGAGTTTTCAGAATACATCCAGCTATTAAGATTGTGTAGTCAAGAATTTAATGAGTATTAATTAGTGTTTAATTAGTATAGTTTAATCACAAGTGCTCTCATATGTCAAGTGCTTCCAACAGAATTTCCACATTCAAGACCCTGTTGCCTGTCTTCAGAAAATTTACTAGTTAGCTAGTCCACTTGTGCTCTTTCATTGCTGTGTACTCACTTAGTCACTTATTCGATCCCATTAATGAGGATTTCAATTGCAATCCAGGTTGCCCATTGGGGAGTGAAGTGATGCAAATAAAAGATGAATGATTTCCCAAAGTTTGTCGAAGATTAGACCGAAGGATAGCTTCAAAACCCGAGTTGCCATTGGTTATGTCCCATTGTGCCATGTGTTTGGAACCATTTCTCTCGTTAATCATAACTTTGAATGTTGGCCCGTTGGCCGACATGTAACGTTGCCTATCTCATAACAACATAAAGATAGTGGAAGAAACCAAGGCAATAAACTCAAGTGAACATAGAAAAAGGACCCTAAACACTCCAAAACTCAATGATACATTCCCAAACCTTTGGCTCACATTTATTGATGCCGCGTCTTCTTCATTTTGCTCAAGTGACATTCTGATGAGCCTGATATATTCATGCTGACTATTGAACGTGGTTACACTGCTCTGAGCTTCAATAATGTCCTGCCTCCTGCGGTAGTTGTGTGACATAAAGTGACATTGTGGACAGTTTCCACAGGAATTTACTTCGGTAGTAGAATGAAATCAGTGATGCGATAGATTTTTCAAGTAAAATCCTTGTTTGACATGGCAACTTGTAGACTGTGAGGACACTCGAGAACCTAGCTAATTTGTATGTGTATGTAAGCTCGAGAAGCAAATCCCAAGATTTGTGAGAGATGAGTTATTTGACATGGAATAAAATCGGCCAAGTGGTTTTGTGCTGGTAGGTTGCTCTATATAATGTGAGAAGGGATGTTTTTTCAACAGACTATTCCCTTTGAAATTGAATACCTGAACTTATTGGATGAGTAGAAGATGTTGCGCCAAAGTGACGAGCTCTCTCCAATGACATGATATGAACATTTTATGCGTTAGATATCTTGTGGTTTTCCCTCGTCTCTATAGCTTCTGATAGTGTGAAACGTTAGATAAGTGTGTGCGAAATGAAAACCTTGGATTTCCGTCGAACTGTGAACGCCTTTAAAAGGTTGGTGATGGTTCCCAAAAAGAACATGCTGTACTGCATGCAATTTTATTATAAAAGCAGTAGAATAATTTTAAATTATATCATGGATCGTTTTAGTCTTGTAGCTAGTTAGCGATTCTTATTTTCTGTGGAAACTATTGTCGAATAGTTCATTGGTTCATTCATATATCCTAAGATGGTCATGTAATACAGTGTACGGTCTCTTTTTGTGGGTAATGCATGAAATTTCAATTTTAGCAAACATTTTTCTGCGAATTGCAATTACGAGCACAAGCCCAAGACTCTTTGGCTTCTTTATCTTCGTTAATACCAACATTTTTGCAACAATAATCATGAATATGAAGAAGAACCTAGAAAAATCAATGAGCAGGCAATGACTTCAATCATACAGATGCGTGCAACTTGTTACTTTGCATTTGGCTGTTAGCTAGCTACTAACTAACTAAATAATGTCTGTAAAACTATTGCAGAGTGTCTCAAGAATTTAATCTAGCATTCTAAAATATCCCAAGCGTTTACATTTATGAGTTGTGACCAACAGTGATATTATTTGTCACACTAAATTGATCCGTAGTTAGCCAAATTGAAAGTTGCTATGCCTACAAACAACTAAATCCGTAGACTTACTTTCATACTTTATGTTCTTCACTAATTCCTATTGTTAGCTCTTCTTGTCTACTAAACAACTACTGAACTCTTGTCTTGACTGCATGTGATTGATTGGTAATTGGCCATAGGGAACAAGTGGTTGGGTTGGACAGTAATGCGAGGAGGCTTGTAGTGAAATCTGCAGGGAACAAAGTTGATGCCAACGCCATGCAGTGAGTAGATATTTTTCGTCAATCCATGTAATGATGAAGATACAGTATACCTTTTCGTTTCTTTATAACACACTGTAGATGTACGTTCACTAAGCTATAAGTAGCTTCTTAGATTCTGTCAAAAAATTATCATTAGATACGCAACAGGACTCGCTAAGCAACTTGATAAGGAATGATGAGATTTCGTTGTCAGTTTTGGATTTGTAGAGCACATGTTGTTGGGTGAACAAATATCACAAAGAGAAAGGACAATGTAGAACTAGATGGACTTTTTCATTATCCTACTAGGTGTGCTAAGAGATACTTGAAATTTCCATTCTGATGGACATTGTAATGCCTAATTTAGTCCTATATGATACTTGGTGCTCGAAATATGAGTGACATTAAAAAGGAATAATGAATACTTGTTTGACTTTAAATGAATTGGAGCATAACGCATATTGAAGAGGCTATCTGTTGCTTAAGGTTCTACAGGTTTAAATGGAAATGTGAGGAAGCTTTTGTTATTAATGTAAATTCTGTTTATAGACAAATCGATAATTAGATTCAGCTGCCTTGTATTCCAAATGCAGAATTTACAAAAAGCTTGGAAACGAACAAAAAATAATGACAAATTGTTGATTATTTATTTTGTAGAGACGGGTTTTTTCCACAGATTGGGCTGAAAAGTACAGTTGTTTGTTGTAGCCTATATTGGATGGCGTTTTTCTGTGGGAGCAATGAATGAATGAATGCATAAGGGAATTATTTCTTTGTGCTCTTATATGAGTCAGTGGATGGGAATGTCAAGCATTTGAGATTTTGGTGCATGGAATTGGGATAGTAAACCATTCAACTGTGTTGATGCGCTGAGAATCTTTCTAGTCGGAGATCAAGTCAGGCGTGAATTGTAGTAGGTTTTGTAACAAACTAAACTAACTATTTATCGACGGGATTTCCCAATATTGCAAAAATCATGGATTTGTAATGTTAACGAGTTGGTTAATATCCTCTGGCAGATTAAATAGTATCATGTTCTGATAGATTTATTATGCTCGTTCTGCATAATAAGGAGTTTTTCACAATATATCGTATTTAGCCGTTTGCCTACACAGGGAGCGAGAAATAAAAATATTGCACAGTGAGTTAGAATTGTATTGTATTTAGACGCTACACTACTACTGTTGGGCGCATTCAGACTATTTTTATGGGGAAAACAAAACTTTTAGTTCAGACAAAACAATTTTCGGTTGATTCTAGTGAAGGGATCATAATTTAATGAGTTTAGGTCTTTGTGCATTATTCCGCAGTAATTAAACTTTCTCAAGTGTCTTGCGTGAGCTTAACATACTACATCATAGGAAAGCAAAGAGGGCTCCCGCTTCCATTCCCAGGCTTATAATAGCATATGCTATGGGGATTACAAGGGGATCAATTCAATATGCTCTGGTCGTCTAATTCGGACAGTTTTCGCACTAATGGACTGCAGAAGAACCATCATTTCCGAAGTTTTTAATTGCTCCGATTCTAGCATTATTTCATTGATCAAAACATTGTTGGTCAACCAGTCCAGCATGTCAAAGTTTCGGATCGGTTTGAAAAATGAAAATGTAACACTGAGTCCCACCCTTGAGTCAATCTCCGATTTCAGTTTTCGGCAGCAACACCGCATGCTTCTTTTGTCCCGTTCAGAAAGGCAGGCCAGGATTTTTATTCGCATCTATATTAATTAATTGTTTTCAGAAAATGATGATGAGTATTGACCAGAGGCAAAAATGAGGTAGCTGTGCAAAATTTGGAAAATATCTAACCTCTTCTGGCAAGTCTAATAATGTTGAAGTCGGCATTTTTCAGTCAACCTTTGCGATTGGATTGGCTTCTGGATTCAACCTTCAAACGTCAACTCGAATTCACAGCAGTCCTATGGTTTATATTTAAATCAACAAATCTACTGGAACAATTTCGCATGGCAATATTCTATTCATGCATCAGAATATGCATAGTATCTTTTGAAATTGAACAGAGATCTTACTTAAGCTGTTACCAGTAAATTATGTTTTGATTTTCACATGTTTTTGCTGGCTTATGAAAGCACCTCATTGTTAGTCTGAATACTGAAATCCAATGCGGAAAAAGTACATGGAATAAATACAACTTCAAACCTTGCGTTCCAACTTTCAATCCACACCACGTGTGGATCAAGAAGGGTATAAAAAAGGGTTCGACAAACGACGATGTGTATTATCATTGGCTAACTAAGTAGAGGATTGTATAGTACTAATGTACATCGGAAGCACTTACCGACTTGTGCGACGCATTTTTTTCTAGAATCAACCTAATTGTCATTTGTAACTGGATAATTGGATCTTTCGTCTGAAACATTGATAATTGAAAATATTTTGTGTCAAACCAAATTACTACTCACTTCCACCTTTGCACTAATTAATCATTACTTTTGCTTTTGTAGGCGCGAGACAGACACGCAGCAGTCCTTGTCAGCTCAAATGAAGCATTTAGACATGATGTGTATCACACTGGAGCGCAAGATCGATGTTCTGAGCAATGTGGACCAAGCTCTTCCGGTAGCAGGTAAAAAATTAAACTTTTACAGACACATTAGATTTTCCACGAAATCCCTTTCCATTTTGCACATCCACGCAGTCCACTCAGAATGCAGTCTGGTTGGTTCCTCTTATCCATTATTATTGCGTGAAATAATTGTGATGAGAGTGGCAGAATCATTTAACATATATAGATATGTTTGGAGAAAAAGGATTTGTTACATAATCAACATAATGTCACATATTTTGACAGTGCGTGTATCATTCTAAATCGTATGATTACTGACTATTATATAGTCAGTATTCTAGAGAGCGTGGGCATTATTATACGATCTCAAGTGCGAAAGCCTGAAAAATCGCATATTGTATTTTTTACCGCATATCATAATACCGTAGAATACGAAATAATTACCCCGATAGTGTAGGCGTAGTCAGTCAGAAAACATTTTTAAGAATTGAGAACTTTTTAAACAAAACATATTAGGGGTACACCCGATGTACTGTCGTAGATTTCTACGCTCGTACTTCACCCAGCCGATCACAACAGTAGGCATGCAGAGGTGAGAAGTCTGCTCTGATTGGCTGGGAGAAGTGGGCGCGTAAAAATCTACGACAGTACACGGCTTTGGGTGCATCCTTATTAGAGGGCTTTAGACCTCTCATAAAAATGTACGTCAAAGGGGGTCTGAAAAAGTCAAGAAATAAGGATTATTTTTTTACACGAAAAGTACTGAATTAAACAAACTCAGAATTTTTAGGTATGTTAAGCTGCTCGAGTTTTCCCTACATTAAAAATTTCAAAACACAAAAATGCATCAGTGATTTAAAAAAAAATGTTTTATGTTTGGGTCACGTGACCTGTCTGAAAACGCGTTGGTGAAAATTTTGTGTTCACGGTTTTGGCGAAACTACTGGACGGATTTGCTTGAAATTTTCAACATATGTTTCCTGATAGGGAATGCATCGTTGAAAGGCCGCTTTTAGCATTTGGTTAATTTTAGCTCACTTTATTAAAGTTTTTGGAATTCCTATTATAATGAATACAAAATGATGTGCTATGCATAGGTGGGCACCTTACCTCCGAGGAAAGGATTTTTGGAGGGTGAAGGAGTAAAGGATTGTGCGTTTTGGTCACTCCTGAGGGAGGGAAAGGGAAGGGTACGTTTTCATAAACCTTTCTCGAAGGGTAAAAAAGGGAAGGATTAAATTTCAGAAATAAGTGAGGGAAGGGTGTGGAAGGGAGTGCTTGAGTTTTTCAAAATTCTGTTTTTACTGACAAACATCCTTTAGAAAGGTTTGAATTTTATAATTTTGCAGTTTTTTTTTCAGATAAAAATCTCATATAGACAAATATTCAATAAGAACAATTGGCGCGAGAAGGGTGAGAAAAGGATTTTGTCATTTTTTCTTTAGTCTTTAGTAACATTTTTCCTTCTG
>Ga0210040_10005676_pt1 | contig 15813 bp, 8 predicted proteins | sample CryGeyCG12114_NA_FD_185462 | JGI IMG/M metagenome (GOLD analysis project Ga0210040, IMG submission 185462) | Groundwater microbial communities from aquifer - Crystal Geyser CG19_WC_8/21/14_NA (SPAdes) (version 2) | ecosystem: Environmental > Aquatic > Deep subsurface > Groundwater | place: USA... | reverse complement strand
AGAACGTGGTTGAGTGAGAAGACAAGCTCTTGAGACATGCCATGATATTTCAATGTCTTAACTATATGCACGACTTGTGTTTAAGCCACTACAAAAAGGGGAAAGGGGGCTCATGATATATTGGCAGAATGACTATGACTGCATGGAAAACCAGGATCCTATGGCGTTTTAGTTAGAGACTCAGGACCAAGAATAGCCAGGAAAATGTTCATTTGCAACTACCAAGCAAAATGATGCGTGTGAGGAAAACTAAGCTGTTTAGGTAAAAAGTGGACCCATAGTCAGTCAGTCAATCAGTAACTAGAACAAAAAACTGGTGCCTGGAATTTGCATCAAGAGCATTACATATTCTAACATAGTTCACAGATTTATCCATCCCCTTAACTTTCTCTATTATTATTAGCAGCATTATTACCTTTTTTGAAGCTTGTAACAGTGTTGTAAACTTTGAAACAAAAAAAAGTTGCAAAACTAGTTGAGAACGTGATATTTTTTCGTTTAGTCTATATTTTTGGAGCATTTTTGTTTGCAAATTTTTAGCTCCTTTGTGAAGGGAGTTGTTACAAGATCATAGCTCACGGTAGTCACAACTTTTCTGGATATATTTGTAAATTAAAGAAAATGTGTAGTCTTTGTAACTAAAGCGTGCATATTTAGTTTCTGTTCATAATGAGCAATAGTATAGAATATTGCCCAGTTGGATTTGATTGTAAAAACAAGTTTTTTGGTTTTTTAAAGAAGAAAACTACTTTTATTAAAGCAACTGTTTTAAAACTCAACCATGAAAATCTCATTCTTCAACGGAGCGTGTTAACTTTTGGAGAAATAGAAATGCCAAAACATCTCAACAGCAAACAGCCATTGAAAAATATGTAAAATATGAATACTGAGCTTTATTTCTGCTTAGTTTGCCTTTTTTCGTTTTTTTTAACAATAATTTTTATTTTTTCAGGTCATTTATACTCGATTTACAGTACTAACCTCGGAACATTATTACATATTCATAAGTGAGTGAATCACAGCAAAATGACTTATAATTGTAAAATTTGACAAATTTTCAAACTGGCTAGTATCACTGTTCAGCCGTATGATTGAAGATTTACTAATATTCTGTAAATGAGACTCAAAAACCTCTTTTTCACCAAATCATCCAAGTAACCAACCATTGTACAGCGTACGCGGTGCGTGCGGACTTCCCATTATAATAAAAGATTCAAGAGTAGTAAGCGAAGAAATGCAATCCTCCTTTCACAATGACACACCATGACATAGGGTCCAGCTAACTTTACATTTCAAAAACCGGAGTGCAAAAAAGTAAAAACTTTGGATTGTCAATTCATTTCTTGTGATGATTTCACAACAGTAAAAATTTCATTTCATTACTTTATAGAGACAGTCTTCTATTGCTTCTAATATCTAGCTATTGACAAAAATTGTACATAATGAACCAATTTCTGCCTCCATATAGCATACAGTAGGAAAACCAATGAACATTGTGAGCTCACGGAAGAATTACACGTTTTCTTACATGCAAGCTTGATCGTATGGGCATTCCTTGCGTGCATATGCGGGCCACATCTGCTCTTTTCTTAGCTCTCAAATGTTTCCCGATTAAGCACATTGGTTCGTTTGCAACGCAACTAACTAACGTACTTACGTGAACTATAAATGGAGTGTGTACACTACAGTCCTGCACACTCCAATCATACTTACTAAAAGTACTCACTTGTAGTTTTCTAATTTCCTTGCTTATGCCAACAACCCATTGTGAAATATTGTAGCTCACTTTGTGACAATGAAAATTTGTTCCCTTCTTTTCCGATGACACGAAATTATAAATTGGATTCACATTTCAGGGAATGATCGATTTCCGAAAAATCTTCATCTCTACATCTGCTGAAGGGTGAGAAAAAAAAAGTGAGTGCAAGCAAGACTTGAGGATGAAATTGAGGGCGTGTTTTTCTACCTTGTTAGGATATTTGTATAGCTTGTTGGCTTAGTTAGTTGCCTAAACTGTGAGATCCCAAAAGCGAGGAGAGAGAAATGTCATTTGTTTGAAAACTCGTAACTCATGCATATGAATGGGAACGTTCATACCCTGTTCACAGATGGACAAAAGATGCGCTTTTGAGCTTAACAAATTTTAATACAAAGTGGAGATGGGGAGAAAAAACTTTTGGGAGTCTAAAATGTACAGATTTGTGAGCACACTAGAATGGAATTGTTTTTTTTTCTTCTTGCTAAATACTTGAATCGTATTAGCTGGTAAGTAAATAAGATTTGTGAGCGCGTGATTTTGGTGTAGTCAGGAAATTAAACTTGTAGATAGTAAAATAAATTGGAAAAGTCGTAAATATCTTGAAGGGAATTTGAATTGGACTTTTAGGTGAAAATTTTTCTCCTTCCTTTTAATTTTTCAATCATTCTGCTCGTCTTGCACTTTTTCAACCTATTATTCACACACTAATAGTACAAGTCAGGCTAGAGTAGTGGCCCTAAAAACGTCATTTAAATCTTCTCACAAAAATATGAGCCCATAAAAGTCATTTAGGGGGAAACAACAACAACACATAATATAATAAAAAAAATATCCCAAATGGTTGTAGCACGTGCGTTTTTACAGTCCTCTGTGCATATACCTGTATGAGTTAAGGAAAGCGAAAAAGAGTCATGCACCTTGGTTCTTTATGTGCTACAAAACGATAAAATAAACATGAGTGGATCAATTTCACTAAAACAACCTCAAAATTTTAACTTTTACGCACTTTTTCACCGGAATGAAAGCACTTTAGTTACAGAACTAAACGTATTCCACACCTAGCATCTTAATAGTCAATGTACATTAGTACTAGACTTAAATTAAGTTTGTGAAAATAAGCTATGCAGCGTTTTAGTTTTCAATAACATTACAATATCAAACACAGAACACATCTTATTCACATCTTATACATTTCATACCCAACATACAAATATAGGCCCAGCGTTCTTCAACTAGCTGACAAACAAAAAGTGCACCAAGATGAAATGTACGCTTTTTTCTTCCTTTTTGGACAAGGTCCAGCAACAGTGTGTGTATATGTAAACTGCACTGGACAAGAATCAACATTAACTCACTCAGCTAGGAGAAAAAAAGATTCAGCCATCCAATTATATGTATATATACTACTATGACAAACTACTACAAATATCCTAATGCATTTTGCATACTAACTAACTGACTATGAGCATAATAATAACTCACAAGATCCTAATAAACGAATCACGGTAGGCAACTAACTATATTTGTTTACATTTTAGTTCATGCTAATTCCCATGCATACTCCTTTTTTATAAGCATTCGTGTTTGACAGAACTTAACAACATGTTTGTACCCAGTGTTGTGCACAGTGACTTGCACTTGATTTATTGGTGGAAAAAGGTGGGAATGATCATGATGACTCTGCTTGTACACTTGATTACGGCTTTTGAGAAGCCCATGAGGATGAAACGGATCGCTTCATTACCACTTTGTTAGTTAGTTAACAACTGTACACTGTAAATAATCTAGTCTTATTCGTAACTCTCATGTTAGGTATTTAGTTAGTTACTACTGACTGATGCGCATATGATTCGATAAATGGATTTATATGTACAATTCGATTCATACGATTACAGTTTGACCTTCAGAATTTAAAAAGTATAGTTAGTGAAATTGAGACCATGAGGATTCCATCTAATTCTCAAATGTACGGTGAGCTCATCATCATGATGGATATTTATTATTACACGTCATTGGGTTAGAGAAATAGCCTTGGCTTTTAATTTGGTGTGTATGCACACCTTTTGCTTACTCATTCATCTCTGTGTCCAGTATTTGTACGATTGATCAAACTGAATGTCCATTAGACACATTTGTTCAAATATAGTTAGAAATGAGATTTGAATGATTTTTGTCATTGGCCTGGTGATAATGCAATGGAGAAGTTTTCCGTGCTTGATGGCCGCTTAAGTTTTTTTTTAGATTTTCAATTTATTTTTGTTTTCAAACATCAGGTAGGCCAGAATTAGTGGGTGGTATGAGCAATAGCAAATGGAATTTTTTGCATTGACATATTTGAACCAGGATAGGTTCGTCAAACAGATTCATTATTTTGGGTCTTCAAAGCACATATTTGACTGTCCATACATAATAACGCAATTATTTGCAAGAACATGAGCAAATTATTCCCAGAATCTAGCAAATATATATGTACATTACATGTGCATTGAACTCTAGAATCTAGAGTAAGAGCGCAAAAAACGAGTGGAGAATGAAAACAAAGTCATTGAAATAGATTAGCTGTAAGAGTATTAGGCAAATACAATTACATTTTTGAAGATGTTCTCAAATACTGTAAAGGACCATGAGATTATCATAGTCTTGATTTCACTTTAAGCATATTCAAGTTGGAATGCTGAAGGGTTGAATAAATTGAGCCACAGACATGGTTTTTGCATGCACCATGATGAAACATAAAGTGGATTATGCTCTTTGCCTTTTCAACATGACCTTAATGCTAATCTCAGATACAAATCATCTAAAGCATTTATTTTTACTGGGATGTGAAAATCCCTTTTGTATCTGTATCAGATACTTAATCAAAGCTCGTAAACTGAAAGAGAAATTTATCCTGAAAAAAAAAACTTGTTCTCTAACTATAACTAAATTCATTGAGCGAGTGTCCACATTTTTTGATTCGTCAAGAAATCGTGAAATCTTGCTCTGTACATTATGGATGTTCCGTGATTGAAATCATATATTACAGAGCTATGTCGAGAAATGGTACAAACTTTCATTGTTCTCTTTCAGATCACGCATAAAACTATATACGATTGGCTGGTAAACGTGATGCTCGTGAATCATGAAATGTATTTATGACGGGGAGAAAAGCTTGGGAAGAGCAAAAAAATTCAACACTATTATTATTTAATTACCGTCAATTTGCTTGAGTACAATAATCTGTTACTTGATCATAATTAAACAGCATAGAAGCTCGTATATTTCCCTTCTGCTCCTGTTTCATTGTACTGTTTACCGCATTTCTTATCCCATAGCCTTCCCGCATTCTTAAACATTCCATAGCTAACACACAATCCTAAAGACTGATATTCATGGCGTCTATATTTGCTGCTCACTATCACAGAAACCTCTAAATGTTCATATTATACTAACGAATCAAATTTTTTTTTGAAAAATGGATACAGAAGGATTGGTAGTGCGATTTTACCAAAGTATAAGTATGGGCCTTTACGTAAGTACCATTCAAAAGCATTAAATATGCTAACCCATCTAATTTATTTCTAATATTTTGGTCCAGACCAGTAGATGATCAAAAATTCTTAGAACGCAAATGCTTTACTGCAACTTATCAAGCCAGACATTGTATAAATTCTCCTCTGTGTGGCAAACTAACTAACTAACTAACCAAGATAAAACAATGGGCGGTGTATGAGGACCCAGAACATAATGTAGTCATTATTGTCAAGGGATCATCATTTTCCATACAATCGCTCGTATCTGCTCGCTGGCAAAGCAATTCCCATATTGAACATTCATTATGATGAAAGCTTTGCACCACACTCACTCACTATACCTGATAACAAAAGAGTACGCGAGATGTTAATGACAAGTTTTGTAAATTCCTTATTACGCACATCTCCCAATAATGCATTTAAAAATGCTGATCTCCATGCAAAGCTATAGTTAGTTAGTTAGTTAGTTAGATGGTTAGTTTGTGCCACACTTTTAAAAAGTCAGGAATGATTGACGACTTAATAGGGTTTATAATGGCATATGCGCTCTGAGGGGATGAATGACTCTGTATGGCGTGCATTATATGCATACAGTGACTCGGAGTTGCGTTAATTTCATTTAAATAGCACTTTTGTGATGATTAGCATTGTTTTACTATTCTGATTGGTATGAAGCAGTTATTTAGTTAGCGGGGGATAGGAATGGCTGGTTGAACACAGTTTTCGATTTTAAACCAACTTTTAAGTCAACTATGAATATAAATCAAATAATTCAAGCTACGCATTGTCCATTGCGTTTCCTACAGGGATTTCTGTATAAGTGCACAAGTGTGCTCTGCACAATGTCAATGATGATAGGGATAAAAAAAGTAAGAACTTTCAGCTTGAATATGATTAGCGTTGTACACAGGGAATGTATAATAGTGTCGACTGTGGTGCACGGCATTGTAGTATATTGTGGTCCATACTCTCCATACAGATCCTATCATCTTCAAGTAGGCTAAACTCATGTGGTGCATTTTATCCATAGGTCGAGCACATTTTCATTCTACAGGACTGCAAAAGTTGGAAAATTGAATGCTGGGTAAAACATTTTTGTCATGAATATAAATTAAAAACGGATATATTAAAAAATCGATAAATGTTTTTAACTATTGAAAACAGCGCAACGGCTCAGTCAGTAATGATTGAAAAATTTTTACACGGAATAATATGACATGGAATTTTGGAACTCTACTAAAAAGCAAACACTTTTTTAGACCAAAACTCCAAATTTTTGCATATACTTTGCAATATTCAACATGCACACCAAGCTGATCTTTGCGTGCGCAAAATGCAACAGTGTGGAATCTAGATTTGCAGCACAGAGCATAAACGGCATATGAAACAAAGAGCTTAAAAATGCAACCAAAGTGATTTGTTTTCTCTATTTGGGAGCGCAGTTTATATGGGAATTGTTGAGAACAGCGAACTAAACAACCAAGCTTTACTTACCTACTTTCAATGTAAACAAATTGACTTTGGAATCAGTATTTTATTATTACGCGAAATGGGAAGCGGTTACTTGGGGGATAAGACGCTTGCATGACATTTGAATAATATATGCTATGATTTGCTGGTTTACTTGAGTAGCATTTAAATTTAATAGCGGGTTCTTTAGTTGCTGGGTGGGTAAGCATTGCAATGAATTGGACTTTACATTTATAAATTCCTATTTTGCCGGAATTAAAATAATTACACGGTTATGGAATTCCATGTTCTCAACTGTGTATTTTATCATTGGAATAATAAAATGGTTCCCTTTGTATGGGTCATTATTTTACATTTGCCTAGTCTAGATTTAAAATTCAGATAGTTTAAACCATTGTAAAATGAATGCTGCTGGTTTACAAAATTGTTTTTAGGCCACAATTTTATGAAGATGTAAATAGTTAGAAATTATCTTGGTAGGTATTGGAAACAATTCATTTTTGCTTCAAATTTTAGCGAGTGAACAATTTTGCGATAGAATCTGTGGGCAGTAAAACATTGTATTGACTTTAAAACAAAAACTTATTCGGTGTTAATACATTGCAAACAGCATTTTTGGGCATATTGGATTTGTGAGTAAACGATATACCAAACCCATGCATATTGGCTTCTGTGTAATCGGTAAGTCATTAACTAAAGCATTATTATTACCTCCTATGGTGATGCCAAGAACCTTTATTAATGTTCCCAGTACTAATAAGCACGATCCTGTAGTTGTGATTTATATCCAAAGTCGGATTTTTTCATTTCAATCCGCATTTCTTTGTTCCAATAACAATTTTCAACTTGACTCTACAGATTGAAATTTAAATCATAGCCAACTTAAAAAAATAAAGGAATCAGGCATTCTATACACCATAATAATGAGGCTAATTAGTTTCGTGATTTTTCATTAGATACAATTATTTCTTAGATAAATATTGAAACCCGATCTAGGATCATAAAAGTCGTCAAATTATGGTAAACTTTTCTTCCCACATATTATAATCATAATAATGTAGACAAACCGTGTTAATTTTGTGCGGCATACAAACAGCAATCTAAACGCCCCATATAAAATTTTATATTAAGTTTGTGATGCCTACAAATGCACACGCCAGAGTGCCCAAGAATCCATTATTCATGCACAAAACTATTCGTAAAATGTCACGAACATGGTAAACAAACTGGAAAACACATGTATCTGAATAAGTGCACTTCTTCACAAGTTGCCAACTGTTTCGTGAACTAAAGTAGCCCCAAAAGTCATAAAATTCTCTCTTATTATCAAACTAACACTATATATCCATATGATTTGCAAACTCCACAAGTCAGCATAGTGTACAACAAGAAACTTGTAATTAAAGCTTAAGTTAGCACCGAACTAACTAACTAAAGCTCTGGCTAAAACTTTCATTACGTCCATACATATATAAAACATAACTTTACTGTTAACATAAGCTTCCCAAGTTTTCTTGGCATCTTTGCTCACTGGAATCTACTTAATTTCTTTATATATCTTAAAAACTTGGAAATATAAGTTTGTTAGCGATAGTTTTAAAAATCAGGGCTCATTTATAACTAACTAACTAACTACCTTGACACCATACTGGACCAATCATACTATACACACTCCAGCAAGATTTTCTATATCCACATATTGGATAGCCAAATTTCCATTGTTCAAGGATTCCTATGTTGTGCTCTTAGATAGATTCATTTCTGATGAAAAAAAAAATCCTCACTCATTCACTTACTGACTGACTGACTATATGCTCTCATTTTACTTATAGTATTATTCCATTTTGACCATGGACTGACCATACAAGATTGGATACACGCATTGAATGTCCCTATTGTGACTGGAACAAGAGAACAATGCCAGTTATACATGTTACTTTGACTGTATACGCGTTTTTGTCCGCTAGGCTCTCACAGAGTTAATAACAAATGGATCGTTTCATTGTCAGCATAGAAGAAACAGCTGCAATCCATTTCTCTTGTTAAAAAGATGCATTTTTTTCGACCCTCATTGTATGATTGTGAAGTGAGCACTTGAGCTAATGGATACAATTGCTGAGCATGGCATTTAAATTGCTCCAACTATGTTGCCAAGTCTGAAATGAGAAAACTATGTACATTCTACATTCCAGTGTGTATTTGCAATGTCAATTAAAAAAAATAAGTCTCTACAAGTATTTATTATGGGAACTATAGTGGCAGCAGTGGAAATTATGCATTGCACAATGGAAATAGTATACCATTATTTTTTGTGCGTAACAATCCAATGCAGTAGTTAGTTAGTTAGTTAGTTAGTAGTTTAATATTGCATATTGTCACGAGCTATCTATTAACTCCGACTGTGCGTTCACAGCATATAGGAGCAGTACTTTTTATTATTAAATTGCCGATTGTTTCAAACCCCTAAATCATGTTTTCAGTTCTAAGTTTGATCTATGACCTCCAGTTGTATGTTATAGAGCACACCTGAATGAGAGGACACAATCCTGAACTCTTTTCAATATTTCAACTCCATTTCAATTGAATGGCCCAAACTGGTTGTCAATGTCTTATCTCCCCGATTTTTAGGCGTGTCTCTATAATAATAATAACATGATGACATGACTTTCCTGTTCCTCTTATATTGTTAGCCCGTGTAGATAATAAATATCAAGTCTGTTTTAAAAGCCATTTTAGTTGAAACGTTTTCATTGTTACGCTCTTCAAACTGACTATGTCATGCATCAAAGTTTTTTACAATTGAAATAAAGCAAGCACAAATATTTTTCACCCAATTAAATTATATTCTACATATTTTGTTCCGCTTTAGTTACTTAATAAACATGCATCTACATATACACAATTATGTCATAGTTTAGCTATGCATGAAGGGCAATGTTGAACTTAACACCACTGCATAAAAAACGCTACACTTGGGAAGATTGATTGACCACCAGAATACATTCATGCAATGCTCAAGATCTGACTTGAAATATGAAGCTGAATGCATGAGAGAGAAATTACTCAGATTAGTGCATTTATGAAGATCATTCCACAGAGGATTGAAAAGTCGATTTTTTTCTTCTCATTCATATCACTGGAAAACTTTGCACAACTCGAGCCAATCGAATTCCATTGAAAGCACTTGTCGGAATGTTCCCCATTCACCATCATAATAAGAAGCTATGTAATCAGTTTTATGTCGGCTCTCCCTGCATTCGGGCAAATAAAGCGTCCCGTTAACTCCATATTTCGGTCAGGTAGTTCAAAATATGATGCTGTGGTATCTTATCCTCCAAAATGTTCCATTTTAAACCAAAAAACATTAATAGCAAAGTAAACAGGTATTCCAAAAAATTGAATGGTTTAAAAAGTAGAACGATTTTAAAGTTTACTAAACCAAGCATTGGATACAGTGAGACCCTATTTGATCAAATCAACTTCAATATACAGTAAATACAATATTTACGGCGTGGAATGCATAGATTATTTGGTGCACTCGACTCGCTCACATTAACTTTTGGAGCAGTAGGCTGAACCACACCATATGATAGGATTATTAGTTGGTAAAGGCTGCTGAGAAAATCTAGAGAATTTAAATTTCGAACAAGTATGAATAGTCCTGCTGTGCATTACTATAGCATCTCTAATTTCTGCGTACATTCTTTTGCCAAGCAGCAGACAGATGATGCATAGTTTCACACTGACATTACTCAAACTTTTGTTTTTGCACTCAAAGTGGTGCATATAAATGATTAAGAATTTTGAAAAAGTGGAAATATTCACCAGAGATGAGCACACAAATGAAACTTTGACGTGTAGGATCCAGCAACTTTTTGAGCTCACATTTTTACCCTCGCTAATAACTCATACTGAATTCAAAGTTACTTTTCAAGGTTTCTCTTTTGTCTCAAGTGACTATATAGGATGTGATGGGAATACCAATTGGCCAATTCTACCGTTCTGATAAATATTTTAGGCCAAATTAACTTTTGACTTGAGCGAGCCATAAGGGTATTGATTTAGCCTAAAAATAACATGCAAACTTACCAGTTTAACCTCCATCCACAATTCACCATGAAAAACAAATTATAACTCTCAAGCAAAATTAAATCCACACCCGTCCCCATATTCATGCTACACTAAAAAGTTTCAAAATTAATTTTTCTCACTATTTTATCCATGCATACGCAAAACATATTCTACTTGCCAACTTTTTTTGCACACTGGCAAACTATACTGTACTTACCCCGGATTAAAGTGTATGCACATAAAAAACACAGTGCAATCAAATGCCCGTAACTTCAACTTGGCCTCCTCCCTCAGTCCTACGGTTTCTCACATCACAATAGAACGCACCTTCACACAGAAACAAACTCACTGTGCAGTAGTAGTAGTAGTTGTAGCCCTACCAAACTAACCAACTCCAAAATAGCAACTTTTACCCTAAAATACGTATAGTATGTTGTACATGCAACGAACCAACTAACTAACTCATATATGTACATTTTTCCACCCTGGGAACAACTCAACTCCATGTGGTGCATCATTGACTCCCAAAATCTGAGTCTTGAGAGTACACTGACACTTTTGTTCTTGACTCGTGAAAACCAAATCGAATGGGTAATTGTGCACACTTCTCTTCCAGATCTGGTTAGTCATACTGCCACCATATAGCCAGTCAGTCCGTCAGTCACAAACACACATTACGTACATAGGGATACTTTGTTTTCCTCTCTCTTTTATTGTTATGTTATGTGGCTGAAAAAAAGGGAGACTCAAAGACCCTTACATTCAAAAACGCACCCTAAGCAGATGTCATTGCATCAGGTAAGCTATAGGACCAAAAAGTGCTATATTTGTGCCCGTAAGTGAGCGAGCCAATGTTGCATGAATCACCAACCTAATCCCATGCTAACCAACAAACTTATGTTAAAATTGAGCGCCTAAAAAAACATCCCGTTTTTTCCTTTGCATCACGATTTTGTAACCAAAAAAAAACTATCATCTTCTACTCACTCACTACTAACTAACTGCAGCCAGACTGGTAAAATTCTCAAGTTGTGAAAAGTTGTCAACTCAAGCACACTCATTAAATGGGTGGCAAGGTAGCACAAAATTCACGATGCATGTAAAAAAACAAGCCATAATAACAAACATGCACTATAAGTTTATTCTCTCCAGTTAGTTAGTTAGTCCTTACAGGAGCAAGCTCCCCTTTTTTCCGCGTGTAACTTACTTGCTCACTAACTAACTTAGCTAAGGTGAAGAGGGGAGTGTGCCTGCCTATGTACAAACTAACTACTAACAAAAGTGACTCTGTTTCTGGAAAAAGTTTAAGTTAGCTATGTTTGGTGCATGTGCCATCATGAGCAGTAGTCAGTCAGTCATAGCCAGTCAGTTTGTATGTGTGTGTGTGTGTAAAGCAGAGCCACTTTTTTCCCATCTCGTGCTGCCGCCAGTTGACTACTACTTGTAGTTAGTGTAGTTACTTACTGGATGGATGGAATACATGGTTGCTCTACTACGAAAGGAGCTGCTATACAAGTGCGGTGCAAAAACCCTTCTTTTGCCACTCAAGTGAGTATTTGATGCGGCAGTTCTCAGATTGCGCTCTTAGTGTGTGCACGTTCCTCACATTTGCTCCATTTGGCCGCCTTGTAAATATTACAAGTGTTGAAAAAAGTTTCTTCCAAAGCCTATTGTGTAGACAAGAAGGTAGAAAGTGACAAGGAAAATCCACATTTATCATAATTGTAGTCACTCACAGTAGTAGCTAACTAACTGTATACCTAGTTAGTTAGTTGGCCATCAAAGTGTATGGTGAAATTTTTCGCTCACATCACTTGTGATTTTCTCCCTTTGTTTTTATAACGGACAAGCTACACTGGCTGACGACTTTGAAAACAGTTTGAGCCATAAGATTTAATGTGAAGGTGTGTTGTGACAAGAAAACGTGTCTAATTTTTTTCCGTCCCATTTATTATTAATCCTATTAGATGAAAGTGAGCGTGCAAAACTTTAGTTGGTGTGTGAGACGGGAATTGAGTGTATTTTTTAGTTAGTTAGCTGGTTGGTTCCTTTCTAACTGTCATTATGAGTCCCATTGTTGTCAAAGTGTGAAGGCATTAGGATATCCAAACGGAGTTAATATTTAAATCCCTGAAGAAATGTTTGAGGTGAGTGAATCTAATAGGATTATATTTCCTCTCTTCTTGTTCACCACGACGTAATGTCACTATGTGTGTGTGTGTATTCACCAAATCTTTGTGAATAGGGCTCTCTATGTGTTCATAAAGTGATGTTTCATGTTCACTACCCTATATGGGATTCATGTATGCATATTTTGCTCGCTAGATTGTTTGTTTGTTTAGTTAGCTAGCTATAAGAAAGTAGTCGTGTGGTCAAAAATGGATCCATAATGTGTTGTTACCTCTGACTAAAGTTTTATTTCATTCATCTATGATTATTATTATGACCTGTGTGAACGAAATGTTTGTTTTCAGTGTCCAGTTATGACAGAAGAAATATAACATTCTAAAGCTAAATTGGGTTGTACTGCTGTCACAGAGAGAAAAGTGCACTTTTTTTTACACTTACATAGATTTGGTTATGTATCTGTGCTATAGGATTGAATAGACCCAAACGAATTTGGTTACTAGATTTGTGACACAACTCACATGTTTGTTGAGCCCATGAAAGGAAAAGTGAATGACTGGAGTCGTAATTATTGCCACTGGAACCGTAAATGTCTGTTTTTTTGACATAGTTAGTCTACACTTTAAACCACATGTATATTATTATATAAGGAGAGAATAAGAGCCCTTTAAAAATGCACATAGACTCCAAGCAGGCATACTGTATAATTTGGAAATAGGTGAAACATGAACCTTAATGAGCAATTTTTCTTACAATGGAAAACAGAGAGTATAGAGTTCTATGCTGAGCACAATCATTATTTTTTATTGCCGTGCTAAAGATTATATTTAGGAATTTAAGGTACAATTAAGCGACCAACAATAGAGGACCGTGTCAAAATAGCATAATGCAAATACCATGTGGAATATATAAGTTAGTGTGGAGATTTTAGAACGAGTGGATTTGTATGTTCAGTGAGGAAAGCATTGTGCACTCGCCTAATGTCACTCAAGTTCAGTAGACTTTCAAGAACAATGCGTACAGACCTAATTTAAGTGATAAGTGTGTTTCATAAGATGAATTCAAGATTAATGATAAGTTCCATTCTCAACTTGTACTTTTGGGAACCCTATTTGGCAGAGTAATATAAGGCAAGCAAAATAAATGGGTGCAAATTTCCAGTCTCACCTCATTTGCCAAAAGTGAGAGCAACTCTATTTAACTTGAGCATCTTTTGAGCAAGAAATTGTTGTATTTCTCTTTCACCCAGGTTCTCTTGGAAATGTACCCCATTGTCAGAATATTGTCTTGTTATTCTCAACAATAATGGCATCTATAGTTCCCATGTTTTTATTCCTTCTAAAATATGTGATTTCCACCAGAGGACTTACTTTTCACAACAACATTTGTGATTCCATCATTTCCATGCACACGAATCCACTCTATTACACTTTTTCTCTTATAATATAAGAATCCAATAGTGTTGGCAAATGAGTGTTTGAAATCCACCCTATTTTCATAGCTGATATACAGTTAGAGTGTTCAAATATGACACACAACCTTGTACTTACTACCTATAGTTTGTAAAGGAGAAAAATTTTACATTGGTGTGCTTCTACAGAAAATTGGGCGCTAAATTCCCCTTTGAATTTTTGCAACCCGAATGAAATTTAAGCTACTACTGAACCAACTCTTAGCAATTATTATGACTTAGTTAGTGAGTTAGCACAGTCTATATAATGTATACATATATAACTTTATTATTATTCAACGGTAAGGTAACTCAATCATTTTCTAAACTAACTTGCTCCCTCCCTCCAGTTCATTTGGCAAAATTTAGCAACATGCAAACCTATGTGTATATGTATTTAAAAACTGCGTTTACTGTATACTTGACTCAAGTAATCGACTCTTTGTATACCTTAACTAACTAACTAACTATACATATATTTAAAACTGCGCGTTTTTTACTGTATACTTGACTCAAGTAATCGACTCCTGTATAACTTAACTAACTACTAACTACACACCTGTTTATTGACTTACCGTGCTTTTGGAATTAATAGAACCTATGCATAAAAAAAGAACCAACTCTGGCACGTTTTTTTATGCATCCACTATGCAAGTTCAAAAGCTTTGCAATTTTTGCGCTCGTATTTCTATTAGCATTACTCAACCAAGTGAAGCGGATGATCCGAGCTGATTTCTTCATATGCTTTTCACAGATTAATGGACTGACTAGGGTTTCATTCCATGGGTAGTTAGTTAGTTAGTTAGTTAAAGCATTACAGTCAGTAAGGAGCACGTTCGTGAGTTGCAAGCACCATTTTTATTTGCTGACTTGAACTCGTCACTTATTTACTAACTTGCTTGCGTACTTTTTTTTCCTAGACTCTGACAGGAAGTGACTTCCTTTTTGGTTCTCTCACTTTGCGCCTTCATGCTAATGAGGTGAAATAGACTTGTTGTGCTCTGTTTACACGGTGCATTAGAATGCATGTATTCACCATTTATTTTGCCATCATGATCATCTCATCTGCAAAGGCGTATTAAGTTTCGTAACTCCCCCTCAGGTAGGATTAATGTATGAGCTGTATAGGATTTCAGCTTTTAGTTAACAACCCTGGGTACATGATTTCAATTCAGTTAGTCAATGTTGGGAGCGTCTGAAGGAATTAGTATAGTTTCCTGTAGTTACTTACCAACCCAGGATCTAATGTAAATTGTAACTTTTAAGTGCATGGGAAAGAGGAGGAAAAAAGGTCTCTATTATTACGAAGCCGAAGGCTGAGTCAGGTAATTACCAACGGGAGCGCCCTATGCTGCACATGTTAAAGCTAAAATCACCTGAAAACGCAAGATGAAATTTGTGTTAGTAAACTCTGTTTGGAACGG